>Ga0157365_10001082_pt1 | contig 11388 bp, 12 predicted proteins | sample AttsexASBM3_FD_111478 | JGI IMG/M metagenome (GOLD analysis project Ga0157365, IMG submission 111478) | Fungus gardens microbial communities from leaf cutter ant in Ribeirão Preto, State of São Paulo, Brazil - Atta sexdens ASBM3 | ecosystem: Host-associated > Fungi > Mycelium > Unclassified ... | reverse complement strand
GACCTGTCTGACTTGCAAAATGGCACTGAGGATTTTTGAGCTGCAGTGGTCCATTGGGACCACAACCTGCCTTGTGGATAACCCAGGAAACCTAGCGTTATCAATGGCGTCCCGTACGGGAGTTTTTGACACTCCAACCACAAGACCTTGATTTCATTGGACGTTCTGACACAATATCTAGTGCCCTTCGCCCCTGTGCCACAAACGTGTGCCACACACGGTTAGCGAGGGTCAACCACCTCAAGCGCGAGCCCAGGGGCCACGGGAGTGCCGAAACGGCTCACAGATAGCCATGATTCCGGCAAGTCTAATCTCCAGCCTATTCGTTCAATTATAACCCTGTCGCTCGCCCCGGCATTTGCCAGCCGCTCCAATTCATCAACGGCTACTCCCTCATCCACTTCCACCTCACCGACCCACATTACAACGTCAGCCATCGACTACTCCTCTTGTTCAACCTCCCCGGACGAAACACGCTCGGCAGGAGGGCGCAAGAGTCTCGGAAAACCGCTATTTTCGGGGCTTTCATCAACTCATGACGGCCCCGCTGCCGCTCATGAAAAAGGGGCCCATGAATGATGACATTCATGAGCCTCTGGGCAGATTATCAACTGTTCGTGAGGTCAGAATGTGAGCCGGTTCAGCGGGTCAAACTCCATTTCAGGCCCCTCCACCTCCGGCACCAACACCCGCTCTTCCCTCGCGGCCTCGGCTGCAAGTCTGGCTTCCTCCATCTTCGCCTTGCGCTCGGCCTCTTCCCTCTCGGCACGCTCTCGGGCTTCGATTTCCACGAGTTTCAGTCGTGCTGGGGCGGTCTTGTCGGCCCATTCGTCATGAGCCTCCTGCCGGGATGCCGCGACTTCCTGGGCCTTTTCCTGGATGGCTTCGGGCGTGGGCAGGCGGTCGGTGAAATCCCTCAACTTCTCAAGTTCACGGTGCGCCATCTCGTGTGCCCTGGGGTCGCCGGGGTGCTGGCCGGTGATTCTCGGGGCACCCCATGACGGCTGGGGGATGGGCAGGCCGAGAGGTCGAAGGAGAATGTTTGCAAGACCGATTGCAGCTTTTGCAATTACATTTACCCCCCGCATAAGGGCGCTGCCGTCGCTGATGATATCCGTTGGTTTCGTGCGCTCAAGGGTGGTCTCGGCCCTCTCGATGCGCTCGACTGCCCTGCCTCGCTCCGCCGCGACCTTGAGGCTGTAGGCATCAGCAATTCGGCGGGGGTCGCGCGAGGCCGCAGGGAACGGGGATTCTCCAATCGTTCGCCTGAGGGCTGCCGCATCGTCCGGCAAGGGCAAAGCCTTTGGGGTCGCCGGGGCTGCCTGGGGCTTCGGGGTCGCCGGGACGGCTGGCGCAGTAGTGCGGGCGGCTTCCTGCTGCTGAACATACGACACATAATCACCGATACTGTGCGGATACTCTGTGCCGCGCGCTGTCTCATAGTCCGCCTGGAACGCGGCAAATGCCTGGTCGGCCCGCTGACGGTCTGCTGCGCTCAATGCCTCGTAGCCGCCCGCTGCCCTGGCCCATGATGGGGCCGCCTTCTTCTGTGCTCGCGCCATCTCATCCCTCACTTCGCTGGCCTTGATTTTCAGGAGGCGATGAAAAGCCGTGACCTCAACGCCATCCACGACCGCAACCCAAGCGCCAGCACGGCGGCCAGGGATAACGTCGATGCCGTGAGCATGGAGTGCATCTTTGAAAGAAAGGCCGTTTTCCTCACTTCTTGCCGCCCATGCCTGGGAGATGGCGGCTTTGACTTCAGGGGTCTTGAGGCCATTCCGGCGCAATATCTGATGCGTATCCGCGCTATATGCCGCCCGTGGCTCGCCTGCACCGGGGCCGAACTCACGCCATTTCAGAACATCTGCGAAGGCCGCCGCCTCTGGCCGCCCCTCGCGTTCCATTGCCTTCAATACCGCCCGGTCATGCTTGCCATGCGTGACGGGGTGGCCAAGGCGGATTTCCGCAAGTCGCCCAAGTTTCTCCTGGCGGGGGCGCATAAATTTGCTGTCTAGGGTTGTGCCGTCCGGCTTCAACTCGGGGACAATTACATGATAATGCCGCTCGTAACCTTTGCCGTCCTGCCTTGACTTACGGTGCTCAACGATAGTCACATCTTCTGAACTGAAGCCGAACTCCCCGGCCATCAAGCTGACGATTTCCATAGCTTGGTCGCGTGTCGTGGCTTGCTCTGGGGCAATGGAATAATGGCGGTTGCTATAGGTCCGCCCCGCCGCCCGAGCATCAGAAAAGGCCGCCCGAACGGCGTGCTGGCCACCCCGAAGAATGGTGATTTCTTCGTTATCTTTCCCGGCGAATACATGCTTGATGAGGGCATGAGGCCCCTTGCCGGAGACTTTGTGCCGGACCGCGCCGATAATCACCTCGCCACCTTCGACCTACGCGAGCCGCCCTTTTTCCTCGGGGCGTGAGCGTCGGCAAGGAATGCGGTCAGGCCAGACATGAGGCCGCCGAGGTGTTCAATGGCCGCCTCGGGATTTGCATGGCCGCCCGCGTTCAGGCTGTGAGCAATCTGATTGAGATTGTTTCCGCAAGCCGAGAGTTCGCGGCGGAGTGCCCGGATTTCATCAGCGAGTTGGGCCGGATGCCGGGTGCCTGCTGAGGCGTCTGCCGCAAGGGACCGGAGCCAGGTGGTGCGAGGTAGCCCAGCAGCCCTGGCGGCTCTGGCCCAACGGTCGAGGTCATCGCGACTGGCACGAATACGAAATGAATGAAGCCTGTCTGTCGTTGCCATGCCGTCGGTCTCCTTGCCGTCATGATGCCGTGATGATGACGGCAATCGTGGGGGTCCACGGGGGAGTGAAACTCCCCCTGGCCAGCCTGTTGTCGTGGTCCCGGAGGGCCACGAACAACACGCCTGGCTATGACACCAAGGGTGGCATCAGGACATGCAAGGGACGGTGATTTTAGTGAGTAAGGAAGTAAGGCAGGACGACCAGGAAGAAACCGAAAAGCCCGCCAACCCCGACCACCCCCAAGCCCCCATCAATCCACGGCTTCCATCGGGTCAGGCGGCGGCGCTTCTGACAGTCTGCATGAGCGCGACCTTCATATATCTTCTGAAATATCTCCTGAGCCGAACCCTTCTTCGCGGGGGCTATCTGCAATCCATGCGCTCGGGCCGAAGCGTAGTGTTCAAATGCGCGAGCTGCTCGCTCTCTATCGCCATCAAGATAATCAGATTGCCAGTCATCGCCCTGCCGACACTCTGAATAAACAATTTCACACTCTGACGGCGAGATAAGGCGTCGTTCGGCGTAGTGCCATAGCTCATGAAAGAGGGTCGATTGGCTGTAGATGTGTGGCTCGCCGAATACCGTTACCCGGCCCGCATCAGACTCATAGCGGCCATACGGGTCACCCGCCTTCCGGTCCAGGATGAAGGCTGGGGCGGCAGGGGCAATACGCCGGTGATGGTGCCAGAAGTTAAGGTAGCACGGGGGCCAGAACCCGAAGCCGTCCCCGCGCTTCTGGTCAACTTCAATCTCTTCATTTTCCATAGTCGCCAGATTGATGGCCTTCCTCGTCGCCATGCTTCACACCCCTCTCTAATGTGGCCCTCCCGTATTCTGATTCCCTGGCTTGCATGGGACGCCTGGAAAATGAGCAGAAAACCCATTTTCCAGGAGCACCCCCCCCATGCGCGAACCATCACCAAGCGCCATCGTCGGAGGCATCGCAGAACACATGTTGCCGTTCGCAGCCGTGGCCGCCGAACTCTGGCGCGTCCTGATGGAACGATTCATGTCGGAGCTGGAACGGATGAGGGCCGCCGACCTGGACCTCATGGACACCAGGCCAGACAGGTTGGACACAAAACCAGACCGTGACACGCTCTATGCTCAAGTGAGAGAGCGGACCCGGACACTCTCCGATGATTTCAATCGAGCCGTTGACCTGCCTCGCGGATGGTTCGCGTGGTCCCCGGCAGCTAGGCGGAGGCTGGCGGCGATTGATAGGGCGGCGGCGGCTGAAAAAGCATGGTCCACAGAGGGTTCTATCAAATATCTCAAGCGCGAGGCCGGGCGGCTGGATAGTGCAGTGAGGCGGCAAGATAAAAGAATCCGGGATTTCGACATGAGGCCGGAGGTCCAAATGGCTGCTCGGCGGCTCGACGATTATCCGAGTGCCACGAGGATGGTGGAGGGCCTGGCTGAACTCGAACCGGACAAAGAGTTGCACGGCGTCCTCGCCCCGGTCGTCGGTCGGGATGGTCAGGTCATCAGGCTCAATGCGGCGGCTGGCCTGGAACTGTTGAGGCGGAGAAGCGCCATTGCGGCGGCTTCCAGAGGGGCGGCGGCTGGCAAAGGGACTAGGCGGCAGGTGGTGGAGATGGTGCCGGATGAGGTCGATGGGCCGGATGACCGGCCCGAGGTGGGTGATGACGACGTGGGGCCGGTTACGGGGTTGATGCTGTGAGCCGGTGCCTGGGTGGCCGTAGGCCGACCCGGTACCCCTGGCGCAGCCCGGCGGAAGCCAGGGCGAGCACATAAGGGGCTGGCTTGCATGAGGTGATGCGATGATTTCCAAAAAAAAAGGAAATGGCCATGTTAATTGAACTGTCCGCCGGTCCCGCACCCCTGATGTTCCCCGGCCCCGACGGGCTGGCGGAACGGGTGCGCCTAGCTGCATCTCATGCTGTGAACGTCCACACCTTCGGCCCGGATGACGTAGAGAGGCTGCGTGGAGAAGGCCGGAAGAAAGGTGATTTCCTGCTGCCGGATGACGACTGCTTCATAGAAATGTGGTCCGAGGTCCGGGGGCAGTCGCGGACCATCGGGCTGCTGTATTCTGCCGGGGAAACCTTGGTTGCTGTAGGCACTGGCTGGCCAGGAACAGGGCCGATGGTGTTGCCGGGGCTGCTGAAAGTGGAGGCCGGTGGCGTGGTGCGAATTGAGTGCGTGCCGAGTGCCAGGGCGGCGGTGTTCTCGGCGGCGGCGGTGTTTTCGGGGGATGTGCTGAGGGCGCTGGATGCTGTGGCGCGGGGGTAGCTGTCCGTGCAGCCCGGATATCCAATAATATGATGCGAAGCTGTTGCCACTTCTCTATGTCTGACATCCGCCTTTTTTATGGATAATTGTGGATGTCCTTACACTCGCTCGGGCCGCTTCTCTTCGGAGCATCAGGTTGGTTTCTGGTAAAGTTTCTATTTGAGCCTCTCAAAGAGATTTGGGACCTGCGTACCGAGGCACAGCAACTCCTTATTCTGTACGGGAACTTACATCCGCAAGACGCTGAGAGTGTGAGAGAAAAGGCCGCAGAAGGGTTTGTAGATGTGGGCGCTCGACTTGTCGCTCGACACCTTGCGGCATGGCCTTGGGTGACAGTATTTTATGAGCGCGTTTTGAGACAAGACCCATACAGTGCTGGCGAGGCATGCGTCGGTTTAGGAAAACTAATACCGTCCGGGTTTAGTAATCCGAACATTCCGAGTATCGGTGGATATGGGCATACTATTCGCACGACATTAAGACTGCCCACACCGAGGGAAACCAAGAAATTCGCTCGTGTGATGCAGGAATGGAATTCTCAGGCAAGTGACAAACCAGAATCAGAATTTTGATGCCGCGCGGCTAGGATAGCTTTTTCAAGGTCATCTGCCGCTGGAACCGACGCCGGGTGAAGGTCGCTTTGCCGGGACAGGACACGATAGACATGCGCCCGCGTGATTCCGGCAGCCTTCGCGATTTCCGTCGCACCGAGACCTTTTGCCTTCAGGCTGAAGACGCGTTCGACCTTCGGCATATCAGCGGGCCTTCCCTTGTATTTTCCTGCCCGTTTAGCTTTCGCGATGCCTTCGGCCTGGCGCTCCGCTCTAATTGCTGTCTCAAATTCGGCGAAGACACCGAGCATCTGCAAGAAGGCCCTGCCGGATGGGGTTGAGGTATCAATAGGCTGGTCAGTAGCCTTGAGTGAGACGCCCTTAGCTTCAAGCTCCCTCACGATGCTGGAGAGGTCGTGTAGCGAGCGGGCCAGCCGGTCGATGCGCGTGACCAGCAGCGTATCGCCTGCCCGCATGAACTCAAGCAAGAGAGCAAGCTCACTCCGGCCCCGGCGGCTTGTGCCCGACACCTTCTCAGCCCGTACCTGCTCCGCACCCCCGGCACGCAGGGCAGATTCTTGAACCTCTGTATCTTGGTCCTCAGTAGACACTCGCGCATATCCGTAAATCATGATGCGTATCCTTTGGGCTAAGACCCTGGGGAGTCAGATGTCTCATATTTCGATTATAACCCAAAGGATACGCAATACAGAAGGAAAAGCGACGTGTACGCAGGCTATACCTAAAAGATACGCATATGGGGCGGCTTTTGGCACCAGGGTTCTGACGACGGTCAATCCTAGGATTGACCGGGCCGCACGACGGGACACGAGAACCAAATGGTTTGTGCACAACGACGTCCGCAGCAAAAGGTTCTCCCTATGTTCTTTATTGTTGTTATCTTGCAGCCATCTGTTAGAGTGATACCCCTGTCAAGAAAACACCCAAAGGGTCGAAAGCAATGTTTGGAGGTCGTCAATCAAATGACTATCTTTTCGGGGAAATTAATTGGTTCGCATATGAGCAGCATGCGACCTCTGAACTGCAAGAAGAAATCAATGCGGTGGACGCAGATAGATTATTGAACACATCTCCAGGCGAGTTGGCCGAATTTTTCCGACAAAAATACTCTCTGGACCTCCCCATTTTGCAAGAGGAGGAAATCAGCGCGGACTGTAAAGAGGCCGATGTTGATGTGAGTCACCGGTTCGAATACGGGATGTATGGTCGGCAGAGTCCGCATACCGTTAAGGGTGTAGAATATGAGATACATATTCCATTTTCAGGTGACCCGGACCTATTTAAATTTCAACCAACGACCTTTAGCTCGTCGCGACCCAGCGCTATTGTCAAAGGTCAAACACTGCTTCATTTCATTCGAGATGTGAATATTACTAACGAGGCCGTCGAGAGAAGCGTCGATAGGCTTGTAGCTGATATCAATCAGCATCTCAATTGGCTTCGAGGCTCTGTTGTTCCTTGGAATGAACGCCTGTTAGGAACCATCAATAGTATAATTACGGCCCGTCGTGAGAAGCTAATCGCTCAACGTACGAGCACCGCAAACCTCAAATTCAAAATGAGACCGCGTTCTGGAGCATCCAGCACGTATGTGGCGCCTCAGGTGCGTCGGAAAGTCACGCCTGTCATGCCTCCACCTGGCCAGACGCCTTGGAAGCCAGAGCCGGTGCTTGATATGCAGGAATACCAGTATATCTTGGGAGTAATCACGAATGCAGCGCTAACGTGGGAACGTAGTCCCGCTGCGTTCGGTAGTATGGGAGAGGAGGACCTACGGACCCAATTCCTTTTCCATCTTAACGGTCACTATGAATCACAGGCGACAGGTGAAACCTTCAACAAGGAAGGAAAGACCGATATCCTTATACGAGATAAAGGCCGCAATATTTTCATCGGAGAGTGTAAATTCTGGGGTGGGCCAAAGGTGCTTACGGAAACCATCGACCAGATACTTGGGTATACAAGCTGGCGTGATACAAAGTCTGCAATAATCCTTTTTAACAGAAACAAAAACTTTTCTGCGGTTCTTGGCCAAATCAAGCCGACAGTCACGTCACACCCAAATTGCAAAACGTTTCTATCTAGCGATTCTGAAAGTCAGTTCCGTTTCACGTTCGTCAATAAAGATGATGAGGACCGCGAACTTACTCTCACTGTCCTCGCGTTTGATGTTCCTCACGATAGCTAATTCTATGATAGCCTGCATGGTCATTTGGCAGCCTGTTACACGGCCATGCGGTCCATTTCGGCGTAGTCGGTCTGTGTGAAGCATCGGATGCGCTGGAGGCGGACTGGCAAGGCGATGACCTTGGCGGATTCCGCAACGGCCCGGGTGGGCTTTATCCTGGCTCGCATCTTTTTAATGGATGACCCTATAGGTCCTTCATACAACGCCGCACATGAGGCCATGGATACTCTGAGCAGCGCGTCCGTGATTCCAGGCCTTATCTCTCGGTAGAAATTAGCGAGGGCTTCGTAGTCTGCTCGGGTTGGCTCGTAAGGCTGTTTGATTTGACTCTTAATGTCGTCCTGATTCCCCCGTTCCTGCATCTTGGTGGGCATGGGAATGATAGAAGGCTGTTCATGATGACCTTCTTCATAAAAAGGTGGCCTGCCTGTCATAGAAGAGGTTGGACCATCTGATGTCTTAATGTGAACGATAACCGGGGCGGCCTGTTGGTTCCGTTCGGCCCATCTGCTGGCCTGTTCCGCACGTGCCATAATCATATCGATACCGGAACGACCGAGCGCGGTGGTCGGACGGTCGGTGAAGCCGAGCACGATAGAACACGGCTCGCAGATGTCGGAGAACCAAGGATGCGGGGCGGTCCTGCCTAGTACGACGTTTTCAAGCTGTCTCGTCTGGCCGTTAGGAGCAAGCCCGGCGGGACGGCGATTCAGTCGAGGGCGGCGGACGCGGCGCAGGTCTCTCGTGCGTTCGCCATCTCGGCGAGGCACCCAGCGGATTTCTTCCTTGCCGTCGTCCAGTGCTTTGCAGAAGTCATGAAAGCCCCGGAGAGGCTTGACCCGCGCTGCGTTCAGGGTCTCGCGGTAATACCACGCTAATTCCTCTGCCTCCATTTCGTCGATGCCCACCAGGCCGTCCGCCCGGTCGTCTGGCGTGAGGCCATGCTTGCCCCATGATAGTTTCAGGACGTATCGGACTACAGAAGCCGGGTCTCTGAGTGCCCCACAATCTCGCCAGTGAACGCCCCCCAGCCGCCCCCTGGACCACTTAAGAAAGCGGCTCCACACCTCGGGCGAAAGGCGACGTGTGGGACGATAGACGAGGTCGGCGTGCAGATTTACGCCGTCTGCTGTCGTGCCCTCGCGACGACACAGAGTGTCGTTATCGCCTCTATATATGAGTTCGATTCCGTATCGCGTCCTGGCCTCGGATGACCACCGATTGATTCTATCCAGGAATGCGGCACGCTGGCCGTGCAAGTCGCCGAACCAGGGGACGCGCTGGCCAGATGTGACCACCGCGTACCGACAGGGCCTCCCCCTGCTGTGATTTGCAAGGAAATAGGCAAGCCTACGAATCATCTTGTGCCGATGACGCTGGGCGAATTCCGGCAGAAGGTGAAGGCGTCGGAATCCTGACACGCGCTCATACGAACCTGTAAGTTCGCCGACAATCCAGAGGTCGCGGTCAGGCTCACGCGCCTGGATGCCAGCAGCCTCGAGCCTGACGGCAATCTCGTCTGTCTGCTCTAAAATTTGCTGTCGCGATGCAGTGTAACTTTCATAATCACAGGATGGCAGGCCGCAACCACGACTGATTGCGGTGGATAGCTGTATCGGTCTATCTGTCCAGGTGAATGGCACAATCAATCTCCGTCACCACCTGATGACGGAAGGAGTTGAGCGGGCCTGGGCGGGCTGCTATACTGTCATCACGTCACCAAACCCGCCGCTTCTCTTGATAGGTCCTGCAAGACCGATGACCAGGAGAACGGCGGGTAAATTCTTTGGATTGTGACAGACCGGAATCCCGGATTTCCACTATCTTGGTCATCGAAAAAAGCGATAACAGTTATAGGTTGGCCCTATCGCCGTGGGGGCGACCTCAACAGGTGGTCCAAGTGAACGGGAAAGCGGACATGCTCGACCACCTGTTGAGCCTCCCCGACCGCTAACGTCCGGCCATACCATTCCCCGGCCTTCCCGGTCTCATGGCCGAATATTTTGTTAACGATTTCCTCGTGGATTCCTGATGCCCGAAGCATCTGACGGAACGCGTGGCGGAGGGAGTAAAGGACAAGTTCGGGGTTATCACCAAAGCCAATGGCATCGAAATACCGACCGACCCGCTTGGACCATGCACCAGCAGTCCGTGCCTCAGGATTTCGCCCCGTCCTCACTCCGTCATCAAGCAACGGGCGACCGGCCCGGTCCTGGCTGACGGCGTATTCAATGAACCCCACCTTCCGAAGGCATGGAATAACGGGAATGAGGCGTGGGGAATTGTGCGTCTTCCGGCCCGCTTCCCGGAAGTCGAGGCAGAGGATTCCGCCCAGGTCATGCAGCTTGGCCGGGGCTTCCGCAAGTTCTGCCGGTCGTGCCCCGGTCATGGCGGCAATGGTGATGAACCAGAAGTCCGTCGTGCGCTCGTAGTGCCTGCCGGGCTGGCCCCACTGTGTCCGACTCTTGTATCCCGTGAACAGGGGGCTGTCGAAAAGGCGCTGTAGTTCCTCTTCCGTGAAAGGTCGCCGGATATCTTCCCGGCGGGTCATCTTCTCTTCCGCTGTCTTCTCTCGGGCCTGGATTCTGTCAAAATCATGGTCGGGCATCAGACCGTTCGAGATGCACCATTTTAGGAAGCGCTTGGCCTCCCCGAGATGCCGGACAATCGTTTTTCTGTTGAGAAGCCCGCCGTTCTTTGGGTTCGGCTTATCACGCAGGAAGTCGGCAAAAGCCTTGAGGTCCGCAAGGACGATAGAGCCAACAGGCTTATCGCCCATGACTTCTTTCATGTGGGCAAAGGTCCGCCGGTACTCTGTGATAGAACTGTCTGACAGGCCGGGGCGGTCCTTCAAGAAGTCGTCTATCAGGTTCGGCCAGGGCTTCACTGAATGAGTCGGGACAGGCTCCGGGGCCGGTGTCTGCACCTGGGCAATGGCTGGCGTCGCGGCTTGCTGCTGGAAGATACGCATAGCCCGCTCCATGCCGCGCATCTCTGCTTCATGAGCAAACTTCCGCATTTCGCCCAAGACGCTCATCCCGGCAACCCGCTCGGTTAGCATGGCGTTGACCTGCCTCATAGATTCCATAAGCGCCGCGTTCAGGTCGGCCATAACCGCATCCACGGCTTCCGGGGGCAGGGTTTCAACATCCCCGATGATGGCGGTCTTCAACTCGTCTTTGGTGATTTCTCGATTCCGGTATTGAGCAAGGTGCTCCGCAACCTGTTTCCTGGCGTCCATCCAACATCCATCAAGCCGTGAGACCAATCCCGTCACGACCGTGCGGGCAGTTCGCTTATCTGATGTGCGGAGAGAGCGGACAAGGTGCTGTCCGAAGATGGGCCGGAGGTCTGCCGGAACTCTCACTTTGAGATACCAGCCAGCCCGGCGACGCTGCATATAGGGTGATGCCATTGTCGTCCCGTGTGTGCCACATGCGTGTGCAACAGGAGCGGGAAGACAAGAAAAAAGCCCAATGAAATCAAGCACTTATAGGTGCTGGTGTCCCGTACGGGAGTCGAACCCGTGTCGCCGCCGTGAAAGGGCGGTGTCCTAGGCCTCTAGACGAACGGGACTAAAGGCGTGGGGCAGGGCGTATCGCACCGGGCGAAT
>Ga0157365_10001081_pt1 | contig 11390 bp, 7 predicted proteins | sample AttsexASBM3_FD_111478 | JGI IMG/M metagenome (GOLD analysis project Ga0157365, IMG submission 111478) | Fungus gardens microbial communities from leaf cutter ant in Ribeirão Preto, State of São Paulo, Brazil - Atta sexdens ASBM3 | ecosystem: Host-associated > Fungi > Mycelium > Unclassified ... | reverse complement strand
TTTGATCACCATGATTGGCACACTTTGACGTGACCCCCCTGCCTATCGCTAGCTGCCCATGATTCTCTGTTTGAGGATCTATCTGTGGAAAGGATGATTCTTATTATAATGCTTCAAAATCAACAACTAAAACGGAAGCTCTCACAATCTTTAAGAAAGGGCGATTTTATAGCTGTCAAAGCACGATAACAGAATGATAGGTCAAGACCTGACGTACCAGCTTACTTAGTCTTTGACTTAATTTAGCGGCCATTCAGAGCCTTCTTTAGTCTTGCTGCATGACGAGCTATTCAATCAGGAGAACCGGCTTTGTTTTATGTCTTCCTGTTTCAGGTAGCTTGCTTTAGTTTTCTTCCTTTCCCAGAAAGAAGCATCATGAGAGTTAGCGGTACAGGCCATAGCTGTGCAGCTTTAGGGGCCCGGTCAATCAATCAATCAATCAAGGGCGCGAGCCTCTATGCACAAGGCTACTCTGCAGAGAGAAGTTCCAACCACGAATGAATGCATGGCGAGTCTGTCAACTCACTAACGCTCGCGACTCCCGTAGGTCGACTACCTTACCTTCCCCACTCACCAACACCTCTCGTGCTTCCATGCCCACCTACCTCGTGGAGTATACTCCACTCGTTCTCTCCTTTCTTTTGCCCCTCTTTAAAGTAAAGCTGCTTCTTAGAGTTGGCTTTTGCAATTGCAATCTGTCTCTGGCTCCTCGCTTTGAACTCAAATAAGACCTTCTTTTTGTCGAGTGACTTCGTTCCTGGTCCTCCTATTCCCTTCGCTTCCCGCCTCTAAGGCCCAAGTACTTTTTTTGTTTTTAAACCGCAGTGATAACCAGGTCAAAGAGTCACAGAGATATGCCCAATACCTCTACCCAGTATGAGGGTCTGTATCCCTTATAGGAGCAAAGTGAAAAGGTAGCCTTGAGAAGTGAACTTCCGCCCTTAGATGTGGTTGATTCGGGTAACCTTGTGGTTTCATCCCAGGTTACTGATGAGTGTAGAGGTGTCTTTTCACTTCCGCCATATTCAGGGGAAGGGATATCCTCGCCCACCTTCTCGACGCCGCCTTCTTCAGGAGGCATTGCAATGGAACCTCTTGTTAGATCCGGACAGGGGAATTTACTTGCAAAGAGCTTATTAGCCTATTTTTCTTGCTAACTAGTTGTCCAATCCAAACCTCTTTTTGTAATTGCATATGCCCCCTTTTCTTTTCCCTGTATTGAAGACTTTTGTTCTATTCAATCAAAGGGTAAGCCTATCAACTTTCAGTGCCATTTATATATATATAAATAGTCTTATAAAAAGGCCTAAGGGAAGGGTATAACGATCGAGTCCCATAATGGCATTCAAAACAGTCCCAGAAGTGGGAATAGCTGTAGCCGTCTCAGTAGTCTCATTGGATGGGTAGTCTTTCAAGAGAGCTAGGGAACGGCACGAAAGCGGCTGGAATAAAAAAGGAGTCTATAATCTCACTCCAGCCAGTCTAAGAGGAAGAGACTATCATACAGAAAGGCAAGATAAAGATATTCACTCGCCTGAAATGGCATTATTCATCTAACTAACTCATGGCTGATGGCTTTCGGAGAGTCACACTCAATATGAATGCTCCCACTCCGTGCCTTAGGCTGGTCAAGCCCAGAGGCATAAACCAGGAAACTCGTACCGGAGATACCCCCGAATAGGATCGTACGATGACCGATCCTAGAACACGGTAGTATACCTACCATATTCCGATTCCATTTTCCAACTTCGTCGAATAACCTCCACATTAACCCAAAACGAGTTAATAGGGGGTCTTCAGTTCTCACTTTCCAGTGATGCTGAACGACAGGAGCGGAAAGGAACCTCTCAAAGGGTAAGGCCAGGTTTAACGCGTTGGTATAATACCATTGAACGGAGTTCAACCACTGCTTCATCCATGCCCTTAGCAAGGTATACTCAGAAAAGTGAGCAGAAGCCACATCTTGATAGAGTGACTCTGGCATCACTACGAGATCCTTGGGCTTATAAGCTCTTTAAAGAATATCGGTAATATATCTTTTAAGAAAGATAAGGGTCAAGGGGAAGACCGCGGCCTACTCACAATTCAAAAGGTAATCTGAGTTTGTCCCACACAGCCCGATACTCATCCTGTGCCGCTTTTATAAAAAACCTCCCTGTATTTCAATCTCGTATTTGGTCATTTCCTGCTTTCATGAGATCTCTCATAATATCTTCTTCTTTTTTCGACTTTATGTTAACCGGATTCTCTTCCCCTGACCCTGGGATGTACTTGACCTGCTTGAATTCATTCCTTCTCGTTCCGCTCCGTTGCCTATTGGGAAAGCGGTCTTGGGACAGCGGCTGAAAGCCCCTTTTCATCATCAGGCTGGTCCAAAACCATTTCTTCTCTTCCTCTTTCTCAGGTTCGGTTCGGTTTACCGAGGGTGAGGTCGACCTTCTTTCGGTGGTACCTTTTGTGGCTAGCTCGTTCTCTTGGTCAAAAGCCAAAACAACTACTCCATCTTTAGTGTCCAAGCCAAGAAGAATCGTTGAAGAATCCATTGTTGGAGTTGGAGGAATAGGCGATGCTAGAATGGCTATTTCTTTTAGGGTTAGTAGAAGGGCTTGATACCTTTCGAGCTAACTTAACTGCCAGAAAGAAGAACTAGCGACTCCCCCTCTCGACACGAGAAAGCTTTAGTTTTTTTCCCAGCTAAGAGTGATTGATGTCATACCAGTAGTCCTTCTCATCTTTAAAAGCCAAATCATCGTCCGCATCTAATCAATCCCCAATCGTCTGGTATCCCTTTCTCCCCTTTCTCTTTCTGCAAGCAGGAAAACGACCTTTTTTGACGATCCACAGGCTGACGCTTGACCCCGGTTTCGGGACTTCCCAAGTCACGGAGTCTTTGACAAAGTTGTAAAAAAAAATATACCCTAATAAAGATTCTATATATTTTCCAAAGGCTTATAGTTAGTAAGACAGGTGTCAGTACCAAATCCTTAATAAGTAGTGGACTACTAGTTAACGCACTACTAAAGCGGAGTAGCCAGCATGCGCACATCATGATTTGCCAGAAGAGTTCAGAGCTCAGCGAATGGAAGAAGCAAGCAAGGATAGATAGAATTTGGTTGGTAAGGAATTTCTTGTTGAACTTGTTTTGTTCCCAGGGTGAAAATCAAAGATCTTTGCTTGCAACGCGTTGATTGCCTAAGAAAGAGACTGGGCTTCTATCAGGCCGGTCGAAAACATGAAGCAAAAGACAATAGGTTCTTGATGGGAAATAAGAGACGTTAGGAAGGCCGAAAAGGACTCAAAAGAAAGCGATCGACTGAATACTTGACACGTGAGGAGCGACGTACCTCAAGAGGTGGAGAGGCATCTGGTGGAGGGGTAGGAAGTGACTCCGCTGCTTCCACGCTTGGTGCACTGCATCATCAGACGATTTGTCAGGTCTCTCTTCCTTAGAAGAATGGGATGGGAGGCCCAAAAGACAGAAGCTGAAATTTTTCTTGAGATGGTGAACCTCAGTCGAACTCGGAGGACTCTGCAAAGAGGATACGGGAAGAGGAAGAACACAACCTTTATCATTGCTCCCACACCCGCGAGCTTGAGGTTGGAGACTTCTGAAGAAGTCCTTCAGAGTCAGATCTTTCAAACGTTATACTCTTATCGAACTGAGTTTTGATCATAGCATGGAATTTATTTAAAAAATAAGGAAAAGACTAAGAATTTAGCTTTCAGCAAATAGACCCATGTGCTTCTAGAAAAAGAGAAAAGAAATGTAACAAAGAACACGTATCCAGATATCGAATTCACTGGTGCAGGTCCCCACACATCAGAGAATGGACAATATGGAAAGGAAATGAACTCATCTTTATTGAATGAAAAGGTAAGGAATTTCTTGGCAAACTCACAGCTTTAACATTTATTCAACTCAAAAGAATCACTCGTCGTTTGGTTTAGACAATGGGGGAAGAAGCCCTGCTTTATTCAAACGATGTAGACGCTGCGTATTCGTATGCCAAAGACGCTTGCTTGTGCCACAAATCATAGGGTTCATGGGATGCAGATGGGGATGCTGTTCTATATCTTGATTCTGTTCTAGACCCATAGGACCATGTTTCAAAGCTAGCCTATATACCTTACCTCCGAGGAGCCACCAAAGTAAGCAAGCTACCTTTAGTTTAGGGCAGCAAGCCCTTTCTGTTAGTTAGTCGGGTGCTGGATCATCTTCTCGTAAGAACTTTTAATCCCCATCCACACCACAACTTTTTGCTTGCTGGTGACGGCTTAAGCGACCGTTACTTGCTCGATGCGGGCTAGTTTGGCATATGCGACTACTGCTTGGTCGAAACCCCCTGCTTGCTGTTATGGCCTAAGCAACCATAGCTTCTACCTTGCTTGCTGGTTACAGCTTTAGCGACTGTAACTTGATATTCAAGCAATTTGAGTAGTGAATCGCCCAGTGTAGGCTTGCTTCGCGTAGGCTACACAAGCTAGGCTTCGAAAGAAAGAAAAAGGTGCGTGCCGCACTCACGAGGGACTGCCTCTCTGAGTTAGATTCCGAACAAAGTTTTTTGAGTGGATCCATTCTCTTCCTTTTTTGCAACCTCTTTCTATTAAGTAAAAATCGATGGAACCGGAGCCCCAGAATCTCATTCATTCTCTTTGCCAGTTCAGTGCTACCCTTCCTTTAGGGCAACCTTAACTCGCTTCGTCGTCATGATCGGGAGAACTCACAATGTCCAGATCAAAGGCGAGATCAGCTCACTTCCACACCGACTCAATAACTGAATCCTCTCGAAAGAGGGAATCACCTTGACTTGAGGAAGAGTGGAAAGCATCATAAAGAGGGGTTGCTGGTTCGCGCGCTACGGCTTGATGTCTACGCGCCTTAGCACGCGCGATATCGCTTTCCTAAGCTAAGCGCTAAGCTAGCTCACTTTCTTTGTGGGTCACGACTTCAAGGTCTTTAGTTAATGACCCGTAAGCGAAGGTCGCTTCAATCAAAAAAAGCCGGTTTATTTGGTAGGCCAACAAGGCAAGGCCCTGAAAAATGAGCAAAGATTTTAGATGAGAGGGCAGAGGCAAAGCAGGCACATCAACAAGTTGATTCGGTTAGTTAAAACTCAGAGGATGACCTGTTGACTATCTTGTTAGTCTTCCGGTAGGAATACCGAAAATCTTTCATGATGAGCGTCAAAGACTCAAAAGCTCACGCACGATCTACTGATGAAATAGCATAATCGCGTTCAGGGACAGGCTTTCTCCCCAAAGCATACTTTTGCTTGCTCGGCATAGCACAAGCTGATCACACTGTGACTTCGAGCACTTCGGAGGAAGCGCGGTTAACAAATTCCTCAGCGCTTAAAGCAAGATTAGTAACTTTAGTTTAGTTAGGGTCCTCGTTTCATCCGCCCTTTATCTTTCGACAGATGGTCTTGGTCTGTGTTGGTGGTATCATGAGCTTAGCTAGGCATACTGCTACTTAGTTACTAAGTAGCAGTGTGCTAGTATGGGTTGTGTTCAACGCTGTGCTGCAATCCTGTACAGGTATATGACACCACTCTGACCAAAAGTCGGAGTTGTGTCATATACGAGGTTATGGTAGCAGTCGACGAATGTCGGCTGTTATCACAATCTCTAAGTATGGAACTTGTCATACCAATGGCGAGTTCTCATGCTTATTGTACAGTCAGGATTGGATGTCACTCCTCGCGGCCTTGGACTCCTGGTAAGGGATTAATCACCCCCCAACAGAGCCGTCTATATAAGACTTTAGGAAAGGAAGAACAACAGGTAGCATGCTTAGAGGAAGAAGCAACGGACTGAGACAGACTATAGTAAGCCTAGCCTAATAGAATAGAATAGAAAAACTACAAACTCAGAACTCGGAACTCCAATTCCCTTAAGCAAAAAGTAGCTTTTGAACAGGTAGTTAGGGTAGACCAATTGGGATGGTTTCAAACCTCGATGTCACTAAGCAAAAAGTCCTTTTTTCACGCGTAAGGTGATTGAAATCTCCTGGAATATTGACATCAATTGCTGCAAAGGCAATCACAAGTGAAGCAGAGAAAAAAGATTTGCATGCAAGCATGTGAATAAATTGGATTCCATTTTATACTTACCAGGTATCTCAGAGGCAGGTTTCGCACCCGTCTCCATCTCCATTGCAGCAGATTCATTGATTCCAACCGAAGCTGGAATATCTTCTGCTATCTTCTCTCTTTCTGTCCTACCAGGAACCTCTACCTCGATGCTATCAATGACCTCTTTCAGAACGTCCACATGCTCTTCAGTTACATCAGTTGCTTGGGCACTCAAGATTCGATTGTCGCTTCATCCACAACAGGTTGCTCATCAAGGATTGGCCCCCTATCCACTTCCATGGCAGAAACCGCCTCATCCACTACATCCTCAGGAGTTGATTGAGCTGCATCCGCTGCCTCAGCTTCTGCAACCGGGACTTTCACATCTCCGGTAAATTCGATTTCGATCCTTTATGCAAGAAAACAAAAATATCCAATCTGTAGCTAAGGTTATGGAGAAAGCTATCAAGTTCTCAGTCTGAGATCTGAATCATCTATAAGAATCAAGTTTTCGGTCAAGGTCAGAAACCAGAGATAAGCTCACACATGCCTAAGGTCAGTGCATGGTAAGCTATGTTCTAGAGCATAAAGTATGATGAATGGTTAAACGTTGGTTTAAAAGTAAGAATCTAGCTGTCTGCCTGGATCTAGTCCATGAAGAAAGACCTTTTACGTTTCGCTCTAGTGACTACGTTCCTTGTTCTATCAAACAAGCATCTTCCCTTACAGGACAGCATATACATCATCCTCTCCAACCAGTCCTCATATAAGATATATACTTCGTGCGAGCAGCTTAACGCTCCATTCACTGACTTACGTACCTCTCCCGTTGAAAGAGTAAACATTGAATCTATCAATTATGTTAGCACTAGAAGCTATCTTTCAAGATTAGCAATAGTAAAAGTGAGTAGCTCATAGGTATGGGGTACGTACTAAGTTGCTAGATATAAGCTTTAGGAACGAAGTCACTCGACTGAAAGGAGAGGTACGGAGTCACTCATATATCTATATCTATATGAGGAACGGTCTTGAGTTCTTGCTTTTGTACGTAGTAACTCGCTTTCTGTAGTTGCGAAAGGTACGTAGTTACTGTAGCGAAGCAACAGTAACGTTGTCGCTAGAGCGAAGCTTTTGGCTGATCTACTTGTTAAGTTGTGGTTGTCATTCTTCTCGCTATCAAAGAGAATCTTGGTAGCTAATTCTACTTTCGAGTCGATTGTTTCGCCTTGGAGGGATCCAGATTTGCTTGTACGGACCGTTGGTCGGATGGCTGACAGCCTTCCTGATCTAGTGGAACGTTACATGCCTTAGCTCTCTGTGCTCCTTCTTTCAGACATACGTAGGGTCCCATGGGGGATAACATGCCCTAAGAAGTGCACCTCTTCCCTTACAAAGGAGCATTTCTCCTTCTTCACATACAACTCCTTCTCACGTAATGTCTTGAAGACGGCTCGTAGATGTTCAGCATGCTCCTCCAATGAGTGCCGGGATTCAGTACCTTCCTCCTCGGAGTTTTGCAGTGTGTCCACACTCGTCTTCAAACTCTCGAGCTCATCAAGAGGGTGCCTTTCTAGAGTCCTAACATCACTCTCAACCTTCTCGACCTTACTACTCATCTCCAGCAATGCTTCCTCCAATGCAGAAACTTTCACAGATAGACTAGCAAGGTCCTCAGCACGTACCTTACTATGACCTCGTCCCTTCTTGCTTCACTGCTGCGGAGGTTGGGATTCCATTCCCCTTCCCTACATGTTGATAGCAACTTCCTCAGTCATGCCAGACATGCTTGCCCACAAGTATCGCTCCCACGAACCAAGCTCGAACCAGGCTTCCTCGAACCAAGGCTCTGATACCACCTTGTCACGGATAGCTGCTGAAGCTTTAGGGTTCATTTAGCTTAGTGCGCTTGAATTAGCTTAGTGTGAAAGGCGAAGGTTGAGTTACGGAGCCCTTTTTCTTTGAGGCGCTAGAGAAGTTCTATTTTATAGCTAGACAAGACAACAGGGGAAAAGGAAGGTAGGTAAGATTCTCACCGAGCCCTAGTAGAAGCAGGTTGAAGCGTTGAAAAGAAAGTGATAGCCCGGATCTCCCCCACGTCCGTCTTTCAATCACCGTGAAGGAAATAAGCCACTGAAGAGCCCCTTCTCTCCTTCTTCTGCTGAAGAGAAGAGCATCATGACGGTCCGTCTTGCTTGTCTCAAAACTCAATCAAAATCGCTCATCAGCTTTTGGCAGTTTGACAGGCTTTGGCATGCCTTGGAGATTTCGACCCCTTTCCAGAAACCAGGCTTCAAGGAGCATAATCTGAGCTATGGCTTTTCCAGCTTGGGACAGACGTGGCCTTGGGATAGGTATTTGATCTTTATTAGTATAATAAAAGAATAGACAAGTAAACCAATAAATAACGTACTCTTAAGAGGACTTATGGGTGTCTGTTTACCACGCTGATTTCATTTTTTATTTACTTATTTAACTTTAACAGGAAGGACTATTTTCCTTGCCTCAGTCTTTTGGCAAGGTTTATAGTATGTCACATCTGTATAAACAAGAAAGACCTACTAGATAAAGCGGGTAAGAACTACGCACCCTTTATCCTTTCCCCTCGCTCTGCTAATTGCTAGGGAAGAAAGAATTCATTCCCCCTACAGTCACTTCACTTTCCTATCATGGCCTTTCTTCATTCCTATATGGAATAATTTTCCTAAGGTGAGGCAGCGGACAGGTTTCAAACTAGTACTGGTGGACTGTCTTAAAGAAGCAAGAAAGTCAGTCTCATATACGATGATGGATTAGCGAACAGAGGTCCTACGAAGCCGCTTCTGTTATGTTATAACGAGGAAAAAAGTCAGTCTACTTCAGTTAGTAGTCAGTCTCAGTCTTAGTAGTGAGTACTAAGACTACTAGGACTAGGAAGTAGGACTATGCTATTCCAATCCTATCTTCTATCTTCTAGACTAATAGTAGCTAAAGTCACTCCTAGTAGCTAAAGTCACTCCCAAAGGGAAATAAGAACCGACACAGCTTCTTCTCTTCCTCCGCAATATCAGTTCATTTCTGATTCAATCAAAGTGCTGCGTATTCGTCACTTCAAGCTTTGACGCAGTCAAGCAGCAAAGACCTATACCTCTTGCCTTCGTCCCTTCGCTCCTTGATAACACCTTCTTCCTGAAATGAAAACATCTGCAGAGCATATTCTCGTCATCCCATCTCAGAAGAAGAAGGCGAGTCTCCTCCCACGGGCACATGACTATGAAGTAGAGAGAGCGCTACGCACCTTGGTTTGTTTGGTACCGAGCATTGAAGGATTTGATTCTCACTTGAGAAAGTTAACTACTTTAATGAAAATGGAAACGGAATTTCCCTCTGCTTTCTTTCAATGCAATGGCAGCTAGTTTACTAGTTCAATCGTAGCTTTCTAGTTAAAGCCTTTCGCCAGCTACCTCTTAGCAACGAGATGTGTGATTGGCTATGGTTCTGCCTTTCCTTTATTAGGTTAGAATTGAGACCCCCTCACTCTCAAGTGAGAGCTAAGGGGATATTAGAACAATTCTTTCATAACATCTGTTAGCAATCAATCAATATCCATCAATCAGTATAAGTTCTTCCTCTTTCTCTATGGTATGGTACGGGATGGGAGGAAAAATATGCATTTGGTTCTGGCTGTTCCCCTTGCATTTTCTAGGCCCTTCATCTAATATCTAATCATTTCGAATCGCGTGGCATATTCAAAAAGAAAGAGGGACGGGACACGTTCAAGCTTTCAAAGAGCAGATTCACTAGCAAAGCTCTACTTCTTTCTCGTGCCAAGGTTCGTGGTAGGCTTAGGAGCTGGGCGAAGCGGTAGCGAAGCTCAGGTGGTGATGCAAGTGCGCGGTGAGCGTAGTAGCCCCCTCGGGCATGCTCTTTGTACAACCAAGCGAAGAGCTAGTGAGGGCCGGAATGGAATATCGTATGTAGTGTAGAATCGGATCTGAAGCTCTTTACTAGGATTGGAACAAGCGAGGAACGAGTGACCACAAGCTCCGCTTAAGCGCTCGACATGCAGTTAGCTTAAAACATGTTCATCATGTGGCCGAGCGAAGCGCACCTGTGTGAAGCAGCCTAGCATCACTTTAGATAGGAGCAGAATGGATTACTTACAACTGAAAGTAAGTTCTTCGGATCGATATATCGTACGACGTAATGGAGATCTTGGTCTAGATCCGGTGGTTCGCAGAATTCGGGACCTAACGATGTTCGATTCGTCACATGAACGGGAGCGGACGATTCCCTCGTCTCTCCCTTTTCGGGGAATGGCTGCAATCACAAGCAAGTGATTGAATGAGTGGGGGGCTCCGAAAGCACATGCGGGATAAGCAGGTGTTTCAGGAGACGGTCTAAAAAAGGGTCCGGTCTAGAAAGAAAAGAGAACTCTCAACAAGCTGGAACTAATCAAGATCAATAGGAAGAGGAGTTAGCTAGGAATTAATTTATTGACAAAGTTTATGCCACGACGATCTATATGGAAGGGCAGTTTTGTTGATGCATTCCTGCTCCCAGCAAGAAAACGGATGCGCGTTAGCTATAGGCTTTCGCTAACGCGCGCTCAGTCCGTTGCTTGTTCGGGAAAAAAACCTTTTTTTGGTGCCCCTCCAAGATCCCCGGTAAACTCGGGCTCGGGGGGCCTTTGCCTTCATTTCTGGAAGAACACGAGGTCCTCTCTTCATCAATAGAAAGGAACGCAAGAAAAAATGTTGTGAACTCCCCCAAGAAAAAATAGCGGTAAGTGATGAGGGGGCGGCTTTTTTCTTGTGGTAGTAATTGCGAACTCATTCCATTTTTTGAGGATTCGTTCCCTGTTCCTGCGGCTGAGAAGCCTCAAGCTCCGCCCCCCTTACTCTAACTCTATAAAAAAAGCCCTAAAGGCCATAATAGAATAGAATAGAATAGAATAAGGTAAGCTCGCTCCAGAACCGGCCAATCCTATCTTTCCTTGAAGTAAGTCCGGAGCGGGAGCAACTTATACAGCAAATTCAGACTAAACTCGATCACTTGGCAGGGGGAGGTCTTTTGATTGCGCATCTTTCTCATATTGATAAAGCGGGTTTCGTCTCATTTTCCGGAAAGCCAGTCATACTATTCCACTTTAGCTAAGCTAATGATGAAACAGGATCTGGCTTTGTCTGCAGATGATGATGTCCACTCCTGGCTCGATGCGCTTAACGAAAGGGAACTTTCTAGATTAAGAAAGAATTTCCTTCGTAATTAAGCAGCATCCTTTAAGTGAGTAGGGGTGCGCCGGACCGCCGACGAATAATAGGTACCCCCACACCCCAG
>Ga0157365_10001080_pt1 | contig 11399 bp, 12 predicted proteins | sample AttsexASBM3_FD_111478 | JGI IMG/M metagenome (GOLD analysis project Ga0157365, IMG submission 111478) | Fungus gardens microbial communities from leaf cutter ant in Ribeirão Preto, State of São Paulo, Brazil - Atta sexdens ASBM3 | ecosystem: Host-associated > Fungi > Mycelium > Unclassified ... | reverse complement strand
TTGACTGTTGCTTTTATAGCGTCATGTCGGGCGTTATTACAGGTCCTCATTTTATTCGATTTTTTGGCGGTCCGGATGCGATTCAGGTTGGAACGATGGTTGCTGTCCTTGAAATCGGTGCATGTAGTTGAGTTGAGCTGGCGGTAACCTTGTGTCTGTTGGATCCGCAGCTGACCTGGTTCTCTCTCCTTTTCTTTTTTTCTCTTTCTATAGCTACATCACTCGCTGCGGGTCGAGTCGGAGACATGATAGGTCGGAAAGGGACCCTGTCTGTCGGCGCGGTCGTGTTCACGATAGGTGGTGCCCTGCAAACGCTTACCGTTGGGTTCTGGTCCATGATTCTCGGGCGAGTCATCAGTGGTTTTGGTGTCGGTCTTCTTTCGTTAGTAAATAAAACCAACCGCCTTATCTCCTAACTGGTGCCTTGGGTGTTTACTGACCCTTTTCTCTCTTTCAAAAGGACGATTGTCCCGATCTACCAGAGTGAGATATCCCCACCTAATCATGTATGTTTTTTAAATCATCGTCTTATGCATTTTCTTTTTTTGTCTTTTTTTTTTTTTACTTACTCACTTCTTTTTCTTAGCGGGGTGCTTTGGCTTGCGCAGAGTTCACTGGCAATATTTTTGGCTATGCATTTTCTGTCGTGCGTGAACCGTTGACTCCATGAAAAATATCTATTTTAAAATGGGACTATAAGTGGACCGACTATGTCTGTTCTTTCATAGACTCCGACTTGTCCTGGAGAATTCCACTTTTTCTCCAATGTGTCATTGGTGCTGTTTTGGCCTTAGGGTCGTTGATTATGCCGGAGAGTCCGAGGTTCCCTTATATCTTCAAGCGATTTATAATGGAGAGGTCTGATCGATAGTTCTAGGTGGCTGATTGATGTCGGTCGCGAGGACCATGGGAAGCGCGTTTTGGTGGATTTGCATGGAGGAGACATGGCCGACGAGCAGGCGCGGCTGGAATTTGAAGAGATCAAAGACAAGGTACTTGACGAGGTGTGAATCTTTATCTCACGATGTGTTCTGCTGCATTGACTGAGTCCATCTCGAAGCGCCGAAATGGGGGAGCAAGGACCTATCAGATGATGTGGAGACGGTACAAGCAACGTGTCTTACTTGCGATGTCCTCTCAAGCATTTGCCCAATTGGTGAGTTTCACCCAATAGAGTGCTCTTCGTAGAGCTCATTTTTTGTCGGCCCAGAATGGTATCAATGGTAGGTTTGAAATAAATAAATTGTCTGTCTCTCAATGTCTGAGGCGCTGGGGCTGTCAGTTATATCATATTATGCTCGTAAGCTGCATCTGAGTTTGATTTGCCCTTGCTGATGCTAATTGGACATGGCTTTAGCTCGTGTGTTCGAAGGTAGATTCGTTCATTGTTATTTGCCGAGTAAAGTAAGTGGTTGACGTAATTCACAGAGGCTGGTTGGATTGGTCGTGATGCGATTTTGATGACGGGTATCAATGCCATTGTTTATACTCTGAGTACTCTTCCTCCGTAAGTTCAGGGTGGTCTCGATTTGCTGATGTGGTTTGAATGTCTAATAAATTATAGGTGGTATCTGGTAGACCGTTGGGGTCGTCGTCCGATTCTTCTGTCGGGTGCGCTTGTAGTATGTGGCCTCTAGTTGTATCGAAGATGGCCCAGTATTCACCTGGCTTTAGATGAGTTTAGCGTTATTCTCCACAGGATACTGGATACAGTTGAATAAATCGTGGACGCCTGATGCTGTTGTAGTATCTGTCATCGTCTTCAATGCTGCATTTGGCTATAGCTGGGGGCCTATACCATGGCTTTATCCCCCCGAGGTGGGTGAACCATGATTTATTGAGAAGATTTAAAGATGAAGATTTGATTAGATTATGCCGCTGAGTGTACGAGCTAAGGGAGTTTCACTGTCGACTGCGACCAACTGGGTTTTCAATTGGATAGTGGGTGAGGTGACGCCCTATTTACAGGAGCATATCGAATGGAGGCTGTATTATATGCACGCGACCTTTTGTGTTTGCAGTTGTGTCCTCGGTGAGTATTTTCGATCTGGTTAGTGTAGATGAAAATGCTGATGCAAAGAATGAAGTGTATTTCCGTATGTAGTCTCTCTTCCTGCTGTTGGTTACTTAATGAGGTGGGATATTTAGTCTACCCTGAAACGAAGGGCGTTCCGTTAGAAGAGATGGATGCTGTATTTGGTGAAGGTGCGAGGGTCTCAGCGTTGTACGGCACGTCCTCTGGTCTAACAACAGAACTTGATCACAGAACCGTTCAGAGAACATTTGCCACTTGGATCTTCTCTGGAACCGACATCTCCATGTGCGTATCCGCCACAGTCTCACACATCATCAGGCCGCACGGATAGAAGTGGTTGGCTATCACAAGCAATGGGTAGGACTAGAGAGGGTTCGAGGTACAAACCACTTTTGAGAGGTGAGGATGAAGAAGAAGAAGAAGAAGAGAGAGATGTGGATACTCATGTTATTGGAGACGATGGAGAGGAAGAAGTACGTAGAAGATCTGGGTCTGTTCAGTGTCGCCAAGGCTGAGTGAATCAATAAGTTGTCGGAGTTGAACTTTTGAACTACATTCTCAGAGATACCGGGCCGGGTGAAAACAGGGTCCTGACATAGAGGAAAAGTTGTGGCAGTCAAGGAAAAGAGGATCGAATGATATGGAATTGTGAGGTCCCTTGCAATCCAGGCTAGACTCTAAAAGGATGAGCTTTTTTTGGGATACGGATACCGGTAATCTTAAGGGTTGCAAGGGGTGTGGGAGTGTTATTTATTTGTGGGGACATTACTACTGATTGCCACTTTTTTGTTCGTTTCCAACCTCCATATAATATCACACACTCCTTTTTCTTTTTTCTTTTTCTCTTACACGACGCCTGGATGAGGAGACAAAGAATGCGATCTCCTCATTATAGTCGGTACCCGAATGCGCTCCTTCCTCGTCAGTCGCCACCTGCCAACTTGTCTCTTCCATCGTCATCACACTCGTTATCGATCATGGATTCCACACCTACGTCCTCCGTTCGTGCTGTCCAAACGCCTTCGTCACCGGCTCCAACTCCATCACCCATTTCGCCATTGTCGTCGTCTCGAGTGGTGAAGACAACAGCGACTGACCCGTTGTCGTCTCATAAAATGCCGACCACAACGACGACGACGACGACGCCTCCTCAAAAAAAAAATACTTCTGTCAAACCTGGAAATGCGCATGCGACTGGTTTCCCATCAGTCACTACTGACGCGTTTCTCAGTAGCAGCGCCAACGTGGGAGGTGGCGCCGGCAGCAAGGCCGAAACCCGGAGCCCTGGGTTTAGCAATGATGGAGGAGGGAATGGAGGGGACGCTTCGACGCAGTCTTTGGAGCCTACGACGACGGACGGAAGTGGAGACGAACGAAATGATGCTAGTAGCAGCAGTGGGGTCACAGGTACGAATTTAGGGATCAGCCTAACCCCTAGTGGTATGATGAGTGCCACCACTCCTACCGTCACGCCTTTTTTCTCTGCGAACAATAGTCCTACTAATGGAAACACGCCAGCCAACGCCGAGAATGATCCCGGTGCGGATAATGTAAGCAGTGGTCCGGCTTTGGTTAGTGGCGGAAACGGGAATGGGAATGGGGGTTTGGGCGATGCGAGAGGGCCAGGAAATGGACGTTCGTCGGGCTTTGGGGATGCGAATGATGGTTTTGGTTTTGGGGATGCAAGTGGAAGTGTGAATGGTGGTCTTGGCTCTGGGAACACGAATGGCGGTCTTGGCTCTGGGAATACGAATGGTGGTTCGATCTCTGGGAATACGAATGGTGGTTCGATCTCTGGGAATGAAGGTCTGAGCTCTGGCGGTTCGACCTCTAGGAGTGGGACGGGCTCTGGAAGCGATGGTACTAGTATGACTTCAGCTGCGGTTGTGGATAATGGGGATACTATCAGTACGGGTGGGGTACAGGAGCATGGATTATCGGGAGGTGCTATCGCGGGGACTGTCATCGCTGCTCTAGTTGGCGTTATTGCAGTCGTCGTCTTTCTGCTCCGTCGTCGTTCCAGAAAACGTCGTGGTGAGCGTCGTAAACGGTGGTGGACCTCGCATGACAAGGTTGATGGTGGAATTGGAAGCGGCGGTGTTTTCCCCGATGAGCACAGGCGAAGTGTGAGAAGTAGCTTTGAAACGACTGTGGACCATAGTCTTACGCCACGTTTGGGTGAGGATTTTGAGTTTCCGTCTTTTCCTCCCATGGCAGAACTCCGGGGTACACCATTGCTCGCCCGCCTCGACACTTCAGTTGGTTCTGGGTCACCGAGGATTATCTCCGAAAACCGATTCTCAGGTTCTACAGTCAGTAGCACTAGCAGTGATGGCCAGAGTCAATGGTTTGTTATTGGTGATGATCCTCTCGCTTCTGAAGTCAGCAGTCCTATGTCTGTTCGGCCGTTCTCTCCTACGGAATCCTTTGCTTTTCCCAAACCGCCAACAACAAATGAGAAGAAATCTAGTATGAACTCGTCCCGCTCATCGAGTGGGCACGCTTTTAGCGTTAGGAATCCTAGTATGGCGGATGAGAAAGTTCCTGCTTTACCTGTTCGTGCGGCGAATCCGTTCCATGATCCTGATCCTTTCATTATTTATTCGACTACTGCTGCTGCTACCGTTGCTGTTATTCCTCGTAGTGGTGGTGATTCTGATGCTCCGGTTCGCGAGGCTGCTGTTGCGAATTCTTTGACGACGAATCCGTTCGCTGATCCAGAGCCATGTACGACGAGCGACAACGACACCAATCGCGTTGGGTCTTTTAATGACGAGTTCATGGAAATTGAGAGGATCAAGCGGTCTTTTGATCCTTCTTTGGACGATGAGTTGGGTGTTGTACCGGGTGACAAGGTTAGGATTATAGAGGTTTTTAGCGATGGATGGGCGATAGTGGAGAAGAATCCGAGTTGTGGGTTGGTTGATGTGAAGGGTAAAGGGAGAGAACCTGAGCAAGGCTTGATTCCGGTTGAATGTTTGCGTTTACCTGGGACGGCCACTGAGCGAGTGAATAGCCAGCTAGTGAAGTAGGGTGGTCTTTTGGTCTTTTATTTTTATTATTTTTATTTTTGATTCGATATTGGGTATTTTTTGGTGCTTGCTTGTAATGAGACTTTTAGTCTAGTCTCGAAATTGGATGGGTTTTTTGCAATAAGTATACTTTTAATCACACCTTTGGATATATTTTATTGCGGAATAGGAATTCTGATTGTATATATCACGGGATTCTGGTGGCTGTGTGATCATTTTTACTTGATTTTGATGATAGTCTCGAGGTTTTGTATCTGCTAACTAAGATGGCAGAATACGACCTTTCCAAAACCATTATTCCTTATCTTGACCGTCACCTCGTTTTTCCTCTTCTCACACATCTCGCAGAATATCAACTGTTTCCTGTAGAAGAAGTGACACAAGCCCAGTATGAACTTTCAAAGGGCACGAACATGTTTGATTATGCGAAACGACTGTTTGAGCAGCTTCATCCTGATCAAGAGGTTCCAGCTGGTATGAAAGCTTTTGAAGTTGTTCTTTTTTTTTTTTGGTGTTGAGAATGATGTCCTTTAGAGTTTGAGGAGAAGAAGCAGAATGCGGTTTCGAAACATGAGCGATTGCAGCAGGATGCTCAGGCGGTTTTGAATGTGATAGAGAAGCCCGAGGTTGCCCAGGCTTTACGACAGGACAAAAATCAAAATTTACAGTATTTGAGGGACAATCACCAAGTGTGTATGTTCAACTCTAAAATGAATTGAGTTGTCATTGATCTCAAATGTCTTTTTTTTCCCCCCAAGCTCACTCTAGAACAAATCACTGCGTTGTATAATTTTGGTCAGTTCCAGTATTCGTCTGGCAATTATAGTGGTGCAGCGGACTATCTCTATCATTTCTGCATCCTCGCGACCGATCCTGATCTTACCACTTCTGCCCATTGGGGAAAGCTTGCGTCGGATACTTTGACGGGGAAATGGGATACGGCACTCGAGGAGCTGAATACTGTACGGGATCTCATCGATGCCAAGTCGTCGAGTTCGAGTCTTGCCGTTGCAGCTAATGCCAATGTCAATGCGCCGGGTGTATTGAATGATAGGATCGAGCCTGCGTTGGCGCTGTTGCACTCCCGGACGTGGCTTGTTCACTGGTCTTTGTTCATCTATTTTAATCATGAACAGGGACGGATTCTCCTCCTCGAGACGTTCCTTTCACCGACCTACCTGAACACCATTCAAACGGCGTGTCCCTGGATTTTGCGATACCTCACTGTCGCGGCTATTTTATCGCGAAAAACGTCTTCCTCGTCTTCATCTTCCAACCCGATTTCGACCCGAGTTCGGAATGCGATTAAGGAAGTCGTCAAGGTTATTCAGATGGAGGAGTATCAGTATCAAGACCCTGTTACTGCTTTTCTCAAGGAGTTGTATGTGGAGTTTGATTTTGAGGCTGCGCAGAGTGAGTTGAGGAGAGCGGAAGAGGTTGTGAAGAATGATTTTTTTTTGGGAGATTTTAGAGAAGAGTTTTTGGATAATGCGAGATATATGATTTGTGAATTGTATTGTAGGATTCACCATATAATCGATATCAGGTGAGACAGTTTTTTGGCCTCTTTCTCTTCCATCTAAATCTTACTTGATCTTTCTTTCCTGTAGGGATTTATCGCAACGGTTGAACCTCTCGGAGGAAGAAGGTGAAAAGTGGATTGTCAATCTTATTAGGGAAACCCGGATGGGTGCGGATGCGAAGATTGATCTTGAAAAGGTAGACCATTTTTACCTCTCTTTTGTCACTCCTGTTTGCTTATACTTTTTTTCCTGCGACAATGTAGAACATCATCGAGATCAATAGACCGGCATTACCTGTTTATCAGACTGTGATTGAAAAGACGCGTGGCCTCGCTATTCGTACGCAAGCCCTTGGTGCTGCCATTTCACGATATGGTCAGCCGCCTGCGCAACAGCAAGTTTCTGCTTGAACGAAAGATGTACTGCCTCTTTCCCCCCTTCCCCCCGGGTCTGCAAAGAAGATTGAAAACAGGGTGTCTTATCATTCATAAATAGTACCGATGTTGCGTTGCCGATCCGTGAGATTATGCAGCCTCCCTTGTAATGTACATCTTGGGAGTCCCGAGTGTCTTTGATGGCGCCGCAACATTTTTTTCCTCCTGTGTTCCGCCGGTCTCAGAAGTCTGAGGATAATCCGTTCAGCTTGATTATGAGTTTATTTAGTGTAGGTTTGTCACCACCATATTTAGCATCGTTTGAGTTTGTGCTATACATGAGACTCTGATCAAGGAAAAAGTCCTACCCTGAATTGTTTCACTATCTAATTGACAATTGTATGACCGCGGGTTGTCGACCGAGCATTCCAACCCCTTCTTCCCGATACCTTGTTTCAAGGGTCGACTTGGTTCCTTCATGTCAGAATTTTCCAGGACAATTATTAGTTTTACGAGAGCTGCTGCTGATCAAGTGCTCTTCTCCCCTGGACATACATGGTTGATGATTCGTGCTGATGTTTTTTTATTGATATATATAGGGAGGCTTACTGAACGGAAATGATCCTACTGCGGTCAATTTAGCTGATCCCTTTCGACTGTGGATTATCCAAGTCGGTCAGTCTTTGTGTCTCAATTCAGACGATGCATTTTGCCATATTTTGAATATCGTCTTCTTTGCGACTTGAAGGTATCATTGTTGCAACTGCTAGCTTGCTCTCGCTCGTTCTGCAGAAAATCCACCAGCCGAAAGTTATTGCTGAGGTACTTGGTGGTATTCTTCTTGGTATGTCTGTTTGAGGTGGTGCGATCTGAATTCAAGAATTGACAAACTGCTCTTGTGAATAAATCGATCAGGTCCCACTGCATTTGGTGTGTATCCTATTAATGTCCCCTCCCTCTTCGTTTTTGCCAGTATTGCTGCCATTACAAACCCTGTTTTCTCTGAAACCAAATTTTTTGCAACCTCCGTGCAGGTCGAATTCCCGGATTCACTCAGCATATTTTTCCCGATGAATCGCGACCGTTCTTAACTCTAACGGCAAACGTCGGCCTATGCCTCTTCCTTTTCCTCGTTGGTCTTGAAATCGATTCGGGTTTGATCAAACGCAATGCCAAATTCTCTGTCGCTATTGCCTTTGCTGGAATGATGCTCCCTTTTGGACTTGGAGTGGCACTTTCGATGCCATTGTACCATCACTTCATACCTGACAGCGTTCAGTATACCCATTTTATGTTGTTCACTGGTGTCGCTTATTCGATCACGGCATTCCCTGTCCTTTGTAGGATCTTGACTGAGTTGAAGTTGCTGGATACGACAGTAGGAATTGTAGTACTTTCTGCAGGTGTTGGGAATGACATTGGTGAGATCTTTGTAGCCCCTATTGATTTCACTGATCTTTCTGAAAAAAAAAGTTGGTTGGACACTCCTGGCTCTCAGCATTGCACTTGTCAACGCAGGCTCTGGCCTCATGGCACTTTACGTCCTTCTCACATGTGTGGGATGGACGATTTTTCTTCTCTACCCTGTAAAATATGCTCTTAGGTGGCTTGCGAAACGAACAGGCTCGAGTGAGTTCTCTCTCTCTCTATATATATCTTGTCAACACTACTCGAATTTTTTTGCTGTGCCACTGATGTACATGCCTTCCTTTTGAATTGTTTATCCCAGTCGAAAATGGTCCAACCCTGTTTTTCATGACGATAACAATGATGCTCATGTTTGGATCCGCTTTCTTTACTGACATTATTGGTGTCCATGCGATCTTTGGTATGTTCGATCTTCTGTCGTTATACGGTTTTGCAGGCGCCGTTGTACTGCTGTCTTTGATTCTAACGGATGTTCCTGTATGTTAGGGGCGTTCATCACTGGACTGATTGTTCCTAGAGAAGGAGGACTTACAATTGCTCTTACCGAAAAGTTAGAGGACATGGTGGCTATTATTTTCTTACCCCTGGTATGTTCCTAATTTATCCTTTCCCCTCCCAGATTATCCCTTGGCAGCAGCTGCTTATATTTTTTATTTCTAGTATTTTACTCTATCTGGGTTGTCTACGAACTTGGGTCTCCTGAACAATGGTGAGTAGGTTTTATTTCGATCAAATTCGCACTCACTCTGTATCAGGCATCACCTGGGGGTTTACCATTGCTATCATGTCTTTGGCATTCACAGGAAAGTTTGGCGGCTGTGCACTTGCAGCTCATTATCTCGCCCGATTTGACTGGCGAGAGTCTGCTACAATTGGGTCCCTCATGAGTTGTAAAGGGTCCGTCCGTCCTTATGCTCTCTGATGTTGCCCTTCACCTTATGCTTGTACATTTTTACAGCCTTGTGGAACTGATTGTCCTCAATGTCGGCTTGTCGGCCGGTATTCTGAATCAACGCGTCTTCTCGATGTTTGTGTTAGAGGCGCTCGTATTGACATTCATGACTACTCCTCTTGTCACTACATTGTATCCACCAAAGTATCGTATCCGCATCTCGAAGACAGGAGCTAACTTCCATAGCGTGGCTGACGGCGCGACTGGTACCGCTGACGCTCAGAGTATGAACGAGAAGAAACATGGTCGCCGAGGGAAACGAGTGTCTCAGTCTCATAATAGCCTCACAGAGGATCAAGTGGAAGGAGAGAAGACTCGGTTTACTGTCATACTTGATAAGATCGAGCATCTTTCTGGTGCAATGGCCATTGCACAGCTTCTCAATCCATCAATTCATGGATTTGAGGATGTTGGGAGCCAGGATCCCCATGATAATGACAGGAAGGGCTCTTCGATTGACAAGATATCGATATCTGACAAATCCAGAGTTCAAGTGAAGGAAATTTCTGATCGACATTCGCTTGTGCCCTCTCTAGCTCCATCCGTAATCTCTCCCTCGACTGTCGTATCTCCTGTTATCAATGCCCTGCGCCTTATCAAACTTTCCGATCGTGTTTCAGCGGTGATGAAGTATCATGAAACAGCGACCCTTCTTCGTTCTGATCCTGTTCTATCTATATACCGCATGTTCGCGCTCTTACAAGGCATTAATATCTCCGCTGAACTTGAAATCATACCCGAGGAGGAGATGGTTAGCTGTACACTTGGCAAAGCGAACGGGTTTGGTGCTGATATGATCATGATCCCTTGGGTGATACATAGCTCAGGCAGCACGCTCACAATAAATGGTGTAGATGTGCCGCAAACTCCCATCAAAGGAGGGAATGCCAGTTACAATCCTTTCGATGCTTTATTCGGGACAGCAACGAGAAGTGAGAGCGCCACACAGGTTCCACGCGGCGGATTGGAAAACTTCATTTCTGGGGTTTCTGTTGGCCATTCTTATTATATTCGCAGTGTGTTTGCCAAAACGGACATCGACGTCGGACTATATATTGATCAAAGCGACATTGTTCCCTCCCTTCACTTTGACAGTGACAGTTCAAGAACTGGTGTTTGCTCCACTGCAGAATTGATGCCTGTGGGTCTTGACAGGATCGGTGGAGGACGTGGGAGCGTTCATATATTTTTTCCCTTCTTTGGAGGACCTGATGATCGATTCGCCCTGCAGTTTGTTGTCGGGTTATGTCGGAAGAATGAGCATATCCATGCGACAGTTGTCAGGTTTAGGAAAACTGAGAAAAGTGCTGGTGCCAGTGGTACAATCGATGCAGGTAGTATTACTCCTGGTACTGAAGTCAGGGGGAAGGATAGAGTGGTAGAAAATGGGAATGAACAGATTGATGCCTCTGTTAGTATCAGTGCAGATCAGTTTGATTCAGGTGAAGCTGACATTTCGTTTCTACGCTAGGGCACTTCCGGATTCCCCGATACCGTATATGCACAAACAGATACAGAGACTAAGCTTGTGTCTGCCACCGCTGATGACATCATTTGGACTCGATATGCGACCCTTCCATCAGCTACTTCGAGATCCTCGCCTGAGGTGGCCTTATCACCAAACGTACCTCGGATGTCGTTTAAGGAGATTGCTACCGCTAAACCACTACATGCAGCCTTGAATGAAGCATATACCTTTCAACGTAGATCGAATAATAGAAAGCTGCAGCGACATCATACGCAAGAGACTTCTGTCTCAGGAATCGGAGTTGTTGTTACAGGGCGTTCTCGCCGTTTAGCAGTTGAAAGTCATCATACTGAGTTAAATGAACTGATGCAAGAGGGCTGGGAGGCGACTGAAGGTGGAGTAATGAAGGATATCAGGAAAACTGTAGGTGATGTAGGGAGTGTTTTCGTGGGTCGCAGCGTCGGTGTCGGTGTATGGATTTTGCAGGCTTCCTTAGATAATGGGAAGTGACCTGTTCGCACGTCAGGCTTTTCCATTGAGTTGTAAGAATACATGACTGACTAATAATGTGTGAAAGCTTGCATGTC
>Ga0157365_10001079_pt1 | contig 11401 bp, 9 predicted proteins | sample AttsexASBM3_FD_111478 | JGI IMG/M metagenome (GOLD analysis project Ga0157365, IMG submission 111478) | Fungus gardens microbial communities from leaf cutter ant in Ribeirão Preto, State of São Paulo, Brazil - Atta sexdens ASBM3 | ecosystem: Host-associated > Fungi > Mycelium > Unclassified ... | reverse complement strand
GCAATGTTCGGGAATGGTTTGCAGCCCGCAACCAGTTCGCCATAATGTTCGGCGAGCGCTTCGCCGCTTGAGTATCTGAAAACGCATGGGCCAGGCCAGATACACAGACTTCAGGACACTCCCACAGCTTGAAGAACATGCCGACAAGGATCATGACCGTGGCAGCCATGGGCAATGCGGCGGGAATATCCCCGGTTGCAACAGGCGGCACAAAGCGCAGCGATCCCGTCACGCCATAGGCCAGGCCAATCCCGAACAGGAGAATGGCAGACGAAACCCCGGACAGGATCAGATATTTCATCGCGGCTTCATGCCCTGCCGTGGCAGGACGCCGCCGAAAGGCCACAAGTCCCATGAGGGAGACGCCCAGTAGTTCCAGCCCCATGAAAAAAGGCATGTAATTTGCGCTGAAGACCATGGCCAGCGCGCCAAGCGTGCCCAGCATGAACAGCAGGACATATTCATCCCCCGTCCCGGCCCCTTCATGCGCCGTGTCCCGCCATGACATGAGCAGGATGCACATACTGGAAAACAGGCTCAGGGCGGCTGTGTAGGTCGTCCAGCGATCCTGAATGAACAGGGTGTCACCTTCACTCCCTGACACGCCGCCTGTATGCAACCCTACGACTGCTAGGGCCAGCAGCAGCGTCACCATTCCCCCCAGCAGGCTGCGTCCCGCCGAACGCCGGCATGCCGTGGCTGCCAGCACGATCATGATCCCGAAAGACAGCACCAGCAGCGGTGCGGGCAGGAAAACGTCATGCCCGATCATGGCGCACCATCCTCCCCACCGGTCATGTCCGCAACGGGCAGGGGCAGGGAAAATGTCATGAAAGGCTGCGGATACAGCCCCAGCATGACCACAAGGGCCATGACGCAGGCCAGAACCGCCATCTGCCGGGCGGGCAAATCCGGGCCGGGACGCAGGCCCGCCCGGGGGGCGGCCAGAAATATGCGGTTGACCATCCGCAGCGCGTACATGGCGGCGGGCACCAGCCCCGCGGCTGCCACGGTCGCGAGGGGCGGGCTGACATGCCACGCCGCCAGCAGGACAAGGAACTCGCCCGTGAAATTACCCAGTCCCGGCATGCCAAGTGCGGCCACGGCAAAGAACACGCCCGCGCTGGACAGGCGTGGCATGGCCGCCCACAATCCGCCAATACGGCGCATGTCACGTGTATGCAGCCGGTCCTGTATGGCGCCCGCGATCAGGAAAAGCGCTGCCGTGCTCAGCCCATGGGCCAGCATCTGCATGATTGCCCCCTGCATCCCCATGCGCGATCCGCAAAAGATGCCCAGCAGCACAAACCCCATGTGGCTTACGCTGCTATAGGCGATCAGGCGCTTGACATCATCCTGCGCGAACGACAGCCATGCGCCGTACAGGATACCTGCCACGCCCAGTCCCATGGCGATGGGCGCAAAACGGCTGGCCGCATCAGGAAACAGCATCACGTTGAACCGGATCATGCCATATCCCCCGGTCTTGAGCAGGATCCCCGCCAGCAGCACGCTGGCCGCCGTGGGGGCCTGCGTATGGGCGGCAGGCAGCCAGACATGAACCGGCACGACAGGCAGCTTGACGGCAAAGGCCATGAAGAACCCGACCATGAGCAGCATGGACAGGGCGGGGGACAGCGGCGTGCGCGACAGCGTGACATAGTCAAACGTCAGCACGCCCGTTGTCCGGTAATGCGCCATGACCAGTCCCAGGATGGACACCAGCATGAGCAGCCCGCTGCCCTGCGTGAACATGAAAAACGTCATGGCCGCGCGCTGCCTGTCTTCATGCCCCCATGTGGCGATCAGCACGAACATGGGCACCAGCATCAGTTCCCAGAAAAAGAAGAACAGGAACAGGTCGGTGGCAAGGAACGTCCCGATGACGCCCGTAAGCGTTGCAAGGAAAAGGAAGTGGAACGCCCCGGCATTCACCGTGACCTGCCGGGTGGACAGGAATACGCATGGAAAGCACAGAACGAGCGATAGCCAGATCAGCGACAGCGAAAGCCCATCCATGTCCAGCCTGACCGCAATGCCTATGGCGGGAAGCCATGGCATGGAAAAATGCGCCAGCCATGGTCCCGCATGGGGCTGGTGGCCGAACGTGACCAGCGCCAGCAGCAGCGTTTCCATGACCAGCGTCGCAAGCACCACCCACCATGCGGCATCGCGCGATGCCGGTGTGGGGACAGGCCGGATGCGTCCGGCCACCCATGCCACCCCACCGCCCAGAATGGGCAGCAGCACAAGGGCGGGCAGGGCGTTCATGACAGTACGGCCACGGCAAGCGCCACGCACAGGCCGCCTGCAATCCACGCCGCATACCACCGCATGCGGCCATTGTGCAGCCGGTCCAGCAGTAGCGCGCCCCGGTCGCCGATGCTGCCCCCCCATCTGGCCAGCATGTCCAGAAAACCGGCCCGGATCGTGAAAACACGGACGCTGGCGGTCCGCATCAGTCCCCCCGCTGCGGTGCTGGCACGGTCAGGGATGTGCTGCCATATGGCCAGACGATCATGCCGCGCATCCAGTCCCCAGCCGGTGCGGGCACCGTGCATGACGGATGACGGACGCCCCCACAGCATCCATGCAAGCGCAAGCCCTGCAAGGGGAACGACCGCGCCAGCCAGCACAAGCCAGACCGGCTCATCCGCATGCGACAGTGGTGTTGCCGGGTCAAGAAGGGCGCTGAACAGGTGAAGGGAGGGAAGCGTATCAGGCATTTCGATCACTCCACCAAACAGGGACAGAATGCACAGGCAGCCAAGGGGTATGGTCATGAGGCGTGACGTCCGGCCTGCCGCCACGGTTCCCGGTTTCCCGAAAAACACGATGAAAACGCAGCGGAAAATATACAGCGCGGTCAGGAAGGCCCCCAGCAGCGCCATTGCCCATAACGGGTGCCCCGTCACGCTCCAGTCCCGCGTCAGGCCAAAGCGCACGTGCCATACACCCGACAGGATCATTTCCTTGCTGTAGAACCCTGCCGTCACCAGCGGCAGGCCAGCCAGCGCGGACGCTCCCGCAACAAAGGCCACGGTCAGTCCCGGCATGGCGTGGCGCAGGCCGCCAAGGTGGAAAATATCCTGTTCATGGCGCGCGCGCATGATGACGGCGCCCGCCGCAAGGAACAGCAGCGCCTTGAAAAAGGCATGGGTCATCAGGTGGAACAGGGCTGCCTGCCATACCCCGCACCCCAGGGCGAGGAACATGTACCCAACCTGGCTGATCGTGGACCATGCGAGGATCCGCTTGAGATCGGACTGCACCAGCGCTGCGCAGCCCCCCACAAGCAGCGTCAGCGTCCCGAGCACGGCCGTCAGCGCCATGACGGGGGCCGCCATGGCGAACAGGTTATGCAGCCGCGCGATCAGGTAGACGCCCGCCGTTACCATGGTGGCCGCATGGATGAGGGCGGAGGTCGGCGTCGGCCCCGCCATGGCATCCGGCAGCCATGCCTGAAACGGGACCTGCGCCGATTTGGCCAATGCCCCCGCCAGTATGAAGAATGCCGCCATGCTGACGCCGGATGCGGATACCTGCCCGTTCGTCACCGCCGCCAGCACCGCACCAGTGCGCAGGGAACCCGTCGTGGTCGCCAGCAGCAGCAGGCCACACAGCAGTGCCACGTCCCCCACGCGGGTCATGTAGAAGGCCTTGCGGGCAGCGGCGGTATTGGCCGGATCGTCATACCAGAACCCGATCAGCAGGTAGGAACACAGCCCCACGCCTTCCCACCCGATAAACAGGCACAGCAGGTCGGACGCCAGCACCAGAACCAGCATGGCGGCCACGAACAGGGTCATGCAGCCGAAAAAACGCGCGATCCCGGGATCGTCCTGCATGTAGCCCGCGGCATAGACATGGATCAGCAGTCCTACGATCGTGACGACAAGGATCATGACCAGGGAAATCCGGTCCAGCATGAAGGCGATATCCGCAGAAAACCCCGCAACATGCATCCACGGCCACAGCGTCACCTGCACTTCTCCCGTCGCCGGGCCTGACAGAAGGATGACGGATACGATGATGCTCAGGACAGCAGCCATCCCGACCCCGGCGCAGGCGACTGTCCCGACCTCGCGCGCGCCCATCCGGCCTGTGGAGATGAATATGATCAGGGACGCGGCAAGCGGGCAGAGGACAAGAAGGGGGATCAGGAACGTGGCCATGGCCCTATCCTTCCAGAAGGTTGCCGGCATCGGCATCCAGCGTGGGGCGTCCGTGGGCGTGCAGGCGCAGGATGATGGCCAGCCCGACCGCCGTTTCCACGGCGGCAAGGGCAAGGATCAGCACGAACATCACCTGTCCTGTCGCATCATGCCAGCGCGCGCCTGCCGCCACGAATACAAGGGCGGCCGCATTGAGCATGATGTCCAGCGACATCAGCATGAACACCATGTTGCGCCGGACCAGAACGCCCGCCAGCCCGACCGAAAACATGGTGGCCGCCAGCACAAGCGTGTCGTTGAAGGAAAAGGCGGGCATCTCAGTGGCCTCCTTCCCGGTGGCGTCCGATATGAAATGCCGTGACCAGCCCGGCCAGCAGCAGGAACGACACCAGTTCGACCATCAGCACGTAGCGGCCGAACAGGCTGAGACCCACGTCATGCGCCGTAATGGGAACAGGCAGGCGCGCGGGCCCGGAAAGGGGACTGGCGCAGTAAAGAAGTTCCATGCACACGATGGCGGCCAGAACGCCCGGGCCCAGCCACGCGCGCGGGCGCAGCCATTCCTTTTCACGCTGGCTGTCCGGCTGGCCCAGATTGAGCATCATGATGACAAAGATAAACAGCACCATGATCGCCCCGGCATAGATGATGACCTCCAGCATTGCCGCGAACGATGCGCCCAGCATGACCAGGACGACCGAAAGCGCCAGCAGCGTCACAACCAGATACAGCACCGCATGCACCGCCACCCGCCGGGTGATGACCATGATCGCCCCCATGACGGTTATGCCAGCGGCAAGAAGGGCCAGGGCATGCATGGCGGTTACGGCAGCAGGGAGTGGAGATCGACCGGCGGGCGTTCGCGTTCGGCCATGCCGCGCGCCTTGCCGGGAACGGGAATGCCCGCGACAGCGTAGAAACTGTAATCGGGATATTTCCCGGTCCCGCTTATCAGCAGGTCTTCCTTTTCATAGACAAGGCTGGAACGTGCGTATTCGCCCATTTCAAAATCGGGCGTCAGCTGTATGGCGTAAGTGGGGCAGGCTTCCTCACACAGGCCGCAGAAAATGCAGCGGGAGAAATTGATCCGGAAATATTCCGGATACCACCGGCCATCGGCTTCGGTTTTCTGCAGGCTTATGCAGTCCACGGGGCAGGCGACGGCGCACAGGCTGCACGCGACGCACCGCTCCGCCCCGTCGGGATCGCGCGACAGGATGATCCGCCCACGATAACGCGGCGGCAGGTAAGGCTTCTGTTCGGGATACCGCACGGTTGCGCGCCGGTGGAAGGCATGCAGCGCCGTCAGGAACAGGGTGCGCAGGGTATCAAGCATGGGATATGCCTTTGCAGCAGGCGTGTCACAGGGACGCGCGCAGCATGAGGATGGTTCCGGTCGCCATGACATTGAACAGCGAAAGCGGCAGCAGGACCTTCCAGCCCAGCGCCATCAGCTGGTCATAACGCGGGCGGGGCAGGCTTGCCCGCAGCAGGATGAAAAATACCACCACGCCGCAGGTCTTGAGCGCGAACCACACGCCAGCAGGCAGCCACGGCCCGCGCCAGCCCCCAAGGTAAAGCGTGGTCACAAGGCAGGAGACAAGGACGATCCCGGCATATTCGGCAATGAAGAACATGCCGAATTTCATGCCTGAATATTCGGTATGGAATCCCGCGCCCAGTTCATTCTCCCCTTCGGGCAGGTCGAAAGGCAGGCGGTGCGTTTCCGCAATGCCCGCCAGCATGAAGACGCCAAAGCCAAGGCATTGCGGGACGATGAACCACAGCCCCGCCTGTGCCGCCACGATATCGCGCAGGCTGAATGACCCGGTCATCATGACCACGCCCAGCAGCGAAAGCCCCATGAAGACCTCGTAGCTGATCATCTGCGCCGCCGCCCGCATGCCACCCAGCAGCGCGTATTTGCTGTTGGATGACCACCCGGCCAGCACCACGGCATAGACCCCAACCCCCATCATGCCGAGGATGAACAGCAGCCCCACATTCATGTCGCCCGCAATGCCTGCGTGCGCCGTGACGGGAATGACGGCGAAGGACAGCAGTACCGCCATCATGCCGATGGCGGGCGCCGCGACAAACACGCCGCGGTCGGCAAAGGGGGGAACCCAGTCCTGCTTGAACAGGATCTTGGTCCCGTCCGCCACCGCCTGCAGCATGCCGCCCGGTCCCACGCGGTCGGGGCCATGCCGGTCCTGCCATAATCCCAGCAGCCGCCGTTCAACCCATGTCAGCACGGTGGCAAGGCCAAGCAGGACAATGGGCATCAGGACGATGGTGAGGATGACCGGATATGTCATGGCCCGTCCCCTGCGTCCGGCACCGTCTCCAGCCGGGCCATGCGCGGGAAACGGAATGCCCGTGCGACCATATGCGCCGGGCACAGGGCAATGCCCGCAGGCAGTCCGGGCACGGACTGCACCGGCAGGACATGCGGGCCGTCTTCCAGATGCAGCGTCATGTGGCCTGATCCGACCACGCCTGCAGGCAGCCCCAGCGTTGGGGCTGCGGCGCGCGCCATGACGGGGGGCGAGGACATGCTCAGTTCCTCGCTGCCGAACAGGCGCGTATCGGGCAGCACCAGCACGGTATCCGCCCGTGCTGCATACGGCATGGGAATATCCGTGGCGTAGACGTAGGGGCGCCTGGCGTCATCCGGTCCGACGGGGGGAAACAGCCGGATACCGGATGCCCCGCCACGCATGTCCCCCCCGATTTCGTGCTGGAAACGGTTCAGCGCCTGAACCGAATTCCATGGCGATGCCTGATATCCCGAAACCAGTGCGGCTGGCATGTCGGACCCATATGCGCCCTCCATTGAACTGCTGAAGGGACTGTCCGGGCTGGCGGGTGGGGGCTGGTCGCGGACGCTGATGAAGGAACGGATGACGGTCCGCCCGCTGGCGCGGTAGGTCTGGCTGCGCAGTTTCTGGCCGTCCATGCGGTACTGCGCGTCCGGCGCGGCCCCGGCTGCGGGGGCAAGGTGGGGAAATGCTGCCGCCAGTGCCGCAAGGACATCATCCAGATCCCGCCAGACGGTCAGGTCCGCCATATGCGGCGTGATCCGTTCAGGGCTTTGGCCCAGCGCCTGTATCCAGCGCCAGCCGGCCTGTATGGGGGCAGGGGGAAAGACGGCCTGAAAGAAACGTTGCGCCCGGCCTTCCTGACTGATGAACGTGCCGGTGCATTCGCTGAAAGTGGCGGCAGGCAGGACAAGGCTTGCGTGCTGGCACAGCGGTGTCACCGTATGGTCGATCACGACAATATCCGGGACGGCCGCCACAAGGTCCGCGACATCCGCCGGGGACAGGTGGCGGGTCAGGTCATTTTCCACGACGACCAGCGTGGAAATCGCGCCGGTCCGGGCCTGTTCCATTACCGTTTCCAGCGGCAGTCCTCCCATCATGGCCAGCCCCATGCTGTTGCATTCCGGCAGGACCAGCGACAGGCCCGCAGAAGGCGTGGCGCGCGCAAGGGCCGCAGCGATGCTGGCGGCGGCCTGCATGAGCGCAGGCGACCCGTACTGCATGCCCGATACGACCAGCGGCGTCCGGGCGCCCATAAGCGTTCTGGCTATGCGGGCGGCAAGCCGTGCGTCATCAGGCATCATATCCGCGACGGGCGGGGCGGCGGGATCGATTTCATGGGCGATGGCGAAGCCCAGCCGTGCAATGTCATCGGGGGCGGCGCGCACGCTGTCGGCCGCCACGTCATCCAGCGCGGTTGGCGCGGGTGTCAGGACATGCAGCGCAGATGGGCATTCAGCCCCCAGCGTGCGCACCGCCGCATCCATCCAGCGTGGTACCTTTGCCTGATCCGCCGTATGGAAGGATGGCTGGCGCACCGACTGTCGCAGCGCAAGGCCCAGCCGGGGAGCGGTGGCATAAACGTCCTCGCCCAGTACCAGCACCGCGTCAGCGCTTTCCATGTCATGGATGGTGGGTAGCCTGCCCGGGTGGCGGCCAAGCAGGGCGCGGGCCAGTTCCGCGCATGACTGTTCCTGCCGCGTCTGGCCGGTGGAAAAATGCTGTGGTCCCACCAGCGCATGCAGGCTGAAACAGGTTTCCAGCGCGGCGCGGGGGGACGCGATGCCCACGATCCGGCCATCCGCCGCCATGCGTGCAAAACGTGCAAGGGCATCGGCCACGGGAATGGACACCTGCTGGCCGTCAGTGGCGCGCAATGGCGTGCGGATACGCGTCGGCGCATTGACGAAGCCATGCCCGAACCGCCCCCGGTCACACAGCACGTAGCGGTTGATGTCCGTATTGTAGCGGTTGAGGATACGGCGGACCGTTTCCCCGCGCGCATTGACAATGGTGTTGCAGCCCACCGCGCAGTGCACGCAGACCGAGGGTGCGCCCCGCATGTCCCACTTGCGGGTATAGGTGGAGGAAAACGGCTTGTCGGTAAATACGCCGGTCGGGCAGATTTCCACCAGGTTGCCGCTGAAGGCGTTTTCAAGCGTGCCATCCGCCGCCCGGCCAAAATACACATGATCGTGCGAGGCAAAGGCCGCCAGATCATCCCCGCCCGCGTAATCACGGTAAAAACGCACGCAGCGGTAGCAGGCGATGCAGCGGTTCATTTCGTGCTTCACGAACGGACCGAGGTCCTGATTGCGGTGGGTCCGCTTCGTGAAACGGTAGCGGCGGGTGTTGTGCCCGGTCATGACCGTCATGTCCTGCAGGTGGCATTCGCCGCCTTCCTCGCACACGGGGCAGTCATGGGGGTGGTTGACCATCATCCATTCGATCACGCTGGCGCGGAAGTCGCGGGCTTCGGTATCGTCAATGGAGACGATGGTATCTTCGCCAACGGGGGTCATGCAGGCCATCACGATACGGCCTTTCGTATCATCGGGACCACTGAACTGCCTGATGGCGCACTGGCGGCATGCCCCGACGGAACCGAGTTCGGGATGCCAGCAGAAGTAAGGCAGGCTGGCCCCGGCTTCCAGGCAGGCCTGCAGCAGGTTGATGCCGGTACGGGTCGGGCACTCTTTGCCGTCTATGTAGATGCGGGTCATGACAGTGCTCCCTGTCGTGTGCTTACGCCGCCATGCGCAGCGGGCAGCGGCCGTGCCGGATGTGGTCGGTGAAATCCGCGGCAAACAGTTTCAGCCCGCTGGCCAGTGGCGCCATCGCCCCCGGCGCATGGGCGCAGAAGGTCCGGCCCGGCGCGCCCAGCATGCGGGCATGGCGGGCAAGCTGGTCCATGTCGTCTGCCTGTCCCATGCCGTCCTCGATCGCGGACAGCAGGCGTTCCACCCACGGCAACCCGTCACGGCATGGCGTGCACCACCCGCAGGATTCCTGTGCGAAGAAATGTTCAAGGTTACGGATCATGCCGATGGGGCAGGTCCGGTCATCGAGAATGATGGCCATGCCGGTCCCAAGCCGGCTGCCCGCCTTTTCCACCGATCCGTAATCCATGGCGACATCAAGCGACGTGGCGTCAAGGAAGGCGGTGGATGCCCCGCCGGGCAGCAGGGCGCGCAGGCGGTAGCCGGGCAGCATGCCGCCTGCATGTTCCTCAATGATCTGGCGCAGCGGCGTGCCGATCGGCAGTTCCCATGCCCCCGGCTTTGCCACCCGGCCGCTTGCGCCATAGATCTTGGTGCCGCCATCCTCCCCCAGCCCGAGCCCCGCGAACCATTCCGGCCCATTGGCGATGATATGGGGCAGGTTGCACAGTGTCTCGACATTGTTCACGACACTTGGCGCGCCCCACAGGCCGCCGGTCTGGGGAAAGGGCGGCTTGCTGCGGGGCGTGGCGCGGCGACCTTCCAGCGCGGTCAGCAGGGCGGTTTCCTCGCCGCATATGTAGCGCCCGGCGCTGGAATGGACATGGATGTCAAAACTGAAGCCGGAGCCAAGGATATTCTCCCCCAGCCAGCCTTGCTGCCGTGCCTCTCCGATCGCATGGTGCAGGCGGGTGCAGGCAAGATGGTATTCCCCACGCAGGAAGACGATGCCATGTCCCGCCTGCACGCCATAAGCCGCAAGGATCATCCCCTCGACCAGTTGCAGCGGATTGCCCTCAAGCAAAAGGCGGTCCTTGAAGGTGCCCGGTTCCATTTCATCGGCATTGGCGATCAGGTATTTGCGGCGTGCGGATGCGGGATCTTCTGGCACGAAGCTCCATTTCTGCCCGGTGCTGAACCCGGCCCCCCCACGCCCGCGCAGTTTCGAGCGCGTCACCATGTCGATGATGTCAGCCGGGGCAAGGCCACCCAGCGCCCTGCGGGCTGCCTGCCAGCCGCCAGCGCGCCCGTATGCCGCGCAGTCCGGTGGCCCGGCGGCGGGGTCGATCATGGCGGTCAGGGGCCGTTCGGATGGGGGCGTCATGGCGTGTTCCTCAGCATGTCGATCAGGTGGTCGAGGCAGGCCGTATCCACATCGCCATGCAGGGTGCTGTCCACCAGCATGGCCGGGGCATGGTCACAATGCCCGATACAAACGGTGGGCAGTACGGTGATGGTGTTGTCCGCCGTGGTTTCCCCCGGCTGGATGCCCAGTGCCCGGCATAGATGGGCGCAGAGCGGTTCGCGACCCATGATCCAGCACGACACGCTGTCACACAGCATGATGACATGCCGCCCGACCGGCCGGCGGAACAGCAGGTTGAAATAGGTGGCAATGCCATCCAGATCATCGGCCGACATGCCCAGCAGGCCAGCCACCTCGCACAGATGTCCGGTGCTGACCCAGCCAAAGCGGGCCTGCACCAGCCGCAGCGCCGCGACAGCCGCCCCGCGCGGGTGTGGTTCCTGCGCCGCGAGGCCCAGGATTTCCGCCCGCAGGCGTGCGGGCAGGGAGGCGTCAGCGGTCGACATCGGCCATCACGAAATCAATGCTGCCCAAAATCGCGATCAGGTCCGCGATCATGGTGCCACGACTGAGCAGCGGGATCATCTGCAGGTGGGCAAATGACGGGGTGCGGATGCGGGTACGGTACGATGTGGTGCCGCCATCGCTGATCAGCGTATAGGTATTCACGCCTTTCGTGGCTTCGATGCTGGCCCGGGCTTCCCCCGGTGGAATGACCGGCCCCCAGCTGACGCTGAGGAAATGGTGGATCAGGGTTTCGATGTCATGCATCGTCTGCGCCTTTGGCGGCGGGGTGGTCAGCGGGTGGTCCGCCTTGACCGGGCCTGCGGGCATGTTGTCCACGCACTGGCGGATGATGCGCAGGCTCTGGCGCAT
>Ga0157365_10001076_pt1 | contig 11418 bp, 13 predicted proteins | sample AttsexASBM3_FD_111478 | JGI IMG/M metagenome (GOLD analysis project Ga0157365, IMG submission 111478) | Fungus gardens microbial communities from leaf cutter ant in Ribeirão Preto, State of São Paulo, Brazil - Atta sexdens ASBM3 | ecosystem: Host-associated > Fungi > Mycelium > Unclassified ... | reverse complement strand
GGTATTGGTTATCTGTATGTATCCCAAGGAAATTGAGAATCGGATTTGACTCCTTTAATGTAGGTTAATGCTCACTGTTCACGACAACAATCATGTTCGTTATTTTGCTACCTTTTGCATTGTCACTGGGACATATACCACTATTGGATTGATAATTTCTTGGTGTAAGTAACTCTCTCGTCTTCTCCACATGGATCGCTGACTCAGATCACCAGTTACACACAACTTGGGGTCGGAGACAAAGAAAGCCACAGGGATTCCCATGTTCATGGCCATTGGTCAATGTGGGAGTGTCATCGGAACTCACATCTTTCCCTTGACGCAAGGTCCGCTTTATACGTGAGTACTGAACTCTATCATTAAGGCCTTCTGTTGATGTATCGCATTTGTCATCAGTCAAGGCTTTGCCAGTATGTGTACAAAATCAAGTTCAATGATTGCTCACTAATGCCCTGGACAGTCTGTTGTGCCCTCGAATTCTTGGCAGCTGTCTGTTCCGTGATTCTCTCTGTAAGTATCTATCTTCCGAGATCAGTGGCAGTTGTTGAACAGGATAATAGATTTCATATCGATGGGAAAATGCTCGAAGAGATAGACTCTATGACAAGCCAATAATAGGTGTCAAAGTAGATACCCATGAGTTAGCGGACAAGGTATATCAGGTTTCTTCTAATCATCCATATAACTCAACATTTATGATGTTGCAGGCACCAGAATTCCGCTACATGATTTGAGAGGATTTTCCATTAGGTTTATCGGTCATTTATTACATCTCAATTGTTTGCTCTGTACAATTATTTGAACACATCCCGTCATCTATCTAGCTAGTCTGAACGATGATCCAGTAGAAAGGCGATGATGTATTGATGACACCAGAAATCTTCGTCACGTACTTGAAAAATTTTGTGCCTTTAAAGATCAGAAAATATAGAAAGATAATCTCATAAAAATGCCTACTTGGAACTCAGATGGGATCGCAATCCATTGAAGTTGAATTTATTGGAGAACTCCTTTTGCTTTCCTTGCTTTTTTGCATCTTCAGCTCCAGGCAACTGCTCATACCTTGAACTTTGCTCTTCAAGTGTTGATGTTGATGCACCAACTTCGTCTACAGGTGTTCCTGTATCCTCTCCCTTGCCTCGATAACAATGTTGACAACTGAAATTCATTTTGAACACCTCGTTCTTTGCACCTCCTGAGTTTTGAATCAACCATCTTGCTAGACCAAATATATTCATTGGCGGACTCGCGACAATAGGTGCCGGTTCGAATATCATCTCAACTTGCATAGATGTATGGCGATGTGAATGCCCAATCTTATTTGACATCAGGCACTGATCCAACATGAGACGAGAAGCTCACAACGGATTGAGCACGCAGGCGGAGAGGCGGTTTACACGACACACAGAGCCAGCATGTTACATTGAAAAGTTTCCGAGTTGCTATCACATCTCCCTCGTCAACATTAAGACTCTGTAAGCACTGTTTCATAACAGCAATAGCCTGGTCATATTGGTCAGAGAAAGGGTCCCAGGACGGGTAAACGGAAATTAATCACCTGCTCGTCCCTTACAAAATGAGATGCATCCCAAGCACGAGTCACTGTCCCTCTTTTCTTCTTCCTCCTGTCCTCCTCTGCACATTGATGGCGACACACCCCGGCAAAGTCGAGACATCCATCGTACTCATATTTGCGTTCAACTTGGTTGCAGACTTTGCACTTCCATCTTGCATCCAGGCGTAAGACTGGGTGGGTCATTCGACGAGCAGGGACCATGCTTTCCCATTCAGCGGATGCATTCAGAATCTTGGACATTTCGTGTTTCGTCCGGTCTACCCACTCTTCGATCTGTTGCTCGAGCATTCCTATAATGCAGCTCTTGCCTGCAGTAACACTTTTCACATCATACCCAGCTTTGACCAGATCCATGGACTGTAATATTTTGGTTGCGGGGAGCTCTAAAAAGATAGAGAAGGGTGGAAGATTAGGGTGGGTGAGAGGCCCGGACATCAACTTTTGATACAATTTCCAGAGGTTGCTGGTATTTGCTTCTTGCAAGCGTATCCGAGAAATTGCTTCCTTTTTCTGTTGATACTGGTAGAGTTCATGGGCAAACATGGGCCGCAAACGCTCTAGCTCTACAATTATCAGTAAGTATATTTCAATCCCGTTCAAGCCGGATCGTTCATACCCTCGTCGGTAACTTTTTCCTGGAGTCTACGCTTCAGAGCAAGGAAGGATTTGTACGTGGTTTGATTGATCAAAATAGGGTAATCCCAGCCCTCCTCTTGTGCGAAACTCCGGCCTCTAGCTGGCAGTCATTCAACTAGAACTTTCAAAGATGTACTGACACTCACTGAGATACGTTGGTTTGATGAACTGCAAGCCATTTTTGGTTCCACTTGAAAAGGTCGACGCAAAACTTTCGTTCCTTCAGCATTTTGTTTGTGCGAGGTAGATCAAAGGATACAATACCTCCATCCACACATTGTTCTTTGCACAAGCTATAGCGAGTTCTTTTGGGTTAGGAACGCTGGCAGATACTCGGAACTGATTCCCTAACGATCAAAACGAATTGGATTACCTGGTACGATGATATCTATCCACGAGAGAGGCACGTGTTCCTCGTGGCCTATTTAAACTATATGGCCCTTTTCTAAAGTATAAGTTCCTGAGTAATTAAAGTCATTGTAAACATACAAAAACCATAAGAGCCACTGGAGTGTGGTGGTTCTGTGATGGGACAAAATTAAGATAATACTGGAACTGAGAGAGAGATACGCACTGAAGATCCGTTCAGCCTCGAGGACTGGGATAATCGATGTGACTGATCGAGGTACAGAATCCATCCATGCCCAAGTGAGTGACTCAGGAGCCCTTGATTTAATTCAGAACGTGCCGGAAGCATGCTGAGTGCAACGTCCTACTTGATTTTTTGGAAACACCTGGGCTATAGTCACAAAGCTATCAGTGTATCTAGGGCTAAGTTTCAGAAAGATAACTGACATCACCGCAGAGACGTAATTTGAGAGCAAATGAACGATAAGGATTGTCCGTATACTTGCGACAGATCTAAAGTCATTGACCTATCAGTCAAATGAGCAAGCACAGCTCAGTATTCGCATCCACCTCACAAACACCTCCATCGAAGACGAAAGCAGCATAGGCAGGCTCATGAGAGAAATTCAAAACACCGGTGACTTCCGCATCCGTCCCATGTTGGCTTTTTACCACTGAAATATACTTGGCAGGATCAGGAAGAGACAAATTCCTCCTCATCCCCCTCCACAGAGGATAAGCACTGGGATCCGTGAGTTTTCTGCACAGATTCTTGCATGTACGAGCTACAGCAAGAAGGTCCCCCGGATGATTGGTTCTTGACAAGATCTCCAGTAGAATATCGAATGGAAGAAGTAGAAAGAAGGGCTGGTCTCCGACTGAGGTAGGCTGCAGTAATTGCTCTTCTGCTCCACCACTAGTCTCATATTGTCGACCTTTCTTGGCTTGCGGTTCCTGGTCAATTAGGTTGTAGGCACTTGACAGTTGTTTCGACTCGTCATTGTTAGTGAATGTCACAGAGGCCGAAATTTCAGAGGTAGACGGGTCAGAAACAACTATGAGTTGGCCATTGTTGTGCATTCGAGCGGCTTCTTTGTGTGCTGCAGAACTCGCACCGACCTGTTTCGATGATACAGTTGCCGGTATTTCTGTGGTCATGAGCTATGATCAAGGCGTAGATCAAGGTGTAGTTAAGGTCGCTTAGCAGGATCACACAACGATCCTATGATGACTAAACAAACACTCTGTGCGTTTTTCATGCCATTTTTTCAAAAGAAGATAGTACTACATGATTACATGATATGCCCCTAAACTTATCTAAAAAATCCTAGTACCAAACAGTTTTCCCACTTCAAAAAAAATTTGGTGTGATTGGACGATGTCCAAGTCATCAACTGTAATTTACCCACAAGAAGGACCCACCCTTTGCATAATTCATACACTAGCATGGAAAGTGATATCCCACATCCTAACGATACCATCTGCACCGGCACTCGCAAGCTTATTGGCTCCAACCCACAACACCCCGTTGACCCCATTGGATGCAGCGTTTCGGATGGCAATGTTTCTCAGAGGCTTCGCAACACTCCATACAAATACATTCGTGTCTAGCGAACCCGAGGCGCAGTGCTGGGAATCGGACGTCCATGCAAGTGAGTTAATACGTGCAGTGTGTACTGACCACCGGCTTGTCACAAGCTATACACAATGTCTTGGAATAAGCTATGGAGCAGAGGGGGCGGGATTACGACACCTTTTTCTCCACAATGTCGAATAAAATTATCTTGCCTGAGGACTATATCTCAAATAAGATGTGTACAACTTAAAACTCGAGAAATACTCACATCACCGGTAGCGATGTACTTCCCATCTGGCGAAAACGCCAATGCTGAAATCTGCGCCTGGTGACCTTCAAGTAGGCCAGTCTCTTCCAGCTTCTTTCCATCCCATTTATGAAGTCGCACTTTATTGTCCTGACACCTTTGATCAGTTGAAACTAACACGGAATCATCAGAACCACAATACCTCTGCACCAATAGCAACAGTCTCCTTCCACGCCGTTACAACACTAGGCGCATAGTTAGGCTTGTTGTTATATACTTTCTGGTTCGACCGAAATGCTTCAACCGTGCCGATCTCAACTACAAAGACTGTCGTGTCGTTTGTTATCGCGATAGACTTTGGTTGTGCAGCTGTTGATGCTACAGCAGGCCTGCGATGATCAGAAGAAGTTAGAATGGACAATACAGTCAAGAAAGAAAAACTCACACAAAACTGTCACCGAAAATCTCCCTGACGTTATCATCCCAGCCTACGGAATAGATTGTGTCCTCCTTATCTAACGTCGCAAGTCCAGCTATGTAGGAAGAGTGGCTTGTACCGGTTATAGTCGCCGATTCGCCTTCGGTAACGGAGTATGAGTACACACGCCCAGATGCCGTACCAGTTAAGAAGGTATCGGATTTAGCAGTCGTAATGGCATTAATAGCAGTCTGGGGCGCCTGTGGTATAATGTATGAGTTGATAGACAAACACAAGAGGCGGACGACACTTACGCTGAAAACTTTGGTAGACCTTTCAGGCATCCTTGGATCAAATACATTGAGATTTCCACTAAGCGAAAGGGAGACAAGGTTCCTTTCCCCACTCCATGTATTACCAACTTGTTGATCATCAATAGCTGAACCAACAGTCCATGTCATAGTCGCCTTGCGAGCCTCAGCGTCCCCTAATGGCTGTTTGAGAGGTAGTCAGTGAAATTATGAGAATTTCCTACATAGCTTGACAGTTTTATCCGCCGAAGAAGTGAAAATTGATTTATTATCCGGACTCCAAGACACTGCAAACTGAGAAGAACAAACAAACAAAATTCAGTAAGCCCTAAACACACTCAAAGAAATAACCTACAATCGTCCCCTTATGCGGGCTATCGGTCACCTCCGCAACAGTCTCACCTGTCTTGCCATCATACAGGAAAACCTTCGAATCAGATCCAACACTAGCAAATAAATCACCAGAAGGAGAAAACTGGAGATCCTGGACGAATTTCGTATGCGTTTTAATGAGCTACAACCGCAGAACATCAACACCTGACTCATGAGGTTGATTCTGATACTGACACACCTTGTCAAATTTGAAAGGTGGTCCTTTACCACAATATAAGCATCAAAGACAATGAGTGAAGAAGAAAATAACATACCTTGATGGAAGATGATAGCACAGTCATCCGCAGCAGTTGCAGCTCTGCATGGCCTCGACTGACGTATCGACACAGCATTAATCGATTTCGAATGCCCATTGATCTCGCCGGTAGAGGTTCCAGTATCAACATTGAATGCATGTCCGAGCCTACAATCATCACGTCAACCTCCAATTCCCCGAGAGCACGAGGCTTGAGCAGACTTACTTGTCACGACCCTGACCCACAGCAATAATCCTCTTACTATCTCCATCCCACGCAAGGTCGTTTCTACCTCATCAAGTTAAATCGATGCACGGACATTCACAACCAAGTCATCACAAACTCACATCCTCCCAGAGATGACCTTATACTCTCCCTTCAGCGTTTGATCTGCACCAACGGTATCCCAAATTCTCACTAAATTACCATGTCAATCAATCTACCATCACCAAGAAAAATCCATACTCACCAGTCCCATTCACATCTGCAGAAGCACAGTAATACCCCGAGGGCGAGAACTTGGCTACAGTGGCATTATGTACATGACCGAGGTACGTCGTCGAGCCCACAGAAGGCCGCTATCTCCCCCAACACAAATCCAAGCGGTGAAAAAAAAATTCAAACAAATCGGGGAGTGAACTCAAAAGAATAGGGGCTACCGTCAAGTGAACAGCACCTACGCTCAAATCTCTTATCTACACACCAATCACACACAATATATCAGCAACCCACTATTCAACCCAAGACATGAGAGAAGCGCACAATAACTGTCTTTCCATTAGTATAAACCACCTTATCCTTGTATGAACTGATCTTGGTCGACGTCCCGCGCGTCGTGACAGGATTGGAGGGGAATACACCGCTCGCTTTGAACGACATTTTAATCTCGGAGATAATGAAAAACGGTAGTTTGATATGAAATGAGTTAGTAGATAAAAGTAGGCTAAATCAATTGATTCGATTCAAATGACATGACACCCTTGCCAAATACACACACGAAATCAACACCGCACGCGCCCGACACGCTCACTCACTCGCTCTCAGAATTTGGCTACAAACATGAGTCGTTATCAAATTAATATAACCATAAACATTTCACCCAAATTATGATACCATTCACCACCACCACCACACACACATTCTAATCACGACAAAAAAACGCGGAGAAGCAATGATAATATCGTGAGTATGAATCGAAAAACATCAAGGTCGTATAGATCATCAAGGTCATAGAAAAAAAAAACCCATCCACCAATCTACCAAACTTTTTTCCAAATCCAGATCCAAGTCCAGAGCCAATCCGATCCTCTCGATCAATGAATGTGTAAATCAAACGAACAAAAAATGGGCGTTTCAGAAAAAGAGTAAAACCAGCCATTGAGACTGAATATGACTATCAACGAAGAAAAGAAAAAAAAAACGCGTATTGTAGATAGAAACAATAGGTTCAGGAATTTCCAGGGATATGCAGAAGAGATACAAGTAAGCAAACAGAGAAAGAGATGTAAAGAGGAAAGGCATTATGAAAAATTACGCGGACAAAAACCTTGCAGGAAATTATCGAAGTCTCAGAATTCAGAAGATCTGCATGCATCTCAAGGGGGGTAAGCACTGTAGAGTGTAGCAGTGGCAAGATCCACAACCATCCAGACCACAAAGGACTCAGCGAGCACCACCGCTCACTTGGTCAACTTCAATCCCATCACCTTGTCCTTCAATACAGCAGGATAGCTGTTCATCACATGTGCAAGTGCACGTAAATCCTCCTGGTCCAACAACGCAATCGTGATCTTGGGCTATTAGAATTACCAATCAGCACGAACTCTTCATTCACACCATCAGCACTCACAGCACCCTTGACTCCAAACGACTTAACAACCTTGAACCTAACAAATAACTATTTGAACAAACAAGAAACGAATGAAGCGAACATGACAGCACTTACAATTTATCGCCCAACAGTTGTTTCTGCTGCGGTAGAGGTTTATCTAATAATGAATCCATGAATTCATCCGTCGTCTGCTGAACAATCGGATCTGCTTTCACCACTCCAGCAGGTAACACCACCTTCGGATCACTCGCAGTTCTAACAATCTCCAACGCCGGCAACTTTGCCAAATCCGCAATACTCCAAATAACAATGGTAGTGACACCAACAGTAGCAGTCGTATCAGTAGTCGCAGAAGACGCCGTATCAGTGGATGCAATTGAAGTCGAGGGAGTAGTAAGCATCGGCGACGCAGCAGATGAAGTTCTGCTGGAAGTCAAGTCCGTGGTCCTAGGAGAAATACTTTCATCAACTCTACCAAAAGACCGCGTGGCGACTTGCTTGCTTTGTGGCGTGACAGGTTGTTCGTCCGTGATTACCGTCTCATCCAATTCCAATACCAATTTTGCATCCACTAGCTTCGCTTTCAAGACCTCATGGTTGAACAAACACATTGCCCGTTCCCTCTTTGGTAAACTCATCACTAAATCCGTCAACCCACTCTGATTCCTCTTCTCAAATTTACAAATCGCTTGATAGACTCTGTCTCTCTCTGATATCGCAGGCGAAATTGATCCTGAAGGAGATGAAGTGCGTGGTGGTGTCAATAGAGCTTCGTTGACGGATATTGGTGTGGATGGATGTTCGGGTGCGGAAGCTGTTGCATCTGGGTTCGCGAAGAGGGAATCTTGTGAGGGCGCAGCAGATGGCGCAGGAGATCTAGATGGAGGAGAAACAGATGTTGAAGGAGGTTTGAGGTGCTTGGATCTCCAACAATCGACTTGAACCCTGAGCTTGTCTGGGTCCTCGATGATCTGTAGGACTTCACTTAGGGATTTTTGGACAAGTGATTCGACAAGGGCATCCGTCTCGTCCGAACCAACTGTATCCAGCGTTCTCATACGACGCAGAAGCTCACCCGTCAACACTTCCTTCCTTACGACAGGTGTCAATGACGATAAATCGTCATACCTCATCGGCATATTCAGAGTGCCCGAAAGCGCCGCCTGCAACGATGAGGCAAGAATGAGAATGGAATAGGAGAGTGATAAAGGCACCACTCACATGGAAATAACTTCCGGAACCACGACGTCCTCTCTCTGGCCGATCATTGTAGCCAGCCTTGGGCGATCCAAGGATCGAAGAACGGGTACGAGGACTAGACCATCCGCCGACAAGAGTCTCCCCTGCATCACTAGCAGTAGGACTGGTAGCACCGCTGGAACTCCTTGGATGACCATTATGTCCGGCATATCGCTGAGCAAGCTTCTCCTGACGAAGTTGTTTCGGCTCGTGGAGCCGGACTACGATAGCCTTGGAATTCAATTGTGTTCCATTCATAGCACGCAAAGCCGCAGCAGCTGCCAAACGATTAATCACATTGGGTCTCAGGGGGTAATAATCACATACCCTGGCTAGGGCTCTGGAAAGAAACAAAGCCAAATCCACGACTAACACCCGCCTCATCTCGCATAACACGAGCACTAAGATTTGCTCAATATCATATACTAGCACGTATAGATAGGGAAGACAAACCTCACAATTTGACCAAACTGGGTCATAGGATCATGAGGGGAGAAGCACGGTGCAATAACTCATAAACTCACCTGGCGGAAATGTGTGAACAGACCATTTGAGTCGATACTGGGGTCCAAGTTCTGCAACATATCAGGACGGAAGGGAAGGGACAGCAGGACGACACGAACCTTGCAGAAAAGATTACAAGGATCGATAAGACCGCTGTGGCTTGAAGAACCCGGGCCAGTCATCGGAGCGAGCTGAACTTGTTGCCCAGGGCCATGGATAAATGGTCCTGGTGATCGGACAACAGGGAATGGTGCAGATCGCGGTGGCGATGGCGAGTACTGTGCCCCACACGGTCAGCCTTCCCGATCATGGCTCGTAGAATCAGACACACCTGAGCAGAAAAGGTGCCAAACTGAGAACTTGTGGGCACAAAAGCGGGAGCAGCTATATTGAAGTCTACCAAGCTGCCGCTGGCCCTCCTGGGTGTGTAGATCTGAACGGCAATGTTCTGGCCCTCTACGTCGGCGCAATGCATGGCCTCTTCAGCCTGACGAGCATCATCCTCGTTCCAAAACTCGACGACGCCGGTGTCAGCACCAAACTGGGTGTGTGCATGCACCGAGGCCAGTGCACCGAAAGGCCTAAAGAGGTCATAGAGCTGGGAATCCGAGTAACCGGCAGGAAGATGCTTGACAATTCTTGGATGTGCTGCCGGGGGAGGGAGGGGCACTGAGGGGCTAGTTGGGGGAAAAGGAGAGAGAACAAGAGAGACAGGAGGGTTTGTGTTGGGGATGGAACGAGCCTGGAGGACAGCCAGTGCTTTTTCCGCTGAAGGACAAAAGATGAATATACGCAAAAATACACAGACAAAAACACATGGAAACAGACCCTTTTCGAGATAGCGGAACTCAATCGCACCAGCCACAGTTGCCTGCATCCCATCGCGGAGGATTTTGGGTCTGAAGGGTCCATACCCGACGAGTGCACTGGCAAGAGTCTCATCAGACACAAAAGCAGGGAGATTCGTCACAAACAAGACTGGGTCGTGCAGACACGGGTGCGGTCGACTCCCATAGCCCGGGTCAGAGGGCACAGCATACGCGAGATCCATTGAGGATCGCAGAGCACTACTTTACAGCTAAAGCCAATTCTTCTATCCTCTGCTTATGTAACCTTCTCTCATGCATTCTATTCTCTACAAAATAAAATATAAATCACTGCAAAAAGCACAGAGTCAGCCTCTGTCCAGCTCAGACAATGGCGTACGTACTGGATGCCGCCGCCGTGCACTCATTCGCCGGTGCAGCCGCACAAATTCTTCGTCAGGCGCTGTCCGTCTCGTAAATAATTTCCAAAAACTGCTCCACCCCATCAGCACAAACACAATCATAAATGGCGGCGACAAAACTTATTTACCTCGAACTAGTCGTAGCCATCATCGTCTCTGGCTGTTGCCCCTCTACCGGTGCCGCCACAACAAAAATCTGACTCATCACAAGCATCATGATCACCATCGTCCAAAAGCTCCGAATCATCATCATCATCATCATCATACTGCCGCTCAACTTTTCTGCGGTAAGTAACCTTTCTGGCAGACGGAGAGCAGAGGTGGCGCCGCAAGTTGCAAAGGTACTGCGAAAAAGCTATTCCACGGACACTATATACCCGCCCTCAGTTATCCCAAATAAAGATCCTTCCGCGTTCTGGGGATCTCCCACTCAAGCCCAGCCTGGCCAGAGTCCCTGAACTTCCCCGCGGAATGGATATGAATCAAACCTTGATGTCAAGGTAACAGGTAAAATTGAGAAAAACCTCGAATACAGTTACAGTGGCTGCTGGCAGCCAAGGCGGAACTCCCTGGATAAGAAGTCGTCTCAGTTCTAGAATCTCGAGTCTATCTCCTTATGTACACCCTCACTCACCGCACCGCCTCCTCGGATTCGGAAAACGCGAGACCATCAAATGGAATCCTAATTGAATCCTCCCCTCCAATCCTCTCGCTCACGTATGTGGTAATACCAAGCACCATTATCGCCGCCACAAGTTGCCTGTTTCGGCGTTTGGTCGCTTTTAGATCGAAAAGTCAATGTAAGGTCAAATGTAGTACACCTCGCAGAGACTTGTTAATGATATATAACGAATTTCAATGAAGAAAACTCTTCC
>Ga0157365_10001075_pt1 | contig 11422 bp, 10 predicted proteins | sample AttsexASBM3_FD_111478 | JGI IMG/M metagenome (GOLD analysis project Ga0157365, IMG submission 111478) | Fungus gardens microbial communities from leaf cutter ant in Ribeirão Preto, State of São Paulo, Brazil - Atta sexdens ASBM3 | ecosystem: Host-associated > Fungi > Mycelium > Unclassified ... | reverse complement strand
CCCTGCCACGCCTGCGCGTGGTGTGCGCTTTTTACTCAACAAGGCGATTGCGGGAAGGGAAACTGTTTCTTTTCGGGAATGACGAATAATAAAGCCGTATTCCTCACCATTTATAACGCAGTTGCTGAAAGGTGATTATTACGTAATACAATAAAAAGAGAGAGCGCGTTAAGCGACTGGCAACAGGAGCAAAAAAAATCGGCAACAACTGATAAGCAAAAATAAAGTTTCTTTACTCAGACTGCCATAACTGGATATTTCAGGTAAAAACCTTACCGAACAGCCGCTAGAATTACCCGGTACGCATCAGTGAAGGGATGCACACGCCGTTGTAGTCAATAAAACCATTATGGAGGGTAGAATGACCTGGCGGGTTGTTGATTCTGTCGTAAGCACCGAGACCAATTCTGTATTTTCGTTAATTTCTTCGCAACAATCAATCAAACTTATTCTGTGGTACAAAGCCACGTTTTATTTATCCCCCGGCGACAGATTATCAATTTGTGGCGACGCGGTAGCCGTCAATAATAATGCCGTTCAGCTCACGCTCTATCGCACCACGCTTTATAACACCCGGTTCTGGCAAACCATCGTCAAGAGTAATACCCACTGTCCCGGCAATCATCAGCAAAGCGTCACCCGCTGTCTCTTCCGGCGCAGGTGCAAAGTGCTGTACTGCCCGTTTCAGCGGCATTAATGCCTTCAGGCGTTTCGCATGGCATTTTCCCCTCTGGCATGGGAAAATCCTGAACGGACACGCCGCCGGTTGACGACGTGATAACGTTATTTTCCCTCCCGATAAGGAATTCGCGTCCGTGAAATCTCTGCTGAAAACCGTCCTGCTGGCGGTGGCATTAAATCCGCTTTACGCCCAGGCCGACGATATTACCCGCAGCGCGGCGGCGGACGCCTGTCTTAAACAGGCGGGTGAAAACAGCGCCGATTGTCTCGAAGCCGCCGGGCTCGCGTCCGACAATCAGCTTAAAGAAGCGTTTAACGCCAAAATCATGGCGCTGCAAAATTTCGATTATACCCGCTGGCCGCAGGGCGACGAGGCGCGGCGCACGCAGATGGTCGAGGCGTTACAGGCAAGCCAGCAGCAGTGGACCGCGGCGCGGGACGCCTTCTGCACGGCGGCGAGCGCCTCTGCGGCAGGCACGCCCTGGCTTGCTGCCCACGCGCTAAGCTGCGTTATCAATATGAACCAGCGTCGTATTGAAGAACTGACGCTTATTCAGCCTGAGCCTGAGAAAGAATAAGGTGGGAAACTCCGGCTCCGCACGGAGCCGGATGTTCATGATGACGGCGTTAATGCTTAAGAATATACATCGTGCGGCTGTAGGCGACGTCTTCCGGGTTATTAATCGGATATCCTTTCAGCCACGGCTTAATTAAGCGGCCATTGGTGTACTGATAAATCGGCGCGATCGGGGCCTGGGTGGCGATAATACGCTCGGCGCTGTTGTAATCGTCGTTACGCGCTTTAGCGGAGGTCTCCTGCGTGGCCTGTTGCAGCACCTTGTCGTAATCCGGGTTGTTAAAGCGCGAAATATTACCGCTGTGGGTCGAGGTCAGGAGCGAAAGAAACGTCGAGGGCTCGTTATAATCGCCCACCCACGAGGCGCGGATCACATCGAAATTCCCCGTGTTGCGGCTGTCGATATAGGTTTTCCACTCCTGGTTTTTCAGCTTCACTTCCACGCCAAGATTCTTTTTCCACATCGACGCTACCGCAATAGCAATCTTCTGGTGGTTTTCCGACGTGTTATACAGCAGCGTCAGGTTGAGCGGGCGCGACGGGCCATAGCCCGCCGCCTGCAACAGCGTCTTCGCCTGGGCGTTCAGCTCCTGCTGGCTCATCTGTTGCCACTCTGACGGCGCGGGCGTAAAGCCTGCCGTCACATCCGGCGTAAAGCGCCAGGCCGGTTTTTCGCCGGTGCCGAGCACTTTTTCGGCCATTAAGCGGCGATCGATGGTCATGCTGAGCGCAAGACGCACGCGGGCGTCCGCCGTCGGCCCTTTTTGCGTGTTAAACGCATAGTAATAGGTGCCGAGCTGCGGCGGCGTATAGACCTGGCCTGGGATCTCTTTTTTCAGTTTCTGATAGAGATTTTTCGGGAAGGACTCGGTGATATCGATATCGTTCGCCAGATAACGTTTGGTCGCCGCGGACTCCTGATTCACCGGTAAAAACGTCACCTGCGTCAGAACGGTTTTCGCGTTATCCCAGTAGTGGCTGTTCGGGGTCAGCACCAGCTTTTCGTTCACCACGCGGTCTTTGAGCGTGAATGCGCCGTTGCCCACCAGCTTGCCAGGGCGCGTCCAGTCGCCGCCCTGTTCTACGTTCGCTTTCTGCACCGGGTAGAGCGCCACGTTGGCGGCGAGGCTCGGGAACCACGGCAGCGGTTTATCGAGCGACACTTTCAGCGTGCGCGCATCCACCGCGCTGACGCCAAGCGCCGAGGGCGGCTGCTTGCCGTCGATAATCTCCTGCGCGTGCGCCATGCCCGCCAGCGCGAATAACCACGCAAATGGCGAGGTGGTTTTCGGGTCGACCATACGCTGCCAGCTGTAGACGAAATCCTGCGCCGTCACCGGCGTGCCGTCGGACCAGGCCGCGTTGTCGCGAAGCTTAAACGTCCAGATGCGGTTATCGCTGGTCTGCCATTCGGTGGCGACACCCGGCACCAGCTCGCCTTTATCGTTCTGGTTCACCAGCCCTTCAAAGAGATCGCGCAGCACCTGGATTTCCGGCAGCCCCACCGCTTTCGCCGGATCCAGCGAGGCGGGTTCGTCTTTCAGGTGGCGCACCAGCGTCTGGTGTTCGGCAAGCGGGGTGCCGGGCGGTACATCGGCGGCAAACGCGCCGGTCAGCGCCGTCGCGACCCATAATGCGCTTAAGGTGAAGCTTACAGGAATTTTCATGAGGTCCTCGTTCTCTTTAGTCCGGCGCCGAACCGCTTTCTCCGGGCGCGCTGTCGGGGAATTATTTGTTGGATGAATATAAATTGCAAACCGCTGATGCCGGTTTTGCGCACTCACCCTGCGTCAGATCAATACGTTACTGTCTGGCCGCGCCAGTGACACGCCGCGCGGCATTTCTCGTCAGGCTGTTGAATTTCGGCGGGTTGTCGACAACACTGCTGTTATCTCCCTTTGATGACGGCCCCCCTTATGACCACGCTGACCACGCTTCGACCGCGCGCGCAACGCGGCGCTTTATCTGACGACGCCAGACGTTACGGCGAATCCACGCTCGGCGCGCCGCTGCTCTGGTTCCCGGCCCCGCAGGCGCAGCGCGCGCCCGGGCTGATTATCGCCGGCACCCACGGCGATGAGAACGCGGCGCTGGTGACGCTCTCCTGCGCGCTGCGCACGCTGGCCCCCGCGCACCGTCGGCATCATGTGGTGCTCGCAGTTAACCCGGACGGCTGCCAGCTCGGCCTGCGCGCCAACGCGCGCGGGGTCGATCTTAACCGCAATTTCCCGGCGGCGAACTGGCAGCCGGGCGAGACGGTCTATCGCTGGAACAGCGCCGCCGAGGCGCGCGACGTCACGCTCTCCACCGGCGAAAAGCCGGGGTCGGAGCCGGAAACCGCCGCGCTGTGTCAGTTAATTCATCAGCTGAAGCCCGCGTGGGTGGTGTCGTTTCACGATCCGCTGGGCTGTATTGAAGATCCGCAGCAGACACGGCTAGGCCAGTGGCTCGCCGGGGCGTTCGGCCTGCCGCACGTCACCAGCGTCGGCTATGAGACGCCCGGCTCGTTCGGTAGCTGGTGCGCGGATATCGGGCTGAACTGTATAACCGCCGAGTTTCCGGCCATCTCCGCCGACGAGGCTACAGAGCGTTATCTGGCGGCGATGACCGCGCTGCTGCATTACGACGATGAAACCTGAGGCGTCGCGTCGGGGTGAAGATAAAGCTTACCGGGCGTGAAGCGTAAGGCGGGCTCGACATCCACCGCAAGCCAGGTGGGGCCGTCGAGATCGGTAAAGCGCGCCTGCGGGATCAGCGGCAGCGCGGCGCTGATGGCGCGCGAGGTGCAGAGCATACAGCCCAGCATGACGCCGAACCCGTCGTCCGCCGCCTGACGCGCCAGCGCCAGCGCCTCGGTCAGTCCGCCGGTTTTGTCGAGCTTGATGTTAATCATCTCGTAGCGTCCGGCGAGCGTTTTCAGGCTGCCGCGCGCGTGGCAGCTCTCATCGGCGCAGATGGGCAGCGGGTGGATAAAGTTTTCGAGCGCGCGATCGTCTGACGCAGGCAGCGGCTGCTCCAGCATCTGGACGCCGAGATCCGCCAGCAGCTGACAGCGCGCCGCCAGCCCTTCCGCGTGCCAGGATTCGTTAGCGTCGACAATCAGCGTCGCCTCCGGCACCGCTTCGCGAATGGCGACCATCCGCTCGGTAATAAAAGTATCGTCGAGTTTGATTTTCAAAAGCCGCGCGCCCTTCTCCCACAGCAGCGCCGCGTTAACGGCCATCTGCTCCGGCGCGCCGATAACCACCGTCTGGGCAGTGGTATGCAGGTCAGGCAGCGTCACCTGCAAATGCGCCTCCAGCGTCTCGCCCGCGCGCCGCGCGTCGAGATCCCAGAGCGCGCAGTCAATCGCGTTGCGGGCGGCGCCAGCGGGCAGCAGCCGCTGCAACGCGGCGCGGTCGAGCCCGGTTTCCAGCTGCGGGACAACCGTCATGATCTGCGCCATCACCGAGGCGACGCTCTCGCCGTAGCGCGGGTACGGCGTGCATTCGCCCACGGCGCGCACGCCCTCTTCTTCCAGCTCCACCACAACCACCACCGCTTCACTGCGGCTGCCGCGGGCAATCACAAACGGCGAATGGAGCGGCCAGGCTTCCTGATAAACTTTTACGCTTCTCATTATTTTCCTCGCAACGGGCTTTGCCTCAGTATAGCGACTGGAAAGTTAGCCTGCCGGGACAGTTTTTTATATTCATCGCCCGTGGGATCACATACACTAGCGGCGACGTTAACTATATGTAAACAGGAAGATAACTATGTCACAAATCGTCTATTTCCAGGGCAATCCGGTTTCCGTGGTCGGTCAGATCCCGCAGGCAGGCAGCAAAGCGGCACCGTTTAGCCTGGTGGCAAAAGATCTGTCTGACGTCTCACTGAGCCAGTATGCCGGTAAGCGTAAAGTACTGAATATTTTCCCAAGCATCGACACCGGCGTCTGCGCTGCGTCCGTGCGTAAGTTCAACCAACTGGCGACCGGGATGGAAAACACCGTTGTGCTGTGCATCTCCGCCGACCTGCCGTTCGCGCAGTCTCGCTTCTGCGGCGCGGAAGGCCTGAGCAACGTGATTACGCTCTCCACCCTGCGTAACGCGCAGTTCGCCAGCGACTACGGCGTGGGCATCAACGAAGGCGCGCTGAAAGGCCTGACCGCCCGCGCAGTGCTGGTTATCAACGAGAATGATGAAGTGGTATTCAGCGAGCTGGTGAATGAAATCACCCACGAGCCGAACTACGACGCCGCGCTTGACGCCCTGAAAGCGTAAACGCCGCGCATAAAAAAAGCCTCCGCATGCGGAGGCTTTTTTATTGGCGTTACTCTTCGCCCTTGCGCTGGCTTAAGCCATATTCACGCAGCTTATTGGCGATGGCGGTGTGCGAGACGCCCAGCCGTTTCGCCAGTTTACGGGTGCTCGGGTAGCTGCGGTACAGCTGCGTCAGCACCGAGCGCTCGAAGCGTCTCGTGATATCGTCGAGCGAGCCTTCCATCGCCTCTTCGCCGACCGGCAGCGCGGCGGTGTCGAAATCCGGCAACAGGATATCCTGCGGGCGCAGTTCATAGCCTTCGAGCTGGGTCAGTGCGCGGTAAATGGCGTTTTTCAGCTGGCGCACGTTGCCAGGCCAGCCGTAGCGGGTCAGCACGGTGCCGAGATCGCTTGCCAGTTTCGGGCGCGGCACGCCCTGCTCGTCGGCGAAGCGGGCGACGAACATCTCCGCCAGCGGCAGAATGTCCTGCGGACGATCGCGCAGCGGCGGCAGGTTCAGCGTCAGCACGTTGAGGCGATAATAAAGATCTTCGCGAAACGCGCCCTTTTGCACCAGCTCGACAAGGTTCTTCTGCGTCGCGCAGATAACGCGCACATCGACGTGCACTTCATGCTCCTCGCCGACGCGGCGGAACGTGCCGTCGTTCAGAAAACGCAGCAGTTTGGCCTGCATCCGCGGCGACATCTCGCCGATTTCATCCAGCAGGACCGAGCCGCCGTTGGCCTGCTCGAAAAAGCCCTTTTTGCCTTCATGCGCGTTGGCGTAAGCGCCCGCCGCGTGGCCGAACAGCTCGCTCTCGACCACATCTTCAGGAATCGACGCGCAGTTCAGCGCCAGATACGGCTTGTCGGCGCGCGGGCTCGCCAGATGGCAGGCATGGGCGAGCAGATCTTTCCCCGTGCCGGTATCGCCGGTAATAAGCAGCGGCGCGTTCAGCATCGCGAGCTTGCGGGCCTGATCCACCACCTGTTTCATGCGCGGACTGATGGCGATGATATGGCTGAACGCGTGCAGATCCTGGCTTGTGAGATTCTGCAACTGGCGGCCCATACGCACGGTGGAGCGCAGCATTACAACCGCGCCGGTCAGCATGCTGCTGCCGCTCTCTTCTTCCAGATGCACCGGCGTGATTTCCAGCAGGAAATCCTGGCCGTTAATCACCACATGCTCGGTATGCGACTCCGCCGGGCTGCTCTCCAGCCAGCGCTGGAAATTAAACCCGCTGATAAGGCTGGCGGCGTTATGATTGCGCAGGCGCGCTTCATTCTGTCCGAACAGCGCGCAGCTGGCAGGGTTGGCCAGCTCAATTTTGCTTTTCATATCCACCGAGAATACCGGCTCCGGCAGCGCCTCAAGCAGCGCGCTCAGCGAGCGGTGTTCGCGCTCGGACGGCATCCACGGCACGGTGCGCACATCGGTGACGCCGGGAATACGACGGATCTCCGCCATCAGGCTGCTGAAGGCGTTAAATTCCAGTGTGGAAAAATTGAGATAGATTCGCCCGATGGGGTCGATTTCGATACCGCGCAAATCAATACTGCGCAGCACCAGAAGATCGAGCAATTCACGGGTCAGACCGAGGCGGTCTTCACAAAACACTTCAAGACGCATGGCGGCACCTTCACGCATTGAGCCAACGAATGGCGTGATGATACTTCAGTTGCCGCAGCCGGGGGAGTGGTCTGTCAACAAAAATTGACAGAGTGCGGTAAAAAGCGGCGTCATGCTGTAAACCTGAGCAGGCATGACGCCGTCGCGGTTACTCGTCGCGCTCGCGCTTCTGCTTTTGCAGCGTGGTTTTCACTTCGCTCAACAGCTGGCGGCGGAAATCGCCGAGGCGTGGTTTGTCATCGTCGGTCCACGGGAGCGGGCGGCACAGCTCCATAGCCTTCACGCCAAGACGGGCGGTCAGCAGCCCCGCCCCCAGCCCCTGCGCCACGCGGGCCGAGACGCGCGCGGCAAGATCCTGTGACATCCAGTCGAGCCCGACCTCGCGCACCATCTCGCTCGCGCCCGCGAACGCCATATTCAGCAGCACCAGACGAAACAGGCGGATGCGGCTGTAATAGCCAAGCTCGATGCCGTAAATCGCCGCGATACGGTTCACCAGGCGCAGGTTGCGCCACGCGATAAACGCCATGTCCACCAGCGCCAGCGGGCTTACCGCAATCATCAGCGTCGATTCCGCCGCCGAGCGGCTGATGGCGCTGCGCGCCTGGAGATCGAGCACCGGCTGGACAATCTGCGCGTAGAGCGTGACCACTTCGCGGTCGCTGTGGGTATCATGAATGGCGGCGTGCCAGCGCGCCAGCGCCGGATGCCCCTGCGTAAGCCCCGCCTGACGGGCGAGCTTCTCGCAAAACGCGCGCCCTTTACCACTCCCGTGGCTCGCGAGCAGTTCGCGCGCCTCGTCGCGCTCTTCGGCCCGTTCGCGCAGCCGGTGCAGCCTGCGCCATTCGCTCGCGAGCGCGCCGACGCCCGCCGCCACGATAAGCCCGCCCGCGGCACAGCCGCCGAGCGCTATCCAGTCATGGGTGCGCCAGGCGTCAGCGGCCCACTGCGCGCCCTGCGCCACCACGCTGACGCCAAAAATGCCAAGCCCGGCGGTCACCATGCGCCGCCACAGGCTGCGGCGCGGTTTCAGGGCGTTTTCCACCACGCGCTCCGGCGCGTCGGGGGTGAGGATCTCCTCTTCCACGACCGGGGTAAACTTCTGCGCCTGAGCCTCGTCAAACGCGTGGGTGGCGCGAAGCGTCGGCCCCGCTTCCGGGCGCAGCGGCTCGTCGAATTCGCGGCGCGGTTTAATCTCGCTCATCGCAGTTTGTCTCCTGTTAAAAACTCCAGCACCGCGTCGAGGCGGATGTGCGGCAAGGGCCGGTCAACGTCCATTTCACGCGGGCGAAACGCCTCAAACTGAAAGCCCTGCTGCTGCCAGAACGCGCTGCCGGGCAGGCGCGGGGGCACGTCGCCGGGGTAGACCGTCAGCGGCGCGCCGTCGCTTAAGCGGTGGCCGCGCAGCGCCGGGACGCTTTCGCCGTGACTCTCCACCGTGCCGCTCTCGGTCGCCTGGATGGAGGCGATCCCCATGCAGTCCATTTCCACGCCCTCAAACGCGGCGTTTTGCCACGCCTCCTGCACCAGCTGCGAAAGCAGCGAGACCAGATTCGCGTGCTGATCGTGCGTGACATGATCCGCTTTGGTGGCGGCAAAGAGCAGTTTGTCGATAACCGGCGAGAAAAGGCGACGGAACAGCGTGCGCTGCCCGTAATGAAAGCTTTGCATCAGCTGGGTGAGCGCGAGCCGCATGTCATTAAACGCCTGCGGCCCGCTGTTGAGCGGCTGCAGGCAGTCGACCAGCACAATCTGACGGTCAAAGCGCACAAAGTGATCGCGATAGAAGCCTTTAACGACTTTTTCGCAGTAGTAGTTGTAGCGCTCGCGCAACATGCCGATATTCGTCTGCTTGCCCGCCTGCGCGAGCTTCGTCTCGCCCGCGTCATCAACGCCCGGCCACGGGAAAAACTGCAACACCGGCGCGCCCGCCAGATCGCCCGGCAGCACAAAGCGGCCCGGCTGGATAAAATGCAGCCCTTCGCGTTTGCACTGCATCAGGTAATCGGTCCAGGCGTCGGCAATTTCAGCGAGACGCTTTTCATCGCCGGGCGCCAGCGGATCGAGCCCTTCGCACAGGCTGCGCCAGCGCTGCGCCCAGACGGCGCGGTCGCCCTGCAACAGGCCGGTCATCTGGCGCGACCAGCTCAGGTAATCCTGCGCGAGCATCGGTAAATCCAGCAGCCATTCGCCAGGATAATCGACGATATCGAGCCACAGCGTAGAGGTGTCTTTGAAGTGGCGCAGCAGCGACTCGCGCGAGCGGTAGCGCAGCGCGAGACGGATTTCACTGACGCCGCGCGTCGGCGTCGGCCAGGCGGGCGGCGTGCCGTAGAGCTGCGCCAGCCCTTCATCATAGGTAAAGCGCGCGACGCCCATATCCTGCTGCGGCACGCGCCGCACGCCGAGCAGGCGCTCTTCGCGCACCGGCGTAAAGAGCGGCAGCCGCGCGCCGCTGTTGACCGACAACAGCTGATTCACCAGGGCGGTGATAAACGCGGTCTTTCCGCTGCGGCTCAGCCCCGTGACGGCCAGCCGCAGATGACGGTCGACGCTGCGGTTCATCAGCGCCTGCATTTCATTCTGAAATTGTTTAATCATATCCCTGCGCCCCGATGCGTTAATTTCCTCTGATAGTAACAGGTAAGGCTGAAACGCGGCGATTCAAGCGCCGCTGACGCCGATTTACAAAAGCGCGCCGCATGGACAGTGCGCCGGGCCTTCAGTAAGATATTTTTCTGATGCGATGTGATGGAGCACGGTCGAATGTCCCCGACCATTTATGATATTGCCCGCGTGGCAAAAGTATCAAAATCGACGGTATCGCGCGTACTGAATAATCAGACCAATATTTCCGACGCGGCGCGCGAGCGGGTATTAAAAGCCATCGACGAACTACAATATCAGCCCAATAAACTGGCGCGCGCGCTCACCTCGTCAGGCTTCGACGCGATTATGGTTATTTCCACGCGCTCAACAAAAACCACGGCCGGTAATCCTTTTTTCTCCGAAGTGCTGCACGCGATTATGGCGCGCGCCGAAGAAACCGGCTTCGACGTTATTCTCCAGACGTCGCGTAATAGCGAAGATGACTTACAGAAATGCCTGACGCGCATTCGGCAGAAAATGATTAAAGGCATTATTATGCTGAGCTCGCCAGCGGACGAATCGTTTTTCGCAAGGCTCGATGAATGCGCTATTCCGGTCGTCGTGATCGGCAATGTGGCGGGCCATTATCAGCATATCTGCTCCGTCGATACCGACAATTATCACGACAGCATCGCGCTGACCGATACGCTGATTGCCCGCGGGTGCCAGCGCATCGCCTGCCTGCACGCGCCGCTCGACTACCATGTTTCCATTGACCGGCTTGCCGGGTTTCGCGCAAGCCTTGCGAAACACCAGCGCCCGGATGACCCGACGCTGGTGGTGGATGGCGGCTACACCCAGGAGAGCGCGCTGGCGGCGGCGCGCCAGCTGCTCGCCATGCCCGCCCCGCCGGACGCGGTCTTCGCCACCGACAGCCTGAAGCTGATGAGCCTCTACCGCGCCGCCGCCGAGCGCGGTCTGGCTATCCCCCAGGCGCTGACGGTCGTCGGTTACAGCAACGAAACGCTCTCGTTCCTGCTCTCCCCGCCGCCTGGCGGCATCGATATTCCCACGCAGCAGTTAGGTGACGTCAGCAGCGCGCTGCTTTTCGCCCGCATCGCCGGCGAGCCTGTCCCGGCCCGCACGTTGATTCCTACGATGGTGATTTGAAAAGTGGACGCAGGCCAGCGCGTTTTCTGGTTTGCGGTCTGGCTGGTCGTTATCCGCGATAAGGTAAGGCTGGCGTGGGTTTATGGCGGTTTACCGTTTTTTGGTCTGGATGGGGTTTGCTGAGCCTTGAGCGGCTCGCGTTACGTACAATGCAGAGGCCTTTGTGACGCTCGTTTGTCCCCTCTGTGCGCCACCGTTTGACCTTTAGTGTATGCCATAACAAGTGCCGCAACGTTATTACCCCTTTCAAATCACGCTGGCAGCTTTGTGCCAGGAGGGGACATACCACACTTCTGTTTATGTGGTAATAATCGGTATGTCACGAACGGTTGATTGGTTACGATATGGACGTCTCTGATTCGATATTCCTGTAAACTGGCCAATGGGAAGGAAAAGTAACCTATTCTGCCCTGCTCGCCGGTGCGCTTTACGTTATCGGCGGTCTGCTGACGATTAAGTACGGGTACTGTCATTTTGAGTGAGGAGTAGCGACTGATAGCAGGTTCCTGTCAAAAGGGCTGCGATCTCTAT
>Ga0157365_10001074_pt1 | contig 11430 bp, 8 predicted proteins | sample AttsexASBM3_FD_111478 | JGI IMG/M metagenome (GOLD analysis project Ga0157365, IMG submission 111478) | Fungus gardens microbial communities from leaf cutter ant in Ribeirão Preto, State of São Paulo, Brazil - Atta sexdens ASBM3 | ecosystem: Host-associated > Fungi > Mycelium > Unclassified ... | reverse complement strand
GATCGCCTCGTTATTCGTCACCGTCGAGAAATTCGCGGCGCCGTTTATCGTGCCGCCGTAAACACCTTTGATATTATTAGCCATGTCCGCAGCTTCGGTTATGGCTGTTTCGAGACCGCCTCCGGTAAAGGCGCGCGATCCGTAAAGAGCGGCGGTACCCAGCATGATACCGCCAACAACGATGGTTGCGACGAGTGCGACGATGGACCACATGGTCTTTCTCCTTGTGACTGTGAAACGTTACTGGCCCGCGATGTCGCGGTAGCCGAAGACAAGCGTGCCCGTGCCGCCCGCGTTGGTGGGCGCTGTGCAGGCAGCTGCGATCTGATCGGGCGTCGTATTCTTTGTGGTATCGATTTCCGTCCCGTTGATCGTGATCGCCACCACTTGCTGGGAGGCAGCGAATTTTGCGCAGGACGAGTTGGGCACGCCCGTCCAGGTCTGCTGCAGCCCTGCACCGTTGGCGTAGCTTGCGAGTGTTACGGCAGAGCCGCTCCAGGGGCCGGAAATGGTCTGGCCGTCCCCATTGAGCATCTGAGAGGGGACTGCTCCCGCCCGGATGGCACTCTGATTGGTGACGTTGGCATAGCTGATGGGGCCGGTTGCGCCACCCGCGCCCCAGACACCACGCGCATTGGTCCAGATGTCACTGGCCTCGGACGTCGCGGTGCCCGTGCTCGAGCCGGTAAAGAGGCGCTGGGCTGCGGGGCTGATGGCCCCGATCATGAGTGCGCCGACGATGACGGCGGCGACTGTGGCAATGATGGTCCACATCAGATGGTCTCCCTTGAGTGAATTGAAGGCGTTTTCAAAGATTGATCGGAACAAAGTCGTTGATGGCTAGACCCAGCATGGCGACGAGGACGTACATGACGATCATCCCCACCCCCTTCATGGTCTCGGCTCTCCAGAGGGCGGATTCCTCGATCTCGTCGGCCCATGTGCGCGAACTGCGCAAAAGACGCTCATAGGCATCGTCATCGCCGCCCCAGGCATTGCCGATATCGTCGATCATGTCCGGGGAGGGGAAATGGAACCCGCTCTCTTCGAGCGCGACAGGAAAGAGTTTGGCGTGCAGCCCCATGAGTTCAGCGATTGCGCTCAGACGCTCGCGCAGCCAGGGTGAGGCACGCTCGGCCTGCTCCTCGAGCACCTGTGTCTCCGGCCGTCCGGCGCGAACGAGGATGATATAGGTCGCAAGCCAGACATAACCCTGAATGGCACGATAGGTGGACCAGGGCGGGAAGCGCTCAAGCTTTACGCGCACGGGTCCGGTCAGACGCGTAAGGCTTGCGATCGTCAGTGCGACGAACAGAGCGAACAGGGAGGCAACGATTGTCGGTCCCCATCCGGAAATCCAGGCTGTGGCTGCCATCAGCCAGATCTGGCTCGAGGAAGGTGCCCCGCCGGACATTTTTGCGAAGGCTTCCAGCGGTCGTATGGCGTAATTTGCCATGATATAGAGCGTACCGAAAATCAGCCCGGCATAGACCAGTATGGTCCCGTAAAGACGCAAGGTCGCCTTGACGATCCGACGTGTTCTCGCACGCAGATCGAGCAGCAGCTCCAGTGCCGTTGCAATATCGCCCCCTACCTCGCCGGCATGAATGATGGCGTATTCATCCCGCGGGATGACCGGGCGCAGGGAAGCCGCCAGACGACGTCCCTCGTCCGTCATCTCGTAGAGAACGCGCTCGACGATCCTTGCGGTTGCCTTGCGATAGGTGCGTCGCAGGCGCTGCGCGTATTTGGCAAAAAGACGTTCTGGCGTGAGGCCGTTCTTTTCCCGCAGGCGCGGCACCATCATCGCGTAAAGTCCGGCGCGACGCTTCCACCGGAAATCGATCCGCGCCCCAAGCCGCGCGATGCCGGTCAGCCCCCCCATCCCGCGATCGGCGCGTTTGTCCTCGTGGAGAATCTGGAATGCCATCAGGCGTTACTCTCGCCGAGGATTGCATTCGCCTTGCGCCTGGCCGCTTCGCGTTCGGCCTTGCCGCGCAACCGATCGAGTTCGACCTGATCGCGGAACGGGATCTGGGCGATTTCGGAAATGATCGATGCCGGATCGATCCGGCCTTCGAGCGCGAGGCGCACAGCCCGTTCAACCATGGACGGATCGGCATCCGGACGGGACCGGTAGCGACGACGGGCAACGGCAACACCTGAAGTCACGATGTCATTCATCAACTCCTCATCGGTCTGAACGATCTCGGCGACTGCGATGAGGTCGGCCACACCCGTGCCTTTGCATTTCGGGCATCCATCGGGCTTGCGCATGCGGGCTCGGTCATGGGCGCCCCAGCTCATGAAAGCCTCGCAGGCCTGGGGGCCCATCCGCTCGTCCTCCGCCGGCCAGGGGATCGCGCAACTGCACAGGATCGGCACCAGGCGTTGCGCGACCACACCGCGTATGACGGTGCTGTTACAGGTGACACGATAGGCCAGACGCTGATTGTCCATGTTTTCCAGGCGCAGAGCGTAGTCGAACGGATCCTCGATATGCAGGGTGCTCATCACGAAATGACCGGTCTGGGCCGCGTCGATTGCTGCGAGCGCGACCTCGACATCGCGGATTTCGCCGATCATCAGCATGTCCGGATCCATACGCAGCGAGTAGCGCAGCAATTCGCGAAAGCGACGGCCCGCTTCCTCGGTGGTCAGGGCATTCGACACCTCGAGCTGCACGGCCCAGGGCATCGGATATTCGACAGGTTGCTCGATCGTGATCAGCAGTTTGTTGGGTTTGGTGCGGCCGAGCCACTGCGCGAGCTCGAAGATGGTCGTGGTCTTGCCCGACCCTGTGGGACCGGTCAGGAGGAGCAGACCCGATGGATTGGAGGCAATATAAAGCAGCTTGCGGATCTGCTTTTCGTCGAACCCGTATTTGGGCAACATGAATTCGCCACCTGGCTGGCGGGGCTGTCGCAGCGAGACGGCGGGAGGACTGCCCTGAATGCGGCCTGTCGCGCTAGGCTGCAGGCGGAGCATCATGAAGCCGCCATCATTCATCGCAGGATAGGCGGGGCCGCGCACGATACGGGTGTTTTCTAGGCCTGTGCCATCCAGGTTCTGACCTGAGATGCCGCCATCCTGTGTCTCGCCGGGCTTGTAGGTACTGTCCTGGCTGGAGCCCAGACGATACATAGCAACCAGAAGCTCATCGCCAGCCTTCGGGCTCAGATCCTCCATGAGGACGCGGTTCTTCTTGATGCGCAGATAGATCTCTGTGTGATCCATGCGGCGAATGACGTGGATATCGCTCGCGCGCAGGGCGGCAGCCGTCTTCAGCAGTTCCAGGGCTTTAGCCCTGGCGCTTTCTCCCCCTGGTTCAGATTGACCGGTGTCACTCTGCGTCACCCTTGCATGGCGGCGTGCCGCCTCGCGCCGCTGCTGCAGATCAGGATAGGCCTCATAGGACAGGGCAAAAAAACGGCCGGTATGGCGGCTGTGCCAGTCCAGCCAGGTAACAAAGGACGGGTCGCCACGCCGGGCTGCATCCATATAGATCGTCTCGGATGCGTCATCGACAAAGAGATGCTTTTGCTGTTCGGCGTTCAGCTGCAGGAGGCTGCGGTCATTGGCATGCCTGCCGGATCGTTTGGGAAAAATCATGGTCGATTGCCCTTGTGTTCATGCAGCTGGCCGATAGTGCGCGAGTACCCGATCGCTGTGATGAGGCCGTGCGATGTGAGTGCGCAGCGAAAACTCATCTGGGTTGATTGCCGGCTGAGCCGTGCTCGATCGTGGCCGACATGGCGTAGAAGGCATCGCCCCCCGCCCCACCGTAATTCCCTGTATCGAGATGGTTTTCGTGCCCGATCGCCTGGATCACGAGACCCGGGATCGTATCCCAGACGAATGTTCTGGGGTCGGTCGGGAACTGCCAGGACAGTGACCTGCCGCGAACGGCTCCTGCAGGATTTCCGGCGGACGCTTCGGCGATCTGGGGCTGGATACCCATGGCCTGTAGTGTGGAGACGAGACGCCTGAACCCGTCATCCTTCCCGGCCTCGGCACGACGCTCATGGTCGAACGATAAGGGAAGAACCTGCGTGTCCTGATTGCCGTTATTACCAATCCTGCCGTCAGGCGCGTCCTGCAGCGTGCCGCCATCTCGCGCCCAGTGCAGGGTCAGTGTGTTGCCCGAGCATGACCAGGCTGTCTGGATCCACCCCCCATGGAAGAGGGGTTGGGCCATGGCTGTATCGAGACAGCTCGCAACCCAGGCAGAAGGCGGTATCGGTGCATCGACGTGCCTGCTATGCGCCGCCAGTGACTGGGCGAGGCGTATCTTTTGCAGACGTTCGGCCTCGGCCACGTGCTGCTGGTGAACCGTCCAGGCATGATAACCTGCGCCAAAAAGAACAAGCGTCGCCAGACCGGCTGCGACCGGCTTCCAGGCGCCGCGTAGCGTGGCCTCGTGAAGGCGGACAGCCAGAGGCGGGAGGGTTGCGATCAGCTGATCGAGTTCTTCTCCCCCAATCGTCCGCCGGTCGGGGAAGTCGGCCTCCGAGAAGCGCCGACGGAACGCTTCAAGGTCCGCGCTTCCAATAATCCGATCCGTCCCCGTCTGGAGGCGTCCGGCCTTGTCGGTCGCAACGATCCAGATCGCACCGTTCTCCAGCACGATTTCAGCATAGACAGCTGGGCCAAAAGCCGTCGCAAGGGCAGGGGCCAGTGGGTTGACGCGCCGCCTTGCGCGATTGGCTGGAAAGCTGAAAAACCCGACCAGGCAGGGCGATTTATCAATGGTGCCGTAATGCGTTGCACCAAATGCCTGAGCCTGACGACGCAGCACGCCTGCGCCCGGTCGGCGGGGCAGAAGGACCCAGCTGGCATCCAGGCTCCAGAGGACGTCGTCTGCCGAGAGGTCAAGCGTCATCGCATGACACCCGTCGGCAGGGCGGGATACAGGCCGGGCGTCATCATGGCGGGTGGCGCCGGGTTGCTCCTGACCGGGTTCTGAGACGCAGGTTGCGACGGCTGGCCATCATCATCGGCCAGCCTGGTCAGGGTTTTATCCCTTCGAAGCCACACAGCATTGTCCGTCACGATCGCGACCTGCTCTCCTGTTGGGAGCTGGGTGCCGCGCGAGACGTCGAGCGTACCGCCGTCAGGCATGTGAAGCGTTGCCGTGTAATGGCCCCGCTCGTCGCCCAGGATCATCTGTATCGTCGGTAATGCGGCCTTGACCTGAACCGGTGCGGACGCTGTGTTTGGCAGGGCCATGCTCGTCGGGGCCGGGAAGTTCGGGAGACCAAGACCTCCACGGGGGTCCTGAGCATGATCCTGCTTGTGTTCCGACGCATCGATTTTGGCGCGACCTTCTGCCGCTTTCTCGAACGCGGACAGCGTCTGCAGGCAGGAGGCATTGACCGCTATCTGCTCGGCCGTGAGAACGCCCCCCTCACGTGGTTCCTGCATATGCAAGGCGCATGTCGGCACACTCGCCGCATGGGCAGCAGGGATGACGCATGCACAGAGGAGAAATACTCCGGCCAGCTGGCGGGGGGAGGGGATGGAGCGTGTCATAGTGTATGCGCCTCCACGGTCACGATGATCTGTGTCTTATTGGTCTGTGCCTCGCCGCCGCCGCCGAACAGCCAGTTCATCGCGTTGCCCGCGCCCGTCCGGTTTCGCGACGAGGCATCGTCGATGTAGCCGGTGAGCATCAGCGTGCTCCCTGACTTGAGAACAACCTGGTTCTCGAGCGATGTGCTCGAGGTCCTGGGTTCCTGGATCTGCGAGCCGTTCTGCCCGAATGTCGAGAGGTTCAGCAGGGTCTGGAGCACGACATCGAGATGCAGCATGATGCGGTCGCCGATGATTTTCGGGGTGACGTGCCCCGCAAAGCCGCTCATGACGATACCGGGCTGGATGCTGGAAGACGCGCCGGCATTGGTCGCCAGAACGGCAGAGGTCGAGGCCGCGTAGGTGTCGTTGATACCGTTTTGGAATGGCGCTGTGACGTTGTTCGTGGTCACGACAGGACGCTCGTAGAGCTCGGTGACATTGCCGATCGTCGAGAGCGCCTGAAAAGCCCCGCCGGACCCAGCGAATTGTCCTGCAGTGCCCTTGGCGGAGCTGAGGATGGTTGCGCCGAAATTGAAAGGGGTTGTCGAGGACTGAATAATGGGGGCGGCTACCGGCACCATCGTCATGCCGTAGGTCTTTGCCGCACTTTCGAACGCGACCTTGGGGCTCCATCCATAGCCCGTCTCATGCGTGAATTTCAGAGTGTAGACATGGATGTCGACCGCAACCTGTCTGAGCATCGTCTCGTTCATCTCATACATCCAGTCCGAGATACGATCGATCTCCTCCGGGGACCCGGAAACCGAAAGCGTGCCCAGCCCCTCATCCGCGAACACACGCCCCCCGCCCGCCATCAGCTGCGCAGTTTGCTGCAGACCCTTCCAGCGATCGGCTTTTGTCGTGTAGGAGACCGACGACATGCCGGTCGAGGCGCCGGACGAGCCTGAACTGCCTCCCATGCCCCCCGACATCCCGCTGGATCCGGAGGACATGCCACCGCCCGATCCCCCCATCCCGCCAGAGCTTCCCGAAGCGCTTCCACCTGTATAGGCGGAGATCGAATCGCTGATCGTCGTGGCACCACTGAACGCCGGCACGACGAAGGTCTTCGTCTTGTTGCGGAAGAATTCCTCATGATCGTCACGCCATTCCGCCCAGACGCCATAGCGGGTTGCGATCGTCTGGAAGAGGCCATTGCAATTGCCTTCGTACTGGATCCACCGCCCAGGCCCATGCCAGTTGACCAGATCGATGCCGTGGGTTCTGCCGCCTGACATGGATGATGTCTGGTTGCCCGAGAGGGATGGCGGTGCAGGGAGTGTCTGGCCGTTGAAGCTGACCGGGCTGGCGGTGGGTAGAGCCAGCCCGCCTGTAGCCCCGCTGTTGTCGTCGTCCGCGTCGGATGCGACGATCACAGGGACGTGGGTAATCCTGGATGCCAGGATCGCGGCATCGCGCAGCGCTATGGGTCGTGCGACGGACATGGCCGCGCGTGGCTGGAGAATAGCCGGGATCGTCGCCTGGTCCTTGACCGGCTCGCCGATCAGATAGGGGGCATCGACGGCACTGACCATCGCAGTCTGCGGCATTTTTTGCTGCTCGATCGCCCGTTGCGTCTCGTCTTCGCGCTTTTTGGCAGCGTCGAAATCCTGACAGCCCGAGAGCATCGCTGCGAGCGCAACGCTTGCGATGAGACGGCGTGACAAAGAGGAAAGCGTCAATGGCCCTCTCCCATATTGGTGACGACGGCGACATGGTTCGTCGTCCAGAATTTGAGGCTGAGCGCCTTGCCCTGTTGGGCCAGGGCCCGAATGACCTGCGAAAAGACGCCATCCTCGAGACCCTTGGGATCGAGATGCGCGTAGGGGCCGGTGAATGTCGTTGTCACAGGGACGACCCAGTTCATGTTTTTGGGCCAGATTACTGTCCATCCGGCGCGATCGCCCCAGGCCAGCATCTGATCGCGAATGGGTTGTCCCTGCACGAGAGACCAGCTCTGCGTGGCGACGAACGGTACAGGCACCGCCGCAGGCGGAGCGACCGCCATTGGCGTGGCCGCAGCGGATGCCTGCGGCGCAGTGGGCAACGGCGTAGTCGACACGACGCCCCCACGCCGCTTGTCGGACCAGGCCTGACCGACACTCTCCGGTCTCAGGACCAGAGGGCCATTCGACTGGGCAAGCATCTGATGGGTCAGGCGCGCATCGTCAGGGATATGCAGCGCGAGCTCGGGAGAAGGCCGCACGGTGCAGCTCCCGGTCGATACGAGAACCTGATCGGCATCATGGGTGTAAAGGCAGGTAGCGCTGGCCTGGTCCACATACAGGGCAAGCTGGACATATCCATCGACGGGCGCGATGCGATACCGCACCGAATGCGCCATGGCGTATGAGGTCCCATCGGACCACACAGCAAAGCCACGCTCTCTAAGGCTGTCGTCAAGCAGTCGGCCGATATGCATCTGATCGGTGTCTTCTACCGGCGCGACCAGTAAGGTCGAGCGCGTCGGGGCGAGGCTTGCTGCGAGGATGTCCGCAATCGTCACGGTCAGCCGCGAGGCATCCCTGAATGTGATCCCGGGGGCGACCTGAGACGATGTATCTGCAGGCATATCCGCGCAGCCGGTAATGCCGGTCATGATCAGAGCGCATGCCGCGGCCAGGGAGGGAGTGCCACGCATCTCAGTGCTTTCCGTCATGTCTGATATGGAGGGTTTTTCGTGCCGGCCCGGATCCTGCGCTCAGCATGAAATCCGTGAGAACATCTTCGACAACCAGCGTGTCGGCGACGAAGTGCTGCAGACGCGGCGTGGTGCGTTGGGGCGCGATGACGCTCAGATCCGGGTTGCTCACCACACCATGCGGCGGGAACTCGATCCAGGTCTTGCCGTGCTCGCTATAGACGCGAATGGGTTTCCAAGGCACGTCGGGGCCTTCGATCGTGAACCCGAAATCAGCCGCTCCCGCCTGCTGGAGGGCAGGTCCGATTGTCGCCTGGGCAATCTCGGGCTGTGTGCCCGGATCGTTCCTGCTGTAGACGAAGTGCACACGCGGCATGGAAGGTGCCTGCGGATCCAGCAGCCAGATATAGGTTCGGCGATCTGTCGAGATACGCAACGCCGCCTTGCGCGCATTACCGCGCACAGAGAGCGCCACTGCAGGTGCTGCATGCACGCCATGAGCGCCCGCGATCAGATGCGCTTGCCAGCCGGCGTCAGGGGAGAGCTCGATGTCATCGGCCGTGCCCTTTTCTCCACGTTCAAGCCAGATGAGGCAGACCGTCTCGGGCGCGCATCCAATGCGGGGCGTTCCGTCGGCGTAAGCGAACCAGGTTACGCCACCTTTACCGGGGATCGCGCTCGCGAAATGCGTTGTGGCGATTTGCGCCGGGCTTGCGGGGATTGGGTCTTCGCTCCAGCGCGTTGCGGGAGTGGCCTGAGGCTGGCTCGTGACAGCGTGCAGCGGCAGTGGGGCGGCGAGCTGCAAGGCTACCGTGTTGCGCGCAGGCGTCGGTAACCGCCCATTGAAGTCGACCAGAAAATTGTGCGTCTGGTCCAGCGCGCGATCCAGCTGCTCTTCCGGGTTGGCCATGCCTGGCACGCGCACCGTTACTGGCTCGTCGGGCGATCCCGCACAACCGGCCAACAGCGACAGGCCGAGAAAGAAGAGAGAACTGGATTTCATACTCTGAGCGTCAGGGATGGCGATCCAGAGAGCGAGCGATAAAAATGCGTTTTTCCGCTCTTTTTTTCAAAAACTTTCCAAGGCGCTAAAACAGAATACCGATGGGCCTTGGCGGTGGCAGTTCCCATCCCGTCACGCGTCGCCGCTCCCCCGAAGAACGGCGGCAATCCCGGTACAATCCCTGATTTCCTGTGCCAGAGCGACGACTGCGCCAATTGGAGTGCCTCCTTCGTCGAAAGTCGCGTTCCCCGTGGTGTTCTTGCGACGGTCGATTTCCGGTACGGCCGTTCCCTTGGGAAAGACGCGGGCCAGGCGGCGTCTCGCCTCGGCAGGCCCAAGGCTTTCATACAGGCGCGTGCGTAAGCCGCGATCGACCGGATCGGTCGTCAGCGCCCAGAGCTCGATCGGCCCGAGCTGGTTGATGAGCATCTGCTCGTACCAGACGTTATTGACCTTGATCTGCAGCAGGAAGGGCGCGCCCGATCCGTCTTTTGCCGGACCGTTAAGCCTGTTCCTTACGATGTCGCGAGAGGCATTTGTAAGGCCGAAGAGATCGCCGATGCGATCGGCCTGTTTCTGACTCGCTGCACCGAAGACGAAACGGCCTGTCGAGTTCTCGGTCAGGAACGGGCCGAAATCCTCCGGAGCCTGACTGGCGATCCCAAGGCTGAGGCGGTACTTCGCGGACTCACGCGCGACAAACTGCACCATGTTGCGCACGTTTTCGCTCTCGCCCGTGCGATGATACTCATCCGCCTCCAGGCGCTTATAGGTTTCCCGATATTCGGTGAAGCGTGTCCTATGGTACTCGCGCACAAGGTCAGGCATGCCGAGCGCGTCCTGGGGATCGGTCGTCAGCTTGCGCGAAACCATGAAGAAGCCGAGCAGATACATCATCTCGGTCTGACGCAGGGCAACATCTGTCTGATCTTTGGGGCAGATGCGCTCGACATCGAGCGCAACGATACGCGCATCCCCCAGATCGAGGCGTGTGCATACGCCAAGCGTCGGAAACTTGCGGATGAAATGCTGGATGTAGTCGCAGAAGATATCGGTGATGTTCTCCTGCGCCCCCGTTGGCCGTACCCGCTCGAAATGGGAGATAATGCGCGTGTCACTGGCTGCCGCGATCAGGTCGCGCATTTCAGGAGAGGCCTGACGCTGGGCGAACCCGGCCAGACGCCATTCCTGCGCAGCGCACAAGGCATCCACGATGTCGAGCCAGAGCGTCGTGTCGCCAAGAAGGACTTCCCTGTCGTCTATCCTGAGGCATGCCTCGCCCCATGTGCTCGACGCGGTATGGGTGTCAATCCAGCGATCGATTTCTGCGTCGATACCGTATCGGTAGAATTTGGCATGGGTCGCGCTGGGACTGTCGGAGACGATATCGTAAACGACATCGATGATGGCCTCGATCAGATGGTCCATGCGATCGTAAGGCATGGCGTCCTTTCCGATCGGCAGGCAGATCAGGCTGATGAAATTCGTGAGAAAGGTTCTGTGCGCCAGAAGAGGCTCGCGGCATCCGACTTCCAGATCGAAGATATTGAAGGTGTTTTCGGGCGAGAAATCCATTCGGTAATAGGCAGCAAGGTGTTGCCGGTCGAAAGGCAGTGATGCCTTGACCATATCGATGAAACCCGAGACGCTCTCGCCGATATCGAGCTTGGCGATCAGGGGAAAACGATAACCGTCATTGGTCGCCGACGCCGCGCTGAGCACGGTGCCGAGCAGCAGACGGTTGGCAGCGACCGATTTTCCCGATCGCGAAGGCGCCACGAAAAGATCGAGCGTCGCCGGCCTGCCGCTTGCACCCGGATCGAAGGGCATGGCAGCGCCGTCAGGGGCGCGAAACAGGACAGAGCCCTTTTCCCAGGGCAGGCCTGGACGGGCCCATGGCATGAGTGTCAGCGCATCATTGAGCGGTGGCGCATGGGACGGCGCGGTCGAGGCCGTGTCCAGGCCGGGTACCGCACTGAGCGTGCCGGCAACGGGATCGCCGCACCAGCGCGAACTCTGGCAGCTGGCCCAGGCATTGAGCCCCTGCTGGAGACGTGACACGCGCTGTTGCAGGAGCGGGCGCTCCCCCATGGGCGCGCAGGTCGCGAAATTGCCGCGCAGGCGCACGATCGTGTCGGTCTTGAACCGACGGATTTCGTCAACCTGACTATGGGCGACTTTCTTGTGGCGGTTGGGCCAGAAATTGAGAAAG
>Ga0157365_10001072_pt1 | contig 11445 bp, 8 predicted proteins | sample AttsexASBM3_FD_111478 | JGI IMG/M metagenome (GOLD analysis project Ga0157365, IMG submission 111478) | Fungus gardens microbial communities from leaf cutter ant in Ribeirão Preto, State of São Paulo, Brazil - Atta sexdens ASBM3 | ecosystem: Host-associated > Fungi > Mycelium > Unclassified ... | reverse complement strand
GGTTTAGTGATCACTTACGCAATTCGACTGATGCTCTTTTGCGAGAGTTATGATGAGATCACTCTTTCTTTCGACAAGTGAATGCACGATCAGGTTAGACTTAATTGACTGAAAGCAGTCTAAAAGAAAAGAACTTACTCGAGCTAAAGCAAATTCACACCCAGCAAGTAAACATCCTTCGCTTCTTGTTATATCGTTTGTGACTTCCGGGGGAAGACACGAAGGCATTAAGAAAGCAATTGCCTTCCCTGGTGCGTGCCTGCTTGAGGCTGATTCGTATGCAGCGGCATCTGTATTTGCGCATGTGGTTAATTTTCAAGTCACCAAAGCATTCTTTTTGACCGGGCTAAGGACCAATGGGGGCACCTTCTCTTAAAGCCGGTAATACTTGCTCGCGCTTCCTTCACCTCGAGAACTGCTTTTGAAAGCCCTTGAGTACACGAGCAGTAAGCGGGGAATATGATTAATCACTTGCTTTGTGTCTTTCACCTCCCAACCCACGCCGGGTTATGTTCGTTCCTCAACCCGGTCTTATCAGCCTTCTTGGAGGCATGCCAACAAGGTCTCACGATGAGCCACTCGCTTAGAGTTCGGTGCGGGGATCAACACCCTTCCTTCAGGCTAGTTCAGCTCTAGATAAGAAACCGACCCAAAGCATCGCAATAGACGCAACAGCAACCTGCACCCACCGGCACTTTCCACCTAGTTCACTGACCTCACAAGTCTGATTTGGCTCTCTATTGTCCACCAAGGAAACTCCAAACAACTCCACTGCGACTGAGCGATCTGACCTTCTTACTCGGTATGGAAGGACTCTTGACTGACTCAGAGACTCAGTCTTCTGACTTTATATGAGGAGGAGGTTGAATCAATAGCTATAGTAGACACGCTACGATCTTTCTTTTCTTAAGAAATTACGGCTTTGTTCCCCTTTCAAATTCAAACACCGTCTGCATCCACCGGAATAATCAATTTAGGAAAGGTCAACAGGATCGTAACGTTCGCTTTCTCCAGCCTGGTTTGACCCACTTCCTTAGCTACCGAGCTCCCAATCAACCCCATTGAACTGACTGACTTGCTTAACGCGTCTGTCTGGAAAGCCAAAGACAAAGATAGGTGCTTCCTATACCGAGCATTCATGAGTGCATATTGAGAGAGATGGTGGCATATTGATATATCCTCCTCAATGCTATACTGCGCGCTTATCACTCTGTATTGCACGGCTTGCATTAGGTGATCTCTTTGACGGAACGGATAAAGGGATCTATCTCCTTAGTTACGGGCAGTTAGACCTCATCTACTGCGCCCCCCGGCTCTCGAATAGAATGACGTATGAGAGAAAGCTGCTCGTAAGCGGCTTCCTTTTTCTGTTCCACCACTACAGAAGGTACTTGTCCTTGTCAGAGACTAGTACCTTCTAATCTTTGGAAAAGGTAGAACGGGTTCTTTCGGACAGAGTCTTACGATAGGTTTCCTTGAACGCTATTCCCTTTATACCTTGAATGGACTGTTTATAGAAGCGGAAATGCCGTTCGTTTAAGTTAAGATGATTGATTGCTTTGGCTTTGCTCTCTAGGGAGGCGCTTCCAAGCCCAAAGTTCTTCTTTGGCATGTGGCTTACCGGTACAAAACGAGTGATCTTGGTGCCTGCCATAGTGCCATTACGCGTTTATACTATAAAAAGTGGATTTGGTCTCGGCTAAGCCGATTTGGTGATCGGTGGATGAAGGATGAATGGTTCAGCCCGGCTCAAGCTAGTGAAAAGACCTACATAAAATCTGGAATAGAAATCCGTGGATGTAGGGTCAGCTCCAAGATGGGCTGTTCCTGGTTCCCTTGGGAACAAAATCAAACTATTGCTTTAGTAGAACGCCATAAAAAGAAGGTAGCATCTTCTTGTCACGATGTAATTCCTCAATTATGATTGATCTGCAAATGAAAAGTCCTTTCTCGGGTCTCATAAATAATGGATCGACAACAATAGTCGATTACACTTAGAAAAAGTGGTAATCTATTTCCTTACGGGTTGAGCCGATCTCCGAAGAAAGGTCAATCTACCTACTATCTATCCCCGGGGCGGAGTATTCACTATTCATCTTTGACCTAGTCACGTAGGATCAGGATAAACTAAAGAGCTAGCCTGCCATGCACCCTTGCTTCACGCCAGTAATTCACTATCTTCTGAAAGACCTATTTCTGATTTAAAGACGAGAGATTTCGAACCTGAAGACGTAGAGCCGTCTATCTACTTTCCCTTATGGTAGAGCCAAGTCCCTATGGAGACTACCGGTCCTGTTCAGTGGGGGCTTTTTCACAGGCCCTTTCAAATCTCGAATTACTAAAAAGAAAGTACGTCCGCCCAATCACAAAAATCATCTGCCCGCCTCCTGAGCGGATTAGCGGATGGAGCATACCGGTTCATGCCATCAATCCTCCTTTGCTTTTTCTACTGATGACATTCTCTTAGAAATGGAAGATTTATCTTGCCCATATGTACTTTCTTTGATCTTCTTTCTTGTCGGATTCTCAGGGGGATAAAGAAAAAGTATATACCCCAGACTCGCGATTCGGGGATTTCCCTGGCTAGGATGCATCAGATTGGATGCTTCCTCCTTTAAGGAAGGTGCCTAGCCTCGCTAAAGGACATGCTACCACCCGCCGACAAAGTCAAGCAGGAAAGTCATCAGGTGACAAAGCAAGAGGACAAGAGGCGGGTCCATTGTCCTTCAAAAGAGAGGGAGGGGATGAGCACCCTCCAATTAGACCAAAAGAAGGTCTATCATCACAGCAAGCAGCATCACTGGTAGAGATCACATCACAAAACGGATCGACCGGGGGAAGGAAAACATCCTCATCCTCTAGAGCCAACCTAAAGAACTCAGCGGCCATACAGTCATCCTGGTCGGCGCTGGACGCCGAAGCTGGTCTTGACCCTTTCCTAGGTCTAAGCCTCTCACATTTTATGTAGGATATATATATAAACAATTGAGATTACCAAACACCGTTGGGTGACCCTTTTAAGATTAAATAAACAACATTTTCTTCTGCTTTCCTAAGGGCCTTAACAAAATGTTCTTTGTAATCCCAAGTAAGGGTGCCGCCTTAGGCACATCTCTCTTTCGCTTTCTCTTTTCCTCCCAAAGTTCTATCCTTTCTTCTTCAGAAAGACCTAGTCCACCTGATTGATCCTACGGTCAGCATCGGTTTGATTGGTTAGCGGGAAAGGCTCACCTGGCTTTCCTGCATCTTGCTCCTTGCCTTAACCGACTGTGCAGGTTGCCAATGAAATCCCTCTTTCTGACTTTCGAGTTGGTGAGTCACTCACTCCTCCACCAAGAGGTCAAGCGCTCCGTCCCTGCTGCTCTCATTGCTGCGTCGAAAGGGGGGTTGAAAGTTAAGCCGAAGGAAAGAATCCGAGGGGAAGAGCCAGTGATGGCCTACTGTCCTTTATCTCTACACCGAACCGGGTTACAAAACTACCTTTCCATCTTCATTGACCGAGTAGCTGGACAAAGAACAAAGGAAGGGTACCATCTCCCTTTGGAGAAACCTTTCTTTTGTTCAAGGGGTACCCCCTATGTAGGTAGTTTTTTACTATCATGGAATGGGGAGAGAAAGAGAAGATCAAGAGTTTCGAACAAGCACGCAAGTCTGAAAGCAAGAGTTGAAAGCAATCGAAGTTCAAACTTTTCCCGTGGAAGGACAGGAAAGAGGAAAGCCTCCTTATCAAGGAGCTGTATCCATTATACAATCACCGGGCTTTGACAAAGAAAGTCCGGGTGTAAAGCATCCACCGAGACTAGATTTTAAGATAGTGATGTGCTCTATGAAATCTAACATCATGTGTTAAGCATATGAGATGGCTAGCCGGGCAGTTCCATCATAGTTCGTGACAGGGTGGAAAGGATAGTTTTTCTTACTTTACGATTGAGGTCTTCTTTCTCCTCTTCTTCACCGGGTATCCCTATTTCATCAACCAGACGGACAATGGGAAGCGTCTGAGCCTCTTCTACTCTACTATACTATATTGGGCGAGCACGGGAAGTGGTCACACCTGCCAGCTGACCTTCATTGTAGACTTTTTATTTATTTTCACTTCAGGGAAGAATGAAATGCGTACAATCTAAGAGGGCCTTGTTGGAAGAAAGGGAGTTGGTTTGCATCGTCGCTAGCGAATTCCGTCCAGTAATGGAAGTAAAGATGTGATAACGCTAGCTTCAAGACTGCAACGAAGATCTGGTCATAGCCAAGCCATTGTCACTTAGCGCATCCGAAACTCTCGTCCATAGAGATGGCTTCTCTATATTATCTATATTTTACTGAAAAGAGAAGATCTGAGGAACCTGTCTTTCAGGTCCGGAAGGGCCTGGTCTTTGATCACTCTTCCATTTCCTGGGCTTCTCTCGGCTATCAAAGTGAGTTGGCATTATTAAGCCAAGCCGGAGAAAGCCAGTGAGGTTCCAACTCAGCCGGAGACTTGCTTGATTGATCAGATTGAGCCTTGACCAGAAAGTGGAAAGATGCTTTATCCAAAAGGCAAGGGCAGAGCTTGGGGATAACTGACTCGATCAGCATAAGCAATCCTTCCCACCGTAGTAACAACACAAGGTAAACATAGGGAAAGAACTTTGGCATTTTTGCTTCCACATCACATCTTTAGCAATTCAATTACCGAGTTGCTTTCAAAATTCCTCCATCCGCTCTTAAGCGTTAGTACTTTCTTACCTATTAACAATTTAGAAGTCGATTCATCAAACATTCAAACCAAAGGTTCGCTCCTGCGCACCTGCTGAAAAAGCTTAGTAAGCCGGGCTAGCCCCCTTTTTGTAGCAAAGTTCGCTTATCGTGCTAAGGCAAATATCGCACCTTTCGGTGACCAACTTCTTCTTCCATAGCTAGACAGCCCCTTTAGTACCAGAGTCTTACTTCCTTTCGTAAACTCACCTTGATTTCATGAGTTAAGTTTTCCGGAGGGAGAGTAAGGCCTGCTTTGTTTAATATCCTTTCCTTTATCAGACAACTATTCGAGTTCCACTTTTTCTACCGGGCAGAGCTGTAAAAGTGGCTTCACCCTCTTTGCCCACCCTAAACAGATCTTCAGAGAGGCGTTAACCAGAAGAGGTAGGCACGGGGTCGGGAAGATCTACTCATTCAAAGGGAAAGCGCACCCCTCTATTTATCAAAAGAAGAAGAGTTAGTATCCGTCCAGCACGCAGGAAAGAGAAGACATAAGACAAAGTCTATAATATAAATAGAATAAGGGGTTAAGTTACATATGTAAACATCAACTAGACTTCGGTGGTTAACAACCACCTACTTCTTTGAAACATCAAATCCGGCGTAGTATGAATTCTACGTTAGTAAACGAAGAATTGGGTGATATCCAATCCTATGTCCAAAAGTAGAGCACCATTATCTGATCAGGCTAAAGAAAGACTTCAGGCCAAATTAGATATGAGGAAAGGTTGAAACGACAAGAAGAGCGCTTAGTGAGGAGACAGACAGCACCGGAGGGAGGAAATTCTCGCGAATAAGGAAGCACGTCGACTCCGAAAGGAAGCTCGCGAGAGAGAAAGAAAAAAATAGGTTAAATTCATCCCAAGCCGATTGCTCCTCTCGAGATGGTAGTGAGGAAGGCTCGATGTAATTGAGTCTTTCGATGTAGTTCCAAGTCTTCTATGTCCCTCGGAGACTGACAAGAGTCAGAATTGGTACTAACAGAGCAGAGCGAAAGTGATTGATTGTCTCAAAAGAACCGAAGCGCAGGAAGGGAAGCACCAGGAAGAAAAGCCCATCCATAACTAAGAACAGCAGTAAAGCTAGAAAGAACAAGAGAGCATCGAGTTCAAAAGAAGAAGACTGCAGTGCCTTAATAACCTAAGCAGATGTCTACAGCTTATCCCTTTCCTAAAAGAAGGAAAGATTTAAGTGCTAGTGCAGGTATGGGGCACTTCGTCAGCAGTGGTTCGTTTAGCAAGCAGTCTTATTGCTTGAAAGCACACACAGCACACAGTAGGAGAGTTCGAGTGTGAAAGCAGTGTACTCATGCCCCTGATATAAGGTATGCTTTTAGTGCGTTCTCTAACTATAAGAGCAGGAGCAGCAAGCACTTACTTTCTTTAAGACGCTAACTTTCACAGCAGCTAAGAAGTAGACGTCGTTATCTCAGGTTTTCCGTTAGTGCGCTCCGGAAAGAAGGAGCAAAGGCGAAAAAGGTCAAGTGATTTTCCCTTTACTACTGTCAGGCCAGGGAAGATAACTGCATAACCTAGGGAATACAACTCCATAAGAACGAGAAAGTACGGGGATAGAAAGAATCACACGATTCCCATTCGTGATAGAAGCTTTCATAGTTTAGGAGTGCACAGGTTCGAAACTAGACTCTTCTCTGACTAGAAGAGCTGCGCCTAAGACTCTGAAGCGAAGCGAAGGGAGGTGGTCCCGAGCGTTGCGTATATGGCTATATAGCGTCAGCGTTGTTTGCAAGTCACGTCAGTGCAGGCGCAGCGTAGCGTCATGGTAGCGTTAGCTATGCTCGACTAACAGGATGAGTCATGTGACTGACCTGACATTTTATTGAGATGAACTTCGAGCCGACAACGGTATATTGTTTTTCTGCTTGTTTTGAAGCTTGAAACGACAGACAAGTGGTGACTATGAGACGGCCTTGCTACTGAGCTTCTTGTGTTCCATCTTTTTTTATTGTGGGGTTCGCGCAACAAAAGCGCTTCCTCTTTCTTTTTCTTTGCCACCATGAGACCTCCAATCAATGCTTTCGGGCGAAGTCCTTGGAAAACTGGTACTTTTCTATAGTGGATCAAGGCTGTTTGAACTTTCAAACCAGGTTCAGGTCTTGGAATCGGGCTAGGAGCTGCTATTGAATCTGTTGATGGCGGTGTGATAATGCCAGTCGAAAGGGAAAGGCGAGAGGCCTTTAAGAGGACAAGACTAGCTACTTTCCCGAAATAGGAATGGAAGCTTTGAATAAAGGTCATAGGATTGGTATCGGCGTACCAGTATCTTCCAACCGGTTTTATATAATATAAAAAAGGGGGTTTTTGCTGACAGATAGATGGCGCTAGCTTCCTAAACAGGATTTCTGTTCTATGAGGTACAGGCCCGGCCGCACGAAGCAAGAGGAAATAGGTATAGGCTGGATCAATAAAAGAAAGATAACGAAAGTGTACAAGATTCCAATCGGGCTGGCTCAGAAGGAAGGTGGCGGCGAGGAAGGGTCTCCTCTACGTATTGTTCATGTGCTCACGAATTGGATTTGAACCTTAGCACTCCTAGGGATAGCTGAACAGAGCAAAACGACTTCTCGCTATGTTGTGCCTAGTAGTACCCGGAGCATTGACAGAAGTCCCTCAAGCATTGAAAAAAGAACAAAGACAAGGATTATACCTATAGGAGAATCCTGACTAGTCTCATCGACTACTCAAAACTCATATCATACACAGGGAAGGAAAGACATTGAGACTTAAACGGATACCAAGCCGGAAGAGCACTGGATAGAGACTATAGGGTCTCATCCCTGCTTCAACCAGAGATGGGGAGACGGCATCGTAGCATGAAATGAGCCAATGCCAAGTGCTCTCCTTGTCTGCTGCCCCTCTTCCTCCAAAGCATTGAATAAATGAGGAGAGTGACCCTAGAAGAGGAGGCTTCCTCTGACATTCTACTCATACTTTACTCTAAACTCTGAGAATCTCAACTCATATTGGAGCAGGGAAAGAAGAGATGCTGGTAATTGTAGTAATGAATGCCCGACCTCTCTAGTGGAGCAATCCTATGGTTAGGAACATGACACATCAATCCGATTCCCCATGGGATGGTTATAAAAAAAGATTCTATTTAGTCAAATAGGCCTTCAAAGTGGAAATACCCTCTCGCTTTGCTCGAGCTACTACGTTCCTTGAGGGCATTCTCTAGCCTCCTCCTTCTTCTCCTGTGACAAAGTAGAATGAGACAGGAGCCACCAGGTTTGAGAATAAGGTGGAATTCCTGGATCTAGTGGCCGGTGAATCACTGATCAAAAAGAATGAGACAGAACTGACAGCTGCTACAGCTAAATAATATCGCTTGCTATTTCACTTCCTGTCCTTTACAGTCGAGTAACTTACTATCCTAAAGCTTAGCTCAAGTGACTTCGGAAGGAGAGTCAGCCTTTGCCATTTTGTCTTGTGCGGGGTAGACGGACTCATTTCACTGGAACTGTAAATTCAACTACACCGCCCACTAGAAATAGAGTAAAAATGCCTTCTTGTTACTATCTATTCAAATCTCAATCGGCAAAGTCTCGCTACATTGAAAGCGGTAGACTGGTCCTTCTATCCAGTGAAGCACGAGAGCCCCCCTTCTCAGGCATTCACTATAAGGCTAAACTCCAGAGTCACTCATCTAGGATAGGAACCTTAACTATAACCCGGAACCGAAGGAGATGCTTCTTGTCTTCTTTCGATCATCAATCGGTTGAATAAGATATTTCTTTTTATTACTGCCGTTAAGCGGTAAAAGGTCTCGAAGAACTTTCGAAGAACTTGCTGGTGCTTTAGTTGATCCTAGTGAGGAAGGGTTCGGTTCATACTCTTTCACCGGTTACCGGCTTGAATAAAGCTCTTTTGGCCTTGGTTTTCTAACCCTTTCGATCACTGGATGGAATGATAGACTAGCAAGATAAAGGAAAGCGCTCTTCTTCTTGAGATTTCGAAGTCGACGAAAGAAGAAGAGTAAGCTCACGAGACCAGGAATATATGGAACGAGATGTTGCTGTGGAAGAGAAAGGGGACTTGGCTAGCTCTACCAGGTGGGAGAGTAAAGCGGGAAGCAGCTCGACCCAGTTAAGGAGTCGGATGTAAGTCAGAGTCAGCTAGTAGTTGCCAGCGAATGGGCCATAAGGGAATGCGCCTCTGTACCAACCTATGATGCGGGAGAGGGGATGAGATCGGCTAGAAAAGTAGTAGGCGAAGGTCTTAGTTCCTTAAGTTAGTTGTAAACCGCTGGCCCTATATCCCTACGGATAATAAGTGGAGGGACTTTACTGGACTCGACTCGACCAAGCGGGACTGACTGATAAAAGCACACTTAACTGCTGCAGGAAGGACTGAGCGGAAAGGACTACCTTAAGATAAGGGTGAATTTGACTGTGCATGAATAGTGTCAGATCCACTCTGCTGATGAGTCTGACTCCGTTTTATGCTAAAAGGCCTCTATTCTATTCTGCTGATAGGATTCACTGTGTCAATTCCTTTTGTGGACATCTGAGGAGAGGTAATGAAATTCGCGCAGGCGGGTCAGTAGAGGCACATTGCATATGTCTTATTGATATCCCACAAAGCCAGTGCCAGGAATTTTGAGTCTGGTTTGATATAACCAGGAATGAAGTGGTTCGATAGGACAAGGAGTGGGGATTTTGCTGTTGAAAGAATTGCTACTAGAGGGTAGGGGTTCTCGCCGGGAAAGCCCTTCTTTAATCAATTCACTAGCCGAGATAGATAGATGAAAGGGCAAAAGAAAGGAAAAGTGATTCTTATTAGCTTAGTTCAAATGGCCCTAGACAGATCATTGCTAAGAGAGAGATTGATCATTGGAGTTTAGTTAGGCTGACGAAAGGCTTAGAAGAGATTTGCGCTTTGCTTAAGAGTGGAAATTTGCCCTAGAAGGCAGACTACTGATTAGCTTGATGAGCGAGTTCAAGAAAGGTACAACAGTACGGGAGAGTTCTTCATTTGCAAGAATGGGCATTACCGCAGCTATTGACTCAGCTCTTAGAGAAGCCACTGCTATTGAATCGGGATTGCCTTGGTCTGATTTGAATGAAAGAGATGTCCCGTCTCCCGCTCTTGATTAGGTTTAGTACGGGCATTTAAGTCCTGACTCTCGGTCTTCTGGAGAGAAGTCACCATAGGTCCGAAGGAAGTTTAATAAGAAGGTGGTGGTAACTAAGGATCGCTTCTCTTTCTGCTTTTGGGAGTGAAAGAGAAGAGAAGGCAAGTAAGTAGACTTCTTTCTTTTTTGATCCTGTGTCGATGTTTTCATTGAGTCACGAACGATCTAAGTAAGGAAGCAGTTCTGGGAAGGTAGCGAAGTCACCCATTGAAGTGAGCCGAGAGAGTTGCTCTTCCTTTGTTCAATCAGTTGACTTTGCTGCTATCATATAAAAAGAGAAGTATCAGATCGCTACGCCCCTTAGGCGAGTTCCTTACCCCGGGTGAGCAAAAAGCGGTTACCTCCGGTCTTCCTTATTATTGATAACGCACAGGGAAAGCATCATCCCTAGAAGACTGTCGCTAAACAAAAGCAATTCTTTTTCACATTCCACCATGAAACAGAGTGCGACTTGAGCAATCCTCTTCCACTGCTGACTACGAACAGTTGACAGCTAATGATTCTGCCCTACTTGACTTTATCAATAACCTATTTTAGAGCTGAAAATACAACTCATTCTATCACTATTACTAAAAATAGTTGAAAGAAGTCATGCTCTACCTATTCTACCAAGAAGAGATGACAAAAAATCTTCCCCTTATTTTATTAACCTTCCCTTGCTTCGCTTCGCACCTCGTCATTGCCCTGAAAAGCTCACTCGGAGTTCTAGTTAGAGAATGGGGTATGATTAACTACTTGCCTACTGCTATCTGGGAGTCCTTCCTCGTGAGATCGAAGAAGGTATAATATTAGACAAGGTTCATTCCTGCTTAGCAGCTCTTATTCTTCTTTATCAAAGATAGCTATTCCTCCGGTGAAATCTCCTGTTAAAAGGCGACGCACCTCCTAATCTCTGGCTATTGCTTCAACTCGGTTGCCTATTTATTCTATTGGTAGGCCGGGCCTAGGCTTTCAAATCCTAAGGCCTATGGTTCACAGCCCGACTTCTAATGGAAGTCTTCCTAGCACGGACTATGGCTGCTTAATTAAGCGAAAACATCGCCATAGGATCAGAAGGCCTACGGGTGATTCCAGTTCAAATCAGTCTCCTCCTCGCTACCTAAGACCGGTATTCTCTTACGAAAGAGCTTCTTCTCGGCATCCAGATGTGAAAGCAGAAACTAGCGCTTATCTAACAGGAAAAGCACTGACCTCAATTCCGTCTCAATCTCCTACCGGGTCTACGCCCTCTTTGTTTTAGCCATGGGCGATTGTGAAAAAGAGAGTACCGTTCCCCCTTCTACCTATCCCGACTTCGCTACATTTCCTTCTTCCTTTGCTACCGGGGATGTGCTCCTAAACCTGGACTGGACTTGCTATTATCAAATGAAAAAAGGTCTCTCCCCTCTCCTTATCAGTCGAGTTACTTCATACCTTATCCTTTTCTTTAAAGAAAGAAGACTGGGTGCCCTCTCACGTCATTCCCCTTAGGTTACGTCCTTTCTTATGGAATTGGATGTTTCCTACTTTCAGTTTCAGTCAAGCGGTTCGGGTTCTCGGTCGGTTCCCGTTCGCCTG
>Ga0157365_10001071_pt1 | contig 11451 bp, 11 predicted proteins | sample AttsexASBM3_FD_111478 | JGI IMG/M metagenome (GOLD analysis project Ga0157365, IMG submission 111478) | Fungus gardens microbial communities from leaf cutter ant in Ribeirão Preto, State of São Paulo, Brazil - Atta sexdens ASBM3 | ecosystem: Host-associated > Fungi > Mycelium > Unclassified ... | reverse complement strand
CGAGACGGGCGTTGCCAACCTCATCTTCTGGAAGGACCGGATCGAGGCGCAGCGGCCGATCGTCATCGGCGCCGGCATGATCGGCGTGACCGGCATCCTCCAGCGGGAAGGCGATGTGATTCACCTCATCGCAAAAGAAGTCGAGGATCTCACGCCGTTGTTGGCGACGATAGGTCAACGCCGCGACGAAACCGGATCTCCTCCAGAGACTCCAACGCGCACCATTAAGGTCGACGCGCGCGACTTCCGATGACGTCCAGACGGACACTTTGCCACTTGACGATTGAGGGTGGCGAACAGCGCTTCAATGTCCGAGATGCGGGGGAAGCGGAATGTCGGGTTTCGGGAAAAAATGACTGAATGCTGCCATTCGCAGCCTTCACGCTCATGACGGCTATCGACCAGATGATGACGTCCACCCGATGCGCGCTAAACGGCCGCTTCCGTTCACACCTGCCACTGGTGGCCAAGTAATTGCCAGCAGCGCGCACGATGCCGGCAACAAAGTTGTGTCCTTAAAATGTGCGCTGTTCCACCAACGTCTTCGCCAAACCTGGGTTGAGAAGGGGAAAAATATGGCGAAGACCTACTATGTCAAAACCGGCTGACCCCAACGAAATCAAAGACTTACAGAGTCAAACACGTTCAAAAACGGCACGCACGATCAAGGAAAAATCGTGCAATGCGTGCGAGCAGCGTACTAGAAACTGACTCTGTTGTCACGGATCTCCGGGCCTTTCAGGCAAGTTTTTTTCATCGCGTTCTGGTTTCGACCGGGAGTGCAAAGCGATGAGCCGCCATGCTTCCGTCAAGGCGGCTTTCCGCAAGCAGGTTCTAAGCCTCTATTTTGACTACCAGCTGAAACCCTCCGAAAAAGCTGTGCTTATGACGCTCGCCACCTTCCTGGGTGCGGACGGGCTCTATCCGAGCCACGACGCAATCGCTCGGGCCTGTCGGTATTCCGTGCGAACGGTCATCCGGGCGCTTGAACGTGCCTACGAACTCGGGCTGGTCGAGCGGACCTACCGCAGGAAGCTGGTTGGTAGTCGATGGGTCAGAACCAGCAATACCTACAGGCTGCTTATCAAGGCCACCGATCAGGTTCGCGCAGCCGGAAAGCATATGGCCCGCGCCATTTTCCGTGGTGTGCAGGTTGTAAGTGACAGGATGGCGCAGAAGGCGTCCAGAGATATACATATTGAGGAGAAACGGCTGCTTTCCGGGCGTCGATACCCCGAACCGCACGGTCCAAGTCAGCTTTCACCCGGCGAGTGGATCGAAATCATCAAAGGATGGGAAACCAGTTGACCCGCCATTCTGTCTGATCAGCATTGCAAAAGGGATTTGCGCTTGTCACCCCTGATGCGGCCCTGTTACGTATTACGACATGTAATATGGAGATGAGCCCATGGAAACGGTCGTCGTTCGCAAACATGGTAATTCTGTCGGCGTCACCCTTCCGGCGGAAACCCGCATCCGCCTTGGACTGGAGGTCGGGCAGGAGCTCACGCTGGTCGAAATGGCTGACGGCATCAAGCTTGTGAAGCGCAATCTCAAGCTTGAACGTCAGATGCAGATGGCGCGTGAGATGCTGCGTTAGCAGGCTGACGTTCTTCAGGAGCTGGCCAAGCGCTGATGGTGGATGGGCCTGAGTTTCTGGAACCGGACGCGGTGCTGTTCATGCACGATCAGGCCCTGAAGGAATACGGCGGAACCCACGGGCTCAAAAGCGAAGATCTGTTGCACAGCGCGTTAGCCCGCGCAGAAAACCGCTGGCATTATGCTGAAGAGCCTCCGCCGGACACCGCGGCTCTAGCTGCGGCCTACGCTTATGGCATCGCCCGTAATCATCCCTTCAATGACGCCAACAAGCGGACAGCTTGGGGTTGTTGCGTCCTTTTCCTGCGGTTGAATGGCACTCGTATGCAGGTCGGCGCTCCGGAAGTTGTCGAAGCCATGGTGGCTCTTGCGTCTGGCGCAATGGAGGAAGACGCGTTCGCGGTCTGGCTCCGGCAACATTTTCAAAACCAGTGATTTCACACTTTCGACATCGGACCCAATTTTCTCATGAGCACGACACCCCGGACCGCTTCCCTGTCCTCCATGATCTGGCAGGTCGCCGATCTCCTGCGGGGCGACTTCAAACCAGCCGAATACGGCCGGGTCATCCTGCCCTTTACTGTTCTGCGCCGCCTTGATGCCGTTCTGGCTCCTACCCGTGCCAAGCTGCTGAAGGAAAAGGAGAAGTGGGAAAGCAAAGGCATCGACCCCATGCCTTTCATGGAGAAAGTCGCCGGTCTGAAGTTCGTGAACACGTCCGATTTCACACTGAAAGGCGTGCTGGGCGATCCGGATAACCTGACCCAGAACCTCTCTGCCTATATCAACGCCTTCTCACCCACCGCCCGTGACATCTTCGACCACTTCCGCTTCACTGAGCAGACAGACCGTCTCGCAAAGGCAAATCTGCTCTATCTGGTGCTCGAAAAATTCATCAGCTTCGACCTCAGCGACAAAGCCGTCGATAACCACCAGATGGGGCAGGTATTCGAGGAACTGATCCGCAAGTTCTCGGAAGCCTCCAACGAAACGGCAGGCGAGCACTTCACTCCGCGCGAAGTCATCAGGCTGATGGTGAACCTGATCTTCGCCGAGGATGACAGCCTGCTGAGCCCCGCCAATGCCGCCGTGCGCACCATCTATGACCCGACGGCCGGCACCGGCGGTATGCTCTCCGTCGCGGAAGAGTTCCTGCTCGACCACAACCCGGACGCCCGTCTGACCATGTTCGGGCAGGAACTGAACCCGGAATCCTATGCCATCTGTAAGGCTGACATGCTGATCCGCAATCAGGACGTCAGCAATATCCGTCTCGGCAACACACTGTCCGATGATGAACTGGCGGATCACAAATTCGATTACATGCTCTCCAATCCGCCTTTCGGCGTGGAGTGGAAGAAGGTTGAGAAAGCCGTCCGCGCCGAGCATGAGAAGCTGGGCTATGATGGGCGCTTCGGCCCGGGCCTGCCGCGTATCTCGGACGGCTCCATGCTGTTCCTGCTCCACCTCGTCCACAAGATGCGTCCGACGAAAGATGGTGGTGCCCGCTTTGGCATCGTCCTGAACGGCTCGCCCCTGTTCACGGGCGCTGCCGGTTCCGGCGAGTCCGAAATCCGTCGCTTTGTGCTGGGAGAAGATCTGGTCGAAGCTATCATCGCGCTGCCAACCGATATGTTCTTCAACACCGGCATCGCTACCTATGTCTGGGTGCTGACCAATCGCAAGCCAAAGAACCGCAAGGACAAGGTGCAACTGATCGACGCCTCCTCCTTCTGGCAGAAGATGCGGAAAAGCCTAGGCTCCAAGCGCAAGGAAATGGGGGAGGACGACATTACCCTCGTTACGCGCCTGTTCCGCGATGCGCAGGAAGCACAGCTTGCCACCATAACCGCCGCCGATGGCATACAGACGCGTGAGGTTGTGATGAAGGGCGCGGAACCACCGGAAGCACCCGAAGGCGGCAAAGTCAGGCTTGCGCCGTTGAGCCGCATCTTCCGCAATGAGGAATTTGGCTACCAGACCGTCACTGTGGAGCGCCCGCAGCGTGATGAAGACGGCAATATCGTCCTCGGTCAGCGTGGCAAGACAAAGGGCAAACCCGTGCCCGACAGCAGCCTGCGGGACACGGAAAACGTGCCACTGGATGAGGATATTCACACCTACTTCAAACGCGAAGTCCTGCCCCATGCCCCGGATGCGTGGATTGACGAGGACAAGACAAAGATCGGTTACGAAATTCCGTTCAACCGGTATTTCTATGTGTTCGAGCCGCCCCGCCCGCTTGAGGAAATTGATGTGGATTTGAAAGAGGTGACTGCCAAGATCATGGCGATGCTTGGGGAGCTTTCGGCATGAGTTTCCCGAAGTATCCAGCTTATAAGGACAGCGGAGTTGAGTGGGTTGGGAAGATCCCGGCCGGGTGGGGTGTTGCTCCACTATTTTCTATATCCACTGAAAATAGAGATAAAAACACCGGTTTAAAATCGTCAAATACGCTTTAGTTGAGTTATGGAAATATAATTGAACGAGATAAAAACAATAATTTTGGTCTACTCCCGGATTCTTATGAGACTTATCAAATTGTAAAATTTGGCGATATAATATTTAGATTGACAGACCTTCAAAATGATAAAAACAGCCTTAGAAGTGCTATTAGTCGATATAATGGCATAATAACGTCTGCTTATTTGTCCATAAAGACAGCTAAGAATTGTTGTCCTTTTTATATTTCTTACTTGATGAGGGCATATGATTGTGAAAAAGTATTCTATTCAATGGGAGGTGGAGTAAGGCAAAGTCTCAATTTTAAAGAATTTAAATATTTGCCAGTCATTCTCCCACCACTCCCCGAACAGCAGGCAATAGCTAGCTTTCTGGACCGTGAGTGCGGGAAGATTGACGCCCTGATCGCCGAACAGGAACGGCTGATTGCCCTCCTTGCGGAAAAGCGGCAGGCCGTCATCTCCCATGCCGTCACAAAGGGCCTGAACCCGAACGCCCCCATGAAGGACTCAGGTATCCCGTGGATCGGGATGGTTCCGGAAGGGTGGGATGTTGTCAAAATTAAATATCTCTGCAGTGTTATTAGTGACTGTTTGCATGAAACGCCAACCTATGAAGGCATATTGTCTTATCCGGCTATCCGCACTTCCGATATCGAGGTCGGAGAAGTTCTTCTGAATAAATGTAAATTGGTATCTGAAGAGATATATAAGACGAGGACATCTCGATATATTCCAAAAGAGAATGATGTTTTATATTCGAGAGAAGGAGAAAGGTTTGGTATATCTGCCCTTGTTCCAAAAAATACTAAGATTTGTTTGGGGCAGAGAATGATGGTTTTTAGTGTTTATGATTTTGTATACTCAAAATATTTTATGTGGACATTGAATAGTCCTGAAATGTTATATCAAGTAAAATCTACAATTTGTGGATCAACATCTCCCCATATAAATATATCGGATATTAAAAATTTCTCTATTTTTCTTCCGAATGTGAAATGTCAAAAAATAGTTGGAGAATATTTATCTAACGTATTTGAAAATATGAAAAAAATGGTAAGTTTGAGTGAAGAAGCAATCACTCTCCTCAAAGAACGCCGCGCAGCGCTCATTTCCGCTGCTGTTACTGGCAAGATCGATGTCCGTGCTCAGAGCAAGGCCATCGCAGCATGATCGACACCAAGGGCCGCTCTCTGGAGCTTTTTTACATCGACGGTCATCCGGACGGCATGATCACCGCCGAACTCTTCAACTGGACGGGGCATGTGTTCGTTACGCCGCGCACACGCCTGACCGAAGCGCTCAGACGGGAGGAGGCCGGTTATGCCGGGGTCTATCTGCTGCTGGGCGAGAAGGACGGGCAGGACTTCGCCTATATCGGGGAAGCCGAGGATCTTGGCATCAGGTTGAAGCAGCACGCGGCGGCGAGCGACAAGGACTGGTGGGAAACCGCTGTTCTGGTCTCCGCCAGCGCGAACCGGCTCAACAAGGCGCATGTGAAGTATCTGGAGGCGCGGCTGATCGTTATGGCGCGGGAGATCGGACATACGCCGCTGCACAACGGCAATTCTCCGAAGCCACCGGGTCTGACGGAAGCGGATATTGCCAAAATGGAGGCATTTCTTGCCAGCCTGATGGTGGTTCTGCCGGCCATCCGGGTGGATATGTTCATCCAGCGCAGCCGTCCGGCAGGGTCATCGCGGCCTGTTCCGGCTTTTGAAGCGTCGCAAGGAGAGAGGACCGATGCGGCTCCGGAGGCAGTCCGTTTTGTCCTGCACAAGCCCCGCATTGATCTGACGGCAAAAGCCATCTTTCAGGACGGTGAGTTTATTGTGGAAGCCGGATCGCAGGCCCGGAGTGACTGGCAGAGAGAGGACAGCGCGCAGGCTGGTTCCTACAAGCCGCTGCATGACGAACTGGTACGGTCTGGCATTCTGCAGATGGCAGGGACGCACCGGGTCTTCACAAAGGATTATGCGTTCAGAAGCCCGAGTGCAGCCGCTGCGGTTGTTTTCGGTCATTCCGTAAGTGGCCCTGCGGCGTGGAAGCTGGAAAGCAAGCCGGACATTTCGTTCCGGGACTGGCAGGCGCATCAGCTTGATGCTGTAACAGAAAAAGGCACCGGTGAATGACCGATCTTCACAAGGAGCACCATCTGGAGTCCGAAATCTGCGATTACCTCGGACGCTCCGGCTGGCTCTATGAAGATGGCTCTGCCGCGCGGTATGACGTGGCACAGGCCCTGTTTCCCGAAGATCTGCTGGCGTGGGTGCGCGAATGCGAGCCGGATGCGTGGGAGACGCTGGAGAAAACGCATGGCGCCTCGGCTGATGCTGTTTTATGCCAGCGTGTGCGGGACGCGCTGAACACGCGGGGTGCGCTCGTCGTCCTGCGTGATGGTCTGGACATTATCGGGCTGACAAAAACGCTGAAGATCTGTCAGTTCCGCCCGGCTCTGACGATGAATCCGCATTTGCAGCATCGTTATAACGCCAATCGCCTGCGCGTTGTGCGGCAGGTGCGTTATTCGGCCAGTAACGGCAATGAGCTGGACCTTGTCCTGTTTCTGAATGGCGTGCCGGTTGCGACCGCCGAACTGAAATCAAACTACACTCAGTCAGTTCAGGATGCGGTGGAGCAGTATTGCACGGACCGACTGCCAAAACCGCCCGGCAAGCCTGCGGAGCCGCTGCTTTCGGTGCCTGGCGGTGCGGTCGTGCATTTTGCTGTCAGCAATAGCGACGTGATGATGTGCACCCATCTGGATGGCGCGCACAGTCGTTTCCTGCCGTTCAATCAGGGGAACGATGGCGGCGCGGGCAATCCTGGCACCACGGCGTATCTGTGGCGGGAGGTCTGGCAGCCAGATTCATGGCTGGATATTCTTGGCCGTTACATCATTCCGGTGAAGACAAAGGGGAAGATCTCGGGCTGGATCTTTCCGCGCTATCATCAGCTTGCCGCTACACGGCTACTGGTCTCCACCATTCTGGAGGAAGGGCCAGGGCAGCGTTACCTGATCCAGCACTCTGCCGGGTCGGGCAAGACAAACTCCATCGCGTGGACGGCGCATTTTCTGTCCGATCTGCATGACGCGCACAATCACAAGCTGTTCGATACTGTCATCGTGGTGTCAGACCGTACGGTTCTGGACCGGCTGCTTTCAGAAACCATCGAGAGTTTCGAGCGCACGCGCGGCGTGGTGGCCTCGATCTCCGGCAATGGTGGCAGCAAGAGCCAGGAACTGGCGGCGGCCCTGCATACCGGCAAGAAAATCATCATCTGCACGATCCAGACTTTTCCGTTCGCGCTGGAGGAAATCCGTCAGCTTGCGGCGACCGAGGGCAAGCATTTCGCCGTGATTGCGGACGAGGCTCATTCCTCGCAGACAGGCACATCAGCCAGCAAACTCAAGGCCGCCCTGTCATCCGGGGAACTTGCAGAGCTTGCGGATGGCGGAGAGATCAGCACGGAAGACCTGCTGGCGGCGGAAATGGCGCAAAGGACTGCGGCAGACGCGGGTATTTCCTTTATTGCTTTCACGGCTACGCCAAAGGCCAAAACGCTGGAACTGTTCGGGCGTCTGCCGCATCCGGATCAACCCAAGGGTGAGGACAACAAGCCTGAGGCGTTCCATGTCTATTCTATGCGGCAGGCTATCGAGGAAGGCTTCATCCTTGATGTGTTGCAGAATTATGTGTCCTGGAAACAGGCATTCCGCCTGAGCCAGAACGGGCAGATTCTGGATGACGAGGAAGTCGAGGCTTCGGAGGCGAAGAAGGCGCTGATGAAGTGGGTGCGACTGCATCCCACCAACATCGCCGCACGGGTGCAGATCGTGGTGGAGCATTTCCGCCAGAATGTGCAGCCGCTGCTTGGTGGCAAGGCACGAGCCATGGTCGTGACGGCCAGCCGCAAGGAGGCCGTGCGCTGGAAACTGGCTATGGATCGCTACGTGAAGGAAAAGCATTATCCCTTCGGGCTTCTCGCAGCATTCTCGGGCGAAGTGGATGACCCGGAAAGTGGCCCGGAGCCCTTTACGGAAGGCAACATCAACCCTGCGCTGAAAGGGCGCGACCTCAGGGAAGTCTTTGCCGAAGATCCATGGCGGATTCTGATTGTGGCAAACAAGTTTCAGACGGGTTTCGATCAGCCATTGCTGTGCGGCATGTATGTGGACCGGAAGCTTGGGGGCATTCAGGCCGTCCAGACTCTTTCGCGCCTGAACCGCTGTTATCCGGGCAAGGACATGACCTTCGTGGTCGATTTCGAGAACGATCCTGAAGACATCCTCAAGGCTTTCCAGCAATATTACACGAAGGCCGAACTGGCAGACCTCAGTGATCCGAACTGCGTGGTGAACCTGCGCCACAAGCTGGATGATGCCGGGCTGTACGATCAGCCTGAAGTGGATCGGGTGGCCCGCATCCTGACAAATCCGAAAGCGACGCAGCAGCAGCTTGATGCAGCCATCGTGCCGGTCAGTTCGCGTGTGCTGGGCCGGTATCGTGATGCCCGGAAAGTCGTTCAGGATGAACCGGAAGGCTCACAGGAGCGGAAAGAAGCAAAGGAACGGATTGATAGCCTGATCCAGTTCCGGAGTGATCTGGCGTCCTACGTGCGGATGTATGAGTTTTTCAGTCAGATGCTGAACTACGGCAATCCGGATTATGAAAAACTGTACCTGTTCGCGAAAATGCTCTGGCCGCTGCTGAAGTTCGACCGTGAGCGTGAGACCATCGACACCACGACTTTGCGTCTGACGCATCACCGTATGAAGGATCTTGGCAAGCAGAAGCTTGGGCTGAAGAACGAAGCCGGTGACGGGCTGGAGCCGATAAGGGAAGCCGGATCGGGGCAACCGCAGGAGAAGGTAAAGGTTCAGCTTTCCCGTATCATTGAGGCAATCAATGACTTGTTCGAGGGCGACTTGACGGACGGAGATAAGGTGGCGTTTGTCACAGGACTGGAAACCAAGCTGGCAGAATCAGAAAAACTGCGGGAGCAGGCAAAGGCCAACACCAAGGATCAGTTCGCCAACTCACCTGATCTTCAGGAAGAGGGGCTGAATGCGACCATCGAACTGATGGAGGCGCATGAAAAGATGGGCAAACAGATGCTGAATGATAGCTCGCTGTTGCGTGCCGTTATTGCCGCTATCGTGAAGCAGGGCGGCTTATGGGAGGGATTTCAAGGGTAATAGATAGCCAGAAAATCTGGGTCTGGTCATTTTGAGTGCGGGGTAATGGCCCCGACGTATTTATACAGCGTTGTCCGTGGGACATTATACCGCCGCGCCACGTCTGTTACCCGGATATCAGGATCGCGCAATAGCGCCCTTATTTCTCGTACCTGCTTCTCATGGAGCTTGGGTTTCCGACCTCCAGAACGGCCTCTGGCGCGTGCCGCGGCAAGTCCGGCGTAGGTTCGTTCACGGATCAAGCTGCGCTCAAACTCGGCCAACGCAGCGAATACATGGAAGACTAACTTACCTGCGGCACTTCCCGTTTCTATTTTCTCGGAGAGGCTCTCAAAGCTTACTCCTCCGCGTTCAAGATCTGCCACGATGTGTACGAGGTCAGGCAGACTGCGGCCAAGTCGGTCAAGCCGCCAGACGACAAGCGTGTCGCCACTCCGCAAAGCCTTTCGGCATTGTTCAAGCTCGGGGCGCGCTGCATTTTTGCCGCTGGCTGGCTCCTCATAAATAACGCGGCAGCCGGCTTGCTGAAGTGCATCACGTTGCAGGTCCAGGTGCTGGTCTTCGGTAGAAACACACGCGTAACCGATCCGTTGATTCATTGACTAAACCTGAAGATTGAAAACTGGACGTGAATATTAACAAGCTAAGTATGATCACGCGACGCTGCAAAGCGGATTTTTATGACGTTCAGAAAACCACCGTTTCCTGGACATTGCGAAAGACTCATAAAGCTATCAACCGCATAGTTATGAGCAGGAGATCCTCTCGATTGGGTAATGGTCCATCTGACTGTCTCCGGACAGAAAGGACGCCTGTTCACGCAGTGCCTGCGCCATAAGCAGATGATCAAAGGGATCACGATGATGCATAGGCAGGCCCATCAGGACTTTCAGGTGCTCGGGGATAATCTGTAGAAGCGTAAAGCCCTCTGCCGGAAAAGCATCCGTGATCTCGTTGAGATCTGCATCAAGCTTCCCGATCCGGATTTTGATCGAAATCTCCCAGAGCGAGACAACGCTAATCAGGATGTCGTGGGCCGGATCCGCAATGATCTCACGTGCTGCAGGGCCCAGTTTCTCAGAATCGGACAGCCACCATAGCAACGCATGTGTATCGAGCAGGACCTTCACAGGGGCCCATCCATGCTGTCGAGCATGTCCTGCGGCGTCTGATCGAAATCATCACTCAGCTTGATCCGCCCGCGCAGCGCACCCGGCTGACGACGGGGACGATAAGAGGGGGATGGCGGGTGCAGTTCGGCCACGATCTCATCGTGGGACGTGACCAGGATCGTGTTACCCTGTCGCGCCTGACGAAGGTATGCGGTCAGGTTGCCACGGAATTCTCTTACCCCGATTTTCAGTGGCACGCTCTGGCTGCCAGAAAGCTGTTCACTCATGTGATTCTCCCGATGTGTCATCATACCATGTACACATAGGGAGAAAGCAAGCGGCAAACGCATGAGACATCACAGGTCCGTCGCCTCTGATAAGGCCAGTGCATCTTCAACATCCACGCCCAGATATCGGGCTGTGCTGTCCAGCTTGGTGTGACCCAGCAGGATTTGCACCGCGCGCAGGTTGCCGGTGCGCTTATAAATCATTGCGACTTTCGTGCGCCGCATGGAGTGCGTGCCATATTCGCCGGGGATCAGGCCAACGGCTTCTACCCACTCATCCAGCAGACGGGCATATTGCCGGGTGCCCAGATGTGCCTTTGCACTCAGGCGGCTGGGAAAGATAAAATCTTGGAGCGACCCACCGCGATGCTCCAGCCAGGCACGGACGCTCTCACGGGTTGTCTCCGTGATTTCAAACTGCACCGGACGTTTGGTTTTCTGTTGCACGATCATCGCACGGCTACGGATCTGACCGCTGGTAACGACATCACCGATGCGCAGCGTCACGAGATCGCAACCTCGGAGCTTGCTGTCGAGGGCAAGATCGAACAGTGCGCGATCACGGATCCGACGTTCATGAGCCAGCCAGAAGCGGATGGCCCAGACGTGTTTCTCTCTCAGTGCCCGTTTGGCGCCGACCATCTTGCCAGCGTTCCACGGGGTTCGGGTTTTCAATGTGGGTGATGGGAAGCGTATGCCTTGTTCCATGACACGTTCTCCAGTGGGCCGCGGGTATGCGGCCGAGTGGAGAATTCGCTCCGGCGGGAGGAAACGGCATCAGTGCGTGGTCG
>Ga0157365_10001070_pt1 | contig 11453 bp, 9 predicted proteins | sample AttsexASBM3_FD_111478 | JGI IMG/M metagenome (GOLD analysis project Ga0157365, IMG submission 111478) | Fungus gardens microbial communities from leaf cutter ant in Ribeirão Preto, State of São Paulo, Brazil - Atta sexdens ASBM3 | ecosystem: Host-associated > Fungi > Mycelium > Unclassified ... | reverse complement strand
GCCCAGTCGAAGTCCGCCTGCACCAGGTTGTCCAGGGTATAGGCGTGCAGATTCTCGCGGCCGCCGGAGTAGTAGCGATTGAGCAGGTCGCTGCTGCCGACATAGCCGTAGCCATAGACCTGCTCCAGCTCGACCCGCGACTTGGCATAGCGGAAATTCTGCCGCGCGCTCCAGACGTCGTTGAATCTGTGCTCGAACTGATAGCCGACCATCTGCTGGGTCCGCTCGAACTTGTCGTGATCGGGCTCGCCGTCGAAGAAGTGGTTGCTGATGTAGCGGCCATTGCGGCGATAGAGGCTGCCTTCGGCGGGGACGCCACTGTGGTAGCCGCCATCCGGATCCTTTTGCAGATAGGCCTGCAGGGTCAGGGTGGTGTCGTCGCTCAGGTCGATGGCCAGACTGGGCGCCAGCGCATAGCGCTCTTCCTCCACGTGATCGAACTGGGTGTCGCTGTGCTGGGCCAGCCCCACCAGGCGATAGGCGATATGCCCCTCCTCGTCCAGCGGTCCGCCGAAATCGAAACCGGCGCCGCGCTGGCCGAGATTGCCCAGGGTGGCCTGGACCTGGTGGTAGGGCTGGTACAGCGGCTTCTTGCTGGTCAGGGCCACCAGGCCGCCCGGCAGGCTGCGGCCATAGAGCACCGAGGCCGGTCCCTTCACCACGTCGATGCGTTCGAGGAAATAGGGATCGACCTGCAGCGAGCTGAAGGTGCCGCTGTCGCCCATGGTCTTGAGGCCGTCGAGAAAGACGTTGTCGACGCTGTTGTCGGCGAAGCCGCGCATCACCACGTAGTCGTAGCGATTGGAGGCGCCGATCTGGCCGGTGAAGATCCCCGGGGTGTACCTCATGGCCTGCTGCACGGTCTTGGCGCCCTGGTCATCGATCTGCTCGCGGGTCACCACCGAGACCGACTGGGAGGTTTCCAGCAATCCCTTGCTGGTCTTGGTGGCCACGTCGCTGTGGGTCGCCAGGTAGCCATCGGTCTCGCCCAGGGCATTGCCCAGGGCGAAGCCGGTCACCGTGGTCTCGCTGAGGGAGGTCACACCGCTCGCGGGTACGGCCTCTAGGCGATAGCTGTCATCCGCCTGGCGCACCGCCTGCAGGCCACTGCCCTGGAGGATCTGCTGGAAGCCCTCGGCCGGCGTGTAGCGACCCTGCAGGCCCGGACTGCGCCGACCTTCCAGCCCCTGGGCGGGGGCCGACAGCAGTACACCGCTCTGGGCGGCGAAGGTGCTCACCACCGTGGCCAGACTGCCCGCCTCGATGCGGTATTCCTGCGCCAGGGGCACCGCCTGGGCCAGGCCCTGGGACGTGGCCAGGCCGGTGATGCCCAGTGGCATGGCCAGGGCGAAGACGCGCAGGGCGCGGCGCAACGGATGCAGGGTGAAACGGGTTTGGCGATGCATGAGGGGCCTCGAAGCGGAGATCGTTTCCCCCAAGCCCCGCGAGCGCGCCAAAGGGGAACCGCTCGCCGCAAATTTTTTTCAGGCGGGTACGATCTGCACCCACCAGGGCAGGCGTCGCTCCACCCGCACCGGCAGGCTGTCGGCCAGCGCGGCCAGGGCGCGGTCGGTGTCAGCCAGGGGATAGCTGCCCACCACCCGCAATTGCGCGACCGTGGCGGTGCAGGTCAGCAGGCCTGGGCGATAGCGCCCCAGCTCCGCCACCAGCGCTGCCAGCGACCAGTCGTCCACCACCAGCCGCCCCTGGCGCCAGAGTTGCCGCCCCGGATCGACCGGCCCCAATGGCCGCACCGCGGACGCGGTCATGAGGGCCCGGAGGCCCCGGGTCAGGACCTGAGCACGGGCCTGGAGTGGCGCCAGCTGCAGGGCGCCGTCATAGGCCGCGACCTCCAGCCCGTCGTCACGCAAGCGCGCGGCGCAGCAGCCCGGACCGGGTCTGACCTGACCGAACGCCGTGTCCAGTCGCAGCGGCGCCGCCCCGTTCCGGCCTTCCAGCAGCACCTCGCCGCGCAGCAGCCGCCAGCGGTCTGCGGCCTCCTGCGCCAACCGGCTGTCGGTGTTGAGCCAGACGCGCACCCCGGCGGTCAGGTCGAAGGCACGGATCTCGCCCACCGCCGTGCTCAGGGTGGCGCCCTCCCCCAACCGCCAGTCGTCCGGCCGCGCCCAGCCCAGGGCCAGTCCGCCCACCGCCAGACCCAGCACCTTGAGCGCCCGCCGCCGGCCCAGGGACTCGCGCCGCGCCAGGGCCAGGCGCCCGGACGGCGGCAGACCGGTGAAGCGCGCACTGATTTCCTCCACCCGCGCCCAGGCCACCGCGTGGCGGCTATCCGCCTGTAGCCAGCGCTCCCAGGCCCGCTCGGTGGCCGGATCCACCTCGTCGGCAGCCAGTTCGGCGAACCAGTCCGCCGCTTCTGCCAGAGGTCCGCCACCGCCAGGCGTCAGCGCACTCAAGACACCAGTTCCAGGCAGTGCAGCATGGCCTGGGCCATGTACTTCTTGACCATCCGCTCCGACACGCCCAGGCGCTCGGCGATGACGGCATAGGTGAGGCCATCCAGTTGCGCCAGCAGAAAGGCCTGGCGCACCCGAGCAGGTAGGCGGTCGAGCAGCGCATCGAGTTCGGTCAGGGTTTCCAGGATCAGCGCCTGGGCTTCCGGTGAGGGCTGCACGGCCTGCGGTCGGGCCGCGAGCGCGTCGAGATAGGCGCGCTCCACGGCCTGGCGCCGCCAGTGGTTGGCCAGTAGGCCCTGGGCGACGGTCGCGAGAAAGGCGCGGGGTTCGCGCAGGCGCTCCAGCTCCCCTTCCCGGGCCAGCAGCCGCACGAAGGTGTCCTGGGCCAGATCGGCCGCCTGCCCCAGGCAACCCAGCCGCCGCTGCAGCCGCTCGCGCAGCCAGCCGTGATGATCCTGGTAGAGGGTCCGGATGTGTCCATACCGGTCGGACTCGAGCGTCTGCATCACCATCCTCGGAAGCCGCTGATTTCCGATAATGATAATGCTTCTCGATCACAAGATACAGCCGTGTCGTGCGCCCGAGGTGCGCAGACGGCCAAGGTAGAGCGCTAGAGACTGATCGGCTTGCGCCCGGCGAAGGCGTGGGTCAGGGTGCCGCCATCGACCAGGTCCAGTTCGCCACCCAGGGGCACGCCATGGGCGATACGCGAGATGGTCAGGCCCTTGGGCGCCAGCAGCTGGGCGATGTAATAGGCGGTCGCCTCGCCTTCCACCGTGGGGTTGGTGGCGATGATCATTTCGGTGAAGCCGCCCTCGCTGACGCGCCGCTCGAGTTCGGGTACGCCGATGGCGTCCGGACCCAGGCCGTCGATGGGCGACAGGTGCCCCTTGAGCACGAAGTAGCGCCCGCGATAGCCGGTCTGTTCGACGGCGAAGACGTCCATGGGCCCCTCCACCACGCAGAGCAGGCTGTCGTCACGCCGGGTGTCGGCGCAGAAGCCGCAGATCTGGTCTTCGCTGAGGGTGCGGCAGCGCTGGCAGTAACCGACCCCTTCCATGGCGGCGCTGAGGGCAGAGGCCAGGCGCTGGCCACCCTGGCGTTCGCGCTCGAGCAGTTGCAGGGCCATGCGCTGGGCGGACTTCTGGCCGACACCGGGCAGGACCCGGAGCGCATCGATCAATTGGCGAATCAGGGGACTGAAGCTCATGGACTACCGTACTGGAAGGCGGGAGAGACGGGTGCCCGATGGACACCCGCAGCTGGAACAACCTAGAAAGGCATCTTGAAGCCGGGCGGGAGCTGCATTCCGGAGGTCATGCCGGACATCTTGTCCTGGCTGTTCTGCTCGATCTTGCGCACGGCGTCGTTCACCGCGGCGGCGATCAGGTCTTCGAGGATTTCCTTGTCTTCCTGCATCAGGCTGTCGTCCAGGCTGACGCGCTTGACGTCGTGTCTGCCGGTCATGACGACGCTGACCAGGCCGGCGCCGGATTGACCGGTCACTTCGGCGTTCGCCAGCTCTTCCTGCATCTTCTGCATCTTTTCCTGCATCTGCTGGGCCTGCTTCATCAGGCCGGCCATGCCACCTTTCATCATGTCTGCTACCTCGAACTATGAATGGAAAACCGGTCAGGCTTGAGTGTCGACCGGCTCGATGGTACCCGCGCGCACCGTGGCGGCGAACTGTTGCATCATCTGGCGGATCAACGGATCGTCCTGGATGGACTGCTCCGCCTGCCGCTGACGCTCCGCCCGGCGCCGGGCGGCGGCCTGGGCGGGCGTCTCCTGCTCGGGGGTCTGGATGGTGACCTCGAGCGTGATGGGACGTCCCTGCTGCTGGTTCAGCGCATCGTTGAGCCGGCGCTGCTGGTTGGCGTTGAACAGGGCGCTCTGCGCCGGATCCAGGTGCAGATGCCAGCGATCGCCGTCCACCGCCACCAGGGTGCAGTTGGCCGCGATGCTGGCGGTCAACCCGCCCAGCTTGAGGTCGGGGAACAGGGTCTGCCAATCGGCTGCCAGACCGGTCGCCGGTTGCACCGCCGGCGCCGGCGCCGCGGTCACCGCTTCGGCAGCCGGCTCACCCAGGCTGTCGAGATAGTCGTCCAGCCCGACCTCGTAGTAATCCTCGACCGGCGGCGGCTCTTCGTCACCGTCCAGTTCGTCACCGGAGGTGTCCGCGGGCAATTCGGCGATCACCGTGGCCTCAGGGGTCGCCTCGACCTGGGGAGTCGGTAGCGCCCTGGGGGCGACCGGCGCACCAGCCGCTTCGACCGGAGTTTGAGCCGGAGCCGGAGCCGGAGCTGCAGTCGGAGCCGCCTTGACCGCCACGGGCGCAGGATCCTCCCAGGGGAGGTCCACCGGCTCTTCTACAGGGGTGGTATTACTGGAGACAGGCATTGCCGGCACCGGCGCAGGTGCTGCCTCGGGTGGCGACGGGCGCGCAGGCGCAGCCGCTGCCGGAACCGCCGCGGCCACCGGACGGGGGTTGGAGTCAGCCGTGGCCGGGCTGGCTCCCGTCGTCTTTAGTGCCGGTCGCTCGGCAACCACCGCACCGGCGGGCCGGAAGGCCAGCATGCGCAGCAGGACCATCTCGAAGCCGTGGCGCGGATCCGGTGCCAGCGGCAGATCGCGCCGCCCGACCAGACCCAGCTGATAATAGTACTGGACATCTTCCGCCGGCAGCGTCTGCGCCAAACTCAGCACCCGCTCGCGATCACCCTGGCCATTGTCCACGGCATCGGGCAGCACCTGGGCGATGGCCACGCGGTGCAGCACATTGAGCAGCTCGGCCAGCACGCCGCCCCAGTCGGGGCCCTGCTCGGCCAGATGGCGAACCGCGTCCAGCACCGCGCGACCGTCACCGTCCAGCAAGGCCTGGAGTACATCGTAGACCTGGCCATGATCGAGGGTCCCGAGCATGGCGCGCACATCGGCGGCCAGTACCTTGCCCTCGCCAAAGGCGATCGCCTGGTCGGTCAGGCTCATGGCGTCACGCATGGAGCCATCCGCCGCGCGACCCAGCAGCCAGAGGGCATCGTCCTCGAAGGGAATGCTTTCCGCGGCGAGTACCTGCTGCAGGTGGGAGACGACCCGCTCCGGCGGCATGTTCTTCAGCGAGAACTGCAGGCAGCGCGAGAGGATGGTGACCGGCAGCTTCTGCGGATCGGTGGTGGCGAGCAGGAACTTGACGTGGGGCGGTGGCTCTTCCAGCGTCTTGAGCAGGGCATTGAAGCTGTGGGTGGAGAGCATGTGCACCTCGTCGATGAGGTACACCTTGTAGCGACCGCGGGAGGGCGCGTACTGCACGTTCTCCAGCAGCTCGCGGGTGTCTTCCACCTTGGTGCGGCTGGCGGCGTCCACTTCGATGAGATCGACAAAGCGGCCTTCATCGATCTCGCGGCACACCGAGCAGCTGCCACAGGGCGTCGAGCTGATGCCGGTCTCGCAATTCAGGCACTTGGCCAGGATCCGCGCGATGGTGGTCTTGCCCACCCCGCGGGTACCGGTGAACAGATAGGCGTGGTGCAGCCGCTCGTTGTCCAGCGCATTGATCAGCGCCTTGAGCACATGGGTCTGGCCGACCATTTCGCGGAATGACCGCGGGCGCCATTTGCGCGCAAGAACCTGGTAACTCATCGAGACCTGATCAGGAGAAGACGTGGGGGGCGCCCATGCTAACGAAGAGGGGCCGCGAATGCATCCCGCGGCGTGGCATCGGGGCGACGCCGGGCGGGCTGTGGCTACCTCCCTAGATGGAGGCGGCCTGGCGGATTTTCAAGCGATCAGGAGGGAAAACGGCGGGTAAAAAGCCGCTTCAGGCACGCCGGCAGTGGTCCTCACCGTCGGCCAGGACCACGCTTGCGACATAGGCTGCCAGGGCATCCAGCTGGCTGCGCAGGCGGGTCACGGTGGCGTTCATCTTGAAGGGATTGATCGCCTCTTCGTTGGTCAGGTCGATCCTGATCAGCAGCAGGGGCTCGCTGGGGTGGTAGATCTGCGCGACCAGCGTCGTCTCGGTGTCGCGTCGGCAGTCGACACGATAGGGATGGAGGCCATTGCTCAGGGCGCGTCCTGCGCTTTCGAGTCCGTTCTTCACAAGAGATCCTTGGACATCTGTCCAGTGGTTAGGGTACGGCGCGCATGATGGCACAGAGCCATGAACCAAAACAGTGCATTTCGTCACGAAAGCCCTGTGGCGTGGTTCGCGGAGCGCTGGGAGACGAGGCGGAAAAAGAGGAGGGAAACGCGGAAGAGGAAAAGCGCGGGGCAGAAATGGAGGTGGCCCCGCCAGCCACACCCCGGCACACGACATCACCGCTGCGGCTGCTCCCTTCCGGGCCTGACCGGGTTCACGGTTGATCGTTGCGGGGGGACCGACAGAGCCACCATAACGCCTCACCCTGAGGTGAGGTGCGTCATTCTACGCGGTTGGGACGAAGTTGCAAGCCATACAAGGACTTAGGTTCGCTAGGGTGCTGCCTGCAGGTCCCAGAGCGCAGCGAAACTGCCCTCCCCCTCGCGCAGCCGCTGCGGCGGGCCGTCCTCGACGATGACGCCCTGCTCCAGCACCAGGATGCGGTCGAAGCCGGTCAGGGTGGAGAGCCGATGGGCCACCGCCACCACGGTGCGACCTTCCATCAACTCCAGCAGGGCCCGCTGGATGACCGTCTCGGAATGGCTGTCCAGCGCCGAGGTGGCTTCGTCGAGGATGAGAATGGGCGCATCCTTGAGAAAGGCCCGGGCGATGCCCAGGCGCTGGCGCTGACCACCGGAAAGCAGCACGCCGCGCTCGCCCACCGGGGTATCGTAGCCCAGCGGCAACTCGCGGATGAAGTCGTCGCAATAGGCGTGACGAGCCGCCGCCTCCACCTCGGCGTCGCTGGCTTCCGGCCGGCCATAGCGGATGTTCTCGCGAATGCTGCGATTGAACAGCGCGGTCTCCTGGGGCACCACGGCGATGCGCTGGCGCAGGCTGTCCTGACTGACCGTGCGGATGTCCTCGCCATCGATGCAGATCCTCCCCCGCTGGATATCGTCGAGGCGCTGCAACAGGCCGATCAGGGTCGATTTGCCGGCGCCCGACGGCCCCACCAGCCCGATCTTCTGGCCGGCCGGCACCTCCAGATCGAAACCCTGGAACACCTGCCGACCATCGGGATAGCGATAGTGCACGCCGGTAAAGCTCAGGGCGCCGCGCGCCTGGGTCAGGGGCCGTTCGACGTCGCTCTGGCCGTGGGGCTGGATAAGGATGCGCAGGGTCTCGCCGATGGCGCCCAGTTGCTGAGTGGTGTCCACCAGCGCCAGGGCCAGGTCACGGGAGCCGTGCAGGATGCGAAAGGTCAGGGCACTGACCATGACCACGTCGCCGGCGGTGATGCTGCCGCGGCTCCACAGTGCGATGGCCCAGGCCAGCATGCCGCCGGCCATCAGCGACAGGCAGGTGTCGTGGAGTACCCGGGCCTGCTCCAGATGCATCCAGCTGCTGCGCTGGGCACGCGCCTCTACGCCGATGGCCTGGGCCAGTCGCTGCACCTCGCGCTCTCGGGCGGAAAAGGCCTTGATGGTCCAGACGTTCTGCACCAGGTCCACCAGCTCGCCGCCGACATGGGCCGACTGAGCGGCGAAGCGCTGGTGCCGCGCCCGCCCGCGAATGCCGAAGGCGGTGATCACCAGCGCCACGATCAGCACGAAGGCCACCAGCGCCCCGGCCATGCGCAGGTCCACGGTGCAGAGCACCACCACCGCGCCGATGAAGTCGACGCAGGGCGGCATGATCTTCCAGGCCAGGCCGCCGTAGATGGCCCCCGCGGCCGCTCCGGTGGCGGAGATGCGATTGCCCAGGGCCCCGGCGAAATGCTGGGAGAAGTAGTGCATCGGATGGCCGGTGAGATAGCGGAACAGATCGACGCGCAGATCGGCGCAGCTGGCCACCACCGTGCGGCAACCCAGCCAGCCACCGCTACGCCAGAACAGGTTCTCCAGCACGATCAGCGAGATGAACAGCCAAAAGGGCCCCCACACCGCCGCCCGGCGAGCCGGATCGGCCATGGCATCGACCAGCAGCTTCATGCCGTATTGCACTGCCACCGCACAGGTCGCCGCGCCGACCACCAGCACCAGCAGGCCGCCGAAGTGCCAGGGTCGCAGGCGGACATAGCGCCAGAGAAAGGCGCCGACCCGTTCCGGCAGGGGCCATTCGGCGCGCCGCCGCTCGCGCCGCCGAGCTGCGCTCATCGCCCCTCTCCGCCGGCCCAGAGCTGGCGTTGGCGCTGCAGGACCTCGGCCAGAGGCTCGTGCAGCGCCCGGTGCCCTGCCCCGTCGGCCACGCCGAACAGTCCCGTGGGACAGAGGCGGTCATCGTCCCAGCCGGGATAGTCGAGTACCGGATACAGGCAGATGCCCTGCACCGGCACGCCCTGGCGCAGCGCCCGCCCGACCTGATCGGCCACGTGTTCCAGCCAGGCGGCGCGCGCCGGGCCTTCGGCCCCCGTCTCGGCGATCAGCAACGGCCGGCCATAGCGCTGGTGGACTTCGGCCAGCATGCCCTGCAAGGGTCGATAGGCCGGATCCTCCGCCGCCAGGGTACCGCCGTCCAGATACCACTGGTTGTCGGAGTAGTAGTTCAGACCCAGGATGTCCAGGTAATCGGGGCGCCCGCCCAGCCCTGGCCACTGGCGCCCGCTGAGCAGGTCCCAGGCCTCGAACTGGGCCTGGCGATAGGCCTCCGCGGCCTCACGCTGTTCGGGGCGGCGCGCGACCACATGGATCAGCGGATCGATGGCCAGGAAGCGCGCCGCGGGCAACTCGGCCCGAATCGCCTCGATGGCGGCGATGCTGGCGCGCACCAGTTGATGCTTGAGCTCCTGACCGCGGCCGCGAGCGCCGGGATTGAACAGACCCTGATCGCCGCCAGCCCAGGCCCAGTAGGAGATCTCGTTGATCGGCGCCAGGCACGGACGGGTCTCGCCCTCCTCCCGCAAAAGGCGGGCAAAGGCGGCGGCATAACGGGCGAAGGCATCGACGAAGGCCGGCCGCCAGATATCCAGGTGATCGGGCCAGCCATAGTGGCAGAGGTCCCAGATCACCTGGACGCCGGCCGCCCGCGCGACTCGCACCTGCGGCAGGACACTCGACCAGTCATGGTGCCCGGCCTGGGCCTCCACCCGGTGCCAGCGGACGCCATCGCGCACGGTGCGCAGGCCCTGGGCGGCCACCGCGCCATAGTCTTCCGCGGCCCAGCGGTCATGGCCGGTGCTGGCGAGCAGATCCAGGCGTCGGCCATCGGCGCGTCTGTGGCTGGAGCATTCGAAGCCGGCCATGAAGAAACTCTGGAAGGGCGAGCCTTCGGCCATCACGTCTCTCATGGGGCCTGCCTTGCCAGGCTTTCGTGGTGTTCGGCGCTCTCCCCCGCCGCCGGCCCGAGCTCCGCCTCCTCGATGCGCTTGTAGGCGGCCAGCGCCTGACCCACCACCTGGTCCATGTTGTAGTAGCGATAGGTCCCCAGACGGCCGATGAAGATGACATTAGGGGTCGCCTCGGCCAGGTGCTGGTAGCGCCGGTACAGCTCGGCGTTTTCCGGGCGTGGAATCGGATAATAGGGCTCGCCCTCGGCGCTGGGATATTCGTAGGTCAGGCTGGTGCGCTCGTGGGTCTGGCCGGTGAGGTGCTTGTACTCGGTGATGCGGGTGTAGGGCACCGCTTCGCTGGGATAGTTGACCACCGCCACCGGCTGGAAGCGCGGCGTATCGCGCGTCTCGTGCTTGAAGGTCAGGGAACGATACGGCAGGCGGCCGAAGCGATAGTCGAAGAATTCGTCGATCGGGCCGCTGTAGACCAGGTGCTCATGGGGGATCAGTTCGCGGATCTCGCGGTAGTCGGTATTGACCATCACCTTGATGTTGGGGTGATCCAGCATCCGCTCGAACATCCGGGTGAAGCCATGCAGGGGCATCTGCTGGAAGGTGTCGCCGAAGTAGCGATCGTCGGTGGTGGTCCGGGTCGGCACCCGCGCCGTCACCGAGCGGTCCAGTTGCGACGGATCCAGTCCCCACTGCTTGCGGGTATAGCCGCGAAAGAAGGTCTCGTAGAGTTCGCGCCCGACCTGGTTGATCACCACGTCCTCGGAGGTGCGGATGTCTTCGACCGGCTCGGCGCGGGCGGCGAGAAAGGCTTCGGCGCCCTGCTCGTCCAGCTCCAGGCCATAGAGGCGATTGAGGGTGGTCAGGTTGATCGGGATGGGCACCTGCTGACCCGCGACGTCGGCCAGGACCCGGTGCTCGTAGGGCCGCCACTCGGTGAAGCGCGACAGGTAGTCGACGATGCGCTGGGAATTGGTGTGGAAGATGTGCGGACCATAGCGGTGCACCAGCACCCCGGCATCGTCATAGTGATCAAAGGCATTGCCGCCAATGTGCGGGCGCCGATCCACCACCAGCACGCGCTTGCCCAGCCCCGCGGCCAGCCGTTCCGCCAGCACGCTGCCGGCGAAACCGGCCCCCACGATCAGATAGTCGAAACGCTCAAGCGCCGTTACCGCCATTGGATCTTCTCCCGCATCAGGTCACAGGTGCTGTCCCAGGACATCCCGGTCAGCAGGGCATCGGCGCGCGCCAGAAAGGCTTCGCGCTGATCTTGACTGGCCAGGGCCGCCTCGCAGGCAGCGACAAAGGCCTCGGCGCCTTCGGCGATCCAGACCACGCCGCTGTCGCCGTAGGTGCGCACCACATCGGTGATGGGCGTCGACACCACCGGACAGCCGCCGGCCAGGTATTCGGGCGTCTTGGTGGGGCTGATGAAACGCGTCGCCTCGTTGAGGGCAAAGGGCATCAGGGCCACGTCCCAGCCCCCCAGATAGGCCGGCAACTCGTCATAGGTCTTGCCGCCCAGGTAATGCAGATTGGGCAGCTGCGGCAGGCTGGCCGGATCGATCTTGACCACCGGGCCCAGGATCACCCACTGCCACTGGGGACGCAGCCGCGCCACCGCGGCCAGCAGGTCGAGATCCAGGCGCTCGTCGATCACGCCATAGAAGCCCAG
>Ga0157365_10001069_pt1 | contig 11455 bp, 8 predicted proteins | sample AttsexASBM3_FD_111478 | JGI IMG/M metagenome (GOLD analysis project Ga0157365, IMG submission 111478) | Fungus gardens microbial communities from leaf cutter ant in Ribeirão Preto, State of São Paulo, Brazil - Atta sexdens ASBM3 | ecosystem: Host-associated > Fungi > Mycelium > Unclassified ... | reverse complement strand
GAACTTCAGCACTTTAACAGTGATTTCGTCGCCCACATTAACGATTTCGCTCGGATGCTTAACGCGTTTCCATGCCATATCAGTGATGTGCAGCAGGCCGTCAACGCCACCCAGATCAACGAATGCACCGTAGTCAGTGAGGTTCTTAACGATACCTTTAACTTCCATGCCTTCCTGCAGGTTTTCCAGCAGCTGATCGCGCTCTGCGCTGTTCTCAGATTCGATAACGGCACGACGGGAAACAACAACGTTGTTGCGCTTCTGATCCAGCTTGATTACTTTGAATTCAAGCTCTTTGCCTTCGAGGTGCAGGGTGTCACGAACCGGACGCACGTCTACCAGGGAACCCGGCAGGAACGCACGAATACCGTTCAGCTCAACAGTGAAGCCGCCCTTGACTTTGCCATTGATAACACCAGTAACGGTAGCAGCTTCTTCGTAAGCTTTTTCCAGCATCAGCCACGCTTCGTGACGTTTAGCTTTCTCACGAGACAGCAGGGTTTCGCCGAAACCGTCTTCTACTGCATCCAGAGCAACGTCAACTTCGTCACCAACCTGGATTTCCAGTTCGCCCTGGGCGTTTTTGAACTGCTCTGCCGGAATGGCGGACTCAGATTTCAGACCGGCGTCAACCAGTACTACGTCTTTGTCGATAGCAACAACAACGCCACGAACGATAGAACCCGGGCGGGTTTCGATTTCTTTCAGGGATTCTTCAAAGAGTTGAGCAAAAGATTCAGTCATGTTTAATCTTCAGGTTTTAAATTAACGTCCACCTGGCATCATGCTGGGTGGGGTTGTTTCACATACCCGCTGTCACTCCATTGCAACGGGGGTACTGCAAATTCGGTCGCGTTACTTCGCGAGCGCCAGTTTTTCACGGGCGTATTCGAGCGCCTTTTCTATAACCTGTTCAATGCTAAGGCTGGTGGAATCCAGCACCAGAGCGTCTTGCGCAGGCACTAACGGCGCTACTGGCCGGTTACGATCGCGGTCATCGCGCTCTTTTATCTCGGCCAAAAGGCGTTCAAAGTTAACACTAAAGCCCTTTTCCTGCAACTGTAGCATGCGGCGATGAGCACGCTCTTCCGAAGAGGCGTCAAGGAAAATTTTCACTGGCGCATCAGGGAATACCACGGTTCCCATGTCACGCCCGTCGGCTATCAGGCCAGGCGCTTCGCGGAACCCGCGCTGACGACGCAGCAGCGCTTCACGCACGCGCGGAAACGCGGCGACCTGCGAGGCGGCGTTGGCCACTTCCTGCGTGCGGATCTCGGCGCTGACGTCCTCGCCTTCCAGAATCACTTCCAGTTCGCCCTGTTGCGCGACGAAACGTACGTCGAGATGCGCGGCCAGCGGGACGAGCGCTTCTTCAGAGGCGACATCGACATGATGATGCAGCGCCGCCAGCGCAAGTACCCGATAGATGGCGCCGGAATCCAGTAAATGCCATTGCAAGGTTTCAGCCATTGCTTTACACAGCGTGCCTTTGCCTGCGCCGCTTGGGCCATCGATTGTGATTACCGGGACGGATGCCGTCATCTTTTTCTCCTTCAATAACAAATGGCAGGCCTGCAACGTGAACGCGGCGCATTATACGCTTCATCAACGCAGACTGTTATCTTTCCGGCGAAATATCGCCGCCATTGTGGCTGAGTGTAGAAGAATTGGGCGCAGATGCCCGGACCTGCCTGATGCAGATCCGGGTAAGCAGGATTATTTCTTGTCTGCAGCGATGCGATCGCGGATGTGCTGAGCGCGCTCTGCTGAAGGCGGGTGAGAATCGAACATGGATTTCTCAGAGCCAGCGTCCAGTTTCGCCAGTTTCTCGAAGCTGGTGACCAGACCTTTGGTGCTGATTTTGCGTTTTTCCAGCAGGTCGTAAGAGAAATCATCCGCTTCAGACTCCTGGCTGCGGGAGAACGCGGAGTTGATCATGCCCTGCGCCATTTCGCCCAGTTCTGAATCAGACAGCTGCGCGCCGACCGCGCTGGACGCAGATACGGCATCACGCGCCGCAACGGTCGCATAGGCAGTCTGCATCGCTTTACGGGTGTGACCTAACGCGACGTGGCCCATTTCGTGGCCCAGCACCGCTTCGACTTCGTTGTCGGTCATCATGTCCATCAGGCCGCTGTAAACGCGGATGCAGCCGTTCGCCATCGCCCAGGCGTTCACTTCCGGCGTCTGGTAAACCTTGTAGTTTACCGGGGTGCCGTTGATGTTGTTGCCAAGCGCTTTCGCGATTTTATTCAGGCGTTTGGTGTATTTGCTGGAAGCCGGAACGACAGGATTCTGCTTGTCCATTTCCGCGCAAGCCTGGTCGGACAGCTTTTTCACGTCCGCATCGCTGAGCGTTGCGGCCTGATATGCAGACATGCCGGATTTCGCCAGCGCGTCGCCATTAATCCCACCCATGTTTTTACAACCGCTGACCAGCGCGGCCGCAACCAGACAGCTCAGAAGTACTTTTTTGTTTTTCATAATAAATCGTCCATGCATTCAACGTAAAAAGTTAGCGGGTTAATAAACCCGGCGGCAGATTAACATTATTGAAACAGGGACGCTTATCCGAAAAATAACGGCTACACAGCGCCCCGTACTTATGATACGGGGCGCTGTGCAAGGTCAGGCGGAGTGGCTGATGCGCGCCAGCTGGGTGAAATAATCCGGGAAGGTTTTGGCGGTGCATTTCGGATCGAGAATGGTCACCGGCGTGTCAGAGAGCGCCACCAGCGAGAAACACATCGCCATGCGGTGATCGTTATAGGTGCCGATATCGGCAAACTGCAACTGCGCAGGCGGCGTAACGGTAATGAAGTCATGCCCCTCTTCAACCGTCGCGCCCACTTTACGCAGCTCCGTCGCCATCGCCGCCAGACGGTCAGTTTCTTTCACACGCCAGTTATAAATGTTGCGAAGCGTGGTGGTGCCGTTCGCGAACAGCGCGGTCGTGGCAATCGTCATCGCCGCATCGGGGATGTGGTTCATATCCATATCGATGGCATGAAGCTCGCCGCGGGTGCAGCTGATGAAATCCTCGCCCCAGGTGATGCGCGCGCCCATTTTCTCCAGGACATCGGCAAAACGGATATCGCCCTGCACGCTGTTGCGCCCGATGCCCGTGACCTTCACGGTCCCGCCGCGGATAGCGGCGGCGGCGAGGAAATAGGATGCGGACGATGCGTCGCCTTCCACCAGATAGTGGCCCGGCGACTGGTACTGCTGACCGCCCTGGATAACGAAGCGCTGATAGTTCTGGTTCTCCACCTCGACCCCGAAGGTTTTCATCAGGTGCAAGGTGATATCAATGTAGGGCTTTGAAACCAGATCGCCTTTGATGTCGATAGCGGTGTTGCCCGGCGCCAGCGGCGCGGCCATCAGCAGCGCGGTTAAAAACTGGCTGGAAACGCTGCCGTCAACGGTGACGTTGCCGCCCGCGAAACCGCCGTTCAGGCGCAGCGGTGGATAGTTTTCCTGCTCCAGATACGTCACGTCCGCGCCCCCCTGACGCAGCGCGTCCACCAGATGGCCAATCGGGCGCTCTTTCATGCGCGGCTCGCCGGTCAGCACGACGTTATTGGTGCCGAGGCAAAGCGCCGCCGCCAGCGGACGCATCGCCGTGCCCGCGTTGCCTAAAAACAGCTCCAGCTCCACGAGCGTATTGAACGGCCCGCCCTGCCCCTGAATTTCACAGCGGGTGCGATCCCCGGAGAGCGAATAGTTGACGCCCAGCGCCTTGAGCGCGTTCAGCATGTGGCGCACGTCATCACTGTCTAACAGGTTGGTCAGCGTGGTGGTGCCTTTCGCCAGCGCGGCCAGCAGCAGCGCGCGGTTCGACACGCTCTTGGAGCCCGGAAGGTTAATGGTGCCATCCACGCGCGCGATGGGTTGTAAGGTCAGGGATTCCTGCATGGAAAAAGTCTCAATAAAACAGAATAAAAACCCCGCGGATAGCCGCGGGGGATCGTAACGGAAGGATTAACCGTGGCGGCGTTCGAAATCAACCATGAAATCGGTGAGGGCCTGAACCCCTTCAAGCGGCATCGCGTTATAAATAGAAGCGCGCATCCCACCGACCACGCGATGGCCTTTCAGCGCGTGCAGGCCAGCGGCGAAGGACTCCTCAAGGAAGAGTTTATCCAGATTGCTGTCGGCGAGCTGGAACGGCACGTTCATGCGCGAGCGGTTCGCCGTCGCCACGTCGTTGCGATAGAAATCGCTGTTATCAATCACGCCGTAAAGCAGTTCTGCTTTTTGCTGATTGATTTTATCCATCGCCGCCACACCGCCTTTGGTTTTGAGCCATTTGAAGACCAGGCCCGACAGATACCAGGCGAAGGTCGGCGGCGTATTAAACATGGAGTCATTGTCGCTCAGTACGCGGTAATCCAGCACTGAAGGACAGGCAACATGCGCTTTGCCGAGGAGATCCTCACGCACAATCACCAGCGTCAGGCCCGCCGGGCCGATATTTTTCTGCGCGCCTGCATAAATGACGCCGTAGCGATTGATGTCGATCGGGTGTGACAGGATGGTGGAAGAGAAGTCTGCGGTCACGATAGCGTCGCCGAAATCGGGCGTGTCGTTGATCGCGATGCCGTCAATGGTTTCATTCGGGCAGTAGTGCAGGTACGCCGCGTCCTCAGAGAGCTGCCATTCCTTCATCGGCTTGATGGCGCGCTTGCCGTCGACGGTGATTTTCGCGTCGATGACATTCGGCGTCAGGTATTTTTTGGCTTCTTTAACGGCGCTCGCCGCCCAGTAGCCGCCGTCAACGTAGTCTGCCGTGGTCTTGTCACCCAGCAGATTCAGCGGAATGGCGGAAAACTGGCCGCGCCCGCCGCCGTGACAGAACAATACTTTATAATTTGAGGGGATCTGCAGCAGATCGCGAAAATCCTGTTCTGCCTGTTCCGCAACCTGAATAAACTCTTTGCTGCGGTGGCTAATTTCCATGACCGAGGTGCCTAACCCCTGCCAGTCACGCAACTCTTCCTGAGCCACTCGCAACACATCCGCCGGCAGCATCGCCGGGCCAGAACTAAAATTGTAGACCTGAGCCATTTCCCCTCACCACGCTAAAAGCAATAAGTTTTTCCTGTGGCTATCGGTTTTATCATTCCGTCGCCGGGGCTGCAACGGCTAATCCTGGCACCGGGGGGAATGTGCGCTAAATCACACAACAGATTCCGCCAGCGCAGCGCGCGCTGGCGGTGGAATTTGCTGTCAGGTGACGCGGGTCGCGGTACTTGCCTTCACCCAGCTATGGTTTTCGCAGCGCGGACACGGCGGTTTCGCACCGGCTTCGAACGTCACCACTTCGCTACAGCGAATACAGGCGTAGTCGCCCGTTTCCGGGATCGTTTCAAAACGCTCGCTGCAATACTCCGGCAAAATGGAGAGCCCCGGCCGCACCAGCTTATCGGGATAGTAGTAGACGCTGATTTGCCCGTTAGCCTCGAGGATCGCCAGTCGCACCTGCCCCAGATGCTCGACGCCTTTGGTTCGCAATTCCATGAAGAATTCAAACTCGGTCATGTTTTCCCGGTTCAGTTTCTCCCAGGCCAGCTCGCCATCTTCAATAATAATCTTCGGCTTGCCCTCAAGCAGATCCTCAAGCTTTTCGCTAAACGACATCAGCCACATCACCAGCCGGTAAAGCACGCCGAGCGTGACGAATACCACCAGCACCGGCAATAGCGGGACATCGTCGTAAAACGCCACGTCCCCCGCCGCTGACCCGAGCGTGAGGATAATGAGCACTTCAAAGAGCGACATCTGGCGCACGCCGCGTCGCCCGGTAATTTTCAGAAACAGAAAGACGAGGATAAAGGTATAGAGACTGCGCAGCGCGACTTCGCCCAGAAATTCAAGCGGAAACTTGTCAAGCGCCATCCGTTGCAAATCGAAAGCTTTCATATTTTTCTCACGCCATAACAGAGAGTTATCATCTCTAAGAATAGCCGTAAGATTTATTTTTGCCGCGCCGGGCGGGACGATGGCTAACAGCGGCTAAAATCCGTATCATTGCGCGCTTTGCGTACGATAAAAGTGAACCCCATGACTCAAACCTTTATCCCCGGCAAAGATGCCGCACTGGAAGACTCCATCGCTCGCTTCCAGCAAAAACTCACCGACCTGGGCTTTAACATCGAAGAAGCCTCCTGGCTGAACCCGGTGCCGAACGTCTGGTCCGTGCATATTCGCGACAAAGAGTGCGCGCTGTGCTTTACCAACGGTAAAGGTGCCACTAAAAAAGCCGCGCTGGCTTCTGCGCTGGGCGAATATTTTGAGCGTCTGTCCACCAACTATTTCTTCGCCGATTTCTGGCTGGGCGACACCATCGCCAACGGCCCGTTCGTGCATTATCCGAATGAAAAATGGTTCCCGATCCCGCAAAGCGACGCGCTGCCGGAGGGGATCCTCGACGCTCGTCTGCGCGCCTATTACGACCCGGAAAACGAGCTGACCGCAAGCATGCTGGTCGATCTGCAATCCGGTAATGAAGCGCGCGGCATCTGCGCCCTGCCGTTTACCCGTCAGTCTGATGAGCAGACCGTCTACATTCCGATGAACATCGTCGGCAACCTGTATGTGTCCAACGGCATGTCCGCCGGGAACACCCGCAATGAAGCGCGCGTTCAGGGGCTTTCTGAGGTGTTCGAACGCCACATTAAAAACCGCATTATCGCAGAGAGCATCAGCCTGCCGGAGATCCCGCAGGACGTGCTGGCGCGCTATCCGGGCGTCGTGGAAGCCATCAATACGCTCGAAGCGGAAGGTTTCCCGATTTTCGCCTACGACGGTTCGCTCGGCGGCCAGTATCCGGTTATCTGCGTCGTGCTGTTTAACCCGGCGAACGGCACCTGCTTCGCGTCCTTTGGCGCGCACCCTGATTTTGGCGTGGCGCTGGAGCGCACCGTGACCGAACTGTTGCAGGGCCGCGGCCTGAAAGATCTCGACGTGTTTACCCCGCCGACCTTTGACGATGAAGAAGTCGCTGAGCACGCCAACCTTGAGACCCACTTCATCGACTCCAGCGGTTTAATCTCCTGGGATATGTTTAAGCAGGACGCGGATTACCCGTTCGTCGACTGGAGCTTCGCCGGCACCACGGAAGAAGAGTTCGCCACGCTGATGGCTATCTTCCGCGCCGAAGATCAAGAAGTGTATATCGCCGATTACGAGCATCTGGGCGTCTACGCCTGCCGTATTCTGGTGCCGGGCATGTCTGACATCTACCCGGCGGAAGATCTGTGGCTTGCGAATAACAGCATGGGCGCGCACCTGCGCGAAACCCTGCTGGCGCTGCCGGGCAGCGAGTGGGAGAAAGAAGATTACCTGAATCTCATCGCCCAGCTTGATGAAGAAGGCCATGATGACTTTACCCGCGTGCGCGAACTGCTCGGACTGGCGACGGGCAAAGACAATGGCTGGTACACGCTGCGCATCGGCGAGCTAAAAGCCATGCTGGCGCTGGCGGGCGGCGATCTGGATCAGGCGCTTATCTGGACGGAATGGACGATGGAGTTTAACGCGTCGGTGTTCAGCGCCGGACGCGCTAACTACTACCGCTGCCTCCAGACCCTGCTGCTACTGGCGCAGGAAGAAGAGCGCGAGCCGCTGCAATACCTGAACGCGTTTGTGCGCATGTACGGGGCCGATGCCGTGGAAGCCGCCAGCGCGGCAATCAGCGGCGAAGCGCCATTCTACGGCCTGCAGCCGGTCGACAGCGACCTCAACGCCTTCCCGGCGCATCAGTCGCTGCTGGCAGCGTATGAAAAACTGCAGCGCGCTAAAGCTAAGTTTTGGCAGGGAAATTGATATAACGCATATCAATAGACCTGCTTCACACTTATGTTTAGCAAATATGACGGGGCGCGTTTACGGCCCCGTTTTTATTTGTCTGGCTATCACTCAGGTTGTGAAAATTAAGTTAATTATGGGTGAATATAAATTATATCCACCCGGCTTGATTGTTACCTTTTTTAGCCAATAATTCATAGTGATTAACACTTTATGGGGAGAGCCTTTTCGCTTTTTTTCAACACATTTAATAAATTTTAAAATTTATTTTTTACTTTATAATCAAAAAGTTAATCTGAAATTGCGTAAAAAGCAGATGCCTTTCAGTCCTGCAAACCTGGCGAGATATGATCCATATCAAATTTTACTCCATCATGCTTTGTTAGTATCAACTCGCCGAATAAATAAAGAGAGAGTTAGTGTGAAAGCTGACAACCCTTTTGATCTATTACTCCCCGCTGCGATGGCGAAAGTTGCCGAGGAAGCGGGCGTTTACAAAGCCACGAAACATCCGTTAAAGACGTTTTATCTGGCAATTACGGCTGGCGTATTTATTTCCATTGCTTTTGTGTTCTATATCACCGCCACCACCGGCACTGCCGCTATGCCTTTCGGCATGACAAAACTTATTGGCGGTATCTGTTTCTCACTCGGTTTAATTCTTTGCGTCATCTGCGGCGCCGACCTCTTTACATCAACGGTGCTGATTGTGGTCGCTAAGGCCAGCGGTCGTATCACCTGGGGTCAGCTTACGCGCAACTGGCTGAACGTCTATGTGGGCAACCTGATTGGCGCGCTGCTCTTTGTCATACTGATGTGGCTGTCCGGCGAGTATATGACCGCCAATGGCGGCTGGGGGCTCAACGTCCTGCAAACGGCGTCGCATAAAGTCGAGCATACGTTTATTGAAGCGGTCTGCCTCGGCATTCTGGCTAACCTGATGGTGTGCCTGGCCGTCTGGATGAGTTACTCAGGACGCAGCCTTGTCGATAAGGCCTTTATTATGATTCTGCCGGTTGCGATGTTTGTCGCCAGCGGTTTCGAACACAGCATCGCCAACATGTTTATGATCCCGATGGGGATAGTGATTCGTCACTTTGGCAGCCCGGAGTTCTGGAGCGCAATTCACGCTTCGCCGGACCAATTTTCTCATCTGACCGTGATGAATTTCATCATCGATAACCTGATACCGGTAACTATAGGTAATATTATCGGTGGGGGTTTACTCGTCGGATTGACATACTGGGTCATTTACCTGCGTGGCGATGACCATCGCTGATAGTTGTTCCAGGCAGTAAATAAAAAATCCACTTAAGAAGGTAGGTGTTACATGTCCGAGCTTAATGAAAAGTTAGCCACAGCCTGGGAAGGTTTCGCGAAAGGCGACTGGCAGAATGAAGTCAACGTCCGCGACTTTATCCAGAAAAACTACACGCCATACGAGGGTGATGAGTCCTTCCTGGCTGGCGCAACTCAAGCCACCACTACCCTGTGGGACAAAGTGATGGAAGGCGTCAAACTGGAAAACCGCACCCATGCGCCAGTTGATTTTGACACTTCCGTCGCGTCCACCATCACCTCGCACGACGCAGGTTACATCAACAAAACGCTGGAAAAAATTGTTGGCCTGCAGACTGAAGCCCCGCTCAAACGCGCCATTATTCCGTTTGGCGGCATCAAAATGGTTGAGGGTTCCTGCAAAGCGTACAACCGCGAACTCGATCCTCAGCTGAAAAAAATCTTCACCGAATACCGTAAAACCCATAACCAGGGCGTATTCGACGTTTACACCAAAGATATCCTGAACTGCCGTAAGTCCGGCGTGCTGACCGGTCTGCCGGATGCTTATGGCCGTGGCCGTATCATCGGTGACTACCGTCGCGTTGCGCTGTACGGTATCGACTACCTGATGAAAGACAAATACGCTCAGTTTGTCTCTCTGCAGCAGGATCTGGAAAACGGCGTTAACCTGGAAGCGACCATCCGCCTGCGCGAAGAGATTGCTGAACAGCACCGCGCGCTGGGTCAGATCAAAGAGATGGCAGCAAAATATGGCTGCGATATCTCCGGCCCGGCCACCAATGCTCAGGAAGCGGTGCAGTGGACTTACTTCGGCTACCTGGCTGCGGTGAAATCCCAGAACGGCGCTGCAATGTCCTTCGGCCGCGTCTCTACCTTCCTCGACGTTTACATTGAACGCGACCTGAAAGCGGGCAAAATTAACGAACAGGAAGCTCAGGAACTGATTGACCATCTGGTCATGAAACTGCGCATGGTACGCTTCCTGCGTACCCCGGAATATGATGAACTGTTCTCTGGCGACCCGATTTGGGCGACCGAATCCGTCGGCGGTATGGGCGTTGACGGCCGTACCCTGGTAACCAAAAACAGCTTCCGCTTCCTGAACACCCTGTACACGATGGGGCCGTCTCCGGAGCCGAACATCACCATTCTGTGGTCCGAAAAACTGCCGCTGAACTTCAAAAAATTCGCGGCGAAAGTTTCCATCGATACGTCATCTCTGCAGTATGAGAACGATGACCTGATGCGTCCGGACTTCAACAACGACGACTACGCTATCGCGTGCTGCGTAAGCCCGATGGTGGTTGGTAAACAAATGCAGTTCTTCGGCGCTCGCGCTAACCTCGCGAAAACCATGCTGTACGCTATCAACGGCGGCGTTGATGAAAAACTGAAAATGCAGGTGGGTCCGAAATCCGCACCGATCAAAGGCGATCTGCTGAACTTTGACGAAGTGATGGAACGTATGGATCACTTCATGGACTGGCTGGCGAAACAGTACGTCACCGCCCTGAACATCATCCACTACATGCATGACAAGTACAGCTACGAAGCTTCGCTGATGGCGCTGCACGATCGTGACGTTATTCGTACCATGGCGTGCGGTATCGCCGGTCTGTCGGTGGCGGCTGACTCCCTGTCCGCTATCAAATACGCGAAAGTTAAACCGATTCGCGATGAAGACGGCCTCGCTATCGACTTCGAAATCGAAGGCGAATACCCGCAGTTCGGTAACAACGACGCGCGCGTGGACGACCTGGCCGTTGACCTGGTTGAACGTTTCATGAAGAAAATTCAGAAACTGACGACCTACCGCAACGCGATCCCGACCCAGTCCGTGCTGACCATCACCTCTAACGTGGTGTATGGTAAGAAAACCGGTAACACCCCGGATGGCCGCCGCGCGGGTGCGCCGTTTGGCCCGGGTGCGAACCCGATGCACGGTCGTGACCAGAAAGGCGCTGTCGCTTCTCTGACCTCCGTTGCCAAACTGCCGTTCGCTTACGCGAAAGATGGTATCTCTTATACCTTCTCTATCGTTCCGAATGCACTGGGTAAAGACGACGAAGTGCGTAAAACCAACCTCGCGGGTCTGATGGATGGTTACTTCCACCACGAAGCGTCCATCGAAGGTGGTCAGCACCTGAACGTGAACGTCATGAACCGCGAAATGCTGCTCGACGCGATGGAAAACCCGGAGAAATATCCGCAGCTGACCATCCGCGTTTCCGGTTACGCTGTACGCTTTAACTCACTGACTAAAGAGCAGCAGCAGGACGTGATTACCCGTACTTTCACCCAGACCATGTAATGGTATTGGCTGAAAGAAGCTTGTAAAAAGCGT
>Ga0157365_10001068_pt1 | contig 11459 bp, 10 predicted proteins | sample AttsexASBM3_FD_111478 | JGI IMG/M metagenome (GOLD analysis project Ga0157365, IMG submission 111478) | Fungus gardens microbial communities from leaf cutter ant in Ribeirão Preto, State of São Paulo, Brazil - Atta sexdens ASBM3 | ecosystem: Host-associated > Fungi > Mycelium > Unclassified ... | reverse complement strand
GCTCGCCATGGGCCGTGGCCTGAACTGCATGTTCTGGATCTCGTTTCAGGATCTGCCCGGCCTGACGGCCCGGATTGGCGAAAAGGCCTTCTCCCTTCTCGGCAACGCGAACCTGACCCATGCGCTGCGGCTTCAGGATGCCATGAAGACCCGTGAATGGCTGGAACAGCAGGCCGACAAGGTCGAAGTCACACAGGCAACCCGTGTGGAGAACGACGGCTATGGATATTACAACGGCTCAGGCGCTGAGGTCCGCGAAGTCTCCCGCCTTCCCTGGAACGATCTGCAAAGCCTGATCGAGGGTGAGGCCGTGACGATGTTTGGCGGCCGGGTCATTCATTCCAAGACGTTCTTTGCCGACATCAATGGACGCTCAGGCGAGGTGCGGCGCGCCCGTCCGGTCATGCTGCCCTCTCCCAAGACCGGCCATGGTGTGGATCCGGATGCCGAGACCTGGGGCATTGTCGAAACGCTGGAAAACGGTGACTTCCAGATCGAGACCGCCAGTTCGGGCGTCCCGCCAGCGGTCGCTGCCCTGATCGGCAGGATCGCGAACGAGAACCATCGGGACAGCAAGGCGCTCATGGGCGATGTCAGTACAAGCCTGACCGAACTGACGGCTTACTTGCGGGCCACCACGGCTCGCGATCATGGAAAAGGCGACACGCCGTTCGCGGGGATGCTGGCTTGGGGCCGCTTCCATCGCGACGACAACAGGGACGAAAGCCTTGTTCCCGCTCAACCGATGGACGGAGCCTTTCTGGGGCGGGTCGAGCAACTGGAGCGCCTTGTGGGCAGTCGGACAGGACGGACGCCTCGTCGTCGTGCTGTGCTCGTTCTGGCGACACGCGATCTGCTCCGTGCCCTTCCGGCCAATACGGCTGGCGCCAAGGGGGCGAGCGAAAAAGAGACTCTGGCAGCATTCCGTAAGGTCGAAGAGAAACTTCAGGCTTAGAACCTACAAAAAACAATCGTCTAGCTTCAATGAAGCGTGATTCCTTGAAGCTTTGCGAAAGGAATCGAGTAAAATGTATACTTAACTACAATTACCCAACCTCATTGTCGTAGAGATAATATGAGCGGACTTGCGACGAATTTTTGAGGCGGTGTAGTATATTGTTCAAACGTAATGCCCGTCGCGCGATAGGAGCTACGGCCTAATCCTACGAGCGCGTCGAGATGGATATTACGCGCCATATTGACGTCACCACACTTCTCACATTTTAGGTCTTAGAATCTCTAAATTAACCTATATGAGGATAAATAATGACCGTTCAAAATATTAGAGGTGAATTCTGGATTGATGATAAGTCATTCAAGAAGACAGGATCATTTATGATTTCTGATAATCACGAAATAAGTGTTTACGTTGATGGTGCTATATTTTTAGGAAAACTCGAATCGCTCGCTGTTACACATGAAGAACTTAATGGGTATTTATATAACGGTAGACACATCAAGGTAATAGATCCATATTCACTTAGGGGATTTGGATCAAAAGAAGAAGACAATCATGAAAAATATTTTGGATCTGAATATATCACCAGCGATGATGATATTTCACATCCACAGATGTACTGCAAAATGAAATGGAGCCTAAAAGGCCTAGAAAGATGGTTAAATATTCAATCATACACTTTTAATTCAAACCATAGTAATAACAAATTCGAAATAGAACACATTGCAGATTTGCCGAAATTTAGTTGGAATACTGATATTGGGACCGTAAGGATATTTAATGAAAGCAACGCATCTATTAAAATAAATAATATCGAGCCAATTAATACATTTCACATGGAAATAATTTTCACAGAAGATAAAAATCTTCGGGAATGCTTTTATTTAAGCAGAGTTATTGAGAGATTTTTTGTTACATTAGTCAATAGAGTAAATATAATTCCATATCCGTCAATTTATGACTCATCCGGGCGCGAGTATAATATATTTTACCAAACATACAATTATGAAACGGGACCAAGTACAAATCTAGATGCCTCCTCTTTTTCTTTTATGAAAGACAATTTTGGAATTTATCTTTCTAATTACATAAAATTAACATCTAATTATCTATCTGGTTTTTTTGCGTATCCATCTAGTTTTTCCAAGGGTCTGTTTATACAAAATAAGTTTGCACACTTAGTAACGGGACTAGAAGTAATACATATACAACTTTATGGACTTCGAAAAAATCTAGCAAACAGAGATGACGACATATCGAAATTTGTATCAAAATTAGTAGATTGCACGAAATTCAATTCAGACGAAAGAAGAGCGATAAGAAAATCATTTGAGAGAAAATACGAATATAATTTGCGAGAAAGACTACATTCTTTATTAACTATGTTTGAGTTTTTTGATAAAAAAACTGGACAAACCATTATAAATAACATCGTAGATATTAGAAATGAAATTATGCACTACGGTGGACTCAAGAACATAGAATCAAAATTCTCAAATTCCGAAATAATAAAACTTTTAAGTATACTTGAGGTTTTAAATATATTCTCTATAATGCACGTTTGCGGTATTGATGAAGAGATAATTTATAAAATATATAATGATTCCTCGTTATATTATCATCCGAGAAGAATTTACGAAGGTTATAGATAATAGCGCTTGAGATATAATTCTAACCCAGTATCTGGGAAAACCGACTAAAAAATAGTCGGTTAGAATTTTCAGAATCAGACAGATATGATCTGTGAATAATAACCATATTATTCATATGGCTATTATTATGTGTCATTAATTAACATAGATATCACTGTCATGAATATTTTTCGTTACTTATATATAATTATCAAGAATGACTATACGTAAGTTTGTATATTTCATTATAGGTATTAAGACACCGAAAACATTCAATTTTTTTTGGTGGTCTCTCAGCCGCCTGGTGAAGCGGTCTTGGCAATCATGAATCTACTCTCACGCAACTCCTGTTCCGCTTGAGACATAGCAGAACCGCTTTGCACCAGAAGCTCTGCTATCTGCTGGTCCAATTCCCTCAGCTTCGGTGCAGCCGTCTTTTCTAAGGTGATCGCCTGCACGCGGTTGGCCACCTCGCGTCCATAGTCGCGGCCATCCTGCGCCATTTCCTCCTGCATCTTACCCAGGCGGATCAGCTCCTGAACGTGCTTCTCCCGTTCCTCCTGCGAGGTGAATGGCAGATCCATGCCAAGCGCCTTGTAGGGCTTGTTGGACATACCCTTGGCCACATGGTTCCACAGATCATCACTGGTGATCTCCGTCGTATCACCGAGCGCGCGCCCGTTGCGGACGGCCTCAAACGTCGCGCCGTCTGAGATCATGGTCCAGGTCGTGCCCTTGGCCCGGCTCTCTGCCACATAGGATGTAAACCCGGTTGCGGTCGCCACGCCTCGCGGAAGGGCGTTGATATGTTCGTCTGAGGTGAGGCCCTGGGCGGCATCAATGGTCATGGCATGGCCGAAGCCAAGCAGGATCCGGCCGGTCTTGTGGTCTTTCAGCCGACGCCATTCAACATCTGCCTCCCGCCCGTCCTTTATCCGGACTTTCAGGCCGTCCTTGCCGTGTGAGACAACCTCCACGACGTCGCCGTTGTTGCCAACGGTAGTCCCTTTCCCTTCGACCGCCCCCCAGGTGCGCCGGAACAGGCGCAACCTGTCGCCGGCAGCGACCTGAAGCTCATAGGTTTCGCCGCGCTGATCGACCGCATCGAGATTGACCTCATCGCGGGAGATTTCGCCACGCTCCTGCAGGATCCTGCGCACGGCGCGGCTGAGGTCGGCCGCGTCCTGGTTGGTCAGCGCCGACATGCTGATCCCGCGCTTTGATCCGGACGCAGCCAGCGCGTCACGGCGCGTGACATAAAGCTCGGCAATCTTTTGCAGAACCTCATCCTGATCGCCGCCGACCAGACGGATGGTGCCGTCTTCGCGCTTCATGTCGATGGCGCGGCGGACTTCCTCAAAGTGAAAGGCGTTGCGCGGATCGTCCGCATTGTCCTGATCCCGGTTGGCATAGGCGGCCTTTCCTTTGGGTCGAAGCGCGTCCAGTGCATCCGCATCTGGTGTCTCGCCACGGAACAGTCCGGCAATCTCACGATTGCGGGCCGTTGTCTGGCGGACCGTGGACAGCAGCTCCGGCATATCCTCCTTGGCCAGAACCCTGCGCAGGATCTCGACAGTATCACCGGCCTCAATGGATTGGGCCTGCTCCCGATCGCCCAAGGCCTTGATGGTGCAGCCGCTCGCGCGTTGCAGCTCCAGAAGCTGAAGCATCTGGCGCGGTGCGATCTGGCCGACCTCGTCAATGACCAGAACCGTATTCTCGTCCACGGCCTGCTCGCCTTTCTCAAGGCGGCTGAGGAAGGGCATCATGGCGTAGCGCTGATGGATCCCGGCATCACCAAGCGCATCGGCCTGACGCCAGGCCGTGGCAAGGCCGATGATCTCACGGCCCTTCTCCGAGAACCGGGTATCTCGCTTCCAGGCATCCACGAGCGGCTGAAGCAGCGTTGTCTTGCCGGAGCCGGCAACACCCGTGAGCATCGAAATCTTTCCGGCCTTCCCCAGGGCGTAGATCGCCGCCTTCTGGGACTGGCCGTGTTCGTTGCCGAAATCGAGGTCGCATCGCGCGATGGCCTCTGTGAGTTGGGCGTCCGAGAGGGAAGCACTGCGATCTGCCGAGGCCCGAACGGCCTCCTTGGCAAGGGTCTCCTCGACACGGATCTGTGCCGTGTTCGTCACGCGGACCCGGTCATTCTTCACGCACGACACAAGGCTGACCTGTTCGCCCCGAACCTCAAGGCCTTTGTCCTCGATCAGTTTGACCACCTGGTCGATGTCTTCAATGCCCCCGGGGATGCCCGCTCCAATGAGGCCGCGAGCGGCATACATCCTCAGCTTGTCGTGATCGAGAACGGCCGCCGTCTCAAATTCCTTTCCGAGATGCTTGGCCGCGAACACATAGGCCTGCTCATGCCGGTCCGCGACAGATATCTCCGTGGCCTCAGCCGTGCCCATGACGCTGTGATGCTCCCAGCCAATCGCGGCGGCCCGTTCGCGCCAAGCCTGAACGTCGTCAGCGGATTCATTCTTCTTCTGCCTGTGCGCCAGACTGGCGGCCTTGAGCATCTTGTTTTTCAGCTCAGCCGTCATGGTATGCCAGTCGTGTCCCTCCTTCTCGGCATAGGCCCGAGCGGATCGCGTCACCTCGGCCGTGCGGCTGGAAAAAGCGTCACAGGCCTCCTGCGGAACGGCGGAGATAACGGTTGCCTGCTCCTTGGCGTCGTAGGACTGCTCGATCCCGAGCTTGCGAAGCTCATCCGCCAGTTCCGCCTGGAAGAAGGCGCCGAACTCATGCACGCGAGAGCGCAGGCGCTTCGTGTCCAGCGAGCCCACATGACCGCTCTCGGTCACAACCACATTGTAGAGCGAGTTATGGATGTGCATCTGCGGATCGCCCCCGATCGGGGCCTCACGCAGATAGGTCGTATCAGTCTCGGCATCATGCAAGGTCAGGGTCGGGCGCGACGTGCGGTGACGGTAGGACGTCCAGGCGACCTCCCCGGCTTCTTCTCCGTCTTCCCCACCGTGACCGCGTCGGGCAAAGCCCAACTCGCGGGCCACATACTGCATGGTCGCATCATTGGCCCGCTGCACAGCGTTCCAGATAGCGGCCCCTTCGGCCTGTGTTGGCGCGAACTCGGCAGCCAGCGTGACCGATTTATGCGGGGCCATGGTCAGATCATAGGCGCTGATCTTTCGCTTCGCCTGAGACCATTGTTCGCCATTGTCAGCGCGCTTGCCCTCGAACAGGGCCGCAAGTGTGTCAGTCGTAGGCATGGCGCGCCGATCCACGCCGAGTACGTCCGCCATCTGCTGGCTCATGCCGGGATTGAACGAGGCCCGGCCATCACGGCCGAGGTAGTAATTCGTGAGGCGCTGACCATCACCGTCAGGCACCTTGCCGGTGTCCGTGCGGAAATCGTGCTCCGGATCCGGTGCCCCTTCGGTGAAGTAGGCGGCCACGAACTTGCCGTTACACTCCGCCGAAATCTTGCGGAAAGTCATCATGGCGTGTGGCCGTCCTCTGTCTTCGGACGAACCTTACGGCCTTCAAGGAGGTCGTTGTTTCTAGCGGTCGTGTGGTCGATGCGCCTGATGACCGGCTCCTGATCCTTCATCAGCTCGACCAGGCGCGCGAGAATGTCGTCCAGTGTCGGGCCGTCTCCCTTCTCCGAGGGAGTCAGAAGCTCGATCAGGATACTCAGCTTTTCGCTGATGAACCGGATCTCTTCTCCCTGCTCGTCAGAGCGCGAGAGAAGATGTTGAAGAAGCTCCCGATCCGAAACATCGGTCTCGGGAGGGTGGTCGGGGGTCTGGGTCTGATCTGTCATGAGGGCAGGATAGAAAGCCCTCATGCGACTGAGATCATTTCGTCGTAGCCTTCGCTAGCGCCAAAGCTTTGTTCTCCGAAGCTCGCTGGACCCATTGTGCGTATCGCGCGCTAATCGAGATGGCATGGTCTAACTGCTGAAACCCTTCGTCAGAAAGCAACGTCTCGGCCAGCATTGCCACCTCTGTGCGATGCGCTCGCCACAGAGAGCCCACTAGCTTCGTAGAGTTCACAAGAGTCTGTAGGTCTGCTTGCTCATAATCTAACAGAACCTCTTCCATATCCCGCGCCTCAACATGCAGAGGCCGACCCGGCAGGCTCAGAACCATATACCTCCCTGGCAACTGACGCATTTCCTGTAGGCGCGTGAGGTCGGCAGGATCCATTGACTGAGCTTCCGCGATCGGGGGCTTTACCCCTGGCCGCGCATAAAACCCGTTTCGTCTGATGCTCGGAAGAACCTCTTTGGTCACACGCCGTCGAAACGTGACGGCAAGAGGAAGCTGGGACTTGACCAGAAAGTGGTACAGACCGCTCTCGCTAACCATAACCTGATCCTGCACGCCGCTCTCAGAAGGTAGCGCGACTATCTGCCTCTCATCATCGTCCAAACCCCGCGCTGCGCGGGTGGGTGAAGAATGACCGATAGCGCGGCAGATGTCCGTCATACGAAACCAAGCCTCTCCGTCCTTTACGAAGGTCGCGTAATCGACACCATTGAAGTCGAATAGCCCGCCAGATTTGAAGCTGGGATCTACGAGGCGCGTGCACTTCGGAAGGCGCTTTTTGGTGGCCATGCTTGTCTCCTAATGAGGCAGCCCCCTCGCTGTGAGGTGGGCTTCTCTTCCTCTTTCGGACGCCATTGTGCCGGGACGTTCTGCGACTTAGCGCCACCGCTTGTTCATAGGGGGGGGGTGACAGATTGTCACACCCCCCCCCTCTTTTGCCTCTCGGCGGCGAAGCCGTCCGCACCAACGGTGCAATGGTCTATGAAGAAGCTCTTTTCTATGCCGTGCTTACGCCGTGCCTTCGCCGCGCTCACGCCGTGGGGTCGCCGTAGAAACGCCGTGGTAACGCCGTGGTAACGCCGTGAACGCGCCGGACTTGCGCCGTGAAAACGCCGTGTATATAGCTCCAGACGGCTGTATTGGGCTCTGGGACCATGTCACGCAGAGGCCGTCAGTCCCGCGCTGTGCCCAAAACGGACACACTTCGAGGAGACCGCCCGTGACAAATCCACTCCACGACCTGAAGACTTCCAGGAATGGAAAGCGCGCATTGCGGGACCGGGCGAGCCCACTCTACAGGTGGCTGCGCACCAACATGGCCGAGGTCGCCGACCTTCGTGAGACCGGGGTCGCAACGTGGAAAGATATTCTCGGCGCGGCGCGTCTCTCGGGCCTGAACGTCGAGGTCAGTCCGCGGATGGCGAACGTCATCAGCAAACAGTGGTACCGTCTTCAGAATGAGGCTCAGGGCCTTCCGGTGGATGCCAAGTCAGACACCTCGGCAGTGAGGCCAGAAAGGATTTTGCCTCCGAGCAAGATTGCTCCCGACTGGCGTCCGGACGAAATTGAGGCTCACTGGGCTGAACGCGAGGAGCCTGTTTCAGTGAGGCCAAGTGAACTGAGCAGCCCCGAAGACGCAACCGGACAGGCGCTGGTGTCGGCTCATCCGATCCGCGCGACACCTCCTGTGGCAATCGAAGACAATGAGAAAATTCCGCAGCACAGCAGAGATTCACTGAAGCGCCTGCGCGACAAGATCCGTGCCCGCAAAGAGGAAAAGTACCGTCTGACACCAGACTGATTTTCTTACCCAGGAGCATCTCAGTCGCAGATCAAGCGGTCATCATGGCTTTCGAAAGAGGAAGACCAGTCCGCTTCATCGGGAAGCGGATCACCTCAACAGGAGCCTGACTGTGACCAAGGACGCTGACGTTAAAGCCACCCCGTCTGCACCGGCCCCCAAGGCCACCGCCAAGAAAAAGCCCGTTATCTTCACAATCATCGGTCGTCAGCGGGTTGGCAAAACGACCCTGCTTAATGCTCTCGCACAGACCGTTCATGACCAGGGCGGAACGCCGGAGATCTGGAACACCGATCTCCTGAACCGCTCACACTCAATCTCGAATTTCCATGACGCGGATAGTCCGGCCGCAGGCGACACAAAGCGCCAGAGAAAATGGCTGGAAGAAAAAATCCAGTCTCTTATGGAAAGTCGCCATGACGCCATTCTCGACATCGGCGGCGGATGGACAGCCCTGCACGAGTTGATCAACACGGAATCCCTAAGCCGCGCGCTTGACATGATGGGGATCACGCTCTCGGTGGTCTTTCTGATCGGGCATGAGCGGGCTGATCTGGACTATCTGGAAGATCTCCAGAAAAAGAAGAAGTTCTCGCCCCGCAATTCCGCGATCATCATCAATGAAGGCCTCATCCCTCCTTCACTGGACGTGGATGACGTTGTTGATGTCGTTTCCCACCATCCAGCCGTCGAAGAGGCGATGGAGAATGGCGCGGACATCTTCATGTATCCGGCCGCTGAGCCAATGAAAGACGTGTGCGACCGGGCGATGACATTCTCGGCCTACGCCGCAGGCGAGCAGAAAGACGGCTTCCCGACTAGCTCCATTTTTGATCGACTGGCCATGGACCGCTGGTATCGCCGTGATTTTCCCGCATTTCTTCAGGAACTCGGCGCCAGTCGCCTGCCGAATATGCCTAAGGGCCTCCCGGTTCCGGCCGAAAGTGACGTGTAATGTCTGATGGCCTTACCCAGAGGATTTCCGACTGTCAGGCCAGATTTGAAAGCTCACTGGATGCGCTACGCGAGCAGACGCATCGTTGGACGCTTCGGCCACGTTCACCTGAGGCCAAGGTTCTGGATGGCCTCATGATCCTGATGGAGATGAACAATCTTCATCAGGCCCTCCTTCTCAAGGATCGTGAACACTCGGAGGCAGCGCATAGAGCGCTGTTTCAGGAGGCCGAGACACGAATGGAGCAGTGCGTTGCCAAGTGCGAGAGCCTGCTGGATCAATGCACACGCTCGGCAACAGAAGAGGTTATTGAGGTCAGGCGTGCTCTTCATGAAGGCGTGGCAGCCTCTCGCCAGCTCCAGAAGATTGACGAAAAGACCGTCAAGGCGAAGGTCGCGGAAGTCCTTGGCACCGTTAAAGGCGAAATCGCCGAAAGCATGAAAGCGCAGATCGTGATGGCGGGCACTCGTGTTCGACGGGACGAAATCAGCAAGCGGGCCGGATGGTTCGCCACCATGATCGTGGGCGGAACCGTCTTCGGAATTATCCTCGATCACCTGATTTAGGTGTGTCCAAAACGGACACACCACCTCGGGCCAACAAGAGCTGTTCAGACAATACTCAAAGTCGCAGACTACGGGCGGATACTGACCACCCCAACACAGGAGTGCTCAATGCCGCCGCCCTTCAAACAATCCTTTTTGATTACAGGTCTGGCTTTCTCGGCCGGACTTGGCCTCAGCGGTTCGTGCCAGGCGCAGTCGATTGAAGTGCCGAACGGCCTGCCGGAAGTCCCGCATGTCGTCTATCCGGAAGTCGGCCTGCCGAACTTCACGGTACCGGCCGGGACCGTCCAGCAGATCGGCGGAGACGGCAAGGTCATCCAGACCACGCAGCCGGTCTCGACGGGGTCAGACTCACTGCAAACGCTTTATAGTAAAGCCTGGGGCTATCAGGCCGCCGACAATGCTTCCTCCATCGGTGTAAACCCCGCTGCCTTGGCCGCGACATGCCAAGTGGAGTCCGGCTGCCAAAATGTCCATACGGCGAATAGTTCAGGAAACACGATCACTGGCGCCTTCCAGATGTCGAATGGCACATATTCCCAAGAGATGAGCAAAGCCCTTGCGGACAATCCGGGGTTAGCCACCAGCATTACGTCTGGAACAGCAGGTCAGCAGGATCCTGCTACGCAAGCCGTTGCAGCCGCACAATATCTAAAGGATGCCGCCCAGTCCCTTCAGGCGGCAGGCGTCACCAATCCTACCGCGCTAGACACACGAGGCTATTATAATTTCGGCCCCTTAGCCGGAAAGCGGATTGCCGTTGCATCAGACGATGCACCGATGAGCGATGTTCTGACCAGTTATTCTTCGGACCAACTCGCGAAAAATGGAATCTCGGCGGGAGAGACGGTGGGCCAATGGAGACAGGCTACCGCAAACAAAATGGGCACAGGGGCGAACGCCTCTGTACTCTCTTAAAAAACAGAGGGATCATATGTTGATGACTAGAGCTTTCACTTTTGCGACCTTCAGTCTGGCACTAGCCAGCCTGTCCTCCGCCCATGCTGCTGGCAAGCACCCTGTCAAAGTTCTGCCAGGCTACACATGCATGGCTATCAACCAAACCGACGAACAGGCGATGGACTTCAACCATCCGGCGATGTTCAAATCAGCACCGTCCGATACAGCCAGCGATGCAGGCCTTGCTGACGTCCAAATGGCAATCAAGACCGGGGCCTCACCAGTAAACGGGTATCTCCCTACGCTGCGGATTGATTTTAAGCCTGCATGGGTGAAAGCCACGCTGGTCAAACCTTATGCAGCCGCAGCCGACCCAAAAGCGCGTTGTGTCCCGGCCGTGATGTCTGATGGCACACAGGGATTCATGTATCTCCACAATTAATCCGCCATCATCACGACTGATGACGATCAGGCAGCCTCCGGGCTGCCTTTTTCATATCCCCTGAGCCTGGACGTGGAGACACCGGAAGCCACCACGTCACGGGCAATGTCACCCGGCTTTGCGGATCTCGGCGAGAATGGGATCGGCCTTTCTCTGCCGGGGACAGGGATGGGCCACATGGGCCGCTTCCAGATCCAGTAACCACAAAGACAGATCAGCCGGGAGAGAGGACGTGCCCTCCAGGCAGCGCCGGAACTGGTTGCGGTGCATGTCGCATTTCTCGGCGGCCTGACGCTCGGACCATCCGATCCGGAACAGGGCAAGAGACAGGCGCGGCCCGGTCAGGTGCTTCGGGCGGCTATCGAGAGGGGAAAGGCTCTTCGTCATAAGAGCATCCTGCCGCCGCGTT
>Ga0157365_10001066_pt1 | contig 11464 bp, 12 predicted proteins | sample AttsexASBM3_FD_111478 | JGI IMG/M metagenome (GOLD analysis project Ga0157365, IMG submission 111478) | Fungus gardens microbial communities from leaf cutter ant in Ribeirão Preto, State of São Paulo, Brazil - Atta sexdens ASBM3 | ecosystem: Host-associated > Fungi > Mycelium > Unclassified ... | reverse complement strand
GGGCGCATCACTATCGGGATTTCAGGCGCACGAACCCCAGTTAAGTCTTTGGCCTGAAACGCGGAATCGCGCTCCTAACTTAGAGTCTAACTTAGACTCTAACTTTTTGATGTTGGGGCGACCGGATACGGACCGTGGTGCCGGTGCCGCCGACAGGTCGCATGATCCGCACACGTGTGGTCTTTCTCCCATGCCGGGAGGCGGGCCATGACCAGCGCCCCTATGCTCCGTGCGCGGGGCAAAGCCCTGCTGTTCGCACACGAGGCATTGACCCATGTCGAACTGACGCACATCGAAAAACGCGTCGAGAACTGGATCAGGTTCGGCCATGAGGCCCAGGAACAGATCCTCGACCGACCCCGTCGTATCTTCTCCTTCCGGCCTGGCAGCGTTTTCGCCTTCGTCCGCTGGGCGGCCACTGATTTCGGCACGATCGCGTCGCGCATTGACATCCTGCGCGCTGTGGGACCGGGAGAAGCCTGCCAGACCGTGCCTTTCGTCCGTCCCGGAGCCGAAATCCTGTTGCGGGTCGCGGGCTTGCCGAAGGTCGAGCAGGTGCTCCGACATATCGATGCGGTGGAAGAGGCCGGCATCGACGCCTGCACGGTCGCACCCGATTATTGGCGGCATGTCGGCAACCGGCTGAACGCGGGTGAGCAGCCGCGCGCCTACACGATGGCGCGTCATCGGGCCTGGCTCAGGCGGCGGGAGATCAGGCCATGACCCGTTTCGGCTATGTCATGGCAACGTATTTTGCCGCGATGGGCGTGGCTGTTGCCGCCATCGTCCCCGTGCCGGTGAAGCTGCTCTGGAACGCCTCCGCCAGCACGCCTCTCGGCCTCTACGACCTTACAGCGCCGAACGGGCTGAAGGCCGGTGATCTGGTCGCCGTCAGACCTCCGAAACCGCTGGCCGATTTCATGGTCGGGCGCGGCTATATCGGGCGGGGTGTGCCGCTGCTCAAGTCTGTGGCGGCGGTGCCGGGGCAACAGGTGTGTCGTGTCGGTCGCATTGTCACCGCGGATGGTGTGCAGCTCGGCGAGGCTCAGGAGCGTGACCGGCGGGGGTGCGTGCTGCCGGTCTGGCAGGGCTGTCGCCGCATCGCACCCGATCAGATTTTTCTCATGAACCCGTCCGTTCGCGACAGTTTGGATGGCCGCTATTTCGGCCCGCTCCCGCGCGCCGCCGTGATCGGCCGGGCGGCGCCGCTCTACACCGACGCGCATGGTGACGGTCATTTCGTCTGGCACGGCCTGCTTGCTGACAGGCCGATGCCGTCCTTTCCCAACATCGCTATGGAGACTTCTCATGCCGCAGATCGGTAGCTTCACGCGCGACAAGACCGGCTTTGCCGGACGCATCCAGACCTTCCTTGGTTCCCATGAGATCGTCATCGTGCCGGCCGAGAAAACGGACTCTGACAACGCACCGGATTATCGCATCCATCGCGATGACGAGGATGGCCCGGAGATCGGGGTGGGCTGGAAACGCACCGGCGAACGGGCTGGCGATTACGTTGCCCTGCTGATCGACGATCCGCTCCTGCTGCAGCCGTTGCGCGCCAATCTTTTCCGTGACGGCAGCGACGGTGGCATCTGGTCGCTGCACTGGAACCGGCCGCCGAAGCGCGATGGGCGGGACTGATCCCATGCGCAATCAGACCCGGATCGCGTGTCTGCTGGCGGCGAGGTGTTTCGTTGCCATGGTGCCGGGTGTTGTATCGGCGCAGACAATCGACGTCCCTTATGCCGCCGAGGTCGCTGAGGCGGCACAACGTTTCGACATTCCGGCGACCTGGATCAGGGCTGTCATGGGTGCCGAGAGTGGTGGTGATTCGGGCGTGGTTTCGTCAGCGGGCGCGATGGGGCTGATGCAGATCATGCCCGGCACATGGGCGGATCTGCGCATCCGGCATCATCTCGGCCGTGATCCCTACGATCCGCGCGATAACATTCTGGCGGGCGCGGCTTATCTCCGTGAACTGCATGACCGCTACGGTTCGTCGGGTTTTCTGGCCGCCTATAACGCCGGTCCCGATCGTTATGAGGCGTCTCTGGCAGGGCGTCCTCTCCCATCGGAAACACGCGCTTATGTCGCCGCCATTGCGCCGCTTATCGGGGGTGTGGGCGATGTTCCCGTCATGATCGCGGCGGCCGATCGGTTTGCCTGGACCCGTGCGCCGATCTTCATCGTGCAATCGGATCGCAATGCGGCGGGTGCGTCTGGGCGCGATATGTCGGGCATTATGCCGCGATCGGATGGCCTGTTCGTCGCGGGTGGCGGCATGGGATCGCGGCCATGATAGCGATGTGCAGGGCAGGGGGTGGAGAGGCGGAAAGAGGGCAGAAGAGGGAGCGCAAGATTAAAGCGGATGGCACCCCATGGGTCCGATCCGCCGGGCAAGCCCTTGTCTGCACATTGTTTTGGGTGGCACCCCCTTTGAGGGGGTATGGTGCCGCGACAGGCGGCGAAGTCAGTTTCCGCCCCGTTTTTCACGGCACTCTTGCCTGTTTTTGGCAGTTTCAGGCGGATCGGCGGTCATGAGCGCGGGCGACGACACCCGCTTCCGCCCGAGGCCGGGTCGTATCCGCGCCGACACGCCGAAGGTCGGTCGTGCCAGAAGTTTCCTCACCAGGGTGCGGACCGTCACGCGCCAGCAACAGGCGGCGACCGGCGGGAGCGGACGCCCCCGAGGTGGCGGTTCCAGCCGTCTGTCGAAAGGGGACGGAAGCATCGCATCCGGGTGTGGTGTGCGGCGTGGACGCGGGGCGACCTTCGTGCGTGCCCGGAACCTCTCAAATGGCTGGAGTCATCGCCGACCGGGCACCCGTCGTGTCATTGTCAAATCCCGCTCCGTCAGGGCCGCAGGCCGAAACGGCAAGGCCGCTGCCCATCTCCGTTATATCCAGCGCGACGGCACCGCCCGCGACGGCGAGCGCGGACGGCTCTATTCGGGGACGGAAGACCGTGCCGATGGCGATGCCTTTCTCGATCGCGGACAGGATGACCGTCATCAGTTCCGGTTCATCGTCTCGCCGGAGGATGCCGGAGATCTTGCCGACCTGACGGGCTACACCCGCGATCTGATGGCTCAGGTCGAAGCGGATCTCGGCACGAAGCTCGATTGGGTCGCCGTTAACCACCACAATACCGGCCATCTGCATGTGCATGTCGTCGTCAATGGCCGTGACGATCTGGGCGAGGACCTGGTCATCAACGGCGACTATCTCGCCAACGGCATCCGCGAACGAGCGAGTGAATTGGTGACGCTGGAACTCGGCCCTGTCACCGAGATCGAGCAGCGCCGGAAGCTGGTCGCCGAAATTGACCAGGATCGTTTTACCCGCATCGATCGGGCGATGCTCGCAGAGGCCAACGGCCGGTTTCTCGATGTGCGCCACGAGCCTGATGATCCGCGCGGACAGACGGATCGGACCCTCCGTCTGCGCCGTCTTGGCAAGCTGGGCGATATGGGCCTCGTCACGGAACATGCGCCGGGCGTGTGGGAATTGAGCGAGCGGCTGGAGCCGACGTTACGCGAGATGGGCGAGCGCGGCGACATCATCCGCACGATGCAGAAAGCACTCCGGGCGGAAGGCGCCGAACGCGACCCGATGAGCTTTGCGATCCATGATGCAGCACCAGCGACGTCGATCGTCGGTCGCGTCATCGATAAGCATCTGTCGGACGAACTGGGCGAGGAACTGACGCTGGTGGTCGATGGGATCGATGGCCGCACGCATCATGTCGTGGGCATGGACGCAGCCCGTGTCGCGGAGGCACGGATCGGCAGCATCGTCGAAATTGGCCCGCCTGACAGTGCAGGGCGTCCCTCCGATCGCGCGATTGCCAGCATGGCCGAGGGAGGGGTTTATCGGCCGAGCCGTCATCTGGAACAGGCCCGGTTCGAGGGGCGGGTGCCGGGCGGTGATTATGACGGTTTTGTCGCCTCCCATGTCCGGCGGCTGGAGGCCCTGCGCCGGGCCGGTATCGTCGAACGGATCGACGCCGACCAGTGGCGTATTCCCGAGGATTTCGCCACCCGTGCTGCTGCCCACGATGCGGCGAGGGGCGGACGGGCAAATGTCCGCATCCTGTCATCGTTCGACCTCGACAGGCAGATCGGTGCGGATGGCGCGACCTGGCTCGACCGGCGACTAGTCAGTGGTAGCGTGTCCGATCTGGTGCCTGCCGGCTTCGGGGAACAGGTGCGCGAGGCGATGGAGCAGCGGCGGGAGAGGCTGATCGGGCAGGGTGATGCGGTCCGCCGGCTGGACGGGCGCGTCAGCTATCGGCGCAACCTGCTCGCCACGTTTCAGGAGCGGGAGGTCGCTCGTGTCGGGGCGGAGCTGGCCGGAACGAAATCCGTACCGTTTCGGGCCGCTGTGGATGGCGAGACAGTCAACGGCAAGTTCACCGGCACCGCTCAACTATCCAGCGGGAAGTTCGCCATCGTCGAGAAGTCCCACGAATTCACGCTGGTTCCGTGGCGGCCTGTGATCGAGCGTCACCTCGGCCGAGAGGTGATAGGTATAGTGCAGGGCGGATCGGTATCGTGGAACGTGGGACGGACGAAGGGGCTTGGGCTGTGAAACGTAAGGCCCATCAGCATGATCCTTCTTTATCGGGTAAAACTGATGCGGTTATGATCGCGCTTCCCTCCTCCTCAATGTCTTCGACAGTTTCGTGACTTCGACCAAGAAGGAGAAAAACAATGATGGCGGTCAACACCGTGATTCCGCTCAGAAGCCGGAGTAGCGTGGAGAAACCCTCGCTATATCCGTGCAGAAGGGCCGCCCGTTGAAGCGATGGTGCGAGCGCGACCGCTCCTGGCAAATGGCCGGCAACGAGTTGCTGGGCGATCGCGCCAGCCCGATCGTCGGCGATCGCCCGAAGGTCGGTGCCGGTAAGCGCGGAAAGTAACGCCGATACCAACGCCAGCCCCACGCCTTCACTCGCCACACGTGAGGTGCTAAAAATGCCTGTTGCCATGCCAGCGCGATCTTTTGGCACGACGCTAACGGCCAGCCCGTCCATCAGGCCCCAGGGCAGGCTGATACCGGCACCGGTCGTGAGCAGAGGCCCTATCAGTCCGATAGGATCGGAGCCAATCGGAAAGTCGCCTAGCCAGAAGAGGCCAGCCGCCGAAATCGCGAGGCCCGCCCCACAGATCGTGGCTGGTGCGAACCAGCGGGTCAGTAGACCGGCGACGATAGGCAAGACCAGCAGCGGAGCCGACAGCGCCATCATTATTTGGCCGGTGGCGATCCCGTCCATGCCTTCCAGGCCAATGAAGCGTATCGGGAGTAGAACAAGAAGCGGCACAAAGGCGTAGGCCGGTGCTACCGCCAGGAACTGCGCCCCAATGAAGCGCGGAAATCGGAATAGCGTCAGATCGAGCATCGGTTGCGCGACCGTCCGTTCGATCGCTCCGAACGCGATAAATATCAACGCGGAGGAAACCAGCAGCATGCCGACGATTGGGTCGTCCCATCCACTTTCGGGCGCTTGAAGCACGCCGGCGGTGAGAGCGGTTAACGCCAGAGTGAAGCTGACGGCTCCTTTCCAATCGAGTCCGGAGGCGGCGGGATCGCGCGACTCTCGCACGAATTTCGTGCCGAGGAGACATCCTGCCGCCGCAAGTACCAGAAGTGCCACAAAAATTGCAGGCCAGCCGAAAGTGACGATCATCCAGCCCGACGCGACCGGGCCAAAGGCAAGGCCGATGCCGAAGTTGGCACCGACTATACTAAACGCGCGAAGCCGCGCCACGCCGTCGAATTCCTGAGCGAGCGTGGCCAAACCTCCGGAAAAAGCCGCCGCTGCCGCGAGCCCCTGAAGTGCCCTCAACACGTCAAACCATATGATGTTGCTGGCGAATGCGAGACCGATTGAGAGCAAGCCAAAGGTGGCAAGTCCCGACAGGAAAATTCGCTTACGTCCGTAGCCGTCGGCAAGAACTCCAGCCGTCATCAGTGTGCTGCCGAATGTCAGGATGAAAGCATTGATCGCCCAGTTCAACTGGATAGGGTTTCCGCCGATTTCGCGACTGATGGCGGGCAGGCCGATGGCAATACCAGTGAACGCCAGCGGCGCAGTCACGGCCGTGCAGCAGACGGCGATCAAAACGAATAACCGTCCTGCCGGCGCGGTATCCGACGTCGGCGCGGCGTGCTCGCCAAGGCGTTGGGAGTCGTTCTCGGCCTGTTTACTATTCGTCACCTTGACGCTCACCTCCGGCTGTTTTCGTGTGGACATCCTAGGCTATAGGTTGCGCAATTATTGATAAATCTGTCGAGATATGACAGACTGTTGTTTATGAAAACAACAGTAGATTTCCTGGAGATGCAGGCGTTTATTGTCGTGGTGACAGAGGGATCTTTCACGGCGGCGGCCGAACGCCTTGAAACCGATAAGGCACGGGTGAGCCGCATCGTGCGGCGGTTGGAAGAAAAGCTCGGTGCGCGGCTGCTGAACCGATCGACACGACATCTCAGTGTGACGGAAGTCGGGCGAGACTATTTCGAACGCGCATCGTCGATCCTGGCAGCGGCCGAGGCTGCTGAAGCCGCAGTGGCGCAGCGGATTCAGGAGCCAAAAGGTCGCCTCAAGGTGACGGCCGGCGCCGAATTCGGAACCATGCGCGTTGACAGTTGGGTTGCGGCGTTCCTGCACAAATGGCCGAAAGTGATAGTCGAGGCGGAATACACCAACCGCCTCGTCGATATCGTTCACGAGGGTGTCGATGTGGCCGTTCGCATCGGTCCATTGCAGAGTTCTGAGCTTTCTGCTCGTAGATTGGGAGAATTGACCTACGGATTGTATGCCTCCTCCGACTATCTGCGGAATGCGGCGCCCATTTGTACCATCGACGATCTGAAGCGATGCGCTCTCATCATGCACGCGCCGCGCGGTCGTCCGACTTGGACTTTGGTCAATGGCGAGAGGGCGGAGAAAGTCTGGCAGACACCGCGTTGCGCCGTCAATAATACCATGGCGGCCAGAAATCTGGCGCTCTCGGGTCTGGGGATCGTGCAGCTGCCGCGATACATGGCCGAGCCACATGTCGCTCAAGGTGCTCTTGTCAGGGTCTTGCCGGGCTGGGCGGGAAGCCCGGTACCGGTGCACGCGGTTTTCGCTTCGACGCGCTATATGGACCCGAAGGTGCGTGGTTTTGTCGATTTCTGCCGTGACGGCTTTCAGAACGACGTCGAAAGCTTCGATTGAGGCAACCGGCAGTCCGTGCCCTCTTGCCGTAGCAGCAGACCCTGAAATGTCTTTGTTGACTTCAGCGGCAACAGTGCGTTGCCTGATGCTCTACTGTCATCTTTTTTGTCCGATCCGTATCTTTCTCTCGTGCCGCTCGTGGCCCCATGAAGAAAGATACCAGTATGACACAGACTATCGGAATCATCGGCTCCGGCCTCGTCGGCAAAGCCGTCGCGCATCTGGCCGTCGCGGCGGGCTACAACGTCGTGATCAGCAATTCCCGTGGCCCGGAAACGCTCTCAGGGCTTGTCAGAAATCTCGGCCCGCTTGCACGCGCCGGGACTGTCGACGATGCCATCGCATCCGGCGATATTGTGACCTTGTCGGTACCTCTCGCATCGTTCGAGAAGCTGCCTGGCGACAAGTTTGCCGGCAAGATCGTCCTCGATCAAACGAACTATTATCCTGGCATGGGCGGCTTCCGCAGGGTCGATCTCGACAAGGGCGAACTAACGTCGAGCGAGCTTTTGCAGAAGCATCTTCCGGGCGCGAAGCTGGTCAAGGGGCTTCACAATCTTAGTTGGATACATATGGAGATCGACGCTCTGCCCAAAGGCGACCTGGCCCGGACGACCTTGCCGATAGCGGGCGACGACGCGGCGGCGAAAAAAGCCGTCACGAATTTCCTGGAGGCGGTGGGTTATAATGTTGTCGATGCTGGCTCGCTGGTCGATAGTTGGCGCATCGAGCCCGGTACACCGATCTATTTCTGGCGCTACGCTCCCGTGATCCCCGAGGGCGCTTCGAGTGACGAAGCCAAGAGAATCTACCAGCAGCGAGGCGAACCCGTCTCGCGAGAGGATGCACAGAAACTTATCCATGAGGCGGTACGCCCGTCTCCGATCGGGGGAACCCTAGAGGGCATGCCGCAGGTTCATATCGATCTGTTCCTTGAACAGGCTAGCGTCGACACCGTCAAGAAGTAACGCCTTCGCACCGAGCCCCGTCACTGCGGGCGCCCGGTGTGACGCCGGACTCGGATAATAAACGACGCGGGAGTGATCGCCGTGAACAGTATAGATTATCTAGAAGCTTTTCTGGACTCCATGAGCCGGCGCGATGTCGATGGTGCCGTCGCTCATCTTGCCGACAGTGTCGTGCTCCACAGCCCGATAGTGTCCTCGCAATTTGAAGGAAAGGAAAAAGTCGGAAGCGTTCTCAAGCATCTTTTGGATGTAGTGGATCAGTTCACACCAAAGCTGCTGCTGCGCGATGGCGCGAACGTCGTAGCCGTCCTGACGATTATCGTTGGCGAGGACGTCATCGATGCCTTCGACCATATCCATCTTGGTGATGATGGTCGCATCGAAAGCATGATGGTGGCGTGGCGTCCGCTTCCCGCGCTCGTCGCGGTGCAACAAATTCTGGTCCCAAGGCTGGGCGGTCAAGCTCAAGAACTGGTTCCGCTCGATCGACCGAGATGCTCATGACTATAGTCAAATCCGCGTTCTCATGACGACGACTGTCGGCTTTTCTGAAATGCAGGTTTTTGTCACGGTCGTGACGGAGGAGTCCTTCACCGCCGCAGCCGACCGGCTCGAAACCGACAAGGCGCGAGTGAGCCGCATCGTGCAGCGGATAGAGGAAAAGCTCGGCGCCCGCCTCCTGAACCGATCGACCCGACGCCTCAGTGTGACGGAGGTCGGACGAGATTATTTCGAACGGGCATCGTCGATCTTGGCGGCGGCTCGAGCGGCCGAGGCGGCGGTCGCGCAGCAGAACCAGGAGCCAAAGGGTCGCTTGAGGATCACTGCGACGCCAGAGTTCGGCACCACTCGGGTCGACAGCTGGATCGCCGCTTACTTGAGTAAGTGGCCTAAGGTCACGGTCGATGCTGTATACTCCGTCCGTTTCATCGACATCATTCACGAAGGGATCGATGTTGCGATCCGTATCGGGGCCTTGCAGGATTCCGATCTGTCCGCCCGCAAGCTCGGGGAAATAAACTACGGTCTTTATGCTTCCTCTGATTATTTGAGGAAAGCCGCGCCGCCTTCTACGGTCGACGATCTCAGACATCATGACCTCATCATGAAGACGTCGAATAGCCGCGCGAGTTGGACTCTCGTCAATGGCCAGGTCAGCGAAAAGATATCGCACGCGCCACGTTGTACGCTCGATAACATCGTCGCCGTCCGGAACTTGACGATATCCGGTCTTGGAATCGCGCAGCTTCCCCGGTTCATGGCCGAGCCGTGCGTGGCAGAGGGAACTCTGGTCAGGATTTTGCCGGATTGGGCGGGCGCTACGATGTCAGTCCACGCCGTTTTTGCGTCCTCTCGATACATGGAGCCGAAAGTACGCAGTTTCATAGATTTGTGCCGCAAAGCTTTCGCGGATGATGGAGACGAAAATACCCGCTGATACGCCGCTCGCTATTGTTGATCCAATGAACAACAGACTGGGGCTTGTGGAGCATCTAATTTCTTCGGGAGCAACATCCTATCTTTTAACCGACCCGCTTCCTCATGAAGTAAACGGTTGAAGTCAGAGGAATATCATATGAAGATCGGAATCTTGAACGCCGGTAATATCGGCAGCCGTCTGGCGAGGGCCTGGGCAGCAGCAGGCCATGACCTTGTCATCGCGAAGGACGGCGAGGGTCGCAAGATCGCGCCGTTACTCGCGGAACTTGGCGATAAGGCACGGCTTGGTTCGATCCGCGAGGCAGCAGAGTTCGGCGACGTTGTTCTCTTCTCTGTCTACTGGCCGAGGGTCGAAGCGGTCGTGAGCGAGGTGGGTGACGCGCTCGACGGCAAGGTCGTTATCGAGACAATGAACCCACTCGGTGTTACCGCCGACTTTCAGCATTTCCACGATTTGGATTTCATGCGCGACAATTCGACGTCAGAAGTCCTGCAGAGGCGCCTGCCGAAGGCGCGGGTTGTCAAGGCATTCAATCTGCTGGCAGCGCCGTTGCTTGAGGCTGCGGCATGGACGGAGTCCCCGATACGGCCGAATGTCTTCTACGTAAGTGACGATGTGGCCGCCGGGCAAGTCACGCGCGGGTTGATTGATGATGCGGGGTTCAAGTCCGTCAATACCGGCCCGCTCAAAGGTGCGCGGCAACTCGAGCAAGCCGGTGTCCTGCTGCACCACGTGGCCGACCATGAATATGGCGGTGACGCCGATCTCGTTCGTCTGGCTCTCGCGGTCGTCGAGGCGAAGCCTGGCCCAATCCTGCGCGAACGGGTCATCTGAAATATAAATTCAAATAATACGCGAATTAACAAAGATAGATTCGTACAACAAAGGAAAAGCAGATGTTAAAATCTCTCAGCGGAAAGACTGCTCTTGTAACTGGAGCATCACGAGGCATTGGTCGAGCCATCGCCGAGCGCCTCGCATTTGATGGCGCGACGGTAGCGCTTACCTACAATTCGAGCCGGACAGGAGCAGAGGAGGCTGTCGCCTCCATTGAAGAGGCTGGGGGCAGAGCCTTCGCACTCCATGCCGACCTCGGTGAAGCGAAAGCCATTCCCGCGTTGTTCGAGCAACTCGATGATGAACTTACCAAGCGGAACGACGGCAAGACGCTCGACATTCTGATTAACAACGCCGGCAATTCGGGCTGGGGCGGTTTCTCGGATGCTACGCCGGACGCGTGGGACGCAATGATCGCCGTACACGCCCGCGCGCCCTTTTTCGTGGTGCAGTCGGCGCTGGGCCGTCTCTCCGACGGCGGACGCATCGTCAACATCTCGTCCGGGCTTGCCACACGTCCGCAGCCGATGGTGCCGATCTACTCCATGGCTAAGGCGGCGATCAACAATTTCACCCATGCGCTGGCGATGGAGCTCGGGCCGCGTGGCATCACGGTAAACGCCGTGGCTCCCGGTTGGACGCGAACCGACATGAATGCGGCGGTCCGTGAGAACGCCGATATGGTGAAGGCAATTGAAGCCGATACCGCGCTCGGTCGTTTCGGCGAAACCTTGGATATAGCCACAGTGGTGGCATTTCTGGCCTCTGAAGAAGGCCGTTGGGTGACTGCCCAAGTCATCGAAGCGAGCGGTGGTTACAGGCTCTGATGCCATTGAAGGAGTGGGTCTGTCAGATGGGTGTGACATGACTAGGCTCAGGACCCATTGATTTGATTGCGGAAATCTGGTTCAGGCTCTGTGAGGGGACTGGAAATGAGCGACCTGTTTTGGCTGACGGACGAACAGATGGAGCGTCTGCGGCCGTTCTTTCC
>Ga0157365_10001065_pt1 | contig 11478 bp, 16 predicted proteins | sample AttsexASBM3_FD_111478 | JGI IMG/M metagenome (GOLD analysis project Ga0157365, IMG submission 111478) | Fungus gardens microbial communities from leaf cutter ant in Ribeirão Preto, State of São Paulo, Brazil - Atta sexdens ASBM3 | ecosystem: Host-associated > Fungi > Mycelium > Unclassified ... | reverse complement strand
TCCGACAGCGACTCGCGCCCGGAGAGTTTCCAGAAAAGCAGCCCCTCGACCGGGAGCTGAACGGTGATTCGGTTGAGCATAACTTCAGTCCATATAACAGGGGAACATGACAGGTCCGCCAGGTGGTTTACTGGCGAATACGCGCATGGCCAGTAACCAGGCGCTACCTGTTTAGCGTGATGACGTTAAGAGACGATTACTTTTTCTTTTGCCAGGGCCATTTCTGTACCCTGTCATTGCGGATGAAACTGGTCTAGCCATATCCCGTAATAAATCAGCGCGGCGCCCAGCGAAAGCGCCACCCTGAGTAGTAATGGCGCCAGCGGGCGGACATTTTTAACGGCTGACTGTATTGTCTGATAATTATCCTGATTGAAATTCTCATGAAATTTCATAATAAGAAAAAACTGCGTGTTTATGCACACAGCAGCAAACTGTAATCCCCACAGCACAATGGCTGACAGAAACACAGTGCATGAATAATGTTCAGCTGCGTCAGGCGAGATAATATTCCAGACGAGCGCCATCGCGAGAAAAACAAAAGAGACGACGCCGAAAAGAATAAAAATGCCGACAAGCTTAAGACCAAAGAAAAGCCACTGCCTGCGGGTAAAGGACGTTTTACCTTTCCAGATGATATACAGCGCGCACGCCATGAAAAAAACAAATACTGTAAAGAACATTCCGTTGCCTCTGATAGCGTAAGTTATCGCCAGTCAATTGAATAAAAGCACGCGTCACACACGTTGTTTACGTATTAAAAACAGCGACCTGCGCAGGCTTCAGTCAGAAAAGCCGGGCCCCTGCCTGCGGCAAAAGCCCGGCTCCGGGCACTTTTCTCTGAGCGACCCGTCGCCGAATCAGGGGGCAAGCATTAATACCTTGAACTGGCTGGGGACAATACGCATCCCCACAGCGTTGGTTGAGTTTTGCAGGCTGACACTGGTCAGGCGCGTGGCGGGCGTACCTTTAAGCAGAACGGTAAACGCGCCTGTGAGGTGGCGCGACGGCCCCATGACCGTACCTGAAGCGACACCCGTCGCCACGCCGGGGTTATCGCCATTAGTAAGAGGCGTGACCGTTGCCATGTTATGCGCGGGCATACCCATAAAGAGAATATTCAGCGCATTGGGGATGGCCGTTGGGCCGAGTGCGATATCAGGGTAAGGGATCGGCGTTGGTGCAGGCATTGGCGTCAGGCAGACGTCCGGAAACGCCAAATCCATGCCAAACAGCTGGCAGTTAGCAAACATAGTGGTTACCCCATGTGGATCTGTTCAGAATCGACTTTGGTGATCGCTTTGGACGTAATCACCGTATTGTGCGCATGCAGTCGTGCGTAATCTTCAGCTTTCATATCCAGCTGGCCTGCGCGCACCTGCTCTGTCTGCCGTGTGGAGCGAAACAGGTTATGGCTTATCTGCGTTACCGTCTGCCAGACTGACTCCGCGCGCTTGCCAACGATGCGCGAAAGGCTTACCCATGCCGAGAGCTTATCGCCGCTGTATTTCATCTCGCTGATGTGGCAGTCGCCCTGCTGCGCGCTGACGCGTAGCGCCTCGCCGCTGAGGCTGAGTTCACCTGCGCTGCGGATATGCAGATCGCCCGGTACGCTAAGCTCCGCGCTTTGTGGATTGGCGCGCTCCAGCACCGCCAGCAACCAAAGCTGATTATCGACGCTGGCAATCAGCGCCGTATCGCCCGCCTGCGGCGCGATAACGCAACTGGCGGCGCGGCGGCAGTGCCAGCCGCGGCCTTCGCTTTCCACCATCAGACTGCCGTCGGCGAAACAGTGGGTAACGGTGCCGGACGCCTGAACCGGCGGTGTAATCGTCTGGGCCAGCTTGTGGTTAATATTGCTCATGTTCTCTCCTTAGATACGGCTCTGGCGCTGCGCGCTCCAGGCTTCAGCCGTCAATAATTCTTCGTCATATTCCAGAATGCCCTGACGATTGGAAAACAGGGCATTGTCCTGGCGCGCCCGGTGTAAACGGGTGCGGGAAAAAGTGGCGCCGCGTAAATCGGCAAGACGCAGATCGGCGCCGGAAAAGTCGCTGTAGGTCAGGTCACTCTGGATAAACCGCGCACCCGGCGCACTCGCCTGCTGGAAAATGCACTGGAATAACCGGCTGTGGCTGAAATCCGTCTGTTGCAGCGTCGCGCCCACGAAAATCGCCTGATCAAACACGCTGTTCTGGCATTGCGCCTCGCTCAGATCGGCTTCCATAAACAGCGCCTGGCTGGCGTTAACGCGCTGAAGCTGTGCACCTTTAAGCGTTGCGCCTTTGAAGTTGCACTGCGGCAGTTGCGCGCCTTCAAACCGCGCGCCTTCCAGTTGGCAGTCCGTAAACTGGCAACCGACAAACTGCTGCTGCGAATAGTTTTTGCCGCGCTGGTCGCAGTCAAAAAAGACGGTTCGCTCAAACGTGCCGTTCTCCAGCGACGTGGTACGCAAATCGATGCCATAAAACGTGGCCATCAAACTCTGGCAGCCGCTAAGTACGACGTTTTCCAGTGGCGATTCAAAAAAGACGCTACGGTCGAGTTGCACCTGCTTGAAGTGACTGTCGTTAAGCGTACAGTTCATATACTGCGTGCTTAACAGCGCGCTATGTGAAAAATCGCTACCACTGAGTGCGCACTGGTTGAACACACACTCTTTAAGTGTCGTTTCACGCACGTGAATATTATTAAGCTCACACTGGTTAAAGACCGTCTGCTCCAGATGCGCACCGCTGAGATCCACCTGATTCATCGAGCATTCGGTAAACAGCGTTTCATGCAGCTTTGCGCCGCGAAGGTTAGCCCCGGTGAACGACACTTCCTGAAACATGCCGCCGGACAGATCGCAACCCTGTAAATCGAGCCCATCCAGTGTGAGTTCGATAATGGCTTCGCCGTTTTTGATTTTCTGTTGCAGCTCCGCTGCGCTGAGCGTTGTCATACCACTTCTCCGTCACGCTTCGGCAGGGTTTTTATGCGTTTGGTAAACGCGCCGTTCATGCGGGTCTCATCATTCGTGAACGACTGGGAAAGATCCGCGCGGAACAGATTAGCGCCGTTAAAATCCGCCCCGCCCAGCTGGCTTTTTTGCAGCAACGCCCCCATCAGGTTGGCGTTGGTAAAATCCACCCCACGGAAATCCGTACGAATAAACATGCTGCCCACCATACAGGCGCGCTCAAAACTGGCGCCACGGCAGTTGGCTTCGCTGAGATCGGTGTTCTCAAGTTTTGCCAGTTCAAAACGCGCGCCACACAGCGCCGTCTGGCGCAGGTTGCTTTGCCGCAGCGTCGCATGGGTGAAATCGGCACGGTTGAACGTGCTTTCCGATGCCGCCGCGCAGGTTACCCAGGTCGCGCTGATAAAACGGGCATCGTCGGCGTTCGTTTCCACAAAGGAGCAACTGTCGAGCGTCGCATCGCTGAAGTCCGCGGCTTCTAATGTGGATTTCACAAATGTCGTTTTATTCAACCGTGCATAGCGGAAATCGAGACCCGGCAGCGTCAATTCAAGAAAAACGCAGCCATCAAGCGTCGCCCGGTGGAAGCGGCAGCGGGTAAACCAGGTTTCCCGGAACAAAAGCCCTTCCAGCGTGGCGTCGTCGAATACGCAGTCATCCAGCAGAGCCTCCTGCAACTGCGTGTCTTTAAAACGTGCGCCGCTAAAATCGCTGTGGCAGCACTGGGCCAGCGACAGGCTTGCGCCTTCAAAATTGCACTCACGCAGTGAGGCATGATGCAGCTCGGCCCGCGCCAGTACCGCACCGTGGAAATTCGCCTCGTCCAGCTGGCACTGACTGAGGTCGGCACATTCCAGCAGCGCCTTACTGAAATTCGCACCACGCAAATCCATACCGGAGAAATCCACGCCCGTCAGATCCATACCGCTGAAATCACCGCCCTGCGCCAGCGTGCGTTCGGCGCGCTGACGGATAATCTGCGCCAGATCGCCTTTCAGGCGGCGTGCCGGCGGCTGATGCTGAACGGACATCAGGTACATCTGATGCAGCGCGTCGCGACTTTGCGTCAGCTTCTTCTCACCGAGGCTGTCGCGATTGCGATACAGCATCTCCTGCATACGGTGCATCGCTTCCGGGCCGCGCGGCTGGTTATCTTCGTTATTTCCCTGCGGAAAACGCGCTTCCATTTCACGCTTACGCGCTTCGGCTTTCGCCTGCATATCTCTGCGGCCTGCTTTTCCATCTTTTCGATAAACTCGGGGAGTTCATCCAGCTTCGGCATGGCGGGCGCTTCGAAATCTCCCAGCAGATCGTTTACGTCACCGCCGCTGGCTTCAATACGGGCGCGGTGCTGCTCGCGAAGCTGACTGGCGCGATTATTCATGTTGTCGCGCATCGGGCTGGCGGACTCTTCCACTTCGCTGTCAATCCAGGGGCCGATAGCATCCTCCGGCACCAGATCTTTCTCACGAAAGGCGAACAGCGCCCCTTTCTCTTTATCCATGCGCTGGGCCAGCACTTTACGGTAGTGATTGACCGAACGCGATGCGCCCACCTTTTCCATCGCTGGCAGGAGTTGCAGCACATCAGCCGCATCATCCTCATTAATGCGGATGTGCCCCTGCCAGATCAGCATCATCTGTTCGAGATGCGGGAAGAACCAGACGGTGGTCGCCCGCAGCGCCACCTCTTCAAAAAGGGTTTCATCGCCACGCTGGCGATTGATAAAGCAGCGTGCCTGCCACGGCGGCAGCGTACCTTCCTGGAGCGGTTTTTCAGGGTGCATATTCCAGATGCGCCATTTTGCCTGCGGCGGCAGCGTATCCCGATCCTGCCACCACTGATCAGGGCTTGCGGCGTTAAACACTTTCCAGTCGATATCTTTCGCAAAGCCAGGGAAATCGTTCTGCAGCCAGCTGGCGTCATACTTTTTGCCCATGCGGCCGAACCGGCGCGGCCAGAGAATATCCAGCGGCCCGAAGCTTGCCTGCTCCGGCTTCTGTTTCGGCGATATCATGCGCCCTTCGAAAGGTTCGATATTCGGCAGACGACGAAACTCATGCCCCTGATGGATTTCCGGCCGGAACCCGACGCCGTGCGGGTTTTCTTCATAACCTTCGCCGCCGTAGGCGCGGCTCCAGTCAAGACGCATCTCATCAAAAGGTCGGGGCATCGTCATTTTGCTGCCCGCCCAGTAGCGATCGCCGAAGACGGCCAGCGTTTTACTAAGGTTCTCCACATCTATACGCACTGCGCAGGCGGTTTTTTCCTGCTGATGGTGGGTGTAGGCATGGCCGGTCGCCAGAAACTCGGCGCGCACTTTCGGGATGGCCATGTCGATAATCCCACCGCTGGTTTGCAGCTCACCCGCCGCCAGTTGCCATAGCTCAACCTCCGGCCGCAGTTTTGGGCTGGGCCCCATGTCCGCGAGGGCAATAACCGATACGCCCAGATAGTTTTTCCCCTCCCAGCGAAAAGGCCGGTTCAGTACGCTCAGGCGCAGGGGCTTAACGATTTTCATGCCATGTGTCCTTTATGAACGACAAAGAAAGCAGAGACAGAGCTCAACGGCCCTGAAGGAAAATGACTGACGCCTTATTTTTATAAGTGCGTTAACCAGAGGATGAGGTCTTTCTCAGCCTCCGTACGCGCTGGCGGCAAGGGTGAATCAATGGCGCAAGGGATGAGGAATATCCAAAATTACCTTTAACGGATCGCTTTTCAGATAGCGCAACGCAACGGTTTTTCCGGGCTGGTAATTCGCCGTATTCATAGCGTTGATTACTGCATCGGCCTGGTTACGAACTTCTTCTCCTGTTTCAGTGCGGTAAGTAATTTCAAGCGTAATGTTGAGACATCCCGCACCACCTGAACGACTCCGGGCTTTGGTGATGACCGCCGTGGTATCAACACCATTGCGCTGGATGTTCTGCTTAATGCGATTTCTCTTCCAGTCCCGAATCAATAAATAACCAATCAGAAAACTAAACAACCCAATCGGAATGCCGTAAACAACGTACAAAATCCAGTGCACTTTTTATCTTCGTCCTTTATTCAAAAATGAAATTCGCCTTCACTATATCGCCATCCCCCAGATACCTTACTTTTATTTCACATCCTGGCTGAACACGAGGCGCATATAACTGGGGAATCGTCGACTCGAATCCTATTATCGTCGGTCCTTTTTCGACATCATTAAATTTTACAATAAAGGCTCCGTTTATACTGCCAGTTTCGTTACTGCTTAACTGCTCCGATTTTAAAACCACCGCGGTGACAGTCTTTCCTTTTTTTCGGATCAATGCATCGTTATAAAAGGACTTGCCAATCGTGTATACAAAAAAAACCACTATCAGTATCGCGACGATAACTTCTGCTGTCATATAAAATCCAGAATTTTAACCGAGCCAGCCGTAAACTTAATAACTAATCATTCAAAAATGAAATAAGCTTTTATCTTATCACCTTTATCTAAATATCTTACCCGAACCTCGCACCCAGGCTGAACACGAGAAGCATAAAGTTGCGGAATAGTAGATTTGAATCTGATTGTTTTCTCTCCCATATCAGCAGTATCAAATTTCACGATAAAATCACCGTTTATACTACCGGTTTCATTACTGCTTAGCTGTACAGATTTTAAAACCACTGCCGTAACAGTCGTTCCTTTTTTTCTATCGATTCATTATCATAAAAGGACTTTCCAACAGTATAAATAGCGATCCCAATCAATAGTATCGCGACTATAATTTCACTTGACATATTAACTCTTGTGATTTAACCGAGCGCACCTGTCTCATCGTCTCAATTTAAAAGTTATGGAATTTATTGTCCTGATGGCACATAGCAATCAACCATAATTTACAGTAAAAAGTTATTTTATTTTAACAGAGGCATTTTCAATTTCAATTATGACCAACTCTGGATTGGTTTTGCTATATATAACAGGAAAGGTCTCGCCAGGACTATATTTTTTCAAATCAGAAGTAAATATCACCGCAGTACCCTCATTTAAAATGTCACGCCCTTGTTCTGTTTTATATCGATAGTATAATTTAATGTTAGTATACTGCGAAATTTTCCCAGTATAGCTTTCTACGTTAATAATTTCAGCCAACACATAAATGCCATTACGACGAATATTATCTTTGATCTTTTTGCGTCTAATATCCTTAACAATTACAGTTGATATTATTATTGCAACAACAGACAGAAATATAATCGCATAGCCTTTAGCAAAAGAAGATGAATCGAACATGATTAAAGAGCACCGTCAATAGTTAACCCAAAGAAAAAAACGACATCGAAAATAGCTAAGACGTTCCCTTACTTGAACTTTAGCCAAAATCAAAGATATTTACTATCTTTTTCACTTTGGAAAATAAGCCATACCTTTTTGGAGTTCTCTTTTTTATAATAAATATCTACAACTCTATCCCGCTCAACAGGCATAAGATCCAGTGCTGAAACAACCTGAGTTTTTTGCGTTACAACCTCCTGACCACTTACATCTTTAAAGGTCAATGAGATAACGCACTTTGGTGAACCGGCACCAGACGAACCGACCTGCTTTATTTGAGTAACGGTTGCTACAGTTCTTATTCCATTTTCTTTAAAATCAGATTGCTCTCGGTATGAATGAACACCGGAATAAACCATGAAGCATAAAGCGCCAGCCATTACCAATAAACCTAAATAATCTGCTGTAAACATTTAAACTATCTTTCTTAAAGTGCGCCCAAAAAAAATGAGCGATTCTGTTTTTATGGCTGTAGATGATGAGATTTTATGGCTGTAGATGATGAGAAAGAAAATAGATTGCCATATGTTTAATAAATTCTATAGCCATAGCCGACTCAAAATAAGTAACCTATGATTTTCAATGCGCGCATATTAGACATCTATTATATTTACTTTCTTCAGCATGCTCTTTTGAGGATTATCCCTCTGATAAATAATAGGAATAATACTTCCAACATTAAATTTTTGCATATTCATCGTTTTAACTGCAGTTAACACATTTTCTTTTATTATTACCGCACCATTTTGTACAGTATATTTATACGTCAGCCTTAAATTTACTATTCCTTTCGGACTGGGAGCGCCTGGTATGACCCCTATTACTTCGGCATCGTGATATACTGGATCTTTTAATATCTCTTTTTCCTCTCTATCAATGCGGTTTGATTTAATAACCATAAAAGCTAATAAGCCAACAAAAAGCACTGGAACTATAAAATGTAAAGATTTCAAAAAAGTTACCATTATAAACCTCAATTAAACTCAGTTAGTACTGCGCTTCTCAAAGCTACCAAGTATCGGGCATATGACGTGCTGCCAACTTTAAATTCAAGACCATTATTATAAGTAATAATAACGACATTATTTTCTAGTTTTGATGCAGTTAGGCCAATGTTAGCTGTTGTTAGCCTTACAGCAAGACCAGCAAAGGAAAAATTGGCTGCCGCAACTCCAGTCGTATTCTATTTGAACTCTATTGCACATGGTATATCGACATTAACTTCAGAATCGCTTTTTATTGTTATTTTACCAGGCGCATCGCCAGTTCGTATAGTCTGCGTCCCACCACCATCAATCACTGTTTTTACGCCACCTTTTATTTCATTATGTTATCCACCACTACTGACTATTAAACAAGCACCATTTTTAATTTCTGCATTATGCCCACTGACACTAATAATAGAGCCTTAATTTCCATCCTTAATCATAGTGCGTTGATAGCCTTTCGCAACTCAAATTATCTGCGTTGACATGTATAGAGCTATTTTTTGAACATTCTATTGTACTAAGATATTTATCTGCGTATACATTTCAATCTTCACCTTACTGAGTCATATAATTCAATGTTATCCAGCCACCAAATAGATAGCGCTGGGTATTTATAGTGGTGATTGTTTTCTATTCAGTAAGTCCTGTAATCAGGGTAGTAAAACTGTGTCGGATTGTCAGGATTTATCCTTATTCTTATCTTATTGCCAGTTTCAAACTTATCTTTGTCCGTAATATAAAAACTAAGGCCACGTTTAGAGGTTAAGATTTTTCCTTCAAAATTATACTGCAATGTAATTACAGCGACAATTTTATTATTAACTCTCTGGTATTTGTCTGGAACTATCTCCACCATAACAGCATCAACATCAACGCCATTTTCTTTAATAAATGTATCGATTTTATCAGATTGCTTGTTTTTAAATACAACGTAAGCAACGAAACACATTGCTACTAAAGGTATGATCCATGCTAATTTCGGCATGATATAAGATAAAGTATTCATAATCCTTCGATTAACTAAAATTGGTTAAAGCAGCAACATATCATGCGAGAATGGGGAATTTTTTTGTAGCTCACATATGCACTTAAAATTTACCACCTATGCATTTCAATGTGGCGGCTCCACTCTTAACTTCGGACTAATAATCGAGGCTCCCATATGCCTGCCTACGCTGCCTTTAATGTCCATTCTTTACTTTCGCCCCTTATTCAAAAATGAAATAAGCTTTCTCTATGTCGCCGTCCCCCAGATATCTTACTTGTATTTCACATCCTGGCTGAATACGAGGCGCATATAGCTGGGGGATCGTCGATTCAAATCCTATTATCGTCGGCCCTTTTTCAGCATCATTAAATTTTACAATAAAGGCTCCGTTTATACTTCCGGTTTCGTTACTGCTTAACTGCTCCGATTTTAAAGCCATCGCTGTAGCAGTGGTGCCTTTTTTCAATTAATGTATTGTCATAAAAGGACTTCTCAATAATATAAATCGGAACCCCAACCATCAACAGTACGACAATAACATCCATTGTTATATTAGCTCCAAAATTTGGCCTAATCAGGCTGATATTTAACAGGTCTACTATTAAATGAAAAATCATAAACCTTCTCTATCTTTTTGGCTTTGCAATATAAGCCATACTTTTTGAGGTTTCTCTTTTTTATAATAAATATCAACCTTGCGGTCTCGTTCTATCGGCATAAGATTTAGTGCACTAATAACCTCTGTTTTCTCAGTCGTAATCTTTTCACCCTCCTGGCTCTGAAAAGTTAAAGAGATCACACATTTTGGCGAGCCCGCACCAGAAGAGCCAATTTGTTTTATCTTAGTGACGGTTGCCACCGTTCTGATACCGTTCTTTTTAAAATCATCATGCTCTCGCCCTGTGTTAACCACAAGGAATATCATAAAACATAGTATTCCTGCACTCATTAACATCCCAATAATTTTATAAATGTCCATTTAGAACTACTCCATTTTAAAATGTGCCCCAAGTTTTTTTGATTTTATCATAGGAACCTTAGCAGGTTGATTTGGATATTAATTCATAGTCCGAGTTGTTTTTCTTCGCTTAGAATCATCCATACCTTTTTGGGATCGCTTTCTTTATAATAAATCTCGACCTTCCGCTCTCTCTCAAGGACATTAAGATCCAAAACTGAAACGAACTCAGTATGATCAGTGTTAATCTCAGTATTATTTTTTGTAAAAAAACGTAGTGAAAAAATGCATTTTGGAGAACCAGCCCCTGATGATCCTATTTGCCTGAACTTAGTCACTACCGCTTCAGTTTTAATACCATTTTTTTTTAAAGTCATCATGCACTGCGCCTGTATGAAAAACCAAATAGATAATAAAACCAGTAACACCCAGCGTAATAATAAGACCAAAACATTCAGTGAAATCCATTCACAAACCCTTCATTTATAAAAAGTTATTCCATTTCAAACGGAACCAGGAAAACTTGCTTAGGATCTTTTGGCATGTAATATATATATATTGTATTATTCCGCATAATTTTTATCAGGTTTTGTGGAGATATATACTCTTTCGCTGTCACGGTGACGGGACCTTGTTCTGATTCAAACTGAAGCTTCATTTTCATCTTTGTATTACCTGTTCCACTAGCACCGATTTTCTCCATACTGAGTATTTTAGCTTCTGTGCGAACACCTTCTTTTTTGAATTTTTCATAAGAAACGCTGGTGTTATAACACGAAAAAAGAAGCACCCCCAATATAATAATTGCTACAACTACTGTTACAGAACCAGAGTTAATCATTTAACTCATCCTACAATAAAATGTTATTAAGATAATTATTAGTATAAGACCTTGCAATTTCTATTTTTCTTAAATAGAGCGTTAACTTCTGCATCCTTTAAATAAATATTTTTGAAGACCTGGCTACTATGTTATGAGATACGGTAACGCCAGTCAATCCAAATGACATGCCTGTTATACCACCCGACAATCCCGTAATAGACATTTGTGTCCCTTTTACATCGCTTGACAAAAATGGTGCTTCTATTTCTACGCTAGCACTACTTTTTATTGTTATTTTATTAGGTGAGGAAATCAAAGTCTCACCGGTTTTTATAGCCTGTGTCCAACCACCATCAATGACTGTTTTTACGCCACCTTTTATTTCATTATGTTGACCACCACTACTGACTATTAAACAAGCACCATTTTTAATTTCTGCATTATGCCCACTGACACTA
>Ga0157365_10001064_pt1 | contig 11487 bp, 12 predicted proteins | sample AttsexASBM3_FD_111478 | JGI IMG/M metagenome (GOLD analysis project Ga0157365, IMG submission 111478) | Fungus gardens microbial communities from leaf cutter ant in Ribeirão Preto, State of São Paulo, Brazil - Atta sexdens ASBM3 | ecosystem: Host-associated > Fungi > Mycelium > Unclassified ... | reverse complement strand
TAAATCGAAAAAAATACCAGGCAATAGGGAATAAGGGAGAAAGCAAAATATCTTCTATCCTAAATGAATTTTTACATTGTAATGATTTAACATTCCATACAGGGAAAAGAACTGTTCAAATAGATCATGTTGTCCAATTAAAAAATGGGTCATATTTAATTATAGAAACAAAAAACTGGGCTGGACAACTTTCTGGACGAATGGCAGATAATTATATTAAAGTAAATAATAAAAAACGATTTAACCCTGTTATTCAAGCATCCTGGCAAAAACAGGCTTTAAGAAACAAACTTAATAAAAACGTTTTCTTCTTTATTGTTTCAGTTGGTTCAATGACATATCCAAGAGAATTTGCTAGATGTATTTTACAAAAAGAAGAACTCTATACTTATTTAAAAGAAAATGCTGTATCCAAAGATACATCTTACAGGAATTGGTCTCTTATTGAAGGATTAATACATAAGGATTCAAATGGTATATTAAAAAGAAAACATCTTAAAACGCATGAGAAGCGTAACAGACCTTCCATTCTTTCTCTTATTATAGGATTGACAATGATAGGATATATAGTATATACTTATAGTACAACTTAAGGGATTTATAATATGCATCTTAATCAGGAACGAATTAATCTATTTCATAAAATTTATGATAAATTGCAAGGCCAAAATATTCAATCTTTGAGTCTTTCAGTTGCAGACGGAAAGGTTATCGTAACATATTCGATTAAGGGAGACTTTGGACCAGTTGATGCCAGTTTCCATATGCGTTTGAATAAACACAAGATTCATCTGGATATGAACGAAGTTCATGCTCTCCTGGCTATCTGTGACTATCCAGCAACATCTACAGAAATGTTTAATCTATATAACTTTGGTCCATCTTCATTTTTCACACCTACGTTAAAATTGTCTTGGTCTGAGATTGAAGAGACAGTAAAAACATATGCTGTTCAAACTATGCGAACAATTCAATATGATGATTTCCTGGTTGAAGGTATTAAAGAGAATACAAACCTGATAACACAGGGACGTTATGCATATATTAAAGGAGATTTCTTTTATATTCTAACGTCATTTGATAGTTATCAAATGTTTAAGGAAACCAATATCAGAGATTATATTATTCCTATTGATTTTATTGAAGAAGGACATCTATTTAATGGTAGCCATTTTACTTTACAGAAAAGCAATGTGGATATCTCAGAAGTACAAAAGATTAATCAAAAATATGTTGAGTCCCATATTTCGTTAATGGAACGAATCAGAAGGCTTAAGGAAAAGGAAAAGCTTACTATGGATTCTATTCTTCATACTCCAGCCTAAATCAAGAGCGCGAACACTCTTAAAACATGGCCAACTCTTGAGATGCTCGTTTTTGTGCAATGTTTCTATTGAATTGTTCGCGCTCCTGATTTACCATTTTTGCATTTTGTTGAATAATATACTTATGACTGCTTGGATTTAAATGAGCCCATAAATCTAAGGGAACGACAGCATCATTAATAAAAATTTTCTTTCTTTCTTCATCCCAAAGCATATTGCGAGGAGCTAAATCAAAAATATATGTATCTCCATTCCAATAAGAGGTGATGTTTTCAGCCATATCTATTAAAGGTTGTAATCTTTTATCCTCACTCTCTATGATTCTTTGCATTACCGCATTATGGTATTTTTGCAAATGATGTCTTGCTGTATATCCGCCGTGTTCCTGTTCTATATCACGTAATATCTCTTTATAAGCTTTAAAAATATATCGAGCTTCTGCACGAGATTCAGAAGAAAAATTATACCTTTGAAGTTTGTCCATAATCAGAGAGTAGGCTGGCATTTCTGATAAGGAAGGACATGTTCTGTGTCTACCAAGTTCAATATATTGATATCTATTCTGACAATATATGCTATCTGATAAGAGTTCGACTTTAATATTATCCATTGTAATAATTTCTACTTTATCTTCTCTATCTAAAACAAGAGAGGTTGCTCCGCGTCCCAAGACAGGAACTTCTTTATATTCCTTTGGAAGCATTTGTTTAGAAACAGCTTTAAACATAATTTATTATCCCTTAGATTAATAAATACATTATAGAGGACTCATATACATAAAATGTCTTGACTCATTTAATAGATATGATTAATGAGATATAACTATGGAGAAAATATTATGTTTAAAAAAATAAAAGATATTCCGCAGATAGCTCACAATCTTGTTATTGGATATAAAATTAAAGGTCGCTTTACACGACGAAAAAAGACAATTATGATGCAAATTCTTGATGAAGCTATTATGCCAAAATATAAAATACTCCAATATAAAGAAATAGACAAAATCCAAATTAACATTAAATAAGAAAGGTTATTTGATATCCTAAGGCTCTATTTCTACAGTATTATTAAGGGCTGTGAGATTATTGATGGTATCATTTAAAATATCATTTAATATTTGAAGATAAGAGATATCTTTTTTAGAACCATTTAGGAGTTCAGATATTGAATGACTCACAAGATTACTATTTGAAATTTTATCTATATGTTTAAGACTATAGAGAGCATCACTAAGCAGACCTTCGACAAGGATAGCATTAGTATAATCATTAATCCTGACTTCAATAGATTCAGGATTAGGAAAATTCAATTTTATAAAGTTATTCCAGTCATTATAAATTGTTATTAATCCTGACTTTTTATATTCTGGCTTAGAGAACAACTCATGAACTAAAGGTGATTCAAACTCTAACATAGTTTTAGACACTTTTTCAATTATCTTGGATAAAGTTATAATCTTTAATATTTTTTCATTATTTGATGTCATAACAAACACTCCTTATATCTAATCATATCATGATTTTTCTAAACAATTAACATAGAACATCAGGATATCAACAATATTATCCTCTGGGTCATAGCCACAAATATCCACAAAGAAACCATTATTAATATCTTTTGCCTTATATCCTGTTAATCTAAGAATATTTTTCTTTAATATTTCAATAGAGAGTTCCTTCCCATTCCTTAAAATATTGGCCCTGCGATAAATATTAACAAAAGGATAAATGTAAGGTATCCTCCAATATTTATTATGAGATATAACAACCAGGCCCGCATAATCTTCCTGAAATAGAAAATCCCTTTCATCTAAAATATCAATACGGTCAGTATCTTTTTCTAGAAGAGTTTTTACTTCTACAATATTAATTTTAGGGCTTAATAGATTTTGCACATAGCAAACTGTTCTACCTGTATGAATATCATCATCAAATAAAATATAATCGCCAGCAGGAATTTTTTTTATCTGACAAACAATTTCTTGGCTTTCAGGCCGATGGATAAAGTGGCTTTCATTCATAATGTCAGCCAACACAAAAGCCCTGGATATCTCTAGGTTATAATCAAAAATAGCATTACTTTGGCTATCAAGATTAATAACACGAGAATCATACTCCCCTTGCTTGTTCCATGGAACAATATTAAAGTAAGTTATATGCTTTTCAAGTATGGGGATTATGGAATTATCATGTTCTCTGATAGAGATATTCTTTTTAGTAATATCTTTTGATGACATATTTAATCTTACCTGAGTTGATGAGATATCCTCAAGTTCATGTGTTGCAAAGATGCCTTTATCCTGCATTGGCATCGTTCCTTTTTTACGGCTAACACAAACATGTGGAATGCCTTTTAAAACATGAGTAAATCCAGCATTATCTGCACCAAAACAAAATGCAACATTAATATCCTGCTTTAAATGAAAACTTAAGTAGTGTTTAAGACGCTGAAGAACTTCTGTAAAATTCAAAGCAAATCCAGCATAGAAGGACTCCCATGGATCAACCATCCAGTCTTTATGATGCTTCAGAATCAAATCTCCAGCAAGTTGGAGTCTATCTTCTGTTGTAAAAATATCTGTCCCATTTTTTGTAAGAACATATTCATCATGACCTGGTGAGACATATACACCAATCACATCATAGTTATCCTGTAAAGAATTGATAGCAGTCTGAATCATACTGATGTGGCCATCATGCATAGGAGCAAAAGACCCTGTACATAAAAGAACAACAGCAGGTTTTGTGGCCTGAGCTATTTTTTCAATTAAGGGTTCAAATGGTGTGCAAACAAATCTGGGATCATATGAAGGAATATCTTCAACAGAGCATCCACTTGTTTTGAAATATCCAGCTTTAGCCATAAAAATATCTTTCTCAGAATTATCGAGATTATTTAATGACTCAAAAAGTGTTTGATATAAATGATCCATCATATTTTCCTATAGGTCGCATCAGTTCTGATGATTGTTTTTTGATGTGTTGTAACAAGAGAACTATCATGTAAAAGATTATGAGGGAATACCAGAATATCGCCTGGTTCGCAAATAAACTCTTCTTGTATTTCATTCTCTTTAGGTTCTCTATCCCAGTCCGGTTGAGGTAAATCCTTAAAACGAGCTTCTGGCCATTTTATCATTCTGGTATGCCCACCAGTGCCACTTTCCAAATAGATAACAATACTTAAAAGAGTAGAGTGCTTATGGTCATCATAAACATAAGGGACATCATAATGAGGCAGTAGAATACCATTTCCTGCTTTATAACGAATATATCTTAACAAAGGATTTATACCTTCATAAACCCATTGACTCTCTTGTTCATGTTCATCAATAAAAGGTGAGTCATCCAAAGATAGAAAAGTTGGCAAATACTTTTTGATGAAAGCAGATAACATATCTGCTTTTTCTCTGGAAAATATTGAAGCTCTAAAAGACCCTCTATCACTCTTTTGACTTACAAAGCCATTTTCTCCAGCAATTTCCCATTTATCATGTTCAGGAACAATATTCAAAAGCTCCTGAATAAACAATAAAGGAATAGCCTTCTTTATAACAACAGGTTTCATTGAAATTCTCCATGTATCATAGTCGGATAAGTATCTTTAACATGTTGTGTTGGCCAACCTCCAGGACACCCAGCATCCATAATATTAAGATGATTCCCCCAAACACCAAAGGCTGGACCAATATATTTATGTGCATTATATTGATGCATTGCTTCAATTCTTTTAGATATCTCATCAAAATTATCTGGTAATGCATACTGATGAGCCTTCAATACATGAGGCCAGCATTTATTCAAAATAAATAATTCCAAAGCATCATATGAGACTCCAAACAACTGTTCATCACTAGAACCATCGTAAACATCACCCTGAGGAGTAGCCTTCATTATCTCCTCAGGCACTCCTAAAAGTTTGGCAACTTCATATATTTCAGATTTCAAAAGGTCTGCAATAACCTGAATGTCAACAGATGCATCAGAAGTTTTACCCCAATATCCAAGATAAGAACCCTCCGACCTGTTAATGGTTCCAGAAACTACTGGTCGTTCTCCTTGATCTGTGAATAAGGCTGATAAATAGTAATAAACAGGAGACCTTAAACATGATGCAAACTGACCAGAACTCCAAACAGTATTGGATGCACCTACAATTGAAGAAATACTGTTTGTCATATCCTTCTGAAAAGAAGAAAAAGGAATCAAAATAAGTTCCAGATTAACCTGAGAACATAATAACTGAGCCTTTTCTATAACTTCATTCTGGTTTGTTACCCCTTCTCCCATAGGGATGCAAACTGGATGAATTTTTAAATCCATGATTTTTGATAGCTCAGTAAATAACAATAACGTTACTGCACTATCAATCCCACCAGAAATCCCTAAAATAACAGAATCCCTTTTAGATGAAATAAAAAAATCCTTAAGACGATTAATCTTATGCTGAATCCACTCTTCAGCATTAAATCCCTGATAAGCACGTAATTCTTTTAAACACTGTAAACCTTGTCCATCCAAGAATTCTATATCTTCATATCTTTGAACCTTCATTATAATGTTCCTTTTTAAATATACCTTAATATAATACATTAATTTGCATTTTGCAAGAAAAAAAGAAGTATGTAGGATTCCTTAAAAATAAAGACATTAAAGAGTCTGGTTTTAATAAAAAATTAATCGTATCAATGTTTTATTAGGCTTTCCTTATATGATTTATTGTATCTTATCTATATAAGAATAAGCCTCTAACCCATTCAATTCTTTTGGGTTTTTTATAATTTTATATATTCTGTTTTTACATAAAAGTTATGTTATTTTTATATAAATTTATGGATTCAAAGAATAATTTAAGAATTAAAATTTATACAAAAAGTAATATTTAATTTTATTTTTTAATATTATTAAATCTATATTTTATTGGAGTTTTTTATGACGGTTAATTCTTATGATGAGTACAGTAAAGATTCAGCTTATACATATTCGTCTGATGATATAGAATCATTAAGCAATCTTGATGCAGAATATGGTGATACATTAATTTATAGTAATTTAAGTTTATCTGGACCTAATGTTGGTTTGGGTACAGGTAAAGGACTATCTATTAGTGGGTATTCTGATATGTCTGGTGGAACTGTGACTGATTGGAAAGAATTACAATGGGAAGCACCAAGTTATTTCACATCAGGCACGATGCAGACAGATCATGTGGATAGTGAATATGGAACAGCTTTAGGTTATTGGACAACAGGAAATTCCAGTTATTCATCAACTTTTGCAGTTTACAATAATTCTGCTGGTTATATTTATGAAATGTCAACATCTGGCGGTAGTTTAAATGATGTTCTTTTACAAAGTGCAACGTATTCTCCTGGTTTATATACATTTAATCATCAAATCACTTTTACTGCGAATGAAGGGGTCTCAAATTTATCAGGAGACAGCAATGTCTATCAGTTAGGCAATAACTTTATTGTAAGTTATACCCATGATGGATATCGTGCAGACTTTTTCCTTCAGGTTCAGCTTTATGATTCAAGAGGTGAACTTGAATATTATTCAACTGTATCCAAAGGAAATACAGAAGCGACATTATCCAAGATGAGTGGAGAAATCTATAATGTTACTTCTGGCATTTATTCTTCTCCATCTTCAGCTCCAACAGGTTGGGGGGTTGATAGCTCTGTAAGTGAAGTTACTGGAGACACAAATGGACTTCATACTGTTACCATTAATGTCAATGAAGCTTTGTTAAAACTCATTCAGCAAATTTATTATCTTAATCCTGATTTAGGGACAAGTGTTTTAGACCTGTCTAATTGGTCATTAACAACAGCTTATATTGGTACTGAATCTGGTGAATCTACTGCTACTGGAGACTTTTATGTTCAAGACCCGGAAGTTCATTATGATACTTCTAAAACATTTACAACAAGTGATACGGGATTAGCAATATCCACAATTAAAAATTACACTGGTGATCTTGTTGGAACATCCACAACAACACCAACCAATGCTGATAACTCTTATACTGTTGGATATAGTACTTCTGTCATTTCTGAAGGCTATTGGGATAGCTTTGATTTAAATGGTAAGGGATTGGTTGCTTATATTGAACATGGATCATCATTCAATGGGAATGGAGGCTCCTTAACAGAAAGTGGTCCAGGTAATATTTATATTGCAGGTTCATATTCTGGACTTTATATTACATTAAATAGTCAAAGCTCTATTAATGCTATTTTAACTGGAACATCCAATATTGTTGATAATGGAGGAACTCTTGATATTAATGGGAGCTCTGCTGGATTGACTTTTTCTGGTACAGGAAGTGTTGAATTAGTTGGTAGTTACTCTGGATTGGTGCTTAATAACTTTAATAGTGGACAATCTATCTATGCAACAACAACTGGCAGTGCATATATCAATAATACCGGAGGAAATGTAAACATAACAGCATCCGCAAGCCTTGATATTAATAACTATTCTGGTAACAGTTATATTACAACATCATCAACCGTATCAACTTATGTAACAGGTGGAAGTGTTAATCTAACAGGGTCATCATTCTCTACCAGTAAATTAAATGTCGATGGTGGAGATGGAAGCCTGAATGTCAATGGCTCATGGGAAAATGTAAACGGGTCTATTAATTCTGGAACCAATATGAATATCCTGATTGGAAGTAATGCATCTATTTATAACTCAGGAGGAAGTCTGGACCTCAGTGGTAATTATGCAAGCTTAACATTTAATCAAAGCTCTGGAAATGCTGATATCGTAGGAGATTGGGCTTATATTAATGCAACATTCACTAATAATGATACTGTGAATGCAACAATAGAATCTGGTTCCGTTGATATTGATTCGGGTGCAAATGTTAGTCTGTGGGCAAAATATTCTAATCAATCAACAACAGTTAATGTCAATGGAGGTACTGCTGATTTAACATATGGAACAAATTCAACATTAAACATTAATGTTGATATGGCAGGTTCCGCATCTGTGACAATAGGAAATCATACAACCTCATCTAATGGTGCTATATTCTTGGAAAATGCTAATGATTTAACAAGTTCCTATAATTCATCATTAAACGAAACTATTGTATCTGCTGGAAACTCTAACATTATGATTGCAGGAAACCATAATATTATTACAACAGCACAAACTGATAACAGTATCAGTGGATTACTCTTAACCATCAAATAAATCATTGACGTTTTAATATTCATAGTATATACTCTTTTTAAATTAAGGAGTAAGCTATGAATATTAAAGACACAATGAAAGAACTAGAAACAAATAAGAAAATCTCGGTCCCAAATTTTCTTATTGACGGTCTCTCATATGCTACTCTTATGGGGTCTATTTCTTATGGGGCATCTCAAGATAATTCTGATCTTGATGTGTACGGGATCACAATCCCTCCAATTGAAATTCTATTCCCTTTTCTTGCAGGTGAAATTCCTGGATTTGGTCAACAGATTCAAAGATTCAAAAGTTATACACAAAGCCATATTGATGATGGTGATGTTGAATATGATTTTAATATCTATAATATCGTATCTTATTTCCAGCTTGCCATGGAAAATAACCCCAATGTTCTAGATAGTCTCTTTGTTTATGATGAGCATGTCCTTTATCAAGATGAAGGGACCAAACTTATGCGTGAAAATAAAGAACTTTTTTTACATAAAGGAAGTTTCCATAAATATACAGGATATGCTCATTCACAACTTAATAAAATGGAACATGGAAGCAATTCCAAAAATCCTAAAAGACTACTGAGTATCGAAAAATACGGCTTCGATGTAAAATTTGGTTATCAAGCCGTAAGACTGATGCTTCAACTTGAAGATATCCTGACAGAACATACTATGGATATCCAGAAACACTCTCAGGTTTTGAGAGATATCAGAAGTGGCAAATGGGAAAAGGAACAACTTATCCAATGGGTTAAAAACAAAGAAAAGGAACTAAAAAATGTTTATCAAGAATCAACTTTGAGACATTCTCCAGATGAGTCATCTGTCCGAAATATCCTTGTTCAGGTTCTCCAGATAAAATTCGGGAAAGAAGTTGATTTTCTGAATAAAAAAGATACTAACAAACCATCCTTTAATCTTTGACAATAAAAAAGCCTGGGAACTCCCAGGCTTTTTACTAAATGGTGGTGGTGGTTTTTTATACACAGGTATCCATTTATGAATTGTTAAAATTGTTTCCCATCTATTTTTCCGTATTTGGCCACTTAATAAAACATATCCTTTATTAAACGCCTTGTTAAATATTTTTGTCGGAACGAAAACAGGATTGTCAATTCCTTCTAAAACAACCTTTGTTAACGAATAACCCAATTCATCATTATGATAAAAAAAAGAATGTTTTAAAACCTTATATCGTATTTCATAATCCTCAGGTTGAGAGAAAACAAGAAGACTAATCACCTTTTTTCTTAATAGATAACCTGAAAAAGATAATGAAAATAAAATACTTAAAGCAAAAATGGAAAAATAAACAACATCATGCATATGTAATATTTTCAAGAAAAATAATGTCATTAATATCACTGAAATCGTTAAAATAGAAAATAATGATAATGTAAAAATTTTACTTACTAAATAATCTTCATCATATGATTTTTTAATAAATAATAAATTATCCGGACTCCATATTGTCTTGTTCCCAATTTTTATCATAATTTTCACAATTCCTATTGATATCACTACAGTATATGATATAATAGAGATAAAATCAATAACAATTGTATATACCTGATATGCGTTATTGATATAATAGGAGATTATACAATATGACACGAATAAAAATAGACATTATCAGTATCTATATTCTGTTGCTATGTGGATTATTTACAGGCGGACTAACATCTATTATTGCTGTTGTCTATGCTTATGTCAGGCGTTCCAGTGTTGCAGGATTACCAGAAGAACGAGAATATAATGACACAATTAAAATATTTTGGATTTTGTTCTGGATTTCCTTAATTCCATTTATTCTCATTTTCTTCTTTTTTATTGCTCCAGCTATTGGGTTATTCACTTTAGCCTCTTTAAGTGCAATATTTTCGTCATGATTACTAAAAAAAACTTGACAAAATAAAAAAGTTAATGTATAGATGTTTTTAGAGAGCCGAGTTAAATTGGTTATATTCAAACAGAAGGTTGCAGGTTCGAGTCCTGTCTATCATTTCGATGGTAGTAACTCAATAGGTTAGAGTGTCAGTCAAAAAAACGGTTTATAAAACATGTTCTCTATAAAAATAATAATAAAGGAAGCCAAACTAACTGGCTTCCTTTTCTTTTTGCAAAGCTTGAATTTTTTTATCAGCTATGCTAAGCTCCTGGGTAAGGAGATAAATAATTACAATGAATATTTTAAAAGTTGCTACTGATAATAACTATCCAATTAATTCTAGTGTAAATATGATTATGGATTATTTACAATCTGAAGAACAGGACTCTTCCTATAATATGAATGATGTCCCATCTAAATATAAAGTCTATATCACATCAGATTATGCAAATACATGTAGAAAACTTCAACTAAATCCATCTTACATCTCAGATTTTATTCGTGGCCTTCGTGCTACAGGTGGTATTCTTCTTAGTATCTCCCCTCTATCTCAAACTCCTAATGCTTATGTTCAAGCAATCATCGCCCTCCCAGATACAGTGAGTGCAAAAAATAATATGGAAAATATTGGAATTGTTTCTTTAAGTGAGAATATTCCCCATCTTCATGTGGAATCATCCAATGAACTGGATTCATTCTTTTCATAAAATAGATTGACTTTTTACATAAAAGTATATACTCTATATCTATTAAAAGGATATCACCATGGAAACATATTCTGTAGAAGCATTGCAAAATATCAAAGATATTATTGAATCTTGCAGACCTCAATTTAAATATATCAAACTTCACTATGATAATATCTTGAGAACCTTGTTTTCTGTCAATCTGGATGACATTGAAGAGGATATTGTGCTCTTTAGGTATGAGGTAAATAATCTCTGTCAACTTTTTGGTACAGAAGATTTCTCAATTCTCATTAGAAATAATAAGAATGCTATATTTGTTCTTCACAGAGATGCTTTGCATTCTGTTTGGAATGTTGTTATCTGGGGACGTGAAAGCAC
>Ga0157365_10001062_pt1 | contig 11496 bp, 12 predicted proteins | sample AttsexASBM3_FD_111478 | JGI IMG/M metagenome (GOLD analysis project Ga0157365, IMG submission 111478) | Fungus gardens microbial communities from leaf cutter ant in Ribeirão Preto, State of São Paulo, Brazil - Atta sexdens ASBM3 | ecosystem: Host-associated > Fungi > Mycelium > Unclassified ... | reverse complement strand
TCCAGGTCTTTAAATATCGACATTGTCGATAATTCTGGATGTTTGAATGTCTGACTGCAAGCGTCCTTGGAAGAAGGCAGTTGAACGACGTCTGCCATTCTTCTTTTGATCCCTTCCTGAACCACACTGAACAAAAGACATCTGGAAGATTTGAGTTGCGAAAAATTGCCTCCTTCCTTTGGCATTTTTTTAGGTTAAACTTACTCTAAGGAGGCCAGTTTGATAGAGCTAGACTCAGTCTCTCGAAGGTTGACGAATAATCATTAGTCATTTAGTTATTTATGTAAACCCTTTTGAGACTACGTCTTCACCACTACTATAGTCTACGTCCTGTCTAATACCCTGCAATGTGAACCTAGTCGCTTTCTTGCCTCTAACAACAAGTGTTCCATTCTGATTATCTACCAGGTGAGTCAGGCAGTGTATACATCCACTACGCGATGCTCGCTGGCCTTATGTGAACAAAGGTAATGAGAACTGGGTTGCTATACCTGATAGAAATATACTAAGACTACAATCAGCATGAGTACAGTTTAACAGATATATGTACTAACCTAAATTCCTCAAAGGCGATGAGAACTACCGGTAAATATATTTTACCATATTGCACTAATAACAATTTCGATGACAACGATCGCAATGATGAAAACAAATGATGTTTGTCTTGACCAACACAATTCCCTGCGCGCCAGGTCAAGGGTCATCTCATCATAGTGCGTCAACAAAAACAGTGTTGAATATGTCCTCTGTGGACTATTATTTCGTCTCTTCTTTCTCTCATTATTAGTTATTAGTAAGCAATGAGTATGTCTGCCAGCACAGACTTTTCTTACACCTCAGTTCTGCACACTTCAGACTGAGGTAAATGCTTTTATTATTCTATTTTTTATATCATGCTGATGTATTTAGACTTTGTGTTCTAATAGGTACATCAATGAATTTAGTTCTGCACACTTCAGACTGAGACTTCGTGTTCTAATCGGTCGCTTACTCATCTCACTGCAATAAAAAATAGGTGTGTCTTTATCATCATGATGCCATATTGCTGCCTCCGCCTGGTCTGTTCTCCTAGTCAGGTACGTGAAGTCGAATTCATGCCGAGCTGTTCTCAGAACTCGCAAAGCACATGGGTAAGAACCTCTGTAATTGGGGGACATCACACTCTTTTCTATGTTATAACTATCACTTGCGCTTGCTATTTCATTATTATTTATCATCATTTCTCGAGCAGAACCTCCGATTAACATCACATTCCCTTCGCGACCTCCTGAAACTCAGTACAATGTCATCAACGACAACTTCATCGGAATTTCATGGGAGTTGAGCTCCTTTGACTCATTCTGTTCGTGTTCTGGTAGCAGACAATCATTATCGTGCTCATCACGAAATACAGGGGGGAAGTCCGTCGATGCCCAGCCGAATGCCATGAAAAACTACTAACATAGTTTGGTTGTCCGTCTTTCAAACCCTTTACGAATCAGAGTAGGCGGAAACTCAATGGATGGGTATAATTCAAGACATTGTCTATTGAACTAATCAATGACAGTTGTTAGTTTTACCTATGTGCCATCCCTCAAGGTGGTTCTCGAGTTGACTGATCCTCATGCTCATTTAAATGATGTTCCTGTGAATTTCTGTCCAGCACTGTTTGAAATCATGAATGGAATGTGTGACAAAGTTTGTTCAATGAAGTTCACGATTGGTCTTAGTATGCGAACTCCGAACGCGTGGAGCAAGATTGTTGAAATGGCTCTAGCTGCAGGAGCCAAACTTGGTGATAGATTAGATGTTTTTGGGGAATGTAGGTCTTCGTTTTTCGCCTTTATGCTGCGTCTTTCTGAATAAGTATGTCAACAGGAGCCTGATTTATACCCCAGACATAGAGAACATGACGCCTACGAGATACCTGATTAGGTTCGCTCCCGTTTTTTGGTTTATCATACTCACATTGACTAAGCCCACTATATTCCTGAAGTCGCCGAAGCCGCTCGTTATGGTGCTGTCAAACTCAAAGGATGGAGATAGAATTCAAGGATATCCAAATCACGCCTGCTCTAGCATGACACTGCAGAATACAAACCTCACTTATAACCTTACTCACGCGAATGGTGATGCATCTCTTTCTCTAGTTATCGTACATACTAAAATCAGATGCAGTCTGTGAATATCTCTTATGGCAGAAAGAGAGCATGGACGCTGCAATGAAGAGGTTCTGATGACTGAGTATAATTCTGTGGCATGCAGGGGCTCGAATATCTCTTCAACTATAAGTTTTTTTCATAGCTTTTGTTCTACCTCGAAAGTTTGAATGGATTTAATGTCCAGTTTGGTGTGGCTCTTTGGGCTATTGATATTGGCCTCAAAGCAGCATCGATGAATTATACAGCTGTTTACCTTCACACAAGTGAATATGGTGTCCAATATAATCTATCTGATCCACCAACACCTGAAAATAGTATCTCATCCGGATGGAGGACAGGTTCCCTTACTATAGTGCACTTTTTTTAACGGAGGTTGGGGATCCAACTGGTTCAGTCATTGTCAATCTCGACTTGCAAAACTCCACCGCAAATAAGGGTGCCACCGTTGCTGTGTATTGATTTTACACTGATGCAGGTAGAACAAGGGATCGCCTTGTCATCCTCAACTATGCCAGTCCCACCTCTGCCAACGAGGATGCATATCAGCAGTTCCACATCCCCGCAAACCTCACACACAAAGTTTTTAATCGGATCTTGACTGCACCCAATTTACTGAGAGAATTAACATTACATGGGCTGGGCAGACCATAGGTCAAAATGGTGACCTCGGGGGAGACCAAGAAACAAGCACCATAGTTTTAAAGGCTGCACTCGTTTGTGACGCAGAAAAATAAATTGCGTGCAGGGAAAGACAGAAAGACTTAATTAAACTGTAACTACATTCCCATTTCTATATGTAAATATCCAAATGCTCCGGCAAATGGAGTTTCCAAGACAACTCAATGTCATTCCATAGCAAGGATGTCACTCCGCGACAGTTTGTCTGGATTCCGAAGCGAAACTCTTCATGGGGAACTTGACAATTTCTCCATACCAGTATTTGTTAAATGAGACGAGAGGTTCAATTTTATCTGACATAACTACTTGGATGATATTAGCTCCTGTGGTATTTGACTTTTATCTTTTGATATATCTATTTATTGCAGATACCCTAGTCTTCTCCTAGAACCCACCTCAATTCAATGTAGAACGCTCTGAAGTTGAAGAGTGGCGGTATATCCACTAATTTTCCACAACTTCAAGCATAACTGGAATGTGAATGATATTGTTTGATGCATTGGCCATATCGTAGGGCCTTTCCACATGAACGAATAACTGATTCTATGAATTTTGCAAGTAAGTCGACAAATCTCTCCCATGTTTGCAGAAGTCTGCCCAGGGATGAACCGCAATAATTCCACCGATAGCACAAACCTCAAATGTCATAGGTGTGACAAAAAATCAGAGTCTGGATAACAGTTTCCATGAACCTGGAATAGACAAACATCTCAGGAGCCGGAACGAAATTTTATGTCCATATCAAGGGCATAAATGTATTGACATCTCTAAATTTCTATTGTTTCCTTGTAATTGGATTTTCTGCCTGAGCACTCAGCGGAGCGGAACCAGAATTGATCACCATGTAGCTCAAATTGAAAATGTCACTCCTGATTGGGTATTTTGATCAGTAATAGTGACTAGCCCTTGCGGTATATGAGTTGCAAGAATAATAGAATATAGTGGAATAGAGAGCGTGAAGATTGAATTCAACACTCCGAAAACGGCTCTAATTAGGATTCGAAGAATTGACTGGGCGGTACGTTTACATTTGATTGCGCTCGATTCTGTAATGAATCTGAAAGCTTTCTCAGTCTCATGGATGATGATGCCTGCGATGCCAACGAGACATAGATTTTTACTCTGACAAACTGTCTCTCCGCGTCACATCATTGTATAGACACGGGCGGTTTACATACCTGACATGACAGCTCCATGAGAATCGGCCTTGACCAGTTTAGGGAACATCGACTATGAAGAAGGTATGGGTTTTTGAGTCGGCAAGACGTTTGCTTCAGGCACTGGACTCAGGGTAAGAAGTTCTGACATGTAGCTCATCCAGAGGTGGTGTAGAGGAAGAAAGAGCTAATATCTACGACAAAATGAGCACGGTATGTTTCAAAGCTGAAATTTCTGCGTACTTGGCTTGCTCTTTGTCAAGCTTCCAGGCACCCTTTGCCACCACCTCTCGTTTTCCTATTCCATGTGCCCTTTGCTGCGTCTTGCGTTCCTGGGTCTTCTCGCGCTTTTCTTCCTCCTTTCTTTTACGTGAATCACGAGCCGGATCATCAAGTAAAAGCTGGCGACCGTGAACTCGCTCCAAGTAGTTCGTATTAGGGTCAGACGAGGCGGTGAGATTCGAGGTCACATATCGAGGAATATACGGAGAACTGCTTTTGAAAGCTAGCCGGTTGCCCTATGGATAACTCACCGTAAATCCAGATCAGGTATATAAAATAACATTCACTTACCACAATGCTCTGCAGCTCCTTCTAAGGATCGACCGGTTTCATGGTTTTATCTTCCATTGCGCGTGAGCTTGAAAATTTGTTTACAAGTGTTTCCTTGTCCGACTCAATCGGGCAACCTCGGCATATAATGTAGTTTGATGACTACGTGATAGACATAATGCAAAGTATTCCATACGAAAGTATGTAATTGTCCTGTCCTATCAACAGGGTACAGGTACACAGTATCCTCAAAGAGAACGTGATAAAACGAGCGTTTCAGAAGGGAGGCACAAATGATAGTAGTCCAAACGAGAATTCTCAGAAACTCAAAGCGAGAGACGTATTAAACACGAATTACGGTGTGACCGAAGCAATGCTTGAACACGTTTCAGCATTCCGAGAGTTTTCCTCTACCAAGGTAACACTGTGTTAATTTCAGGCGAACGGCTCACGCCGACATTCGGATCTACCTTGGTATAAACGACATCAGCGGACTTGAGCACAATCGATCCCGTCCTGTAACAGGCATCTCCAAGGACGAGCAGCGATGAGAAGAGTATTCTGATGGATAAAAGAGGTGGTCTGGTAAGCGTCTTAAAGGATTATCAGTGGAGAGAATCATTGTGGCAGTCGTATCGAGACAGGTGGAAATAAATTGGAAGAGTGTCAGTTATAGTAGGTGCAGTTGACGGAATAATGATAGAAATAGGCCTGTTTTGACCTAAACTGTGGTTCAAGTTGTAGCGACGGTGTGGATGAAGACGATTAAGTAATCGATACTACCTGCTCAGACTCCTCAACTGAGTTTGAATGTATCGAAGTCTTCTGCATCTGTCTACAGCAGCGTGTATGATGTGTGTTGATATTGTGGACGGAGGTATGGCATTTAGCTACAATTACAGGGAATGTCGGCTGATGGGCTCACTTAGCAAAGTACCATGCTACAATAACACGTGTGTAGCTCATTTTCAAAATTTCTCTTGCAGCACCAGTTACCCTCCGCATTGAGTTGAAAAATTCGGACTCGAAAGTCGTCATCCTCTCATTGAGTATCATCTTCTGCAAGAATGCCATCAACACAATTTTGCTGTCGCGCTTGCCAGGATTGCCCGGTTTCAGCATTGGGACAATGGTGCTCAGGGAGAGGCGGTAGATATTGCTAGACCAGTTTTCAATTTCTGCAGATCGTTGCATGTGCTGTTTGTAGCTCTCTCGGGAAATTAATGAAGACGAGAGAGAGATAGAGAACAACTTCGCAAGCAACGCAGCCAATCGTGCTCATATCGATAAGACCGATGGTGACAAGATCCCATTTGCATGAGCCGTTTACTTGAATACCTCAACAGGGCTTATTCATAGATCGAGAACAAAACTAGCAAGGGAGCATTGGTTTGAGCGATATAAAACCAAGCATGAGTACATACGACTGTTTTGATTAGTAACTTTGACAGGTATAGCAAACCTGGCCATACTGTCGCTAAATAGTGAATGAGCCTTTGCGGAGATGTGCCAATTGGCCCCGGACTCATGACCAGTCAAGCAGGCGCCAGTCCCCCATATACGGCTATGGGTGTTGCATGGAATATACCAATTGAAATTGCTTGCACCAGTGATAGTTGAACCAGAGGCTCTGGTGAAAACACCAAGGTAATGCTGGTTGACCTTTTGGAAGGGGAATCAGGCACTATTTCCAGTGAGATTCCAACCGTCGTAATGGGATTGTTAATGCCGTTGAATTCTGCTGCGGCAGGAGCCCTAAAAGTTAGTGAAGTCATAACTATAGCCACAGACAACAACGGACATACTCGAAACACTATCCCACAAGTCGGGGATCTTGTTGCGGGTGGAAGGTGTTCCACGCATGGCCTCAGTGAAGGCAAAAGTCAAGAATCCAACGCCTGCCATTGGAGTGAGGATAAGACTGAGAAGGCCCATATTCTCTCGCTATGCACGTTGCTGCTTTGAACTACAGAGACCTGAAGCGACCGGATCGTCAAGATGGAATGACAGATAACAGCAGCATCATAACCCACCACATTGATGCATGAGAAAAGTCGGAACCCAGATCATTATGATATGGCAGTAAATCGATCATCCACGGGCTACTGGGGCCAGGGCCCTTCCAACAACCTCGCTTTCCATCTGACAAAGGCTGCTGACTGATGGATTGTGCCTTCTTCCGTCTCAAGCTCCCAGGCTTGAAGAGTGCGAGGCTTGATTCATGCACATCCTCCTCATGGCCAAGGAGTGACTGTCCCCATCAGAGGGTGCCCTGCTGTGGGAAGTTTCTCATGGCTGTACGCATAGAAAAAAAATCAATCAAATGAACCTGAGTAGACACTGAGCTCGAGGAGGGTTTTAGTGGTGAGTCGTCAGTTCTCGGATTAACTGCTGCCCGACTCGCCCCTGTGATCAAAATTCGTGTTGATTGTCAGACGGAACCAAACTCTTCTTGCAGCCGACTCTAGAGACATCGAAGAGCTCTGGGCTTTCCAAATCACCTGCATAAGGGAGATGGGCCTGATAAGGAAATGTTACGCTGTCTAGGAGCATTGAACTGAGAACTCCGGTCACCACAGTCGGTATTCTGGGAGGGAACATTTTGTTATGAGAGGGTTCGTGTTAATCACCAATTAATTAGTAAACCCTTTACTAATCGATAACTGATTTATCCCACAAAGTAAGAATATTTTTTTTGCTGACGTGGTCGATTAATGACTGGTCATCACTCATTGGCTCATTGAGGAGAATGAAAAGAAATGACTAGGTAGTGTATCAAATTGAGGAGATGGAAAATGACTAGGCAAAGTATCGAGCTGAGGAGGATTAAATAAAAGACTATGTAGAATTGAGGAGATTGAAAGGAAATGATCAGGCAGAGTATCGAATTGAAGAGAATGAAAAAAATGGCCAGGCAGTGCATCGGATAGGATAGGATCAAGGAGAATGAAAAAGTGGAAAATAATCTCATACCCAATGGTGTTGGGTCGCTCCTGCCTCGCCTCGCTCGCATTTCAAGCCTATCTCTCTTTTCTTTGCTGTTCACTTTCTGATCTTTTCTTTGCTGTTCGTTTTCCAATCAATGCTGACCTAGATGGGATCCGTATGCTGTCAACCTTTCCACTACTCGCGCCTTCTCTTCTTTGAACTGGGCCAACCTTTGGTCTCGATAAAGGATGTGTTCTTTCTAAATGATCCGGAGATGTCCCTCCTTGGCTTGGAAGCATGAGAGCCTGAGGCTCCACCAGAGATGGGATTGGCTCCTTCTGTAGCCCTGTAGATGATCCTGGACCTGTGCAGAGAATAAGTACTAAATAATATATATTGATTAACATACTCATGACTTCATCCTCTATGATTGATCCTTGGAAGTGACGTTTTGCCTTGGTGGGCTCATCTCCCTCTTCCTCATGATGCAGAGCAATGTTTTCTTGATAATTTGCCTTCCTCTTTTCTGGGACCTTGTTTTGTTCGTTGTCCTCTTCTGTATCTAGAATGCGACCTTGCAATATGTCACGTAGTCCTAGTAGAGTCAGTGACATAAAATATAATTAGCAAATAAACACACCATTTCGAAGTTTCTTATTGACAAAAGCCTCAAACATATTCTCTTTCCCTCTAGCCACCTCATACATCAGCGTGTCAGCAGAGTCAATTGCAAGAAGACTGATGAATTTCACTGTTTTCTTCTGTGGCTGACGGTGTGCACGGCCACGGATTTGACATTCATCTTGAGCTGACCATGGCTGATCCTGGAAAACTAAGGTCAGTTGGTTGCAACGGCGTTGATCAAAGATCTTACAAAGAGGATGACAACATCTGCAATTGCCAAATTCAGCCCTGCAGATCCAATACTTGAGAAAACGAGTACGCGTGATGGCTGGTCATCACTATGGAATGCTACCACACGTTTGTCTCGCTCTGCAAAAGATATTTTTCCATTGATGGAAAGTGATGGAACACCATAGAGCATAAGAACCTAAAAAACTATTGTAAGTTAACTCAGAGAGGAGTGCAAATGGTTGCCAACATTCTGAAGGAGTGGCGCCATGGAGGGGAACTCGGCATATACAATGATCCGGCGAGTTCGTTGAGGCTCTGAAGCCCAAGTTGCATGAATCTGAGGAAAGACAGGTTCTCCATCTTGGAAATCAACATCGTCAATTCGATCGTCTTGAAGATAATGAGCACATATCCTTGCACATGCATCCATCTTTGTGCTTTTTTTTGCATTCCACTCCTGAAGTGACTGGAAAATGGGAATAACACCTGCTGGGTCCTCTTTAGAATATCCGACTGCCAACCTGTATTCAAGATAGAATTTCTACACAATAGTGAAAATTTTTTTACAGCAATAGCTTTCTGAATATACCTTTGTTTGGATCTTGGAGTTTCTGATATTTACAACACTAGATTTCCACGTCATAGTACCTATGGGAACAGGGTAATGAGATGACTTACGAAGCCTTTGCATCTTCTGCACGCTCAGTGATGATATCCATTTCCCTTTGTGTTAGCTTCAATAATCCCACAATTTCCTGATATGGAGGAAGATTGAGAAGCGGTGTGCCTGTGTAATCAACACTGGATGTTGTTCTTCTTAAGAAATGGCCTAAAATGCGCTGTTGGTGCCGCCGGATCACCCTAAGGTTCTCTGCAAGGACTTCATGCCCTTTTGAGTTGCTCTTTTTTACCTGACGCAACCGTTTTGCATCTTCCTTCTCCTCTTCATAACAGGATTCAGTAGAAAAATATTCAATCCCTATCAGTCGGGCAAGTGATGAAATATCCTGAAATCCGACAGACAAGTCAAATATAAGATAAACTGGAGTGTAGAAGAGGAGGTACCGTTGCTGCTGTATGCAGAGGTGTTGCAGTCATGACAATTCTAACAGTCGCTTGCTGAAGTACATGTAGGATTGCAACATGTTTGTTGCCAGGATTCCGCATATGATGTGCCTCATCGACTATCACTGTCAAGAAACGGTGACCAAATATGCTGAGACTCTGTTCCATTCTTTGCCTAAAACTTGGGATTTTCCAAGGTCGTGCAGACCGTCCCCGCTTGAGGGCAGTGTGGAATTGCCTGAAATCGTTGAAAATGGCCTAGAAAGGGGTTGTGAGCTCATATTAGTACCAGAGAAAAATATCAGACATACGGACTGGCTTGCTACAATTACTCTATGATGTGCCCTATGAATTGATGAAAGTAGAGGACCAGATGGTCCCCAAAAATATTTTCCATCAATTTTTCCACTGTAGACGAAGATATCAACAGAATGGGGAGTAAGCAATGTCTTCAACTCACTCACCCATTGGGTGATGAGAGTTCCTGGGCAGATTACTAGGTGAGGGTGAGATGGAACTGTGTCATTTTCATTAAGATAGGGACGTTCGGCTACAGCTGGGTCAACAGAACTATATCAATAATCACACGATAAAGACATACTGATTATAGGGGGGAGGGGTTTCTTATGTTCCTGAAGATATATGACATAATTGAGGTATGCAATCAGACCAATGGTCTGCGCCATCTTCCCCAGTCCCACTTCATCACCAACAAGAATACCACTCACTTGCGGGTGGCTTTGATCTGTACTGAAAATGCTCCGGAGGATTGAGTGAATACCTGCTACCTGGTGCCAGTGAAGCTTCAGGATGCTGAGGTGTGAGGGTATGCTGTCATCTGCTGAAAGTATGAATGGTTTTTCATCATCCCAAGGTGATATTCCAGAGCGATGTCTGTGGGAATTAAATGAGGGAAATACTCCTTTTCGTAACCCTAGGCGCTGGTCAAGCATCTCCCAGGACATGGAAGCCTCCATTTCCATTCCAAAGTCACAGTCAATTGCCTTCATAGTGCTTCCAAAATCAACAACCTCAGGGATTGGGGCCTCCACTTCGTCATCAAGGCCTCCATCAAAATACTCATCGTATGTTTGATGGAGGCTAGTCACGTCCTCAATAGTGGCAAAATTTTCCAGTGCTTTCTTTGGTACTCTACAGTGACCTGAAATGACGATGTGAGATAAATCAAGATGAGGATTTATGAAACTCACCTTTTTGTGCCACTGGCCTTTCTGATTTTGTCGTACCACCCAGGTGCTGCATGATCTCCTTTAACTCTTCTAACTTGTCATCGGCATCTTTGATAGCATCTTTCCTGCCCAAAATTCCTGCCATCTCCTTCCATTTTGCCACATCACGGATCAGTCTGTTCAATGTACCCTTTGTTATTGTGCCCTGTTGTAGCTCTATTTACTAGTCAAAAGATTCTGTAAATTAGTATGAGAACATACCTTGAAAATGATACTCAACAAGCACCTTCTGCTTGTCTGCACAAATTTGTAGTCTGCTAGTATATAGTCTAATGTCTGCCCATGATTTGGAGATCATAATTTTCAGACAACTTCAGACATCCTTGGGCAGAATGTCTACATTTTCAGGGAATGCCTCCTCTCCAAAGAGTTTGAGGTCTAGACTATCAAAAATTATGACCACATAGTCTTCAGCATTAGGCCATGAATTTTTTTCTCAGACAGAAATATCCTGGGGATGAATTCCAGAATCCTGGAGTTCTTTGACAATCAAACCATGAAGGCCCCAGGCCTTGTATTGATGCTGGATCCAGGACCTCCAGATTTCACATCCTGGATGCTTTGGGAATCCTTGTCCAGTAACAAATCTGTTTTTCTTCTCTTCACCTTCAACATTGAGGAATGCATTGAAATATGATTCTACATCACTGGCATCATTGAGACCAACCAGGGGGTAATTTGTTGTCATCTTCTGGGAAAAGACCATCTGAGATTCCAGTTCCAGAGTGTACCATTCAAATGGTATAGACAGATGAAAACGCTATCGATGGATGGACTCGGCATGGATATATCAGAAAGTAATTTCATTTAATTTTTTCACATATTATTATTATTGATTCCATGGATCAAAAACCCTAACCCTCAATGTCT
>Ga0157365_10001061_pt1 | contig 11503 bp, 9 predicted proteins | sample AttsexASBM3_FD_111478 | JGI IMG/M metagenome (GOLD analysis project Ga0157365, IMG submission 111478) | Fungus gardens microbial communities from leaf cutter ant in Ribeirão Preto, State of São Paulo, Brazil - Atta sexdens ASBM3 | ecosystem: Host-associated > Fungi > Mycelium > Unclassified ... | reverse complement strand
GTAACGCGTAGCGTCGTTACTTTCGACGAAAAGCGCATGCAGAAAAATGCCTCGTCATTCACGACGCAGGACCGGCATGCGGCTTTTTTCCGTCTGCTGCAGGCATTCGGATTGTGTGCCTATGCTGTCTCGCCCAAAGGGGCACGCCGTCTTCTGGAATATTGTCTGCCCCTGCGCGCGCAGGAATATCAGCAGCTCGGCCTGGACCGCATGGTGCGCAATGTCGGGATCGACGTCGTAACGTCCTATTATTTTGCCCGGCTCGAGGCATATGGCGCGTTCCCGCCTCTTGCGCTTTCGCCCAATGACAAGACGGTATCGACCATCAGCCGCAAGCTCTGAATAAAATACGGCAGTAATGGCTGGATCAGCCGCGTCGCTCTGCAATCGCAGCGGCCAGCGTGGAGACAAGCACCATAGAGGCCGCGTTCGAACGAAAGCCCTGAAAATCGGCTTCATGCACTTCTAGCCACAGGCCGGATTGCGGAATGACGGGGCTGCCTGCGCTATCCGTCATGGAAATGACCGGCACCTGCCGGGCTTCGAGCGCATTGAACAGCTCGATCGTGCGCGGCGCATAAGCGGTATAGCTGAGTACGAGCGCAGCATCCTGCGGCCCGGCGTGCAGAAAGCTCTCTTCCTCCATACCGGTCTCAAGCCCGATAATCTGATGTCTGATATCCAGCTTCGCCAGAAGATAGGACAGATAGCGTATGACAGGCATCGACCGGCGCAGCCCGAGCAGATAGAGGCAGTCGGCCTGCGCCAGTGTCGTAACCGCCGCTTCGAGCCGGTCAGGTAAAAGATGCGCTTGCAGGGCATGTAGCGAGTCGAGCGCTGCTTCGTAAAAACCGTTGAAAATGACAGAAGCCTCGAGCGGCTCGCCATCCACGCGATGCAGGGCATTTACCCTGTCGCGATAGGTGACATTGCGCACGCGCAAGCGGTCGCGGAACACGGCCTGCATGTCCGAGAAACCGGCAAAACCCAGCGTGCGCGCAAAGCGGACCACGGTTGAAGGCTGCACACCGGCCTGACCTGCAAGAGAGCTCACCGTGCCCAGAGCGACTTCGTCAGGTGAGGCTGAAACGAAGTCGGCGAGCTGAACCAGTCGCTTGGGCAGATCGGCATAGCAATGGCGCAAACGCTGATGGAACGCATCGAAGTCGGATTGAGGGGGCGAAACGTCTTCGGAAATCTCGGTCAAGGCTGCGTCATCCGGAATGGGAATGAATATTCCATAACAGGGCCGTGGAGCATCGCGAAGGGCCACGCCCCCGGCGGGAGGGTCGTAGGCCCGAGTTAATCACATCCCCGTGCGAAATTAAAGAATATTAGGGAATGTACGTTCTATCGCGTGACCAAGAACAGAATGTATGTTCTTATCATGCGCAACGTAACATGCTGCAGGAGTCGGGGATGCGCGGACAGGATCTCGATATCGTCGCAATAGGACGTTCTTCAGTCGATCTTTATGGCCAGCAGATTGGCGGCCGTCTTGAAGATATGGCCAGTTTCAGCAAAGCCGTCGGTGGGTGCCCGGCCAATATCGCGATCGGCACATCCCGTCTCGGGCTGAAATCGGCCATTATCACCCGTGTCGGACATGAGCATTTCGGCCGCTTCATTACCGAGCAGCTGCAGCGCGAGGGTGTGTGCACCGATGGCGTGCGTGTCGATCCCGACCGGTTTACGGCGCTCGCTATTCTCGGTGTGCGCGACCGCGAGAATTTCCCCCTGCTTTTCTACCGTACCGATTGTGCCGATGCGGCGCTCGATGAAAACGATGTCGATCCGGCGCTGATTGCCCGCACCAGGGCGGTTGTCGTGACGGGTACGCATTTCTCGCGTCCTGAATCGGCCAAGGCACAGCGCAAGGCAATGGATCTCGTGCATGAGCATGGCGGCAAGGTCGTGTTCGATGTGGATTACCGCCCCAATCTCTGGGGTCTGGCAGGCATAGGGGATGGTGAATCGCGCTATGTAAAGTCCGACAGTGTCACCCGCCATCTGATGGAAATCCTTCCGCATTGCGATCTGATCGTCGGGACGGAAGAGGAGCTGCATATTGCCGGTGGCAGCGAGAATACACTCGATGCGATCAGGGCCATTCGTGCCGTGTCGAAGGGTACGATCGTCTGCAAGCGCGGACCCATGGGCTGCGTGGTTTTCGAGGGCGCCATTCCGGACTCGCTCGATGACGGTATCTCGGGCCCCGGCTTTCCGGTTGAGGTCTATAATACGCTCGGTGCAGGCGATGCCTTCATGTCGGGCTTTCTGCGCGGGTGGGTAAAAGGCGAGAAAATTGCCGAGTGCTGTCGCTTCGCCAATGCCTGCGGGGCCTTTGCGGTTTCACGCCCGCTTTGCTCATCTGAAATCCCGACCTGGGAAGAGCTGAGCTATTTCCTCGAAAATGGCAGCAGCCAGCGCGCGCTGCGCCGTGACGAAACGCTCAATCATCTGCACTGGGTAACCACGCGCCGCGCGCAGGCCACACCCATCATGGCCCTTGCCTGCGATCACCGTTTGCAGCTGGAAGAAATTGCCGCAGCTGCCGGCGCATCGTTCGATCGCATTCCGAAATTCAAGCGGCTTGCCATCGAAGCCGCCAAAACCGTGGCCAAAGGCCGTCCCGGCTTCGGGGTGTTCATGGATGGACGCTACGGTCAGGATGCCCTGTTCGATGCCTCTCATGCCGGATTGTGGATCGCGCGTCCTATTGAAAAGACGGGATCGCGACCGCTCGATTTCGAGTGCGGCGGATCGCTCGGTGCGCATCTGGTCGAATGGCCGAGCGAACAGGTGATCAAATGCCTGTGCTTCTATCACCCGGACGATCCTGCGGAGCTGAAGCAGCGTCAGGAGCGTGAACTGATCCGCGCCCAGGATGCCTGCCGCAAGCTCGGCAAGGAAATCCTGATCGAGATCATTGCGGGCAAGAACGGTGTCCTGACCGTCGATACGGTCTCGTCCATTCTCTCTCGTCTCTACGATGTCGGACTGCGCCCCGACTGGTGGAAGCTTGAGGGCCAGCGCAATCCGCAGGCCTGGGAGAAGATCGGTGCCGTGATCGAGGCGTGCGATCCGCATTGCCGTGGTGTCGTGATTCTCGGGCTCGATGCGCCAGCCGAGGAATTGATTGAGGCGTTTCGTGCCTCTGCCGCCACGCCCTGGGTCAAGGGTTTTGCAATCGGGCGCACGATTTTTGCCCAGCCGGCGCGTGACTGGCTGGCAGGCAAGACCACCGATGAACAGGCCGTGGCCGAAATGGCACGGCGCTTCCAGGCTTTTGTCGAGGCCTGGCAATCGCGCGATCAGGCGGTTCTCGCCGGAACGTCCGCCTAACGCCAGAAAGAGTGAAACGTCATGAAAACGATCCGATTGACGATGAGTCAGGCCCTTGTGCGGGCCATGATGGCGCAGAAAACCGAAATCGACGGGCGTATCGAGCCTTTCTTTGCCGGTGTCTGGGCGATTTTCGGTCATGGCAATGTGGCAGGTATCGGCGAGGCCCTGCACGCCCAGCGTCATGGGCTGCCCACATTGCGCGGCCATAACGAGCAGGGCATGGTTCATGCCGCAACGGCGTTTGCCAAGGCGTCGCGTCGTCGTCAGGCGATGGCCTGCACCAGTTCCATCGGCCCGGGCGCATTGAATATGGTGACCGGTGCGGCTGTGGCTCATGTCAATCGCCTGCCAGTGCTGCTTCTGCCCGGTGATGTATTTGCCAACCGTATTCCCGACCCCGTCTTGCAGCAGGTGGAGGATTTCGGAGACGGGACAGTAAGCGCAAGCGATGCCTTCCGCTCCGTGTCGCGCTATTTCGACCGTATTACGCGCCCCGAGCAGATCATTCCTGCTTTTGCGCGTGCCATGACGGTCCTGACCGACCCTGCCGAATGCGGGCCGGTCACCCTGTCCCTGTGTCAGGATGTGCAGGCTGAGGCTTTCGATTATCCGGAGAGTTTCTTTGCCGAGCGCATTCATCGCATTCGCCGCCCTCTCGCTGACGACGTGGAGCTGGAAGAGGCGGTGGCGCTGATCGGCCAGTCGAAAAAACCGCTCGTGATTGCGGGCGGCGGCGTGCTCTATGCCGGGATCGAGAAGCAGCTTGCCGCTTTCTGCGCGGAAAAGGGTATTCCTGTAGGGGAGACACAGGCGGGCCGCTCGTCCTTGCCGACGTCGAACACGCTCAATATGGGGGGGATCGGCGTCAGTGGCAGTTCGGCTGCAAACGAGATGGCTGCAGATGCCGATCTGGTGATTGCGGTCGGCACGCGTCTGGCCGATTTCACGACCGGGTCATGGGGGCTCTTCTCCAATCCCGATATGAAAATCGTCTCGCTGAATGTGCAGCCGTTCGATGCGACAAAGCATCAGGCTCTGGCAGTAGTGGGCGATGCAGGTAGATCGCTTGCAGCACTCGAAGCCGGTTTGAAAAACTGGAAGGCCGCGCCTGAATGGACAGGCAAGGCCGAGCGTGCCTATCGCGCGTGGATGGAGATTTCGGCACGCTATCAGGCGCTGCCGGACGCCAGCCAGAAAACCCTCCCGACCGATGCGCAGGTTATCGGTGCCGTGCAGCGCGCAGGCAGGCCGACCGATACGGTCGTTTGCGCAGCAGGGGGGCTGCCTGCCGAGCTGCAGAAGCACTGGCAGGCGGAGCAGCCTGGTGGATATCATATGGAATATGGTTTTTCCTGCATGGGTTATGAGCTGGCTGGCGCGCTGGGCGTCAAGATGGCCTGTCCCGGTCGCGAGGTGATCGTGATGCTGGGTGATGGATCCTGGCTCATGCTCAATGCGGAAATCGCCACATCCGTCATGCTCGACCAGAAGCTGATTATCGTTCTGCTCGATAATCATGGCTATGGCTGCATCAATCGCCTCCAGCAGGAATGCGGTGGCGCGCCTTTCAACAATCTCTGGGAAGATTGCAGGCAGGTACGTCCTTTCAAGATCGATTTCGTTCAGCTGGCCCACGGTCTGGGGGCGCATGCCGAGAAAGTACCCGATCTGCCCTCACTGACCGCAGCGGTCGAGCGGGCGCGATCGGCTGACAAAACGACCGTCATCGTGATCGACACCGATCCGGCTCCTACCACGACAGATGGCGGGGCGTGGTGGGATGTCGCCGTGCCTGAAGTCTCCGAGCGCGCTCAGGTGACGACGGCGCGTGAGGGCTACGAGCGCCAGCGCGGTACGCAGCGCATAGGCAACTGAAAATACGAGACGTTCAAAGGAGAGGGATATGACCATCAAGATCGGTGCAAATCCTATCATCTGGTCCAATGACGACATGCAGTCGGTCGGGGCCAGTACCACCCTCGAAATGTGTCTGGCCCAGGCCAGAAAGGCCGGGATACAGGGGATGGAGCTGGGGCATAAATTTCCCCAGACCGTCTCCGGGATGAAAGCGGCGCTCGACCCGTTCGGCCTGGAATTCATTTCGGGCTGGTGGTCGACCGAGCTGCTAACCCGCACGGCTGAAGAGGAAATTGCAGCCCTCAAGCCGCGTCTGGAACTGCTCAAGGGAATGGGATGCAAGGTCTGTATCGCGGCAGAAACGTCGAACGCCATTCACGGCCAGATCGACACGCCGCTTTCAGCGCGTCCGTTTCTCGAAGCAGGGGCATGGAAGGAATTCGCACGTCGCATGACGGTTGTGGCCGATTTCCTGTCCGACCACGGGATCGATCTCGTCTATCATCATCATATGGGCACAGTGGTCCAGTCGCGTGAGGATATCGCACGATTCATGGATCTGACCGGTCCATCGGTCAAACTGCTGCTTGATACGGGCCATGCGCTCTGGGGCGGGTCCGATCCTGCCGAGCTGGCGCGCAGCTATCGCGAGCGTATTCGCCATGTTCACGGCAAGGATATACGCCCGTTCAAGCGTGCACAGGCCGATGTATATGACTGGAGCTTCCTGCGCTCCGTACTCTCCGGTGTGTTCACCGTGCCGGGCGATGGCTGCATCGATTATGCCCGCGTCATGCGCGAACTGCCGGATTATTCCGGCTGGATCGTGCTCGAGGCCGAGCAGGACCCTGAAATTGCCAATCCGCTCGTCTATGCCCGTATGGGCCGGAATTATCTGGTCGATACGCTGATCGCGACGGGCCATATGACGGGGGACGCATCATGAGTTCGAAACTCCTCCTGCATTCGCACAGGCGCGACGATGCGAAATGTACCGTTTCCGTCACGCCGCAATCGGCCGGATGGGGCTATATCAGCTTCAATGTCCGCTCACTCGAAGCGGGTGAGCAGGTATCCGATCGCACAGGACCGAACGAGACCTGCCTCGTTCTCGTCAGCGGCAAGGCGCGCGTCATTGGAGCGGGTCAGGATTTCGGTGTGATCGGTGAACGTATGGACCCGTTCAGCGGGGCGCCGTATTCGGTCTATCTGCCTTCGGGTGCCGACTGGCGTGTCGAGGCCGAGACACCGGTCGAGCTTGCGGTCTGTGCATCTCCTGCCAAGGGAAAATATCCTGCACGCCTTATTCCCCCCGACGAGGTGGAGCAACTGACACGCGGAACGGGTACCAACCAGCGTTTCGTGCGCAACATCCTGCCTGACACCGCGCCCGCCGAGACGCTTCTGGTCGTCGAGGTCGTGACGCCGGGCGGACACTGGTCCAGCTACCCGCCGCACAAGCACGATACGGATGATTTCCCGAACGAGACCTATCTGGAAGAGACCTATTACCATCGTCTGAAACGCGGCAGCGGTTTTGCATTGCAGCGCGTCTACACGAAGGACGGGTCTCTGGACGAGGCCATGGCAATTGCCGATCGCGACGTCGTTCTGGTGCCGAAAGGTTATCATCCGGTCGGCGCGCCGCACGGTTTCGATCTCTATTATCTCAACGTCATGGCAGGTCCGCGCCGGGCATGGAAATTCTCCATGGATCCCGACCAGGCTCATCTGCCCTACTGATCCGCAAAACGGAGTTCCAGACATGACTCTCAAAATCGGTGTCATCGGCACGGGTGCCATTGGCGAAGACCATATCCGTCGGTGCATGCAGGCCCTTTCCGGGGCGGAAATCGTGGCGGTTACGGACGTCAATCTCGAACGCGCACGCGAAGTCGCCAGCCAGTATGCGCCCGGCGCCAAGGTGCCTGAGGATGGTGAATCCCTTATTGCCCTGCCGGAAGTCGAGGCGGTGATCGTCACCTCATGGGGTGGAACGCATGCACGCTATGTGCTTGAGGCCATACGCCACGGGAAATACGTGTTTTGCGAGAAGCCTCTGGCGACGACAGCCGAAGATTGTCTGAAAATCGTCGAGGCAGAGGCCGCCCATGGCAAACGTCTGGTGCAGGTCGGGTTCATGCGCCCCTACGATGCCGGTTATCGCGCGCTCAAGGCGCTGATCGACAAGGGCGAAATCGGCGAAGTGCTGATGATCCATGCTACCCATCGCAACCAGCGCGTGGGAGCCAATTACAAGACCGATATGGGCATCACCGATACGCTCATTCATGAACTCGATGTTTTCCGCTGGATGCTGGGCGACGATTATGTCAGCGCGCAGGTCATTTTCCCGCGTCGCAGCGGCAAGGCCATGGAACATATGCGCGACCCGCAGATCGTGTTGCTGGAGACGAAAAAAGGCATCCGCATCGATGTCGAGATATTCGTCAACTGTCAGTACGGATACGACATAAAATGTGCCGTGGTGGGCGAGCTGGGCGAGGCCAGTCTGCCCATGCCCCCGGCCGTTGAGCTGCGCAAGTCTGCAGCGCTGTCGACCGAAATCATGACCGACTGGAAAGAGCGCTTCATTGCCGCTTACGACGTCGAGCTACAGGATTTCATCAATGGCGTGAAAGCCCGGAAGCTCAACGGAGCGACCTCCTGGGACGGCTATTGCGCATCGGTCGCTGCCGATGCCTGCGTGAAGGCACAGGAAAGCGGCAGGATCGAGCCGATCGCCATGCAGTCCCGCCCCGCACTCTACAACGCCTGAGAGCCAAGACCATACAGGAGCATTTCGAACGCATGAGAGCCTGACGGATCTGCCTCGTCACGACGTGACCGGGGTCAAAGGCAGCGCAGGGCGCACGAGGTCCAGACAGGCTCTTTTCACTTCATTCAATGACTGTCTCGCCCGGCGATAAAGCGCCGGGACAGGAGAACATTCCATGAAAAGAGTAAAAGACGTCGTCATGGTGTCATCTGAGCGCCATGATGTGGGCTATGTGCTGCGCATCTGCGCGATTGCAGCACTCGGCGGTATTCTGTTCGGCTACGACACCTCGGTTATTTCCGGGGCGATTTCACCGCTTCAGGAATATTTCCATCTTTCACCGGCCCAGACGGGCTGGGCCGTTTCCAACGTCGTGATCGGCTGCATGGTCGGCGCCATGATTTCCGGCACGATGGCCGACCGGCTCGGTCGCCGCATGACGCTGTTCATCTGTGCTCTTCTGTTCAGTCTGCAATCCGTCGGCACGGCGCTGGCGACCGATTTCACCTGGTTCGTAGTTTATCGCATGCTTGGCGGTATTGCCGTGGGCGTGGCTTCCGCCGTTTCCCCCATGTACATGTCAGAGGTTTCCCCCAAAGACATGCGTGGCCGTGCATTGAGCATGGAGCAGTTTGCCATCGTGTTCGGTCAGGTGGTCGTTTTTATCGTCAATTATCTGATTGCCCGTTCCGCCACACCGGAATGGCTGCTGGATATGGGCTGGCGCTGGATGTTCGGTTCCGAGATCGTGCCCTGTATCCTGTTCTGTGCGACGATCTTCTTCATTCCTGAGTCGCCGCGTTGGCATGTGCTCAAGGGCCGTCACGACGAGGCCCTGAAGACACTCTCGCGTATCTCGAACGAGCATCATGCGCGCAATCTCCATGCAGAAATCAGGCAGTCTCTTGGGGCGGTCGAGAACACGTCGCTCGGCTTTGGCAGAGTGCTGGGTGATGCGCGTGCACGCTGGATCATTTTCGTGGGTGCCAGTATCGCTGCATTGCAGCAGGTCACGGGCATCAATGTCATGATGTATTATGCGCCTATGGTGCTCAAATCCACCAGCGGTAGCCTTCAGGCTGCCCTGTTCCAGACGATCTGGATCGGTTTTGCGCTTCTGGCAGGCTGCATCATCGGCGCCTGGATTGTCGATCGTCAGGGCCGCAAGCCGCTGATGCTCTGGGGATCGATCGGTATGGTGGTCGGGCTTCTGGTCGTATCGTGGGGGCTGTATACGCAATCCACGGGGCTTATGGCGCTGACCGGCATGCTTGTGTTCATGCTGATGTTCGGTCTGTCATGGGGGCCGGTGTGCTGGATCCTGATTTCTGAAATCTTCCCCAACCGTTTCCGTGCAGTGGGCATCAGCCTTGCCGTGACCTCGCAATGGGGCATGAATTTCGTCGTCAGCCAGTTTTTCCCGATGCTGAGCGAAAACAAATACCTGTCCGAGAATTTCCATGGTGCATTCTCCATGTGGCTTTTCGCCATTCTGGGACTGTTCGCGCTATGGTTCGTCATGAAATACGTGCCGGAAACCAAGGGCGTGTCGCTGGAAAAAATCGAGGATACGATGATCAATCATCGCTCCCTTTCCGCGACGGCCTCATCGGTAGCCAATAATTCGACCCGTCACGTCTGAGGAGAGCGGATCATGCGTAAATCCCTGCGTATCGGGCTGATTGGCACAGGCTTCATGGGCAAGGCTCATGCCCTGTCCTATCAGGCAGCGGGCAATGTCTTCGACGATATATCCCGCCCCGTTCTTCATGCCGTGGCCGATATCGACGGCGCACGCGCAGCACAGTTTCGCAACCAGTTCTGTTTTGCAAAAGCCATGACGGACTGGCAGGAACTGGTGCTGGATCCTGAAATCGATGTCGTGTCCATTACGACACCGACCCTGTTCCACAAGGAGATGGCGCTTGCCGCCATCGCTGCCGGCAAGCATGTGCATTGTGAAAAGCCTCTGGCCATCAGCGCGGCCGATGCACAGGAAATGATGCTGGCTGCCGAGCAGGCCGATGTGCGCACGGCCAGTGGGTTCAATTATCTCAAGAACCCTCTGCTCAAATATGCGCGTGAGATGATTGCTTCCGGCGAACTTGGTGAAATCACCGATTTCAATGGCATCCATGCCGAAGGCTTCATGTCCGATCCGCAAACGCCCTGGTCATGGCGTTGCGATCCGGCGGGCGGGCAGGGGGCGATTGCCGATGTCGGCAGTCATATCATCGCCATAGCGCGCTATCTCATGGGGCCTGTCACGCAGGTTTTCGCTCAGCTGGACACGCCTGTCGCATCCCGTCCGGTCAAAACCGGAGCAAGCGAGCGCAAGCCGGTTGGCGTGGACGATATTGCACGCATGATTGTCTCGTTCGAGCGGGGGTGTTCAGGCGTATTGCAGGCCAACTGGCTGGCGACAGGGCGTAACATGCAGCTCGCCTTTCAGATTTCGGGCAGCAAGGGCAGCCTGGTTTTCGATCAGCAGCGCATGAACGAACTGCAGTATTTCAAGGCTGGAGAAGATCCGCGTTCGAACGGATTCCGTCTGATCGAATCAGGACCACAGCATCCGCCCTATGGCGCTTTCTGCGTGGCGGGCGGGCATCATCTGGGTTTCAACGATCTCAAGACCATAGAAATGGCCGAGTTCATCAGGGCAATCGACCGCGATGAGCCCGCCAGTCCCGATTTTCGCGAGGCGTGGGAGGTGCAGCGTCTGATCGATGCCGCTGTGATGTCTCACAAGGATAGAGCCTGGCTGACGCTGTGACAGCTGATATCGAGAAATCTGCCTTGTGACAGTGGGGCATGAAGGCCCCGGACAGGGCCACTATCGAAGGTGAAGGAAAAACAATGCCGCTCCTGCATTTTCATGTCGTCGAAGGCCGAAGCGAAAGCGATATCAAGGCCATGCTCGACGCCGCTCATGAGGCTATGCTCGAAACCTTCGAGGTGCCTCGTGGCGATCGCTACCAGATTGTCTCGGAGCATAAAAAGACGCATCTCATTGTCGAGGATACGGGTCTGGATATACCGAGGACGGACAAGGTATTACTTCTGCAAATGTTCACCAGACCGCGTGGTGACAAGAAAAACGAAGAGTTTTATAAAAATCTGACAGACAGGCTTCAGAAGAGCTGTAATATGGCGCCTTCCGATGTCATGATTTCCGTTGTCGAGAACAACGATGCCCATTGGTCGTTCGGACATGGGCGGGCGCAGTTTCTGACCGGAGAACTATAGGCCTTCGATGCCGGTGGAGTGACCCGTATGGCCCCCGAGACCCGTTCCAGATCCTGCGCTCCTTCAGAACAGGAGGCGGCAGTCGGCACAAACCGGCCGGCTTTTCCTCTGGCTGTCTGTGCTGAAATGCAGTTTCTCGACATGCCTGTGGTCGAGCGTGTCAGGCATATTGCACGCGAAGGATTTCTGGTCGAAATCTGGGACTGGACGCGGCACGATCTCAAGCGTCTTGCCGCAACGGGCGCGGAATTCTCGTCCATGACCGGTTAT
>Ga0157365_10001060_pt1 | contig 11504 bp, 14 predicted proteins | sample AttsexASBM3_FD_111478 | JGI IMG/M metagenome (GOLD analysis project Ga0157365, IMG submission 111478) | Fungus gardens microbial communities from leaf cutter ant in Ribeirão Preto, State of São Paulo, Brazil - Atta sexdens ASBM3 | ecosystem: Host-associated > Fungi > Mycelium > Unclassified ... | reverse complement strand
TGAAGCAAAGGCAGCCCACCCATGTTTTGAGCATTGGGGCTCTACCATTGGGTTTTTGATTAGGGGATTACATAACCACCTGGACAGCAGTGTTAACTTGGCACGATCCTTTTGGACTACTATCTGTGTTTTGGATGCTGCTCTCTAGGAGACTAAAGCAAGAAAAGCTCCACCAACAAGAGCCTCAACTGGTACAATGCGTCCAACACGTGTCACAATGATCACGAGTCAGACATAAATAAACAAATGAAGCAGACATAAAGATGGGAGGTGAAATCATGACAATATTAGTAGTAGAGGTTCAGTAGAATAGGGGTCCCTCCATGGACTCAAGGGGGGAGATGATGGTGGTTGGATACCTAGCTAGTATCTCATGTGTCCCAATATAACTAAAAGAAAATAAAAAATAAATAAATATTGACTTAGCTGTTTTGCCAAGTCATGACAATAACAACAGCAACAAAAGATCAAGGTGTAATATATAAGTTAACACCAAGGTCATTTTACTTGATTGTTGTTACTTTCCTACTTTAAAGGTCACTAATAGTATGGACCAAACTTTTTTCTTTCTTTAATAGCATACTTGTTACTTCAGAGTATTTTCTTTCTCTTTTTATTTGAGTTTTTATTATAAAATCAACTAAAAAACAATACCATAGTCTATATCATATACTGCTTTGACACTTGGTGACAAAAAACACAAAGCAATCACATATACAATACAAAGTAGATCATAACACAATTGTTCTTATAGATGAGTAGACTTTCTATTTGAGAGTGCATTCCAGTTTTTTCAAGAAATAGTCAAGATGATCAATTGGTTTTTGTTTAGTTTCAAGATACTACCTATTTTTGAGTAGTGCTGAAATTACCTTCAGTTCCTTGGATTTTTGGGTGATCTGCAATATTTGCTTGTGTTTCATACACTGTGATGACAGGATTGTTTTTCCTCTGGAAGAATATTGTTAGCTCACTCCATGCAATCAGTGAGGTTGAACATGCCTCCGTCCAATGTCCAAAAAATCCCAAGTAGTAGATTCGAATGGTTTCTGCTCCACGACTCTCAGGGAAGAATAGAGTAAGAGAGGAAACATTAGAAAATTTCACGGTTCTTTGACAGCATATGTGATGGTATTCCTCTGATGAATCTGCCAATTGACTTACTTTACTGTATATTCTCCAATTTCCTTTCCCTCGGCCATTTCAAGTTCCTGAGTCGGTCTTTTGTGCTCAATATCATTGAAATCCATGTCTTCGTTGGCGAACTAATAAACATCTGAGAATATGTGCGAGGAGCCCCTGGTCGAGACATACATACAAGATGCACCTTCTTAGGTGTTTGGTCACCCGGACCTGTTTTCAATAGCACAGAGCGTAGCCTGATGGAGCCCGTGAAAGGGACTTTTATGATCCTATAGTCGAATATCAGTCTCCCGTGTTCAAAGGGATTGCAAGACCCACATCTGATCATCGGTATCTGATTCTAGGAACTGGCACTCATAAGCAACTTTGGAGATCTGGGAAGGAAAGCATGTCTGTGCACCTGGATTTCATCTAGGCGCTTGTCCCAAGGCTTTATGATGACTTCACCAGGTTGAATTGCATTCAAAGCCACGACATTGGAACGGTCAATGCGAGTGTAAAGATTATCTTGAGGGCCGAGATCTGTGGCATCGTGGTCGTGGTCATGGCTTCCGCCATGGCAATGAGAATCGTGTTCGTGTGTCATAAGATGCGGAGTGATGTACTTGGCTTTGTTTGGATGACTTCATGTCCTTCTTGACTACTGCCTGGAAGGTACGCTGATTCTTATATCTGCAGCTCATCGAGGATGTTTTTCCGTAATTTGCGTTCGATAAACACCTTCCTGCGAAGGGGCCACCCGCCAGTGCGTCCTGGGGTTGGTGGAATGAGACAACAAAAATCCCTGATTTCTTCGACTTGCTCTTGTTGTATGTTCATGATTCCAGTGCTGATGATATAGCCAGCTTGCAGATTTTCGAGAAAGGGAGGGAGGGGTACCGGCAGCGCACATTTGTACTCGTACAATAGTTCTAGCATCAATTTATTTTTCTACTTTGTCCTACTCCATGTCAGAACAGACTCCAGAGCCTCAGCCTGGACCTCATATTGAGTCCATACAACACGACGAATTGCCCCCTACCCAATCATATCAGTCTTCACCACCTGCTGTTTCGTTCAAAATCTTCAGGCCTACGGATACAGTGACTAGATTGCTCGGTGAGTTGTTGTGGAACTTCACACTCTGCTTGGCCAACAACAGAGCACCGTACAGCGCCGTTGCCCGATGAATACTTTGAACCTACCGCAGCCGACCTCAGAGATGCCCAGACCACACTGATTGCTCGCTCGCGTGCTTTGACCGAAGCCCCACTGCAGCTAAGAACGACGAGAGAAGCTATTGAAAAGGCAAAGCGGGATCGGTGGCCCTTGGTATGTCTCTCTTGACTCAGAACATATCTATCCTCATCCGTCTCTTAGACGAGGATTCGTGTCAGATTTGCCGATCGTACTCAGCTGGAACGAGTGTTTCCTTCCGTAGACAGGATTAAGTCTGTATATGCCTTCGTGCGAGAGCTGCTGCGTGATGACGTGAAGCCAATCAAGTTCATATTATGTATGTCCCTGTTCATTGTCCATTTCCATTGTGTTAATGCTCTAGCTCACAGATCAATCACCCCCTAAGCGAGATTTGAAGGTTTCTGATCCAGCAGTCAAAAGACTCTCTCTTTCAGAACTCCAGCTTGCTCCTGCATCGGTGCTCCTGTTACGTTTCGAGGATGATAGCCTCAATCGTATGTTTCCTGCATCTCAAAGAAAACAATTGGATGATGCTTTTAGATGTGAATGTCACGGCTCCTCTCTTACCGCAAGTCCTCATGCAAGCCGTTGATTTACCAATACCATCAGAATCTGATCGACCTTCCAGTCAAAGTTCTCCTGCCGGTCAGCTGTCTGGTGTTTCCAAGTTGTTATCTAGTAGTGAACGAAAGCAACCCAAATGGTTTAAACTGGGAAGTGAGTCAACACAGTGACCTCGATTTTGACCTCATGCCTTTTTAAAGAGAAATAGTTGCAAGTGTAATTAGTAAATCGGAAAGTTGGTGTCTATATCCGTTGACCATGCTCGTAGTCCACCTATCACGTCCCAAACTTTACCGCAAGGACGACAATGACGCAGTGTGTCGGCAGCAATTTGTGAATCGTTTCCCAAACGGCACAGAACATAGATTGGAATATTTTCATCATTAGGCAGGTATGCCTCAGGTTCGGCAACCAATTCATGAAGAGGGACGTCTAAAGACGATCAGAAAGATGTCACCAGCATAACATCTACACTCACTTTTGCTTGATTCAAGTCGACATATTCCGAATTCAGTGAATGGGCGAACGTCAATGAGGTTCATGGTTTTACCCTCATCTAGGATTGCTTTCAAATCCTGGATTTCTATTACAGCCGCGAATAATCTTATTGACCTGAGAAAAGTCTCACCCTGACCGTTATCCGTCGCTCAGCTTGTCCATGGAGTAGACCTCTCTGTATCCAGTCAGGTCTTGGTCCTCCACAAGTTTGAATGTAGTCTGTTTCCGTTATTGACCTCAGGTCGAAATCCTGATTTCCGCACGCAACACAACCCTTCTTGCGGGACCGAAGTTTCACAGAACGAAAAGGCGGAGAACTTAGAGCAGAAAAGAGAAGCATCGATGGTTTCGTCTCTGTCGTTGGTGTAAGTAACGAATCGCAGTTGAATCTTTCGGACTTAATATCACCCTGAAGACCTGAGATGAGTTTAATTGTCTCCAGTGCTTGAAGATTTCCGATTATGCCTGTTACTGCTCCAAGAATACCTGTTTCCTCACAGGTTCCCGCAACCTCTGGAGCTGGAGGTTTAGGAAATAGACATCGATAGCACGGACCATCAGACCCCAAATTGTAGACGACGAGTTGCCCTTCATACTTCTGGGCAGCCCCACTGACCAGAGGCTTTCGCAGGACGACGGCTACGTCAGATAGAAGATAACGAGTTGGAGCGTTATCCGTGCAGTCCAACAATATATCATAGTAACCAAGGAGGTCCAAAGCATTCTGTGATGTCAAGCGACTCCTGATGACGTTCACTTTGATCGATGAGTTTATCCTGATGATCTGTGAAGTAGCAGAAGACTCCTAAGAACATAAAATTCACCTTCTGATGCTTTCAGCTGCGGATTCAGCCTTATATGAACCGAGTGAAGTTTCTGCATGGAGTATTTGTCGTTGTAGGTTTGAAAGTTCGACTATGTCATCGTCAACTATGCCAATAGTTCCTGCAGGAATTTAGTCAAGGCCCGACGAAGCTATTCATTGTTATCCTGACCTACACCAGCTGCTGCAAGGTACTGAAGTACTGGACAACCAAGTCCACCAGCCCCGACAACGACAGCAGAACTTTTGCCAAGTCTGACTTGACCTGTTCAAACTTAAGGGAGTGAGCCAAGGCCAAAAGAGCCTCGAACAACTGACCAGCCAGTCCAAATCCGTCAAGTATCATCTGGCGTCCATAGCGCTTGTAGTCCAGAAGAGGGAGAGGGAGTGAAGTCATTAATCAGATGGGCGCCTGAAGAAAAGGTAGTTCTTAGCTAATAGCTTCATTATCTTTATGCCCACTAATCAAGAAGCCAAAGAAGAGGGAGGCTCGTCGGTCCATACAAGTATTCAATTATCTGAGTGCTTGGTTCGCCTCTCACCCTAGTGTTAATCAGTTACCAGCAAAACACCAAGTTCTCCCTGGCCAAATATATCCGGTCGTGGAAAATGGTCTGTCTCCTCTTTCAAGTTCGGTTTTGGAGCGGAATGTCTTCGTGATGGAGACCCCGACACATTCTGGCAGTGCGCTTGATGCAGTTTTGTTGAAGATGCAGTAAATCGCCTTACCATACAGTACCATAGCTCAGACGGTCCTCAGCCTCATTTCATCACTGTCGAATTTCCTCGCAAAGTCGCAATTCAGGCAAGTTGGCAGCTTTTCAGCGTTTCTATGTCTAACATGACTCTGGGCACACAGAAACTCAGCATTTTATTGAACTATCCTCTAGATGATTCGTACACCCCAACGACGTTGGCTGTACGTGCTGGGACCGGGTTGAGTGACCTCCAAGACGTCAGAGTCCTCAGTCTCGAAAAACCAGACGGATGGATAACTTTCGATCTATCTGGTGAACCTAATGGAGACAATGATGGCTTGTATGTTGGATCTTGGTCATTTTTTCTCTCTCTCGAATTCTGATCCTTTATCAGAGCTCCTGTTTATGCATTTGTCCTTCAAGTGATTATCTTGGCCAATCACATGAACGGCAAAGATACTCATGTCCGAGGTTTGCGTGTGCTAGGTCCTATTGAGTTCAATCATGTCACTCTTTTTTCTGTGGTCACTTCTCATTCACTTCTCATTATAAACAGGGATCAAACCTACGACGGTGACCCCTTCACTTTTGAGTCTAAAAGGTACAAACTATTCGAGGTCATTCGATGAAATTTGCCTCCCACGATGAATCGGATCAGAATCTTATTGAACGAGACACCGCAATATGATACAACCGCTCGGATGGAAGTTCTATGTTCTCTACCATCAGTTGGTTACAGGTCGCCTTGGATTCACGGCTTTCTTCATTTGTCTGCAGGTTGAATTTGAAGAAGTAGGCATCATTGGATAAAGTCTCCAGTGAGACTGCAACATTAGACGTTTGTAGATACATCAGATTGGATCGACACATCATAAATATGAATATACAAGGGACACAAGAGACACGTATCTCAGAAAATCTAATCTAATGATTAAACAATTAAGTCGTAGAATGGTATCTGAATTGCGAGTAAGGATAGGATTGTTGATCAGAGGAAGATGAGGATCCTGGCTTTTTATGAAGCTGGAATGAAAGGTCTTGCTTTGGGATCCCATTACTAGTATGCATGGTACCGGGATATGGTGTAGAGTACGCAGTGGCGGGATGTGATGTGCCAACGTTCCAGACTGATTGTAATTGTTGGGCGGCCTGGGAAACATCCTTCTTGAGAATTGTATATCAAAATGGATACACGAATAACACTTACTGTGGATCTCTGATTACTTACGTGTGCGCTCGAATGAAGATCACCATAGGTTGTATGCTGTTGAGTTCGAAAGCGTTGGTCATATTCAACTTGATAGGACGGTTGTGATTGTGACTTAACGCTGGGGCTGAATCTTCCCTCCCGAGGCTGATAATGGCTAAATGCATTTGCTGAAGGGAATTGAATATACTGGGTTGCGATATAGGTTTGGCTGGGTGCTGCGGAGTACTGATCAGGTATGTGAGTACGGAGATCACTGTAAAGCCGGGTGTGAATTGGATCACTGCCATGATAAAGCGGCGACAGAATAGGAGCCTGAGGTGTAGCCTCTGAGGTTCCATAGGCTTGGTATGTTGTGAGGTTATTAGAGGGAGAGGATGGATTCATGCCTTGCGCTGGATGGCGGTTGTATCGGATGTCTTCGAAAGTAGAATTAGCTTCATCGATCCCTGCAAACATTCGAGATCGACATTGTAGGCAAATAAATTCGACAGAATCCCAATTCCGCTTTGAGCGACCAGCCCTCTTGTCAGCCAAGTCATGGCAAGCAATATGTTGCCATTTGAAGCATTTCCCGCAGGACATCATTGGACTGCCATCGTCCTGGCTTGTGCATTAATTGAGTAACTCACTTGTCAGACATGAAACGCACCAAATTCAGTCCTCGTTTATCACAAATTTCGCAGTCAACTTCCCATTCATTTGTCTTGGCACGAGCTTTCTGTGCAGTATGAATGGCTGAAGGCTCGGCTCGATGTCGGTGAAGGTAAGGTTTACTGGCTTTCTGAGGCATCTGCGAAGACTCCTTGGCAGCAGTGGGCCACGGTTCTTCCCCGTTACTCGATTCCACTTCTTGCCTGGATAAAAGTTAGTATTGCAAAACGACATTGTCAAGATGCTATTTACTCTTGTTCTGTTTGTTTGCGTGATTCGCTCCTTTCTCGCTCCTTTCTCCGTTGTTCACGCGCTTGTTCGCGCCGCAGCCGTTCCTCTTCCTCACGCTGGCGACGAGCCTCCAATCTCCTCGCACGACCCATTTTTTCCTCCTCCTCTGCTTTGCGTATTTGTGCAAGGCGAGCCTCCTCCCGTTCGCTCTCTTTGATGGCCAGACGAGATGACCTCTTGCGGTGTACAAATGCATCTTCCATGCGTTTCTTCCTTTCCACCTCCTGTAGAGACTAAATGAGGGAACACCGGATGTCTGAATGTCCAAGCTCACTCTCAGAACTTCAGTTATTCTGGGAATTATTTCATTCGTGAGGCGCTTATATAAAGCTTTTTCCGAGTAATGGGTAGCTTGTTCAAACTGTTCCGCTACATGCTCCCACTCCGCAAGAGTGACACAGATCTAAATCAAGAGTGTTGGGAAGCCAAACCTGCCGAGCCCAAGAAAACTTACTGTCTCCCATTCAAGAAAGATCTCTGTCAAATTTTCGGCCTCTTCTTTTTGAATGAATCTATCGGATTGATGTTGGCTCTGATTTTTTAATTGTGCGTCTAGATCATTGGATTCATCGGAAAGCTCGGTCAACTCGCTGACACTATCATCCCGGGCACCATTTGTTACATTCCTTGCGGGCGAACCTTTTTTTTCATCCCTGCCACGTTCATGATTAATCTCTGGTGTTTCGTTCATCCATTCGGCCGGGATACACTGCCATTGGTTTTGTGCTCCTAGCAAACGAGCACTAACACGTGTACCCTGTGGTCGAGCTTTTGTACTGCCTTCTGTTAACCTGACAATCTGTCTTGTGCCGCGTGCCTGTGTTGATAATGTCGCAAATTCTTTGGCCCGTGCGTCAAGCTTGATTTTAGCTTGTAATTTGGCCGCTCGACCTGATCCGGTTCTTTGTGACAAATTTTCTTGCGTTGTGCTCGCATCAGCACGTCGCTTCTTGGATGATTTTCGCTTGTGCTGTTCTGTTGGTGAAACTTTCCAATCCTCAGCAGTTCTTTTGCGTTTCAAACTCTTTGCGGGCTTGGGTAATATCCTTTGTATCCAAAGACGATCCTCTAATGCCAATATTGAGTCAAACCCTCACCGATGATTTCCAGTGACATACCACCGATAAGCCAGTAAGCATTTTTTTTGCTGTCATAGCCAATTGGTTCATGACGCTTGATAGAATTATCAGTAAGAAAGGTGACAGAGGCGATCAATTCACGATACCCAAGCAGCAAATTCATCGTCACTTCTCATTAACGTTCTAAGGCGGGTGGGATTCTGGAATTGCCATTCCGTGACTAAATGCATAGACTCGAGTTTCGCAAGGACTGGAAGATCAAACCAATCAATAGAAACACCCTTCTTTTCATCGAGTTCTTGGCTGGCAGCACGCGAAACACCGGAAGTTGGCACTGGAAGGACTTGAGATTCCTGGGACGTATGGTCGGCAGATGCTCCCAAGGGGACCTACAGTGAGCGGTAAGCTCATATGATAACGACACGAGTGCAGGGGGGAACTCGCCTCCTCTGGATGACGTTGACCATCGTAGATCTCTGGGGAATGTTCTTTCAGTTCTGTTTTCAGTGCCTTTGGATGTTCTGAGCCCAGAGGATTGGAAAGAGGATCCCGTTTCAGATATTGCTTACGAAGGGCGAATTGCCAATTGTCGATGCTGGACCAGATAGTTTATGGGGTAGACGAAAAAAAATGGCATCCACATACGATATTTTTCTGTCATAAGTGAGTGTGTGCAACAATCTCTGCATGACGAAAGAAACGATGTCTTTCGTGCCAGACACGAGATCGGACTCGATGTCCTACAATGGGTGAGCAGAGGACGAGGTGAGAAAGACAAGGCCATGCGTACATTTGGCGTAATACCATGGATATTGAGCATGGGAGAGAAAGTTGTGAGAAACTGACAAAATGCGGCCCATTTCCAATGAGTGCGGAGGAGGAACTCGTTCTGTGAAGGGGACTCTGGTGGCTGGATGTAAAGAGAGTTTGCAAGTGATGCACCGGCTCGGCGAGGCATCGGAGCCTGGATTGTAAGCCGCGATCCACGTCTCACTGAGATTATATCTGTGTTGATTGCAAGTGCTCTGCAATACTCTGTTCTGGGCGTTCTAGGTCAGGAATCTGCCTATGTTTGAAGCTGATGTAATACATGCGTTATGTAATCAAATCCACAAATATTCTTCCCCCACAAACCTTCCCAGCGCCTCGAGCATCGAATCTGTGCATTCATGCCCGACCCCTGCCAGCAGCATCAATTTCTTCACACCGTCTGGCCCTACCTCCAGCTTTTCTACAAAGTCCCGACTCATCTCCCACGGCACAAGCTTGTCATCGGCACCTGACATGACCAATATCTTTTTACCCAAGAATGCATTTGTTGCGTCCAGTCGGTCATACGGTGTTGCTACAGGATCATTGCGCGCCACCATCTCAGTGAGCCCAGTCGGGAAGTAGGGGGGTTCCGCAGGAACAGAGTATTTCATAGCTCTTGCTTGCATCAATTTCAGATAATCAGGACATGCGATGATGGGAACACCAAGTTTGACGCGTTCATCTTCTTCAGTAGTTAGTTAGTTGCTTAGAACTCATCTCGATGTACTCTTACCATGCGCGAGGCTCAGCCAGGTAGAATGCCCTCCGAGACTTTTACCGGCAACTCCCCAGACATGTACACTGCGGTTGTACGTCGGGAACAGGTATGCAGGCAGAAAATCAATCAAAAACGAGACGTCCGCTGCCGTCCCGCCTTCAAGTTTGATGGGACTCCGTAAGCTACAAAAGAGTGGCGGTGAGAAAACATTGCTCACACTGGATTGCGTACATATCCAGCCTGATCATTTTCTTCATCAGTGCATGTAGAAACACTTTGTTTTGTAAAGCTCTTACATATGTCGATCGTTTCTGAGCTCGAGTTTCTTGGACCAACCGTCATTTGCTTTTTTGTCTACAAGTCGTGAACCATGGTTTCGATGATCCTAAGACAATTTGAGCGTAGACAATTGGCCTGACCGTCTAAGGTAGCATACAAAAGTGATGATCATGAGATCATACCCATCATCCAATCCTTGTGGAGGTCGAGATTCTCTCAGAATTGTCTCCACATACCCTTCAATGGCCGATGCTGACCCATGGCGGCCATGTAAGAAGAATAACCCTACAATTGGCCGAGGAGAGTCTGCGAGACGTGCCAAGCTAAAGACATTGACGATCAAGCCTGCTACTACGATCTGTTTTGAGTGGACCATGGTTAGGAAGAAAAGGCAGTCCATAATTGTGGTTATTGATATCTAGGGGCACTAAAATGGTCTAAAATAGGAGAAACCAAGTTGGCACAATTAATTACCACCGACCGCCACCACGACTACCTTGATCGTAACCTCCTGAGTGATATCTCCCTCCATATCCTCCTCCAGCTCCGTAACGACTGTTGCCACCACTTCGACCACGGTTTCCTCCTCCACCGTAACGGCCTATAAGTAAAATCAGAAAACTATCAACCTGGATCGGAATTCACACGTACCCCGACCACTACCTCCTCCACTGAAAGCTGCCATTTCCTCAAGTTGCGGGGGAACAACGGCCTTGGCTTCGCGAAGAATATTGATTAACTCTCGGGAAGCCTTTGCATTCTCGGTGGTGAAATATGTGAATGAGGTCCCTTTCATACCGGCACGCTAGTTGTGTGCCAAGGTCAGTGCCTGTAAAGGAACACCAAGATAAGATCCTTTACCCCAGTTCGACCGATCCGATGAATGTAGTCTTCACAATTATTAGGGAAATCATAATTCTGCACACAAAATGAGCGCATATTGGAGAAAAACAACTCAATACTTACGATAACATAACCTACATCCTTCACGTCTGCGGATGAGAGCGGCCAAAGTCAAAAATAAAAAATCAATAAAGATCCGTAGGCGGAACAAGCGCTTCGAGTCTCTGATGAGCACATCCAAAGAGTTGCCAGCAAAGAGGGGGCATGGTGCTCAAACGTGGAAACAACACTTGTTTACACATTTACAATGTTGCCGTGTCTTCACCAAGTCCAGGTAGAAATCGGGATACTCGAGCTACTACCGTACCGTAACACGACCAAGCACACTTGACTCAGAACGTTCCTGATGATAAAGCCAGAACGGGAAACAAGTGGGCCCAAAAGGTCAGCATTGGATCGGATTCTGTAAACGCCTCGAGTGCGATTTCTGTCCTAGGAGAATCTGGGAACATCGGGATGATCTGGTGAGTACAAGTATGAAACCTGCTTTGCCTTCTTCGTGGCGTAACAGGTTTCTCAGAATACCCCAGACCGGACTTGATCGCGACTATGGTACGCGAAGAAAACAACATGCCCACTTATAATGGTCTTATCACTCAGATGAAAGGATCACCTAGCCGCAGCGCTTGCTGAAAACTGAATATACGCACCGAGA
>Ga0157365_10001059_pt1 | contig 11504 bp, 7 predicted proteins | sample AttsexASBM3_FD_111478 | JGI IMG/M metagenome (GOLD analysis project Ga0157365, IMG submission 111478) | Fungus gardens microbial communities from leaf cutter ant in Ribeirão Preto, State of São Paulo, Brazil - Atta sexdens ASBM3 | ecosystem: Host-associated > Fungi > Mycelium > Unclassified ... | reverse complement strand
GGAAATCGGCCTGCGCCGCAACGGGGATCGCTTCGGGCATCAGCATGCCCTGCTGGCCAGCGGCTTTCCCGCCGACGATCCGGAGGAAACGGATCAGGGGCGGTCGGGTGACCCGCTGCCGCTGAAGGCGCGCGCCCGCGTGCTTCGCCTCACGCTCCCGGTCGGTGGACAGGCCGTCGTCCCGACCAATGCGGATCGCTGTGTCTATGCTCTCGTCGTTGCGGGACGCGTGGAAATTCTTGGGCACGACGCCGACGTGGGCTGTGGTATCGCGATCACGGGATGCGAGACGGTGATTGTGCATGCGCTCGAGCCATCCACCCTGGTCGTCTGCGATTCTGACTGAAGTAGACGAGCCTGAAGGCGGGGGCGGGGAAACCCAAGCGTGTATGGAATTGCCGGACATCCGTGGCGGGCCCCAGCGGCGATACGCTCAGTCTCGGCGCCGCCGGTAGAAGGAGGATATAATTATGAGGCTCTGTCGCTACGGCGCTCCAGGGGAAGAACGGGCGGGACTGGTGGACGCGGCGGGTGGCTTGCGCAGCCTGGCGGGTGTAATCGGGGATGTATCGCCGGAGGTTCTGGCTCCGGCGCGCCTAGCCGCTCTGGCGGACATCGATCTCCGGACCTTGCCGCTCGTGGAGGCGGGTGTGCGCCTCGGGGTGCCGGTTGCGGGGATCGGAAAATATGTCTGTATCGGACTCAATTACCGGGACCATGCCGATGAGGCGGGTCTACCGGTGCCCGAGGAGCCGATTGTGTTTCTCAAGGCGATTACGGCGCTCTCCGGGCCTGACGATCCGATAATCCCGCCGATTGGCGCAACACAGTTGGACTGGGAAGCCGAACTCGCGGTCATCATCGGTACGTGCGCGAAGAACGTCACGGTGGGCGAGGCGCTGGACCACGTCGCGGGTTACTGCATCGCCAATGACGTCTCCGAACGTGCCTTCCAGATGCAGTCCAGCCAGTGGGACAAGGGCAAGGGCTGCGACACGTTCGGTCCGCTCGGCCCGTGGCTGGTGACCCGGGACGAGGTGCCCGATCCTCAGGACCTGGCGATCTGGCTCGAGGTGAACGGGCGCCGGATGCAGAGCGGCAACACGCGCACGATGATCTTTTCCGTGGCCGAGATCGTCGCGTACGTCAGCCACTACATGACGCTGATGCCGGGCGACGTCATCGCCACCGGAACCCCTCCGGGCGTCGGGATGGGGATGCGGCCGGAGCCCGTCTATCTCCAGTCCGGCGACGTCGTGGAACTCGGCATTGATGGGCTTGGCCGGCAGAGGCAATGCGTGGCCTGATGGGCTTCGCGCCGCGTGCGGAGCAGATTGAACAAAGGAAGAAAGCATGATGAACGCGATTTTGGACACAATGCTCGCGCGGCGGGCGACGAAGCGCTTCGATGGGACTCACAGGATTCCGGACGAGACGCTGGCCGCCATCCTGCACGCCGCCCGGACGGCGCCCACGGCCTTCAATATCCAGAACTGGCGTTTCCTGGTGGTACGCGACCTCGCCGTGCGGGCCGAGATCAAGGCGGTGGCGTGGAACCAGCCGCAGATTGAGGAATGTTCGGCGCTGATCGTCCTGTGCGCGGACATGCATGCCTATGCGAAGAATCCTGGTCGCTACTGGAAGGACGCACCGGAGGCGATGCGGGAGAAATATGTCGGCATGATAACCCAGTTCTACGAGAACAACCCGGCGATGCAGCGTGACGAGGCGTTCCGCTCCGCCGGCATGGCGGCCTATGCGCTCATGATGGCGGCAACCGCGCATGGCTACGATACTTGTCCGATGGACGGGTTCGATTTCGAGCAGGTGGCGGAGATCATCCGGTTGCCGAAGGACCACGCCCTGGTCATGTTCGTCGCGATCGGTAAGGGGACCGGCGAGCTGCCGCCGCACGGCGGACGCATCCCGGACGCCGACATCATTGTCCATGACCGGTTCTAGGCGCGCTATGTCACGCAGGTATGGGGACGCACGGTCGCGATAAGGGTCGCGACGGCAGTGGGGTTCGCAAGGGTCGAAAGGTCGCCGAACCCTTCCGTGTCGCCGTTGGCGATTTTCCGCATTAACCGCCGCACGATCTTACCCGATCGCGTCCGCGGCAGATCGGGGACGACATACACGCGTTCCGGCGCGGCATAGCGGCCGAGCCGCGTTGAGACGGCCCGCGCGACGCGCGGCAGGATGTCATCTGGTGCAGGGCCGTTCGACACGACGAAGACCACGATCGCCTGTCCCTTCAGGGCGTGAGGAATACCGACCGCCGCGGATTCGGCGATGGCGGGCTCAGCGGCCAGGGCGTCTTCGATTTCGGCCGATCCGATACGATGGCCGGACACGTTGATCACGTCGTCGACGCGGCCTGTGAGCCAGAAATAGCCATCCCGGTCGCGTCTGGCACCGTCACCCGTGAAATAGAAGCCGGGGAAGGGCCGCAGATAGGTCGCATGGAAATGCGCCTCGTTGCCCCAGATGCCCAGTGCGCGACCCGGCCAGGAACCGGCAATGCACAGCATGCCTTCTGCCTCGCCCTCCAGAATAGCGCCCGATGCGTCCAGCAGGAGCGCGGTGACACCCGGGAGCGGGAATGTCGCCGCACCCGGCCGCGCCTCGATCGCGCCGGGAACAAGCGAAATCATGATGCCACCCGTTTCGGTCTGCCACCACGTGTCCGCCAAGGGACAGCGCCCGCCGCCGATCGTGGCGTGAAACCATCCCCAGGCTTCCTGGCTGATCGGTTCGCCAACCGACCCCAGGACGCGCAGGCTGGAGAGGTCGTAGCGCTCCGGAACCGCGTCGCCTTCCGCCATCAGCGCGCGGATCGCGGTCGGTGAGGTATAGAACCCCGTCACGCGGTGCTTTTCGATCACCCGCCACCACCGCCCGGGATGTGGATGCGACGGCATGCCCTCGAACAGCAGGATCGTGCCGCCATTCGCCAGCGGACCATAGACGACATAGCTGTGGCCCGTGATCCAGCCGATATCGGCGGTGCACCAGAAAATGTCGCCCGGAGCGTGCGCGAAGACCAGGGCGTGCGTATAGGCGGCCCACAGCAGATAGCCCCCGGTCCCGTGCACGATACCTTTCGGTTTCCCGGTGCTGCCGGAGGTATAAAGCAGGAAAAGGGGCGCGTTCGCGTTCATCGGTTCCGGGTCGCACAGATCGGACGCCACGGAGAGCAGCGGGGAGAGGAAATGGTCGCGGCCTTCGGTCATGGGAACGGTCTCAGATGTGACCGACACGACGAAGACATGCCGGATGGGAAGCGACGCGCCATGAGCCAGTGCCGCATCGATCGTCGCCTTGAACGGGATACGCTTGGCACCGCGACGCCCGACATCGGCGGTGATGATCACGCCGGCGCCGCTGTCCGCCAGCCGATCGGCGATCGCCTCCGGCGAAAACCCCCCGAAAAGCACGATATGAACCGCACCAATGCGCGCGCACGCCAACATCGCGATCACGCCTTCCGGCACGCCGGGGAGATGAATGGCCACGCGGTCGCCCGGCGCGACGCCGTGGTCGCGCAACACGTTGGCCATCCGGCACACCCGGGCGAGCAACTGCCGGTAGCTCAGGCGAAGGGCATCGTCCTCTTCTTCTCCCTGCCAGATCATGGCCGCTGCGTCGCCGCGCGTTTCAAGATGCCGGTCGAGACAGTTGACGCTGGCGTTCAGCCGGCCATCCGGGAACCAGGTCCCATCGGCATCCACAGCGTGAGTCGGCTCCGCGATCCAATCCAGGGCGCGCGCGCACTTTAGCCAGTAGTGTTCCGGATCGCCGCGCGCTTCATCCCGCCGCCCGTGATATTCACCAAGAGTCGACACCAATGGGAACGCCATTGCGCCATCGCCTTATATATCATGGTTGAGAAAACGTTGACGTTCCGACGTCGCGACGATGCCGAACCGGGCCACTGCGGCCGAGTATCATTCGACTCACACAGATTCTGCAAACAGAATTTTATCTTATTTCGTTAATATAAAGAATGGTGCGTACGCGCACGGCGGCTGCCACGCTTTTCAGATGCGCCTTTCGCCTAAGTTGCCGGTGTGGCTTCGGCGATCAAATGGGGCGCGCAAGAATAAAGCGCGTATAAAACAGATATATACATCGAATTTAAGAGTTGCGCGATCGTGTCGCGTTTCCATAACCTGTCCATCGCACTTCGACGGTAAGAGGCGCTTTCTTACCAAAGAACGATATCATTAATGATACCAGCGCACAAAAAAGTACGCTATTGACTCAAACATAGGATGATTTGCAAAGATGGGTGTCGTCGACTGCCCCATCTATCCAGATTTGCTTCGTGTCATTGCGGCATAAGTGTCAAAAATCGAGAATAAATAAGTCTAAATCCGTCTTGTGCCCGTTTCTGTGAGCGCCACGAACACCGGCGGAAGCGTCGATATTGAAAGACTGTTTTTCTTGAGAGGATCGTGCCGATGAGCATCAGTCAGAAATCTGAGGGCCGCAATTCGAGCGCCGATGTCGAGCCCTCTGCGCGAAAGGATGCGCGCGAAGCCGCCGTCATGAGACCGGTCGGTTTCTTCCCCGGACTGGGCAGCCGCGCGGCGTATCGCCAGCTTGAACGCGATCTGTTCGAGAGTGACGTACCGGACGTTCGTCAGGTTTTCCCGGAAGCGGCGGAAGCCCTTGGCTATGATCCCCAACGCCTCGTCCTGCGGGATTCCAATATTCCTGTTGATCGGATCGAGCGGCAGGCGTTTCTGGGTGCCGCGCTGCTGGCTCACGGGATCGCCTTGCATCGATATCTCGTCGATGTCGCACGACGAAACGGGACGGAGATCCGCTTTGTGGCCTTCACCGGCGAAAGCTTCGGCATCATTACCGCGGCGGTCGCCGCGAGTGCCCTGTCCGTCGCCCACGGCGCGACGCTCGCCCATGCGCTGGCACCGTTCATCCTCGTCGGCGCCGAGGGCGTGTCATCGCCGTCGCCCCTGCAGGCGCGTGTCGCCAAAATGCTGGCCGCTGTCGGCGTCACACAGCCTCTTGTGCTCCAGCCCGCGCATGTCGTGGCGCTGACGGGTCATCCGGACGTCGTGAATCGCGTCCTGGTGGCGATCGGCGATGTCTATGACGTGTCTGACGTGGAACTGCACAAGACCTACGCCGCGAATCAGGCGAATGTCTATGTCCGGACGGGCGCCAGGGAAAGCTTCGGGCTCTTCATGCGCAACTTCCCCGATATCACGGTGAAGGAACTGAAAGAGCCGACACGTTTCATGGCACACGCGGCCCGCATGGCGCCGGTCCGGCAAGCATTCGCTCGAATGATGGACAGCGAAGGCATCCGGTTCCGGGATGCGCACACGCCGCTGATCTGCAATCATGCCAATCGCATCGTCCACCAGGCCGCGGACGTGCGCGACGCCGTTCTGTCCATCATCGATTGCGTCATGGAATCGCGCTGGACCGCCGACAATTGCGAGCATGTCGGCGGCAACGTCGTGCTGGAACTTGGCCAGGGCGGCAAATCGGTGCAGCTTCTGGTCGATAACGGCATCACCCTGCCGGCGATCGCCTATGCCGGCGGACAGGAGGATACGGACGCCCTCGCGGCGGCCGCGACGCTACTGCAGCAGGTTGGCGGCGTTACAGCGCGGGACACCGATGGAAGGGCACACCTCCAGGACGGTGATTTGGCCGTGTTGAGGCGGATGTTCGGCGTGCCGGCACGCTATCCCGTGGTCCGGGAATTTATGCTCCGGGAATTCACGCGCATGATTGCTGCCTTTCAAGTGACTTCCCCGAGTTCCTTATCGCCGTCGCTGCGACGGTTTCTTGAGATCTACCAGCACACCTCCGCCGCGCGCGACGATCTCGACCTTGCGGGAGGAGAACTCGCGCTTCAGGTGCAAGCGAAGAAGAGTGTCGTGGGGGACAGCCACACGCTGGGGCGCGTGACCACGGAGATCAAGATCCTCAAGCCGGACGGTTCGGTGACGGACCGGTGTGCCGCCGGTCGCTGGACGCCGGAGGCGCTGGTCTTCCATTTCAGCCGCCTGGACGACGCTCCGGTGCTGGACCTGATCCGCAGCGCCCGTCGCATGGCCGAACATCACGAAGAGGTCGCAGCGCTCTATGAAAAGTTCACGTCCACGCTGTCGTTTGACGCCAGCGCGGATGCGGCGGGACCGGGGCCGGCCGGGGTGATGTCCCCGCAGGCGGTCGCAACGCTTCAGATCCTGCATCAGCTTGCACTGCTGATCCTGTTGCGGGCGGAACGTCCGGCGATCTTCCTGTCACACGACTACTATTTCGCGGGCGGCGATGTTCTGGGGTGGTGCGTGGCGCTCTGTGCCGCGGGTGCGCTGGATCCCGAAGACGCCGTAACGCTGTATGCCGATCACCTGCGCGGCGCCATCATGGTGGACGCGACGCCGAATGCCGGGCGCAATGACGTTCTCGGGCGGCTTCGGGACGCCGCGGCCCCGCTTGTCTCTGCGGCTGGCGTGCCGGTGACGGCGGCCAAGGATATCGCGTCCGCGACGCGGGGCCTGTTCGAACTGCCCCTCGCCGAGCAACGACCCTGTTCGCTTCGTCTCAACGGCGATGTCCAGATTGTCTGCCTGGGCGCGGATCCCGGCGAGGGCACATTCGATACGGCGCCCTATGGCAGCGCGGTCACCGTCGTGCTTACGGCGGAACAAATTGCTCAACGCAGCCATAGCGCGTCTCTCGAAGCCCTGGAACATGGATGCGTATCGTCCCTCACCGGCGATAACCAGCGTGTTCTGCATTTCGCGCGCGGCCGGAAGATCCTGAGCAGCACCGTTTTCTCCTACATCAAACTCGGCGAGCGCGCCCTGGGTTTTGGAAAGGGCGGCAGCGAATCCATGACCATGTTCGTCACCGCGGAGGACCACCATGCAGCATGAAAACGTCATCGTTCGGAAGATCCTGAGCGAAGCCCTGATCGCCGTCGGCTGGAATCCGGAGGGGACCGGCGTCATGCTGCCGCCCTTCACCAAAGCCAAGCGGCAGGCTGAATTCCTGCAGGCCCTGCCGGACCCGGCGCGGCGCTACTTTCCGCGCGTGTTCGATATCCTCGAACGCGAGATCCCGGTGCCGACCCATTATCTCAAGGAAACGGACCGCCCCACCTTCAAGGAACTGATCTATGAGATGAGCTTCGTGCCGGGAGAGGAGGTCAGCCGCTATGTCGAGCGTTGCAGCCCGCCGCCGGCGATCATGGCCCGCATCTACGAGCAGATCGCCCTCGTGCTGCGCAACGACGTGCACAGCCTGCGGCGCGTGGCGTCTCCGGGCGATACGCTGGAGGCATCCTATTTCCGGAAGATCGAAGACCGCCTGGATCTGTGCCGCAGCACCGCGCCGAATACCTTCAACGAAAAACTACTGGATACGGGCCACATTATCATCAACGGGGTACGCTATCGGAACTTCCGGACGATCCTGGGCATTTTGCGGGAAAACGCGGCCTATTGCGATGTGCTCGAGCCGCGCTTCCATGCCCTCGTCATGGGAGAGACCAACACCGAGAATATCAAGATCAACGATGTGGCGCCTTTGGTCCGTGCCCAGGCGCTGATCGAGGCAGATGCACCGGCGGCGGACATCGAGGCCGCGCTGGACGCCATTACGGCGGCTTCGATCGATTTACGGTTCCTCGATCCGCGCGCGATCGGCTTCGACAGCGAAGGTGCTGAGACGCGCGACGACCCGATGTACGACAATAAGCCCTGGCACAATTCGCTCGGTCACTACGACGAAGTACATCACGAGCGCTTCGATCTTTCGGTCTCGGTCGGGGAGGGACGCACACCCGAGGTCGAAATCCGCTATGAACCGGGCAATCCGTATGAGCGCTCCTACAGGGTCGAGGATCTGACCGAGCGCAACATCGACATCGACGAACGTCCCGATGTGATGGGGATGGAGCGCTATTTCGCGCCGGTGATGCGCAAGCTCTATGACCTCGACAATCCTCATTCCGCCGCGGTTGCCGAGGATCCGCACTGGCTGGTCCGGTTCGTGTTCATGATGGGGGCGCATTTCACCGCCATGCCGCCGTTCCATTTCCAGATGGAACTCGACGGCAGCCTGGTCGACTCGTATCTCGTGCAGCGGCGTCCGGTAGCCATCTTTTGCGAGGGAATCCGCTGGCTGAACTGGTCGCTGGAAATGCTCGAGGGCAAGCGCCGGAAGTTCCTGGGAGTCCCCGTGCCCGATTACGCGGTGCCGTCTCTGTCCGAGCCGGCGCTGGTGGACGTGATGGAAGCGTAACAGACGAACTGACGCGTCGCCCAAGACCCAATTTCCGGTCGGACATGGTCGCCGGCCGTTGAGCCGCCTCGAAGGAAGAATATGATGGTCACAACGCCCAATCCCGCATTGTCGCGCTTCGGCATGGCGGCTCTGGCTCCCGAATCGCGTGTCATCTGCACGCCCTGGAGCCGGATGGTCCGGGGGCTCTCCCTCGGCCAGTATCCTGTCGATTATAACGAACCGCTTGCGTCCGTCGTCCATCAGGCGCGCGACGTCCTGCTCCGCAAAATCTCCCGGCCCGAGGGCTATCTGCGCTTCGCGCTGCAGCTGGCCGATCTGGCGGTCCAGTTGTGCCGTCCCGGCGCCCGAGTCGACCGCGCCGGACTCAAGGCCAGCGCGACCGGTCTGATGGACGCGCTGCGCGCGGAGAGAAATCCCTATTACGCCGTCGTCGGCGGTGGCATCCTGTTCGACGCCTTCGCCAAATTGCGGCTCGATATCACGCTGCTCGTCAACGCCGAACGCGATTTCGCGGAGGAGATGCTGGCGACGGTCGATCGCATCCAGCCCGACCAGATCAAGGACGAAAATGCCGGCAACCACGGCGAATACGAGAAGCTGTTCGCCTATACGTCGCTCTTCCTGGGTATGGGGCAGGCTGGGCTGCAAGGGAAACTGACCGCGGGGCGCCGCAATCGCGTCCGGGAGGCGCTCGACCTGATCCAGACGGTTCCGTCTCCCTTTTTCAAGGGGCGTGGCTGCTCGATGCTGTTCTCGGTGCTGTCGGCGATCGGACTGGACGGGATGATTTTCGACGACGGCCATGACTTCATGAAGGACGTGCTGGACTACGTCGATCAGGATGACGAGATCAGCTTCCCGCTGCGCTTTCCGCAGCCGATCTCGCCGGCCTATGTCAAGATCTACCCGCGTGTGACGATGCTGAACGCGATCGCGGTTTCGGGGCGCACATCCTATGCGACGATGGGGCACGATCGGCTGGCCGAGCTGAAGCCGCTCTGGGCCGAACTGGAACCGCCGGAGAAGATGCACCAGGGACTGTATTACCTCATCGCCTTGCATAATCTCGGAAAGATGTCGGAGGAGATCGGCGGAGAGGGAGCCATCGTCGACGAACTGGTCCGTTATCTCGACGTCGTGGATCCCGGTGCCAATTTCTTCCTCAATGGCTTGTCGCATGCCTATATCGTGGAAACCGCGATGGTCACGGGACGGCTTGACGCGATCTCCGGCCGGGCGATCGACCGCATTGCCGATTGCTTCGCGCACATGGATGCAACCCCGCTCGACCGTGTCAGCCGTGCCTATCCGTTCGCCTATGACCTCAACGCCTTGGGCGAGGTGGGCGAAGCGGGAAAGCTGTTCGAGCCACGGCCGGCATATGGCGGTACCTCGGCGTTCTCCTGGCTTGTCGACCAGTTTTCACCGGAGGGTCACGCTGAAGGCAGCCGGATCCTGATGCTCGGGAATGCCCTGATCGGGTTGGGGCTTCGTCTGCGCGGCGTAGAAAACGACTCCACGGAAATGTTCGATCGCTTCGCCAAGCGAGTTGGCTGGGGCGATCGGTGTTTCACGTCCGGTGAATCTCGTGTTCGTGTTGCCTAATCTTCTGGCATTACATTTAGACTACGTCCGACGTGTGAATGGACGTCTTCCGGACTGGGAGCGATCTCATCGGTGGGTAAGATCGCTCCTAGACAAGTGGATAGAATAGCTTTAACGGCTTAGTATCCCGACTAGGGAATCAATGAAAATTTCTTGATTTTACGGAGAGTTTCTCGACAGAACGATCCACGGCAGCTCCACGGCCCCGGCCGGAATCGCGGTTGCCGACATCGGCAAGCAGGGCGGAGAGATCGGTGATCTCGAGCGTTACCAGATGCACGACCTCGCCTTCTTTCTGGAGCCGCCCCTTGATGCCGAGCATCTGCCCCGCGAGGACGACGCGGCGATATTTTTCGAAAATATCCTTCCAGATTATGACATTAAGGACGCCGCTTTCGTCTTCCAGGGTCAGGAACACGACACCTTCGGCGGAGCCGGGGCGCTGGCGCACCAGGACCAGACCTGCGGCGTCCAGTCGCCTGCCGTCGCGCGCCTCATGGGCTTCACGGCAAGAAAAAAATTTCCACTGGCGCAGATCGTCGCGGAGAAAAGCGACGGGATGATCGCGCAGTGTCAGGCCGATCCGGTTATAATCGCGCGTGACCTCAGCCCCGGCGCGCATCGGCTGAAGCAGCACGTCCGGTTCCTCGGCCTCGCGGGCGACGGCCGCCGCCGCGAGCAGCGGCAAAGGCTCGTCCCGCAGCGCCTTGATCGCCCACAGCGCCTCGCGCCGGGCGAGGCCGAGCGCCGGCCGGAAAGCATCGGCTTCCGCGAGATGGGTGAGTGCCGCGACCGGCACGCCGGCGCGGCGCCAGAGATCGTCCACCGATGCGAAGGGCCGCGCTCCGCGCGCCGCCACGATGCGGGCGGCGTCAGCATTGGCGAGGCCCTTGACCAGGCTCATGCCGAGCCGGACGGCGAACCGGCCACCTGCCGTTTCCGGCCCTTCCAGCGTGCTATCCCAGCGGGAGGCGTTGACGCAGATCGGCCGGATCTCGACGCCATGCTCGCGCGCGTCGCGCACCAGTTGCGCGGGCGCGTAGAAGCCCATCGGCTGGGCATTGAGCAAAGCCGCCAGAAACACGTCGGGATGATGGCATTTCAGCCAGGAGGAAGAATAGGCGAGGATCGCGAAACTCACCGCATGGCTCTCGGGGAATCCATAGGATCCGAACCCTTCGAGCTGCTGGTAGATCCGCTCGGCGAATTCTTCCGTATAGCCGTTCGCCTTCATGCCCTCGACCAGCTTGGTCTGAAACCGGCCGATGGTGCCAGTGTTCTTGAAGGTGGCCATCGCGCGACGCAATTGATCGGCCTCGCTGGCGGTGAAATCAGCGCAGACCATGGCCACCTGCATCGCCTGTTCCTGAAACAGTGGGATGCCCAGTGTCTTTTTCAGAACTTTTTCCAGTTCCGGTGTGGGATAGTCTTCGTGCTCAAGCCCCTCCCGACGACGCAGATAGGGATGGACCATATCACCTTATGTGGACGGCCGGTTTGGCGCAAGAGGTCACATTGATTTCGTCTCCACGCCTTTCCTCCCTTCGTATTTTATTCCGGCGGAATGCACGGATACTGCATGTGTTTTGAAGATCCGGTCAGAT
>Ga0157365_10001058_pt1 | contig 11513 bp, 10 predicted proteins | sample AttsexASBM3_FD_111478 | JGI IMG/M metagenome (GOLD analysis project Ga0157365, IMG submission 111478) | Fungus gardens microbial communities from leaf cutter ant in Ribeirão Preto, State of São Paulo, Brazil - Atta sexdens ASBM3 | ecosystem: Host-associated > Fungi > Mycelium > Unclassified ... | reverse complement strand
GAGAACTTCTTCTGCAAGCTCAAGGAGTTCAGGCGCATCGCCATGCGCAGCGAAAAAACAGACAGATCATTCGAAGCCATGATCTATCTCGTTGGCGCAATCATTAATTCAAGATAATTCCCAGCAGGCCCTGAAAAAAGCTTCACCCAAAACTTCCTCCAGTTTTCAGGCCGTTTCACAGGAAAGCGCTTTCGGCTGTCCTGTATCGACGTGCTGATGAAATGGTCCGTGGCTCTGGTTGCCCTGTCCATAGGGCAGGGCCGCCATGTCCATGTTGCATAAAAACAACATTTTCCCAGCCCCGCGCAGACGCCTGCTTTTTGGGGTTGTTATGTTATATTGTACCAATATACGGCTGGGTCATCCGAAATCTCCTGACTGGATGCGAGCCCACCCTGACATGACGCGCTTATGGTTTTCCCGTCACCCGCTATCCCCCGCCATGCTGGCGGCCATGACCGTGCTGACGCCGGTCTCCCCCCTTGTGGCGCAGACCACGACGGGCACGGATGTGCCCACGACCGATACGACCACCACGCAGGTGGCCGATACGGAGGTCACGCGCCGGTCTTCCGCGCCGGACGCCATGACGGTTACCGCCCGGCTGGACCGCGCGCGCATCCAGCTACAGCCTTCCACCGGGGCCACGGTGCATGCCTTCAGCCGCAAGGCGCTGGAAACCATTCCTGGTGGCGACAATGCCGGGCTGAACAGCGTGCTGCTTCAGGCCCCCGGCGTGGCGCAGGACAGTTACGGGCAGATCCATGTCCGTGGTGACCATAACGAAGTACAGTTCCGTCTGGATGGCGTGCAGCTACCCGAAGGCCTGAACGTGTTCGGCCAGACGCTGATGACCCGCTTTGCCGACAACCTGTCGCTGTCCACTGGCGCGTTGCCGGTGCAGTACGGCTTCCTGCAGGCGGCGGTGGTGGACATCACCACCAAGAACGGGGCCACCAACAAGGGTGGCAACGTGTCCATTTACGGCGGTGCGCGTGATTACTTCTTCCCCTCCGCGCAGTATGGGGGACAGCATGGCAGGTGGGATTACTTCTTTACCGCCGATTACGTGCATGATCGCGTGGGCATCGAAAACACCACGCCTTCGTTCAACGCGCCGCATGACCTGAGCAATCAGTACCATTTCCTTGGCCACCTGCGGTACACGGTGGATGAGAACACGCGGATCAGCCTGATCGCCGGTATGTCCAACGCCGAGTACCAGCTGCCCAATATCGGCGGCCAGCCCATGTTTGGTGATGATTACAGCAGCCTGTTGCCCCAGGCGCCGGGCAGCGGCAACCTGAATGAACGCCAGAAGGAAATCACCGATTTCGGCATCCTGTCGCTACAGAAGGAAATCGGGGCGTTCAGCCTGCAGACATCGGTTTTCTCGCGCTACAGCAGCCTTGGCTACAGCCCCGACCCCAATATGGGCGACCTTGCGTATATGGGCATAAGCCAGCATGCCGAACGGTCTGTCATGTCCACCGGCACCCAGAGCGACGTGACATGGCGCGTGCGGCCTGACCACACCATCCGTTTCGGCTTTCAGGTCTTTGCCGAACGCAACATTACCAAGGCAGACGCCACGGTGTTCAATGATGCGGACCAGCAGGTCAACATCCATACGGGCAATGGCCGCACGGGCGACATCTACGGCCTGTATGTGCAGGATGAATGGCGACCGCTTCATAACGTGACGGTCAATTACGGCCTGCGTTTTGATGGCGTGGGGGAATACACCAACGAACACCAGCTCAGTCCGCGCATCAATGTGGTGTGGCGCGCGTGGAAGGGAGCGTCGCTGCATGCCGGGTATTCACGCTACTTCACCCCGCCGCCGTTCGAGGTGGTGGGCGGGTCCGACCTGCAGCAGTTCGCCAGCACCTCGGCTGCGACCGATGTCAGCCGCAGCGATACGGTCAAGGCCGAGCGTGATCATTACTTCGATGCCGGGATCGAGCAGATCATCCTGCCGGGCTGGCGCGTGTCGTTCGATGCCTATTACAAGCTGGCCCATAACCTGATTGATGAAGGGCAGTTCGGTGCGCCCATCATCCTGTCAGGCTTCAATTACCGGCGCGGACAGGTCAATGGCTATGAATTTTCCACGTCCTATGACCACGGACCGCTGTCACTGTATGGCAATTTCGCCTGGTCGCGGGCGATTGGTAAGGATATTACCAGCGCGCAGTTCAACTTTGACAGTGATGACCTGAAATACATCAGCCAGCACTGGATTCATCTGGATCATGACCAGCGCTGGACGGCTTCGGCAGGTGGTTCTTACACCTTCTTCTATCGCAGCGGACATCCCACCCGCATCTCGGCCACCATGGTGTATGGCAGTGGCCTGCGGCAGGATTCGGATGTGCCCAATGGCGGCGTCATTCCACAATACGCAACGTTCAACATGTCACTTGTGCAGTCTTTCCGTGACCTGTTCCATTCCCGCTTCCTGCGCACCACGCAGCTGCGGCTGGATGTCACCAACCTGTTCGATCACCCCTACATGCTGCGTAGCGGCACGGGCGTTGGTGTGGGCGCGCCGCAATATGGCCTGCGCCGGACCATCCTGACCGGTATTTCGCAGTCATTCTGACCGGGTGTGCTAGGTTATCGCGGTACACAGCCGGGATGACCCATGTTATTTTCCATCCGTGTGGCCGACGAAGGTGATGCCTGCTTTCTTCCCGCCATCGAACATTCGGCAGGGCAGGCGTTCCGCGCGGTGCCGGAACTGGCATGGGTGGCGGATGATACGGGCATGACCGTTGACGCGCACCGTGCCTGTATCAAGACGCGTACCTGCTGGGTTGCTGTTGGGGAACAGGAACGGATTGCCGGTTTCCTCAGCGCGCAGCCCTGCGGGCATGACCTGCATATCCTTGAAATGTCGGTGGCCCGTGACCGGCAGGGCAGGGGGCTGGGCCGACGGCTGCTGGCGGCGGCATATGACGGGGCGCGTGCACGCGGGTTGACCGGACTTACATTGACTACCTTCCGCGCCATCCCGTGGAATGCCCCGTTTTATGAAAAGGCGGGTTTTTACCAGCTATTTCCCGCTGCACTGGATGCGCGCCTTGCCGCCCTGTTGCAGGCAGAGGCGCGGGCTGGCTTTCCCGCCGGGTCACGCTGCGCGATGCGGCAGGATGTGATGGGGACGCACGAGACGTAAGGCGTTTTCTGCCTGTTTCCGGGCATGAAAAGGGCGACCCGTTGGGGCCGCCCTTTGTGCTGGATGTCAGGAATGGCGAAGGGGATCAGGAATTGATCCGTTCGCCATGCAGGCTCATGTCCAGCCCTTCCATTTCCTCGTCGCGCGTGACTCGCAGGCCGATGGTCAGGTCAATCAGCTTGAGCAGGATATAGGTCAGCACCGCGCACCAGGCGATCGTGATGCCAACGGATTCCGCCTGCGCCACGAACTGCGAGAACGACCCGCTGACCCCCTCGGGGCTGGCATCGGTTGCCGAAAGCGGGCCATAGGCAAACACCCCGGTCAGCAGCGCGCCTACGATGCCACCAATGCCATGCACGCCAAAGGCGTCGAGGCTGTCATCATACCCCATCATGTGCTTGAGGCCCGTCGCCCCCCAGAAGCAGATTACGCCAGCGGCCAGCCCGATCATCAGCGCGCCACCCGGCAGCACGAAACCTGCTGCAGGCGTAATGGCGACAAGACCGCCCACGGCACCGGAAATAATGCCCAGCACCGTCGGCTTGCCGGTCTTGATCCATTCCGCGCACATCCACGACACGCCAGCGGCGGCGGCGGCGATCTGGGTGGTGGCCATGGCCATGCCCGCACGCCCGTTCGCCCCCACGGCGGACCCGGCATTGAACCCGAACCAGCCCACCCACAGCAGGGATGCGCCGATGACGGCGTAGGTCAGGTTGTAGGGCGACAGGTCGTCTTCCCCATAACCCTTGCGCCGCCCGATCACGAGGGCCGCGACAAGGCCCGCGATCCCGGCATTGATATGCACGACGGTGCCACCGGCGAAGTCGATCGCGCCGATCTTGCTGGCGACCCATCCATCCGGTCCCCAGACCCAGTGGGCAACCGGCACGTACACGATCAGCGACCACAGGATGGTAAAGACACACAGCGCGCTGAACTTCATGCGTTCGGCAAATGCGCCGGTAATCAGGGCGGGCGTGATGATGGCGAACGTCATCTGGAACGTCATCCACACGCTTTCGGGAATGGTCATGGTCGTCGCGGCGGGGGTGCCCGCGGCCATGGTGAAGGCCACGTCGGACCCCTTGCTGATTCCCGCGCCAAGGCCGTTGAGCATCACGCGCGACAGGCCGCCGATGAACGCGTTGCCCGACGTGAATGTCAGGCTGTAGCCCAGCACCATCCACACCACCGTCATGATGCAGCAGATGCTGAACGACTGCATGAGGGTGGCCAGCACGTTCTTTTTGCGCACCATGCCCGCATAGAACAGGGCAAGGCCGGGCACGGTCATCATCAGCACAAGGCCCGTGCTGACCAGCATCCATGCCGTGTCACCCGTGTCGATCGCGGCGGGGGGCGCGTCGGCCGCCATGGCGGGCAGGCTGCCCATGCACAGCGCAACCGCCGCCGCCGCAGGCCCGAACTGGCGGGCGCTCTTGCCAATCTTTGTGATCACAGCGCGTTTTCTCCGGTTTCCTGTGTCCTGATGCACATTGCCTGTTCAAGGTCGAGGACGAAAATCTTGCCGTCACCAATCTTGCCGGTGCACGAAGAGCTCTGGATCACCTCCACAACCTTCTCGCACTGTGCGTCCGCCACGGCGATCTCAAGCTTGATCTTGGGCAGGAACTGGATGTTGTATTCAGCGCCGCGATAGATTTCGGTCTGGCCCTTCTGGCGGCCATATCCCTTGACCTCGGTTGCGGTCAGGGCATCCACCCCGATGGAATGCAACCCCTCGCGCACCTCATCGAGCTTGAACGGCTTGATGACGGCAATGACGAATTTCATTTCGTTCCCTTCCTGCCTGGCCCCTGAAACATCGTTTCGCTGTCTCTGTTCCGTACAGGTAACCATATCCCGAAGCAATATGAACTTGCTAGCGCCTTTAGGCGCGGTTGTGCAGTGGTGGCGTGTTGCCATTATCTGCGCGTCGTGTTCCCGGTTTTTCTGTTTGCGATGCAGATAAATATCCGTATTGGAAAGGTTTCGTAACGAAAGGCGCTTTTCCACTTCATGTCTGATCTTCCCGCCCGCGCGGTGTCGCGGCCTGTCCGGTCCCGGGGGCAGTGGTCTTTTTCCGCCCTGGTGCTGCCGGTATCCGGTGTCCTGGCATGGGGCGCGCAGGACCACGCGGCCCGTGCATCGGTCCCGAAGCCGGGACAGGGGACGGCGGAAAACATCCATGTGCATGCCGCCCCCGTGCCGCCGGTCGAGTATTTGCCGCAGGCCAGCCCCGTGGGGCAGCCCATCCGCATGCCGGCCGTGGCGCATCATCCGTCGGGCCACCAGTATGACTGGGGCGTGTTCAACCGTGACAATGGGGAAGCGGCGGGATTCGGTCCGGTCGGCCGCTATGGCGTGGCGCGCTGGGCGGAGGACTGGAGCACCCTGCGCAGCAGGGCGAAGCGCGACGACCCTTTCGATGTGCTGAAATACATTCCCCTGACCCGCAGCGGGAGCGTGTGGATCAGTTTTTCGGGAGAGACACGGGCCCGCAACTGGTTCGAGAACCGTCCCGTGCTGGGGGCGGCGCATGTGACCGATTCCGGACGATTTACCGTGCGCAACCTGTATGGGGCGGACCTGCATCTGGGCACGCATGTGCGGCTGTATGGCGAACTGATCAATGCCGATGCAGGTGGCTGGCGTCCGTACGGGTATGGCAGCACCTATCGCAAGCAGCTTGATGCGCAGCAGGCCTTTCTCGATATGCCGGCCTATGTGCTGTACTATCGTATGTCTTCCTCCGTGCCGCTGGCGTGGAACGGGTTCCGGGCCTATGCCGCGTGGTCGCGGGTGCGGGTGGATGCGTGGGATTTCGTGGGGACCGACATTTCGCCACACGGCATGTTCCACGATACGGAGGATTACAGCACCCGCCTGTATGGCGTGGAAACCACATGGGCGCCGCCTGACTTCACCTTCATGGGGCAGGCGGGGTACTCGTTCCTCGACCTGTTCTATTTCGGCACTAAGGCGGGCGGAGGGATCAGTGGCGTGTCCGCGCCGTCGTTCGCGGTGCAGCAGGGCATGGCCACGCGCAACAATTTCGGTGGCCGGTGGCATGGCATCGCGGGGCCGGTCGAGTTCTCGATGGGGGGCATATGGCAGGGCGGCGCCTTTCGCGCCACGGGACCGGACAGCCTGCTCCGCCCGATCGATGCCTGGTCGTTCAGCAGCAATGCGGGCTACCGGATCGCGCATGACCGTTTCCATACCTTTGTCGGCATGCAGGCGGATGTATTTTCGGGTGGGGATGCGCGGCGCAATACGGTGGGAACATACAGCCAGCCCTTTAACCCGCAGCTGACCTATGTCGATGCCTCGCTGACCGTATCCGAATCGAACATGGTCGATATCGGGCCGGAGGTGCGCATGACGTTCTTCAGGTCGCTCAGTGTCATGGCGCGCTACCCGCTGTACTGGCGCTACAGCACGCAGGCCCCGGTCTCGCGGCCGGGCGCGTTGCAATATGCTTACCATTACAACGGGTCGTTCATCGGCATGGCCCCGCAGGCCACGCTGACATGGCAGATCGGGCCCCATCTTTCATGGGGGCAGACCCTTTCGCGTTTCATCACCTCCGCCGCGCTGAACCGCGCGGGGGGAAGCAGTGGCACCTATTACATGTCCAACCTGTCCTTTCGCTTCTGAAACCTGTCTTGCGTCCGGACCCTGATCCGGCATACCCCATGCAATCATGACCGCACCCGCTTCCTCCCCCGTTCCGCCTGCCGCTTCCACGCCCTGGCCGGTCATGGCCATGGCGGTCATCTGCACGGGTATCCTGTCCGGAATCGGGGGGACGGTGCTGTCGCTGCTTCTGCATGTGATCCAGCATGTCGCCTATGGCTACGGGCAGGCGGGGGGACCGCATAATTTCCTGCTTGGCGTCAGCGCGGCGCCGTACTGGCGGCGCATTGCGGCACTGTCGGCTGCCGGTGTGGTGGCTGGCGTAGGCTGGTGGGCGCTGGGGCGTTTTGGCAGGCCGCTGGTCAGCATTGCCGCAGCCGTGGGCAAGACGGGGCCGGGCAAGCCCATGCCGCCCCTGTCCACCGTGGTCCACCTGCTGCTGCAGATCGTGACCGTGGCCCTTGGCTCCCCGCTGGGGCGTGAGGTGGCGCCGCGTGAACTGGGGGCAGTGCTGGCCACCGGCACGGGCCGCCTGCTGGGACTGGCGGCGGAAGACAGGCGCATCATCATCGCCTGTGGTGCGGGGGCCGGCCTGTCAGCGGTGTATAATGTGCCGCTGGGTGGCGCGCTGTTCATACTGGAGGTCCTGCTGGGCAGCGTGGGACAGCGCACCGTGTTGTGCGCGGTGGCGGCGTCGGCTATCGGGGCATTCGTGCCGTGGGCGGTGCTGGGCAACGTGCACCAGTATGAAATCGGGCCGATGGCGGTGACCGCCCCCGTGGTGCTGTGGGCGATCTGTGCCGGTCCGGTCATTGGCGTTGGCGCGCATGTGGCCAGGCGGCTGATGGGTATCGTGCAGAACCGGGCGGCAAAGGGCCCGTCGCGCATTGGCTGGTGTCTGGTGGTGTTTCCCGTGCTGGGGGTGCTGACATGCCTTTACCCGCAGCTGCCGGGTAACGGGCGCGGACCGATGCAGCTGGCGCTGTCGGCGCGGCTGGGTATGGAACTGGCCGCCATCGTGCTGGTGCTCAAGGTCGTGGTGATCATGGGCGCGTTGCGCGCAGGGGCGGCGGGTGGCCTGCTGACACCCAGCCTGACCATGGGGGCGCTGCTGTCCACCGTTGTGGCGGGGGCCTGGAACATGGTCCTGCCGGCAGTGGATGAGGGAAGTGTCGCGTTGCTGGGGGGAATCGCCTTCCTTGGCACGTTCATGTCCATGCCGTTGACAGCCGTGGCGCTGGGGATCGAGTTCACACATCTGGACCATGACATGTGGATTCCGGTTTTCCTGACATCCGCCGGGGCGCTGGTGGCCTTCCGGGTCAGTGCGCGGGTGGTCGGGCGCCCGGTTGTCCAGACACAGCCCTGTGCGCCGGGCAGCATGTCGGTCCGGTCCTGATCCCGGGAACAGCCAGATGATGAAACAGAATAAAAGTTTCTTATGATTGCCCGATATTTTCCGGGCCGCCCCGGAATGGAAAAAGGCGACACCGTTCCCGATGCCGCCTTTCCCTGAGGACAGTTGCCGTTTTCGGTTATGACAAACCGTCAGCGCCATTCATTCCACGCGACCCTGTCCCGATACAATGGGGAGCACACTCACGTTTCAATGACATCACGCCATCGTAACCCTTAGGTCTGTTTTTCCGCGAACGGGTCGAAATCGCCGTCGTTTTCGCGCACGCTCCACCACCCCCTGTTCCACTGTTCACAGGCGGGCACGGTTTCGTCAAAGGGGTTTTCGATCAGCGGTTCGCCCCTGGCGGCGGCGGCCTTGCCCTGTTCAAAGGCGTCGGGCGGGGTCTGGTCGGTCATTGGTGGTTTTCCTGACTTGTCTCTGTCTGGTGATGCGTGACGCTTACACCATGTCTCCCGCGCGGGCAGCCCCATGCGGCGGAAGGGGGTAATGCGTCAGGTGCAGGTGTTCAGTCAGGCCGTCGTGCCATATGTCATCCCGCGGTCACGCAGCCACCGGCGGTAGGCGACCGACATGCGGTCCGCCATGGTGGGGATTTCCGCCCCCGCCGAAAGCGGCAGCCTGCGCGGGCGCTGGTTTTCCAGTATGATGCGGTCCTGCAGGAAGATGGTCTGCTGGAATTCAACCAGGTCAGCCTGTGGCGCGTCATCATCAAGCAGGAACATGACCGGATGCGCGCGCGAACATTCCTGCGTCATGGGCTGCACGAACAGCGCAATGACGTCAAAGCGTTCGGGCTGCGCGGGACAGGTCTTGTACAGCAGCGTCACGAACGGCCCCGCCACACGGTACAGATATTCGGTATCAATCCCGTCGGTGGCGGACAGGGCGGCCTGTGGCTGGAAGAAATGGCAGTCCGTGGCCCAGACCTCGTTGCCACCTTCACGTAGTTCAATGGCGTAGCGCGCGACTTCGGTATGCGGCTCGGCGCCAAGGATGTTGGTGTGGACGAAGGGAAAATGCGCCATGTCGAGGAAGTTCTCGACAATGCGCGGGGCCGAGGTCCGCACCGTGAACACCCCGCAGTCCACCAGCCTGCGGTCGGGCTCCAGTGCTTCGTCAATGGCGGGAATGTCGCCTGCGGGCGTGCCGGGACAGGTCCACAGGCAGCCGTGGCGGGCGCGGACGGGCAGGGTGCGCCTGTCCGCCACGTCGCAGGCGAAAGGATTGCCCTGCGCATCCTGACCGAAGGTGATGTGGCGATCGAGCAGCATGGTATCGGTCGGGGTGGTGCGTAGCTGTGACAGGGGACTGATCACGTACCAGTCGGACAGGATGGTTTCATCGACGGCGGTGATCTGTGTCATTGCCCGGTTCCTGTTTGCAGTATGCCATCGCGCGGGGTGTGATTGCCGTGACGGTGGCGTAATGTTAGCGCTCGGCATAATGGTGCGCCATAGTGGCGTGCAAAGGAAGATGCGCTGTCGCCCCCATGCGGTGGCAGTGTGCGGTCATCGGGACCGGCTGGAAAGGGAGCGGGAAACGTATGGAAAGATGGCAGCCGGTCAGTGTCCTGTCCAACATACGCCGTGGCGAGGTCGCGGGCGTGCGGATAGGGGGGCATGAAGTCGTGCTGTGGCGCGAGGACGCGCAGGCCGCGACCCTGCATGCGTGGGAAGACCGCTGCCCCCATCGCGGCATGCGGCTGAGCTTTGGCTTCGTGCGTGATGACGCGCTGGGCTGCCTGTACCATGGCTGGCAGTTCGGCGGTGCCGCGCGGTGCAGGCTGATCCCCGCCCACCCACGGGTGCGCGTGCCTGCCTCGATCCATGTGCGGGCCTATACCGTACGCGAACATGCGGGGCTGGCATGGGTCAGCATGGAAGGGGCGGAGGATTTTCCCCATCAGCAGGCGGGCTGGCCGGAACATGCGCAGCCGGTGCGTACCGTGCATGTGCATGCGCCGGTGGGTCAGGTGCGCCATGCGGTTGGCATTGCGCCCGACGGGGGCATGGCGTGGCATGGGCCGGTCGGTCTTGCGGTGCATGAACCGGTTGCGGGACAGGCCATGCTGCATGTGGTGCGGGTGGCGGACGGGCCGTCCGCCCTGGCGCTGTCACACTGGGCCGAACGGCTGCGTGACGCGGTGGAAGGCGGGGCGCAGATGGCCCCCGTCATGGCGGAACTGGCGGCGGGGATCGCGGCATGACCACTGGACTGACCCTGTATGACTGGACGCCGGATGTGCGCTGTTACGCCGTGCGTCTTGGTCTGTCGCTCATGGGTGTTGCGTATGATACGCGGGCGGCGGACATGGATCTGCCCACGTTCCAGCGCCCGGCGGGGCTGCGGCCGGGTGAACGGCCGCCGGTTCTGGTGGCGGGTAATGTGCGTATCACCCGTCCGGGCACCATCATGCAGTTTGCCGCCCGCCAGCCCGCGGTTGCGCGGGCGTGGCTGGACCCGGCGCATGAATGGGCGATCCTGGACTGGCTGGATTTCGGGACGGTGGCGCTTGATATGCTGGCGGCGGCGCGGGATCTGGCCTTTGGCGCCACGCTGCCGGTCCTGCCGCCCATGGGCGCGCTGGTGGCCGCCCTGCGCCGGATGGAAGACCACATGAGCGCGCGGGCAATGGCGGGTCATGACTGGTTCGCCGCCCCCGCCGCCAGCATTGCCGATGTGCTGCCGTTCGTGGTGTTTGCGCTGTCGGCGGACCTGGAGGTGGAACGCGATACCTGTCCCGCACTGCGGCGCTGGGCGCGCCGCATGCGCGGGCTGCCGGGTTTTGTGGTCATGCCCGGGGTGCCGGACTATGCCTGACGCCGTACATCTTTGGATACATGACTGCATTTCCACGTTATGGAATACGGGACGCCGGTCCGGGCGCAGGCCTGCCGGCAGGGATTCACACCCGATAAGAAACTGAGGAAAGAACAACACATATGAACGTGAAGCTGTTTGCACCCCGTCGCATTGCGGCGGCACTGGCCATTACCATTACGGCAGGTGCCACCAGCCTGTGTGGGGTGTCACATTCCGCCATGGCGCAGGCCGCCCCGGTTATCGTGGGCAACCAGACGGCGACCGCAACCGTCGAAAGCGTGGACCACGAAGCGGGCATGGTGCTGCTGCGTGACAAGGCGGGCAACCTGGACACCGTGCGCGTGGATCCCGACGTGCGCGCCAAGCTGCCGACCCTGCATGCCGGTGACAAGATCGGCCTGCGTATCGTGCGCACCATCGACGCCGTCATCGCCCCGCCGGGTG
>Ga0157365_10001056_pt1 | contig 11517 bp, 6 predicted proteins | sample AttsexASBM3_FD_111478 | JGI IMG/M metagenome (GOLD analysis project Ga0157365, IMG submission 111478) | Fungus gardens microbial communities from leaf cutter ant in Ribeirão Preto, State of São Paulo, Brazil - Atta sexdens ASBM3 | ecosystem: Host-associated > Fungi > Mycelium > Unclassified ... | reverse complement strand
GATATGTCGCAGGAGACGAGCCGATAATTCTTCGAACCCTTTGTCTGTAATGCCGCGTAAGATATTTACCAGCTCTTCTTGAATAACATCTTGGTTTAAATAGGTTTTTTCGTCTGGGGCACTAGCGTCGGCTTCATCGACTGTCTTTTCTGGCTCCGTTTCATCAGCTTGGCCGCCGTCGAGCTGAAAGCCGTCATGAATTGATTTAAAGAAATTATAGGCTTCCTCATGAGAGAAGTTTGCTTTGCGTCCTTTCTCTGTCAGCACCCAGACGCCCCGCTGCTCAGTAGCAATGAGACCTCCTTTAGCGAGATAAAAGCGTGCCCAACCGACCTTGTTTTGAAATTTCGATTGACCGCCTTTAGTCGTGCTTTCGATTTCGCCTTTTGGAATAGGGTAGTGCTCTGTAATCCAAGTATAGACCTCACTTGGTTTCGCGGAGGAGCCGAGGTCGCGTAGGCCATCAATGACGGGTTGGAAATATTGAATGAATTTGGGGCCTTTCAGCTTCGTCATATTATTCGCCCTCATGGGACCCTCAGAAATTATATCAATTCGCGATAGATGAATTTTCGCGAGAAGGACGAAATCTATCAGTCGTAGCGTCATGCTGGAATAGCGTACCGCATATGAATTTGAATGCGTTTCGAAGAAACCCGATTTTTTTATCGAGATAAAATGAGAGAAAAACACATCTATATCGATTTTTCTTCTGTCGTTTTCTGAAATCTGACTTCTGAATTGCTACCCTGTTTTCTGAGGTTCTCTTGAGCTGAGCCAGCAGTGCTTCGTGGCTACCCACGAAACAGCTGGCAAGGGGGAGTACCTCCCCCGTTGACCCCCACAGAAACAGGATGCCCCGTTATGCCCGATGCTTCATCTTCATCCCGTATCCGCTCTTCCCGCCTGTCCGTGCGTGCGTCGCATGACGAACTGGCACGGTGGAGCCAGAGCGCCCGGTTTCTCGGTCATGCCACGACCGCTGACTGGGTCCGGACATTGTTGCAGGATGCGGTCCTGTCTCACCATCGCGGCGGAACGGTCAGCCGTGAACTCTGTCAGTTGCGTGGCGAGCTAGGACGGATTGGCAATAACTTGAACCAGCTGGCGCACGCTGCTCATCTCGGTGACGCCGTTGCCTGTAGTGACACGTTACAGGATATCGACCGCCTGAAAAACCGGACCGATCATTTGTTGCGAGATTTGCGTCCGGTTCGTGTCCAGAGGGTTCGGCCTGCTTCCGTTCCTCTCATGCACTGAACCAATAGTCATGTTCTCGCAGGTGCGACGCCATGATTGTTCAGGAAACCAGAATTAAGAGCAGCAGCGGGCACCAAGCGGTTTCACGTCATGTCCTCTCGGGAGCCAAGAACGAAGCCATCCGGCTCGTCTCAGGCAGCGACTATCTACTCAAGGATTGGATGAAAGAAGCGAAGCGTGAAGGCATTCGATACGGCCTGAGGCACATCGCCTTTAATCCCTCCGAGACGATGACAGATCAGCAGCTCTCAGGCTTTGCGGAAGAGATTTGCCGAGAACTGGGCGCTAACCCCGAACGCATGACTCTGGTGATTCATCAGAAAGACGGTAGCACTCATGGCCACCTCTTATTGCCGGAATGGCAGGACGATCACGTTCTCAGCAGTAAATTCACATGGCAGCGTCTGGAAAAGATCGCTCGCTTGGAAGAACTGAGATTGGGTCACACTCTCGTGCCCGGACGTCATGATCGGGCTATTGCGAAAGCTTTGAGAGAGGCTGGAAACTCTGAGGCCGCAGACAAGGTTGCGGCTCTGGTTCCCGAAGACAATTCTGCACGTCCAGTTTCTGCTTACACGTCACAAGCGAGAAGAATGACAGAACGTCAGGGTTTTGATCTGCCTGCGGCTAGGCGCGACATCATGGCGTTCTGGGGAAGGTCTGGAAATGACCTGAAGATGTTTCGCCGTTTTCTTGCCGAGAAAAATTGGCGCATGCGACCGGGAGACCGCATGGACCGACGGCGGGACGCTCATGTCATTGAAACAGCTGAGGGTCTGCTGATCGGATCATTCACACGCCTGACAAAGGTCCGCACGAAAGATTTTCGTCTTCTTCTGGAAGCAGAGGCGTGGAGACCATCCCCTCTGGATCTTCGTCCTGTCGTGAGACAACTGGAGCAACAGGAAAGACGGCAGCAGCAGCGGGCAGGGCGGAGACGTGCTCTGAAGGACCTGATCTGGGTTCCGCCAGCCTCATTATCAGCCCTGGATCGACAGAGGCTCCATGAACTTGGCCGAAGAGAAGCGGCCGCGATCCGAAAGCGATTGCCGTCCATCGGTTCGCTTCGATACCCCGAACAGTTCAGCGAGGGGTTCCGGATCTATCTGCAAGACTGGAAGCAGGAGATGCAGGCTGCCCGATGCGTCCTGAATACCCGGCATCCGCTCGAACGGCGTTATGGGCCAGATAGCCCTCTCGATATCCAGAGCGAATGCATCATGCGGATGATGAAAGAAGGATGGAGCAGATTGAAGCAGGCCCATCAGGCCGTTGAGCGGGCGCGACAGGAACTGAATGAACTGGAAGCCCGGAAAATCCTGTTCTCCCGGAAGAGGAGACTGTCGCAAGCAGAGGAACTGTACCGCCAGGCGCTGGCTCAACTGGCCGAAATCCTGCGCTATCTCGCCCAGTTCATTTTGTATCATCTCGGGCTGAGCAGTCAGAAGCCTGATCCGATCCAATGCCCGGTTCCGATAGAACGAGAACTGATATTGCAGGATTATCTGCAAGAGAGACGCGAGTTGCTTCAGGCCCTGCTGGATGAGAAAGCCCGTCGCCTGTGGATCAAGGATCGCTGCCGAGAGGCTGAACACAAGCGGGCTCAGAATATTGCCCAGTGGCATGCGGAGCGTGTGCCGGAGTGTGAGCAGGCCCAGCAGACCATTGTCAGGCTTGAGCGCTTGCACCGGCTGTCATGGTCGCTTCCCGAGGATGTTCGCATGGCGGTCAGGGATTTGAAACGACAGGGGCAGGTTCGGTTGGCCCTGAGGGAGCTGGATCGTTTTGATAATAGGGATGCCCCGGTATCTCTGCCGTCCGATCAACGTGCTGACGTCAATCGAGGGTCTCAGCAAATAATATTGCGAAAGAGGACGTTACCCACATCTTTGCTATCTCCATAGAAAGTGGGAGCGCAGCGACCGCTTCCGGCTCATGTCAGACATCAAAGTGGTGGTGTCGGCTGCCCGAAAGCCGACATTCGCTTGTTCGGCCATCACGGTAATTGAACGAGCAAGACGGGCGACGAAGAAACGGTCTGCGATGAGGTTTTGGTTGTAACAAGCAAGCCGTTCGGGTCGGGTCAGCCCTAAACTGGAGGACGGTTTCGAAAGCAGGTCAAACACGCCCTAACTTCCTTGAACGCCACCCCGTAGGAGAAAGTCGCTTAGAAGCTTGGCAGCCTTGATATTGACCATGAAAATTGGGAGTGAAGTACCTGCAAGGCCATCAAAATAAGCCTTTGCTTTATCCTGATCTACTGTGCCCCTAAGATCATCAAACCGGCCATACTCATTGAGATTAGATTCCGTGAGATGAGTGCTCATCAAAGCAATCAGCTTTGCAGCATCCAGCCCCAAAGCTGAAGCGATAGCCACCACTTCTTTATCGATGGCTGCTATCTTGTAGTCTGCCAGGTAGTCACGAAAGGTTCGATTGGGGTCGACTTGCATATCACCACGTTGGACGTCGTGCAAGAACATCCCGGCGAACTTTTGGTCCCCCTGCGAGAGCGACGTGAACGACTTATGTAACTCGGCTAAGGTCGCCTCCTTGGATGAACGGTCGCCGCTTTGCAATTCCTTGAGGTACTTGGCAAAGCGCGAGTTCATGTAGTCGGCGTCGATCTTGCCGGTGTCGATCTCGGTAATGTGGCTGTCGATGTCGAACGGAATGCTCTCTCCGGCACCGCCACCGCAAGCCCCCAGTTCCTTGTAGCGCTGCAGCAGCGTCAGGTATTGCTGCTGAGTGATCGCAACCCCTATCGTCTGCTTGGGCTCGGCGTCGAATTCGTAGACTGCCTTGTCCCAAGTGAAGCCCTGAATCTTGGCAGCCTCCAAGATGGCGCTGAACCGGTTGAACTCTTTGGCGAAAGCTGCCCGCGCAGCCAAGTCGTCGGGTAGCTTGGCGAAGTCAGTGACGCCCGCCGCGCTGAAGATGGCGCTGATTTCGGTGAAGCAATCGTTCAAGCGCTCCAGGTTCCGGGGCAGTTGGTCGACAAAGAGGCCGATGGGCTTGTCACCGGAATACAGTTTCACCGCCGCTTCCACGTTGCGCTTCATCGTGTGTGGCTTGCGGTAGTAGCGGATCGTGCCAAACGGTTTGTCGGGCCCGAACAGCCGGTTGGTGCGTGAGAACGCCTGAATTATGTTCTCATATTCCAGCAGTTTGTCGCAGTACAGCGTGTTGACCCACTTCGAGTCGAAGCCAGTGAGCATCTGGTGCACCACGATCAGCAGATCCAGCCGTATCTCCGGTTCGGCCTCAACCCGGATGTAGGGTGCCTTGTGAGCCAGTCTTGCTGCCAGGTCTTTCTTGAAGTTCGCGTGGGTTCCCATGTCGAACCTCTGCCCATAGGTGGTGTTGTAGTCCTTGATGATCGCTTCCAGCCCTTCTGCCTTAAAGGCTGCATCGGTACCCCCGGTGTCGTCATCGCTGATGTGTGGGTCGAACAGCGCGGTGATCTTCAGCTTCGGGCACTGAGCCTTCATGAGGCGGTAGTAGATGATCGCTTCGGTGATACTGCTGGTGGCAAAAATGGCGTGGAACTTCCCGGCCTGGCTCAGCACCTCCCAGTTGTCGGCGATGTCCTTCAGCACAGCTTGGCGGTGCTTGTCGCGCTCGTACTGGGCGTTCGGCAGGTAGTCTTCAATGCCGCGCTGGTACTCGCCAGCCGCATCGCGGTAGCCCGCCATCGGCACGTCGTTCATGTATCGGTTGAAGACCTTTTTCTTCGCCGCGTCTGCCAGTGCCGCGGCCACGGTCGCTGCCTTGGCTCTTTCCAACGCCACCGCCAGCCGCAGGTCACGGTCACGGTAGGTCAGAACTTGGTAAGGGTCGAAGCCCAGCACGTTTTTGTCGCGGATGCCGTCGGCAATGCTGTAGCGGTGCAGCTCATCCCCGAAGACATCCGTCGTAGTGTTGTCCTTGCGAACATTCTCCTTTTGGATGGGCGTGCCGCTGAAGCCGAAAAACACAGCGCCCGGGAAGCTCGCCTTGATGTCGGCCAGCATGTCGCCAAAGGTGGAGCGGTGGCACTCGTCCACGATAAACACGATGCGCTTGCCGCGCATGGTCTCCAGATCGTGCGTCTTCAAGCCATCGGCGTCGTTCGTGATCCGGCTCATCTTCTGGATAGATGTGACGATCAGGGTGTCTGCGAGTGCGGTGCTCTTCAACGTCTTGACCAGCACCCCGGTGTTCTCCGTAGCCTGCACCTGGTTGCTGTCACCGGCAAAGTCCCGGTAGGCCTTCAGCGTCTGCGTACCCAGTTCCACCCGGTCCAGCAGGAACACTACCTTGTCGGCGTCTTTAGAGTTGGCGATGAGCTGGGCCGATTTGAAGCTCGTCATCGTCTTGCCCGAACCTGTGGTGTGCCAGATGTAGCCACCCAGGCGGTTCGGGTTCTTCCAGTCGGTCTTGGCCACCTTGTCTGAAATGGCGTGCGCGGCATAGTACTGATAGCTGCGCATCACCTTCAGCACGCCGTCGGCCTCGTCGGCCACGGTGTAGAAACCTATCAACTGGTGCGCCATGGGAATGGACAGCAGGCTGGAGCTGAAGCTCTTCCAGTCGTTGATGGGCTCGTTGTTGAAGTCGGCCCAGTGGAAGGCGTAGTCCTTGTTGAACTTGCCGTCTGGACCGGGGTTGGCAAAGTACAGCGCCTCCCCTGGCTCCATCGCAACAAAGATCTGAACCAGCGAGAACAAGCCGGTGAACACGCCCTCGCGTGCGTACTTCTGGATCTGGTTGTAGGCCTGGCTGACTGGCACACCGCTCTTCTTCAGCTCGATGTGGATCAACGGCATGCCGTTGATCAGCAACAGCAGGTCTCCCCGCCGGTCATGCTGAAGCTCAGAGGCACGGGCGTAGCGCGGCTGCTGGGCGATCTGGTACCGGCTCTGCCCGGCGGCGATCTCATGCCGGTCGTAGACCTTCAGGCTCACCTCCTTGCTAAAGTGCAACGTGTCAGCCGGGTTGTCCCGCGTGATGGCCACCGTCTTGCCGTTGATGAAGCCGTTCAGCTTCAGCGGGGTGCGCAAAGCGACTATCTGCTCCAACACCTGCTGCATCTCGCTGTCGGTCAGCGGCACCTCGTTCAGTCGGTCTTTACCTCGGTTGTTCTCGAAGAGGATCTGCTTCCAGTTCGCCAGCAGGTCGGCCTCGCTGGGGCACTTGATGACCTGCAGCTCTCCCCAGCCGCGCTGGCGCAATTCGTGGATGAGAGCGGCTTCGAATTCAGACTCATTTGCAAACGTCGTCATGGGTGATTTACTCAAAGCTCAGACAAAATCATCGCTTCCAAGCATGATGATTTGATTTGCCGGAATTTCTGGATCTGACGCACGTGTCGCCTGATCAGCAGGTCCAAGTTATAGAAAAGCGCACCGATCCTTCGTTGCTCGGCTTCGTGGGTCGGGAACCGGACGCGTAGCCGTTTGATTGCCGTCTTTGATATTGAGAGCACCTTTGTGCCCTGCATGATGGGCAACAGCTGTGTATGGAAGGCATCCGAGTTCAGATAGTAGCCGAGAAAGAAGGGGGCGAACGAGCATTTTGGTCTAAGTGCAATCGTGTGAAGGCCTGCAACGACTATCTGATTGCCTATGTTGCGAAGCTCGGTACACTTGCCGACAGCCTCATCCTCGGCCGCATCCGCCATTACTATGTCGCCATCCCTGAGGCGAGACGAGCTGAGTTTCTCCACAATTGCGTCGCTCGAGATCAGTGGTACGTTATCAGTTTGCGCATCCAAGACCTCACCGAATTTGGTGAGGATGTCCCCGTAGTGAACGTTCTTGGCCAGACCAGAGCGGTGGTTTAGATTGGCCCTCGAAAGGCTATTGTTTGCGATGTTCTCCATAGCTTTTTCGACGCTCTCTTCCGCCCAGCTTCCTTGAAAGCCTTTGAACCTGATGCCTGGAGCACCTTCATCAGGTTTGGGGAACATTTTCTGAAGCATCGCCTTCTTAAGCGCCATTAGCTTGTCATGTTTGCGCTGATGCAGAGCTATGAATAGATCTAATTCACGGAAGAAGGCACCAATACGATTCTGTTCCGTGACATGGGGGATGGTGACGATTCGCTTCTTCCAATCGTCAGCATCGAAAAACAGCTTTTCAATGTCCACGCCGTAGGAGCTCAGAAAGAACTTCCTGCGCATCGCGGGCAAGCCCGCCACGATGGTGAGGAACTCTGTCAGGAGCTTCTCGCTGTCGACGGCGGTCAGATACTCATTCGACACGATGGCGCCATCTAAGGCCGGCGGCACGATGCCGGTCGCCCCGTGCACCACCTGTCGCTTGGAAATGACGAAATCACCCGGCTTGAGCTGGGCGTAATTCTTCACCAGGATCTCGCGCCCCAGCAGGTGGCCACGAGAAACGACACCTTCGTTGCGCCGCTTGACGGTGATGAGCTCGTAGCGCTGCTCGTCCTCCAGCACGATAGGACGACGCTTCTCGGCGAGGACTTCGCCAATTTTTTCATCCGCCCACGGCTCGCTGTGCGCCTTGAACCGGATGCGCGGCACCTTGCCAGTGATCTGGTCTGCCATGTCAGGTCCCCGCCAACAGGGTCTTCAGTTCCGTAATGCCTTTGAGGTCGAACTCGCTGCCATGCAGCGCGCCCAGCATGTCCACCAGGGCATCCTCGGCTTGTTGGATGTCACGAGCGTTGTCGGCGTAGGTGATCCGATACTTCTCAACCAAGGCTTGCAGCTTGGCAGCGAGGGTGGACATCACCAGGCTAGGCAAGCGATGCAGCTCGTCCACCAGCGGTGTGAGCCACTTGCTTTCGATCAGGGCGATGACCTGTTTGTCGCTGAGCGTCTCAATGGTGGCCTTGGTCTTCAGGTGAAGTGCAGCGGCGTCCTTCTTGATAGCCGCCTTCAGTGACTTTTCCTTGGCCAGCACTTTGGCTGCTTGGATGATCTTGGCCTCATAGGATTCGGGGTCAAGAGCAGCGGTGACGTTCGCATCCGCCTCGAGCTCCTTGGCTTCCTTGGCCACGGCCGCCACAACGAACTTGTCGCCCGTTTCGTTGAAGGTGTCTTTTGCCTTGTCTTCGTCGTTGAAGCCTTCCAGCAGTTCCTCCAACTGAGCAACCACCTCGACCAGTTCGGCCGCTTTCTTATGAAGGGCCTCTAGCTCCTTCTTGTGGTGGGCCAACTGCACCAAGTCAAAGGGCAGGATACGGCCTTTCCAGCCGTCCTGCACCTCCATGTCCTTCCCGTCTTTTTTCTTGACGACGAAGTTCGGGTCCACCACGCGTGTAGCATCAAAGCCTTCGGTCTGCAGGATTTCCAGATCCACGGCGATGGGCTGCCAACGATCGTCGAGAACTTGGTAGGCCTGGTACTTGTCGATGAGCGGCACCGTGCCGACCTTGGCCAGGCGGGCAAACAGCTCGTCGCAGATCAGCGCTTCTTGGCGAGGAACCTGGACCGAGAGCATCTTACCGATCAGCTCGCTGTGCAGCCAGGGCTTGAAGCCGTCGAACGCACGCTTGAAGTCCTCGTTGAACTTCGTCACTTCAGGGTGTTGGTTCACAGCAGCAGCCAAGTCGTCCGTCTTCGGCTTGGCATACGGCGTGGCATCCAAAGTGAACAAGGCGGTACACAGATTGGGGAAGGCCGTCCAGAAATCCGACAACGCGTCCAGCTCGCTCAACGGTATGCCGCCGAACATCGAGGCATAAAGGTCCCAACTCTCGGGTGGCTCAGACGAGACCACGTACCGAGGTATGTTGAGGTTGTAGTCGTTGGCCTCGCCTTGCAGCTCGGTCTTGGGCACCAGACGGCTGAAGCCGGGCACGGTGGCGCGGGCGATCACCACGTCGGTGATCTTCTTGATGTCACAAGCGCGCAGCTTGTTGTTCTTGCCCTCTTTGGCGAAGCCCTTGGAAGCATCCACAAACAGCACATCGCTGTTCTCGCGCTTTTGCCTCATTACGAGGATGACGGTCGGGATTCCGGTACCGAAGAAGATGTTGGACGGCAAGCCGATGATCGTGTCGAGGTGGTTATTCTCGATCAGCTGCTTGCGGATGACGCCTTCCTCCCCACCCCGGAACAGCACGCCGTGAGGCAGGACGATTGCCATGATGCCGTTGGGCTTCAGGTGGTACAGGTCGTGCAGCAGGAAGGCGTAGTCTGCCTTGGACTTGGGGGCGATGCCGAAGCGGGCGTAGCGCGGGTCAGCGTCTTTGTGTTGCGGGTCCCACTTCTGTGAATAGGGTGGGTTCGACACCACCGCGTCCAGGTACAAGGGGTTGTAACTGTTTACCGGGTCTTGCTCGTCGAAGTACGGCCAGTCATCTTCCAGTGTGTCGGCGTTACGGGTGACGATGTTGCCCGGGAGGATGCCACGCATAATCAAATTCATGCGCGTGAGGTTGTACGTATTCTCCTTCAGCTCTTGGGCATAGTACTTGATGCTGTCTTTGTTGCCCATTTGCTTGGCAATGGCCTGCCCGATGTTCAGCAGCAGTGAGCCCGAGCCGCTGGTGGAGTCGTAGATCTGGATGGTTTCGCGATTTTTCAGATGGTGCGCAATAACCTCAGACATCAGCACAGACACCTCGTGCGGGGTGTAGAACTCGCCCGCCTTCTTCCCTGCATTGGCTGCAAACATCCCAATGAGGTACTCGTAGATAAAGCCGAGTACGTCGTAACCCTGCTTGCCATCCATGGGGATGTCTTTGATCAACTGGAGCAGGTTGCTAATCGCCGTGGTCTGCTTCGTCGCAGTTTCGCCCAGCTTACTCAGGCCGGTTTCCAGTGTCTTGAAGATACCATCGAACAGACGCTTGTGGTTCGGGTGGATCAGACGACTGAAGGCCGACAAGGATTCACGCACGTCAGCGACACCAAAATCTCCCGTTTGGTTGATCCAAGTTGAGAACAGGTGCTTATGCTCGATGAAGTAGCCCAGATTCGACCTGAAGTGCTCAACGGCTTCCGCGTCCTCTTCAGTCACCGCACGGAGGTCTTCGTCTGTAAATCCCTCGGTAGAGGCAAAGCCTACCAGCTTGTCGGAGAGGTACTTATAGAAGATGAAGCCAAGGATGTAGTCCTTATAGTCGTTGGCCTCGATCTTCGAACGCATCTGATTTGCGGATTCCCAGATCTTGGATGCGAGCTGTTGTTTGTTCATGGTGGACAGTTTTTCAACGATCGGTGGAGTTTGTAACGCGGCAAACAGGATGAGAATGTAATTGTCACGGCGGGTCATTCAGTGCCGATTTTCATAGTCGCTGGCAAGGCCCTCGTTCTCACCCGGAATGTTGCGCGACACAGGCCATCCCATAGGTAGCTTCTGTCAGGAGCTGACGTTTGCGGTGGCTGATCTGAGCGACCGGCTTTGGTCGGTAGATGCCATGAACCTGGGTGCTGCGAATGGCTACTTTCGGTTATCGCTATCCCGATAGCCGACATTCCGCTTTCCCCCCAATAACCGCCGTCAGCTCTCCGGAATGTTTAACCTGAACGTTGGGAATTCCAGAGCTTCGATAACGCTTTTCAGGTTCTGCACATCAATGGAACTTGTGTAGTTCATGGTTCCTTGACTTCGATGCGAGGCTTCGTGTCCCAGCACCCGGTCAATCCAGAGCTCACGGAAGCTCGCATGCTGATTGCGCAGCTTCGTTGAGACGGTGTGCCGGAAGCTGTGAAACGTGATTTCCGCTGGAAGGTCGAGCTTGGTTTTGAGTTTTGAGAACGCTTGCCCAAAAGCAGCGCCTCTGACGCCTTCACTTGATGTCGGGAGGTCCGGGAAGAGAAAGTGCTGGTCGGGCTTTAAAAAACTCATGATACCCGCCTTAATGAGCTGAGAGTGGATGGGAACGAGCCGTGTTCCTGCGGCAGATTTTGGAGACCAGCCGTCCTCTGGATGGGGGCGGACATGGAAGCACGCCACACCTTGGATATTCTCAATGTCTTGGCCGCGTAGATTGCAGATTTCTCCGAGCCTCAGGCCAGTATAAAGGGCCACATTGACCATTCCCGCGTATGTTCGACGGGAAATGCCGCGATGCTCCCACTGGTCCGGTGTGAGCAGGGCTAGTTCTTCATCCGTGCAGCAGCGTCGTTCTGTCTTTTTCGTTGTGTTGAAAGACCATTGCGACCACGGGTTTCTGGCAACGATTTCGCGTTGAACCAACATGGACCAGAGAGACGATAGCCGGGAGAAGTGGTTCTTCACGGTCTTGCCGCTGACCGTTTCCAGTCCTTGCTCTTTTGCTGCCTCTACGGCTTTT
>Ga0157365_10001055_pt1 | contig 11518 bp, 13 predicted proteins | sample AttsexASBM3_FD_111478 | JGI IMG/M metagenome (GOLD analysis project Ga0157365, IMG submission 111478) | Fungus gardens microbial communities from leaf cutter ant in Ribeirão Preto, State of São Paulo, Brazil - Atta sexdens ASBM3 | ecosystem: Host-associated > Fungi > Mycelium > Unclassified ... | reverse complement strand
GGGAACCAGGAAGTTTTCAGGAGCCTCACGACCCGGACACCGGACAAACCATCCCCGTTCGCAATTTTGTCTTGCGTTCCGACTGGACTCTCATGTACGAGGAAATTGTCGCATTTCTCGTACATGAACTATGGTTTTTGGGTGCCCTGGCTTTTCCGATTTGGCGATCGGGGGAGGCAGGGTTTCTCATATCTGGGCTAGGTCATCGGTGGGCCTCTGCAATCGGGCGCCCGGTCTGCATGGCTATGCGGCCCGCGGCTCGAAAGCACCTTGCCCCGACTCATTCCGCACCACAAGCGAAACCTTGGTAAACCGCTGTTTTTCTTGCGTTTTTGTGTCCATTTTGGCACGGCAACCGGACGGTGTTTCATAAGCTGACGACCTGCTCTGAAGCCCCATTTCCCATGCGATTTGAAATGGTTGCGTAGTACTGACCCACCGTCCAGCCAGTCATGTTGTTGGCGGCGAGGGTTCTGGCGGAGACGAACTTGCTCAATGGCGTACTGCTGTCCGACTCGGTTGCGATTTCCGATCCGGCCTTTGTCCCGAACATGTAGGCGCCATAGGTCTGCGCCGCCGTTGCACTGGTGCCGGTCGATTTCGAAACCGCCGAAGCGTAGTCGCTGATGACCGCACTGGCGACTTCCGCCTGTACGGCCGGATCGCTCCTGTCGGCATCGCTGAGCCCCAGCTTCGCGGCATACTCATCCCATGTCCCGTTGGTGATCTGCCAGACGCCTTCCGCAGAGGATGTGGCGTTGCCGACATTCTGGAAATGGCTCTCGATCTGTCCAAAGGCCGCCAGCGTATCGGGATTGATCCCTTCATCCTCGGCGGCAGTCACGGCGCTCGAGCCATAGGACTGCGCGAGAAGCGTGGACATGGCGTCGGTCGTCCCCCAGGCCCCCGTATAGGTCGTGGCGCCCGAAGAGCCGCCCGTCTGGGACGATGTCCCGGCATAGACGAATTCCGGCGAGCCGGGCTCCATGATGCTCGGGATGACCTGCTGGGGGACCTGCGCCATGGCCGCATGCAGCCACAGCGAGGGCGCCAGCGCCGTTACGAAAAGACGCATCCGCATCATCTGTCCGGGTGGGAAAAGGCGATCATGCCGTTCGCCCGCTGCCCCGCGACCGTGCAGCCGGTCGGGTGATCCGCGACAAGCGGGCGATAGGCCACCACGTCCCGGCTCGGGATCCATGCAAGGATGCGCCCGGTGAGTTCAACCTGCGTCCAGCCGTCGCGGGTGGTATCGGTGACAGCGATCTGCGGGGCGGCCACCCCTACCTGACGCGCCGTGCGCGCCGGTGCCGCGTAAAGTGGCTCGAAATCCGTGGCGGGACTTTTGCATGTCGCCGGAACCGGAAGGGGCGAGAGGGTCTGCGCCTGCGCGGGCGGGTTGACCGGCGGCCCCCAGTTCCGATGGCCGATCTCGGCCTGCCGTTCCGCTGAAAGATGATCCAGCGCGTCGGGGGGGAGATGCTGGGCAAAGGCGGGTGTGGCCGCCAGCGCCAGACCGAGCATCAGGGCAAAGGTGTTCCGCATGAAATCCTCCTTGGGTGGTGCGTTCGTTACAGGACTGAAGATGGCACGTCCGTTTGTGGGTGCTGACATGGCATGCAAAAAAACTCACCCACAACCACGCATGGGATGGTGAAGGAACCTTACTGGAGGACCCTTCATGCGACGCCTCATGCCCGCATTTGCCATCCTTGCCCTGCCCGGCCTTGCCCTGGCGGCGCCACAATGCCCATCCGTGGCCGATACACCCGCCCGGCCTGCGGCTGTGGCTGTTCCACAGGTCGGCGGGCAGCCACAGCCCCGCCCCATACCGGCGGCCGAGATCGCCCGGAGTCCAGCCCTGAGCCGGATTGCGAGCCAGGGAGCCAGCGTGTTCGATATCGGCAGGCCGGAAGACCAGCATGGCCTGCGCGCCGTCTATGCGCGCAATGGCGACCATTTCCGGGTGTTCTACATCACGCCCGATGGCGGCGCTGAAATCGGCGGGGTGATGTGGGATGCGTCAGGCCATAACCTGACCCGCGATGAGGTGGCGCCCATCCGGGGCACCATTCCGACTGTGGTCCTACACGGTCAGGGAAGTTCACGGAGCGAACCCGGGGCTGCCGCATCACCGGCCACCGTCAATCCGGTCGGCCGGCTTTCCGCCGCATCCTTTGGCCTGTACGGGCGCAGGGAGGCGCCACGGGTCTATATGGTGGTCGATCCGCTCTGTCCGTATTCCACCCGGGCGCTGCAGACCCTTCAGCCCTATGTCGATGCGGGCAGGCTGCAGCTCGCCATCGTGCCGATCTCCATCAACGATTACGAAAACCACGGAGCCAGCACGCCTGCGGCAGTCGCCATGCTGAGTGCGGCCCCTGATGGCATGGTGCCGGTATGGCGGCGGATCATGGCACAGGGGCACGCACCTGCGGACGGAGCCGTATCCGAGACTGCGGAAGCGGCCCTGACGCTCAATCTCGACGCAGCGCACGCCATCGGCGTCCGGGGCACGCCCACCATTATCTGGAGTGGCCGGGACGGCGCACCCCACGAGGAAGCCGGGCTACCCGATGACGTGGACGGGTTTGTCGCAGGACTGGCTTCGTGAGTGGGCCGACGAGGCGGGGGCGGATGGTCCGTGCCCTGAAATGGCTGTCCTTGCCGTTCCTGGTGCAGTTCGTCAGAAGCTACCGGGTCGCGCGCGACGGCATGCGCGCACTGGCTGACATGCGGCCGGATCACGATATGCCAGCCGCAGTCGCACGGTCGCAGATCGAGGACGATGCCATCCGGCAGCAGGCACGGAGCAGAACCCGGCGATACGGACGGTTCTGTGCCCTGTTGCTGGCCATTGTGATCGCGATGTGGGGGCACGCCGTGTTCTGGAACGGGGAGGGTATTCTCTCGCCTGCCAGCATCCGGTCGCTGGCGCTGACCCTCATACTCGGCACCCAGTATGTCAGCCTGTGCTTTTCAAACTGGATGGCACGGTCGCACAGACGGGGATCATTCTCTGATTTTCTGCAGGACGGACGTGACTTATGGCCGCGATAGACGAACCCGCCCGGAATGTGGCACTCCAGTTCGTGTAGGCGCGAACATAAATTCCTTCACGGTTCGCGCTTCAGACGGCTCGGGACAGCACCAGATGGGCGATTTCAGGGACTCAGAATATTACGGCTCCCGGGTGGAGCCTGCGCGACGCGAATCAGGCTGGCTCTCCGATGGAGACTTCATCCGCCGCGGTCGAGAGGAATTCAGGAATTACCGGATAGGGGCGGGAGGGAATTCGCTCCCGACCGCAAAAGGCATCTTCTCCCTGATCCTGCTGATTTTGGCGGTCGGGGCACTGTTCTCCATTGCTCAGGGACTTGAGGCGGTCATGAACAATGCCTCTAACGCCATCTACGACGTTGACAGATACCTTTCCGCCTTCCCCTGGAAAGGAATAGCGATCGTGATCGCTGATATCTGGTTGGGCGTATATATCTGGCTCAAGCTGTTGTAGTTCGTGGTGGCAGTGCCTGAATTTGGCATGTCAGCCAGCATTTCTCAAACTGGATGGTATGGTTGCGGAGGCAAGGATCATTTTCGGGTTTTCTACAGGTACAGACGTGACTGCTGGCGGCGATAATACCAGTTTGCAGAAGCGAACGGCTCCATTTCCGGCGTAACCACTGAATCTTGCGGTCTTTCAACGCAGTATCAGGCAGGCGCGTATGTTCTTACCGTGCGGCATGACGGTAGGAACCGACTGCCTGCAAGGTTGGAATGTTCGAAACGTCCACTGCTCGTGCCGCATGCCATTCATCATAAGCGGCCTGCATCCGGATCCAGAGACCGGGACCGTTCCCGAACAGCTTCCCCAGTCGCACTCCCACTTCCGGACTCACAGGCTTGCGCTCTGCGAGAATATCATAGAGATGCTGGCGGGAAATGCCCAGAAACTGCGCAATTTCTGTCTTGCTCCGCTCAGTCGCAGGAATCACATCCTCTCGGAGCAACTCGCCTGGATGAGTTGGGCAGCGACGAACGGTGCTAACCATGGTTGCCTCCTAGTGGTACTGTTCAAAATCAAGAACGTAGGCGTCGCTGTCTCTAAACTCGAAGGTAATACACCACGGCCCGTTTACGTGAACTGTATATCGGGTCGGTGTATGCCCCTTGAGGGCATGAAAGTCGAACCCGGGCAGGTTCATATCGTCTGCATTGACCGACGCATCAAGCGCATCCAATCGACGCAGAATACGACCATGAAACCGCGCATCAATCCTCGACTTTCCTGTCTCCCACAGCGCCTTGAGCTGCTTGTTTGCGAACGTCTTGATCATTCTGTCGTGCTTGTAAGCAATCCGCTTACAAATGTCAATGAGTTCAGAAGGTGCCAGCCCTCCCGGACTGGTTGCCCACCGACCACGAAGCGCCTTCGTAATCCGGTCGGTCTGCCTGATCGGCCGGATCTGACGGTTTCACGATATTACCGGCGCGTGACGCGACAGCAGGCTTCCAGCGTGCCGGAACCGATCCATAGGGTGCATACGGGTCATACAGTGCCTGCCGGACCGCTGGGGGCCTGAGCGGTCGGCTAGATGCCGATGTGAGGTTCCCGTGGGAACATCCGGAAACCGCCAGCGCCAACCCACCCAGCAATGCAAGCCGCTTCATCCCTTGCGTCCTTTGAGTGCGGCATTCTCTTTTTCCAGCTCCGCGACATGAGTTTTCAAACGTTTTGATTGCCGCTCAAAGAAATCACGCTCTCGTTCTACGCCAGAGGCATAATCACTGAACTCGTCGCGGTTTCTTTCAAAGCGCAGGCTTTCGCTCTCCCAGTGCCGGGCACTGGCCTGAAGCCGCGTGACCTCCTGCCGCAACGCCTCGTTCTGGCGCACGACAGCATGGTAGTCCGCCACCGAGATGGCGTTGTTCGCCATTTTTTCCGTTGCGCGCCGGATGCGGATAAGCTGGTCAAAGTCAAGAAAATCACCCATTGCGCCTAACCTTCCTCGCGACCTGAAACCATAAGGTGGGACTGCGTTGTTGAATCCAGTCCTTTTGAACCGGGAGCGGCAGACTTTTCTTCTTTTGCCCCACCGCTTGCAGCACTGGAAACACTATCCTGCAACAGACGCGCGCCTTTTTCCATATGCGGTTCCAATGGCTGCGTTGTGCTGTCAGAGAAATTATCACTATCGACACGGCTCATCGCGTTCATGCCCGCCATGGCGGGCAGATGATGCGGCAACGTGGAGATCAGCCGGAAAGACATGACGGCCAGTGTCATCTCCGTCGTGACATACATGGCCAGCATCACCACGATCCCGACGAAATTGTCCAGCAGGTAGCCTTGCGCAAACACGAAGCTGGTTGCCACGGAGAAGCTTTTCATCAGCAGCCAGGACATCGCGGAGAAGATCGTGTAGCTCAGGATCAGCCCGATCACCATCATGGAGGGCCGGAAGATGATGGTGAACAGCACCTCATATCCCCGGATGCCCTTGCCGTGCAGGCCCTCGCCTTCGAACACCATATGCGCCAGCATCCATAACGGCACGGCGATGACCGCCTCGATCACGAGGATGAGCCAGCCACCGACACCCGCGATCCAGTAAAGATAGGGGGTCATGGGCAGCACGTAAGCCAGCGTGACACCGGGCACCAGCAGCATGAACGCTCCCGCGAAAATCGGCGTCAGGAGCGCGCTGATCGCGCCGCTGAACACCATGGCCGATGCCGCGGCCGCCACCTCTTCGGGCTGGCCTGTCACAAAGCCCGCCACGGCCGCCGCACCGGACGCGGTCTTGCTCGCCCCTACGGCCGCCATGCCTATGACAGTCAGGGCGATATCAATCAGCACATGTCCCAGCGTAATCATGCTGGCCAGCGGGTCGGTCCATCCCGATCCACCCCCGCTGATCGGGTGACTGGTGTTATCGCCGGAACTGGGGGCGATCATCTCGTTGAGGATCAGGGTGAAGACATCCTCATTGATCCCGATGGCGCGCGTAATCTGGCTGAGGAGGGAATCTGGTGAACTGCCGATGCGTCCGCGGGCGAACATGCGCGGCGCGCCGTAGGGCGCGCTGGCCTGATCGGCGGTGATGATGTTGTCTTCCTGCTGGGCGAGGTAATCGCCGATGGCCTGTGCGAACGGGAGGACATCATCAGAAAGATACCAGCCCAGTCCCGTCCATGCTGGTGCGGTGATGGTGGGCCTGAGCGACGAGAAGGCGAGGATTTCCGAGTTCAGGCTGGCAATTTCCAGATAGTAAGCGCCCAGCCCGCTCCATCCAAGGTTCTGCAGGGCCGTAACCCCGGCATCGGCCCCCGATCCGTCGGCCGCGGACCGTATTTGCGAGACCGCACTGGAAGCGATCGACGACAGCGCATTGGAATAGGACTGCGTGTTGACAATCAGAACGGCATCAAGCGAGCGAAGTGTCGAAACATTCCGGGTTGCCCACAAAGTGGCTGCGATACCCTGCATGGGGCCACGGATGTTGCTGACCAGGTTTGTCAGGGCCTGCTGCTGCTGCGGGGCGAGGGAGGAAAGGCCGATATAGGGTCCGAGGGACGATGTGGTCATGCGCGCAGAAGACGTTGGAACCTGCAGGGTAATGCTGCCACATGGGGCGGCGGCGGTCTGCTCGCCTTCTGCGAGGTTATAGGACAGCGTGACCCTGCCGGACCCATTATTCTGCACGGTGGGCTCGGGGATCAGATTGTGGTTGTTTGACGCGTTGTTGATTATGGCACGACAGAGTTCGCTGGCCATCACACCGAAGATGATTTCACGGGTAGCGGGGGCCATGGGCTGCGCCAGCGGCAGGGCGTCCGGACCAACGGCCCGGATCGTAATATTCTGAAGGTTACGCGCCATGCCTATCGCGGATTTGGAGGCGAGCAGGACCAGATCCTGACCGGTCGAAAAACCGCCGAAGGTGCTTATGGGGCTCATCATGATAAGCGCCGTCGCCACACGCACCGGAACCCAGCCGCTGAAACTGGCAGAGAATATCTTGCCGCTTTCAGCGGTGCGGTGGATCTGCATGACCGTGGCATAGGAGATCCATGCCGCGACGATCAGCATGACATAGGCGGAAAAATACGAGAGCATCGTTCCCGTAGTGGTCTGGGACGAACTGCCCATCGGGAAAATGCTGTCCAGCACGCGCCCGGTCCAGTCATCCCCTGCCGCCAGATCGCTCCAGGTGACGTCGGATGCGGTGGTATCCGCATGGGCGCTACCTGACAGGAGCAGATAACCTGCCAGGAACACGAAAGCCATCAGCCAGAAGCGGCTGACTGGACGCAGGCGCGTGTGGATCAAGGCTCAGCGCTCCATGGAGGGGCTGCTGTCACGTCCGCGCTGCTGTCCGAAGATACGTTCGAAATGCGCGCGAAACTTCTCGACCAGTCGTTCGACCAGCCCCCCTATGTCCTGCAGGAAGTTCCTGCCAGCCTGCTCGCCCGGGACTTTTTCGAGTTCCAGGCCGAGAGCCGCGACATTCCGGGTCGTGTCCACAACGGGGGCCTGTTCGGATGCCCCGCGCTCGCGTGTCTCCTCGTCCAGTCGCCTCGTGGCCGTGCGCAGTCCGATGCCAGCCTTATGAAGCTCGTTGCGTGCCGCGACAAAGCCCGGATTAGTCTCGCATATCGTATTATATTCATTGCGCAGGTCGGCGAACGGGCCATCGGCTGTCATGCCCGCAACCACAGCGGGAACCGTTTTCCCTGACGTGCGCGCAGCGGTCTCGATACGCTCGAAGAAACCGGGCTCTTCCTGACGGAGATCACCCAGCCGGTCCCTGACCGTATCCATCGCGGTTGTCGTGGCGGCGATCATCTTGTTGATCCGGCTCTCATCCCGCTTGCCCCTGAAATTACTGGCCCATTTCCCGATGCCGGCAATCGGCGAGGGAATGTTCGAAGGTGCGGGTTGCGGGTTGTTCTGGGGACTGGGAGACGCTTCGGTCTGCTCTTGCTTGGGGCTTTTTTCCGACTGATCCGTTTCAGGACGACGAGCGTCTTTTTGTGGTCGGGCTTCCCTCGAAGGCGGTGTTTCCTCGGCCTGTCGCGCAGCCTCCCGATCCCCGTTCCGTACCTGATCCTCTGTATTTCGAGAACTGGTAGCCTTTGCTGAAGCGGGCGCATCCTGAGGCTGCTCATCGGCCCGTGATGCGCGCGATGATCGTTCATTGGCGGGAGCCGCGCCCGGTTCGCTATCTTCATGCACGGCCTCGGGCGCGGCCCCTCGCGCCAGTTCGGCCTCCTGAGGCGGCGCGGCAAATCCCGGATCTCCGGCTTCCGGCGGAAATGGCTGCGCCTCCTCTGCGGCCTCCCGGGCAGGCTGGCTCCGGACAGGCTGTTCAGCCACCAGTTCAGGCGCAATATCCGGCTGGACCGGTGACGGGGCGGCTGCCCGTGCAATAACCGGCGCCCCCAGTGACGCCTGCACCTGCTGCACAAGATGCTCGGCCGCCATCCGGGCCATGAAGGACTCCTGCTGCTCGGGCGTCAGGCGCGCCGTTTCCATCGCGACCGAGCGGATGTCCGTAATCAGCGCGTGGTCATGCAGTGTGGCGGTCTGCTCAAGGGCGGCCCGGATCTGCGGGTTTTCAAGCCCGGGATAGGTGGATGCCAGATGCGCCATGCCTGCGGTCAGGAAGGGCGAGACGGCCGGGGCCTGACCCGTGCCGCTGAATTTCTGCCAGTCCTGCACCAGCCATGCGACCTGCGTGCAGAAACGCGGATCGTTTTCAAGCGCCGGGTTTTCCGCAAGGCGCTTCTGAAGGTCTGCGAGGTCCTTCGCAAGACCGCGTTCGCCCTCGGGAACGGTGCGCTGCTGCGCATCCAGACCGGCGAGGGCCGTTGCGATAAAACTCTGGGGGGTGGTTGTCTGTGACATATGATCCTCAGTTGCTGGAAGTAGACGGGACAGGCATCGGGGAAGTCCGGGGCCTGCGCTGTTCCGCCGTAATGGAAAGACGCGTCGCCTCGGCCAGCGCGCGGGTCTGGTCGAGCTTGAGCTGCTGCCACAGCAGCCAGTTGCGTTGCGCATCAAGGAGGGCGATCTGGATCAGGACCGACTTTTCGCCGGGCATCGCCTGAAGATCGCCCTGCCAGTCCGTGCCCGCATATTTGCGGTTGACCTCAAGCTCGGTGGCTTCCCACTGGCTGCCTGTGTCGGTCTGGGTAATGCCCTCACGCTGCGCTTCGGCTTTCTGCGCCGCGGAAAGCGTGACCGTGCCGGTATGCCAGCTCAGGACATCGTCACCGATCTTGTGTGCAAGGGAGATCGCCGCGTTATAGCCCCGGCGCTGGGGGAGGCCCTGCTGCCCTTCGGTAGTGTTGAGGGCGCTGCCCCGCAATGCCGCGGGCGCCACCGGCTGGATCAGGGTGGTTTCGTAGTCGTTCGCGCGATCAATCGCCGTCTGGTCCGCATAGACGGGCGGGGTCAGAAGGCTCGAGGCGTTCTGGTCGGCCGCCTTTACCCCGGCGGCCGCAAGCGAACAGATCCCGGCTTCTGCTTCGGCATCGTCGCAGTATTTCGAGAAATGATGGGTATTGTTGGCCTGCGCCGCCTGTCCCCCGCCAGCCCATGACGGCGTATCCCGGGCCGCGTGCGTCCGGTTGTCCTTCGCCCCGTCGAGCGCGGTCGCGACCGCCATTGCGTTATGCGCCGCTACGACCGCTGACTGTCCACCTTCAAGGTTGAGGCAGTCCTGGCGGTTGACTGCATGATCGTCGCGGATCTGCGCATTGCGCACATCGCGGGCCAGTCGGGCCTGGACCAGGTTGTTCGCATCCGCAATCTGCTCCTGCGCGCCCACCTGCGCCTTCATATAATTGCTGAGCTGGGTAAACCCGTTGCCGAGCGAACCATTGATGAGGCCCAGCGAGTCATTGAGAACAGTCTTTGTCGTATTGACGACCGAGTTCATTGCACTCTGCAGGGCGGTGATGGCGGCTATGATCGGCCCTTCATCAATCCCGAACAGCGCATAAGCTGGCCGGGGTGCCAGCATCATGCCCGCGGCAAAGCAGGCGGATGCAAGCAGGATGCCGCGCGCCGCCCTCATTGGGAGATCTCCGAGATGCCGGAACCAGGGCCCATGAGCTGGAGCGAATAGCCATCGGGAAGCTGGGAATCTCCCGTGACGTCCCACGAACTGTCACCGCTGGTATTCGTGGCCGTGCTGATAAGCGCGTCACCCCCACCCCCGAAATTAAGCGAGGGACAGAACGCGCCTGCCCCCAGCCCGAGATCGAAATTGTTGTCGAGGCCGGTTACGGTCAGGCCACACTGCGCCGCGCCTTCAAGGTTCTGCCACACACTGGTCAGTTCCGAGCACACCTTGCCCATGGTCGCCTGTGCGATCGAGGCGACGTTGAGCCCGTTGGTCAGCACATCCAGTCCCGCGCCATTGAAGAAATTGCCCAGACAGGTGAACTGCGTAACGGATTGGGGCTGGTGGATCGTCGTATCGTCCGCTTTCATCTGGGCGGCAGCACCTGTCGCCGCGGACTGGATCAGGGTTTCGCATCCCGTGGCAGAAGCCCCCATGGCCACACGAGCATGAAGGGCCAGACAGGCTATCGCCATGGCGCCCGCATACGCACTCCGTTTCATGCGCCGGGCTCCGGCATGGCGTGCGCGCTGTTATCGCCATGACCGGTAGCGGCCACCACCCTCTCGCGGTGCGGCGCAAGGACGTCACGGGCGCGCCCGGCATCCAGCCATTCCGGGAGGCGGCTTCCCACCACACGATCTTCCTGATGATCCATAACTGGCTCCGACAGACGTTATCGTGCCGAGGATAGGTCTCGCGGTTGTGGGTCCGGACAGGCGTGATGACACACATCGCCGTCGCGGCCAGACTCCGTGTCCAGCCGGGTGGATACATTGCACCCATGCGCGGAGTACATGGCAGGTACGACAGAAAATCTATCGAACGCGAATTCGTTATTATAACTAGGGATTTCTGAACGAAAGAATTACTGTCCACGACCGCGGACCAGAGCGATTATGCGTGCAAAGCTGCTATTCGCCGTGTAATGTAACGAACATATTCACTAATGATTACCGGTCAGGAGGGTTCTGGTGCGATCTTCATTAATAACAGGAAGCGCATTTTCCCGTTTCTATCAGGACCCGTTCGCTCCTGTATTTATCCCTTCCGCCATTCCCTTTGTGCGGACTGGTACAGACGGCAGGTTCCCCGGTAACGGCAGGACGGGTCGCACAGCGCGCTGGAGCGCGGATGAAGAACGGTACGTTACATTAAGGTACCCCACGCAGGTTACGGTCAAATTCATCGCCAGCGTTACGGGCCGTACAATCGGGGCCGTACGCGCCAAGGCTTTACGCCTTGGCTTACGTCGACCGCTGCGCGGTCGGGCGGCTGACGCCGCCTCTGCTCATGACGCCCCCCCCCCCCCCCCCCCCACCCCCCCCCTCCCCCAATACCTTCCCAAATCTATAATATTTCTCCACTTATTACTACTTCCCTTT
>Ga0157365_10001054_pt1 | contig 11521 bp, 11 predicted proteins | sample AttsexASBM3_FD_111478 | JGI IMG/M metagenome (GOLD analysis project Ga0157365, IMG submission 111478) | Fungus gardens microbial communities from leaf cutter ant in Ribeirão Preto, State of São Paulo, Brazil - Atta sexdens ASBM3 | ecosystem: Host-associated > Fungi > Mycelium > Unclassified ... | reverse complement strand
GTGTGATGTCGCCAATGCCCGTGCGACCGGCCGACCGATCGGGCGGCTGGCATTAGGGTCTACGGCGCGCGACGGAATGATACGCGGCTTGCGCATCTGGGCCGCGTCCGATGGATATCGTCATGCCGATATCGACGTACGACAGCATGACGGCTGGACGGTATCCGTCAGCAGGGCACCGGTCGGTATCGTCGGCTTCATCTTCGAAGGGCGTCCTAATGTCTTCGTCGACGCCACGGGTGTTCTGCGCAACGGCAATACGGCATTGATCAGGATCGGGCGGGATGCTTCCGAGACCGCGCGATGGATGATGGATCATGCCATCCGACCCGCGTTGTCCCGCAGTGGGTTGCCCGACGACGCCGTCAGATTGATCGCGCGTCAGGAGCGGGCAGCGGCCTGGGCGATGCTCTCCGATCGGCGGTTGGGGGTGGCCGTCGTGCGCGGTTCCGGTCCTGCGGTGGCGCAACTGGGTGACGTTGCGCGCCAGTGCGGCGTGGCGGTCAGTTTGCACGGGACCGGCGGCGCGTGGCTGGTCGCTGATGCGCATGCGGACAGAGCGCGCTTCATCTCGGCCGTCGCTGCTTCGCTGGACCGGAAAGTGTGCAACACGCTGAATGTCTGTTGCATCGACAGGGCGCGTGTCGCCGATCTGGTTCCCGCCTTGCTAGAGGGATTGGAACGGGCAGCGTCGCCGATCGGCGACTTTCGCATCCATGTTCTGGAAGGATCGGAAGATTATCTTCCTGCATTCCTCTTTTCCACCGTGGTCAAAACCACGCGGGATGGCGGAGTCGTCGATGAGCCGGTCGCGACCATGTTGCCCCATGAGCGCCTATCGACGGAGTGGGCGTGGGACGAAACGCCTGAAATTTCGTTCGTCGTCGTCGACGGCCTGGAAGAGGCAATCGCTCTGTTCGACCAGCACAGTCCCCGCTTCGTCGCATCCCTGATCAGTGAGAACAGGACTGCGCAGAATCGCTTTTTCGATGCGCTGAACGCGCCGTTCGTCGGTAATGGATTTACCCGTTGGGCTGACGGCCAATATGCCCTCGACAAGCCTGAACTCGGGTTGTCGAACTGGGAGCAGGGGCGGCCGCTGGGGCGCGGAGCGATCATGTCGGGAAACGATATGTTCTCACTTCGATACCGCATGGAACAGGACGATATCGATCTGCGCCGCTGAGCATGGCGGCAGCCGCGTCACGGTGGCCTTTGCGTGTCAGGCGGTGTCCTGTTTCGCGGGAGCGCGCCATAGGCGTCGGAACAGCATCGGTACGCCGCAGATCGGGGCAAAAACGATATAGGATACCGCCACGGCCGCTGACAGAGTTGCCATTCCGGCGTGGAAGACCTGCACGGCAACCATTCCGCCGCCCGCCGCCAGTAGCGTCCGCGTGGTATAGGCGAGAAAAGGCCACAGGGCATGGCCAGCGCCCTGCACGGCGAAGGCGAACACGAATCCCGCCGCCATGAAGCCGTATGTGGGCGACACCATAGTCAGATAGGTCGTGGCGATTATCGTGACGGGCGCCTGGCCGGTGAACAGGCCACTCCAGTGTGTGGGGGTAAGAGCGACGGCCAGCCCGACGATTTCCGCAAAGGCGCCGGCCACGCTTGCGCCGATCAAGGCAATTCTGTGCGCGCGAGCGGCTTGTCCCGCGCCAACCGCGATCCCGACCATGGTCAGCACGGCCGAGGACAGGCCGAACAGGATCGGGATCATCACGTAATCGAGCCGGGAGGCGATGCCATATCCCGCAATGGCGTCGACGCCGAGGCCGCCAACCGCACCGGTCAAGATGATGACGGTCAGATTCGTCTGCACCGTATTCAGCGCGGTGGGGATGCCCACTTTCAGGATATCCGCGAACAGGCGCCATTCGAGGCGTGCTATCCGCAGTTTCAAGCCCGATCGGCCCGAGGCCATGTAGCGTAACAGGACAATCAGCGCGCAGACGTAATAGAGCACGAACGCGAGTCCGGCGCCTCCGACACCGAGACGCGGGATCGGCCCGAAGCCGAAAATCAGGGCGGGGGAAGCCGGGATCATGATCGCGGCCCCGACCAGGGTCACCAATGCGGGTACCCTTACGTTCCCCGCCCCGCGCAAGGCGGCGGATAGCAGGTTGACGATCCAGATGGCGACAGCGCCGCCGAAAACAGTATTCGAGTATGATAGTGCCGCGCGCAGGGACAGGCCATTCCCGCCCAACGCGCCATAGAGCGCGGGACCGCCCCAGAGCAGTCCGACGGTAAAAACCGTCCCGGCGATCGCGGCCAACACGATGGTATGCAGCACCAGCGCGTCGGCGTCGTGCTGCCGCCCGGCGCCGATCGCCCGCGCGAGCGCCGATGCCACCCCGCTGCCCAGGCCACCGTTCGACATGGTGACCATCAGCATATAGACGGGAAAAACCAGCGCCACGCCAGCCAGCGCCTCGGTCCCCAGGGCGCCGACATAGTAGGTTTCGGCAACCCCGACCGCCGTCTGGGCCAGGAGTACGGCGATCGTCGGCAGCGCGAGCCGCATCAATGTTGCGACGATCGGTCCGGTCAGTATGGCGTCGCGAGCCCGCGCCTTGCGGTCTGCCACGCGCGGTTCGCTGATCGGGGTGATTTCGACGAGATCGGCGATCCTCTCGTTGGCGCTCTCCGACATCGCGGTCGTCTTACGTTTCGGCGCGGAAAATCGGGGCGCCGGCGGGCGCGCCGATCGTGCCGCCATCGACGACGATCTCGGTGCCGGTGACGTGCCGTGCCTCATCGGAGGCCAGGAACAGGACCGCGTTGGCGATATCCACGGCCTCGCCGAGATGGCCCAGCGGAATGCCGCGTGAATAGACGGCTTCCAGCTTTTCCAGTTCTTCGGACGTCGCGGCGAATGTCCGCCAGATCGGCGTCCGGGTGGCACCCGGCACCACATTGTTCACCCGGATCCCACGGGGGGCGAATTCCGATGCCAGCACCCGGTTCATCGCGCCGATGCCGCCCTTGCTGGCTGCGTAGGCCGAGGCGCCTGGAATGCCCAGCACCTGGTGAACCGACCCGTTGAGGATGATCGATCCACCCTCCTTCAGGTGAGGCGCGGCCGCTTGCACGGTGAAGAAGACGGCGGTCAGGTTGGTCGCGAGGACCTGTTCGAACTGTGCCCGGCTGGTGGCGCCGACAGGTGTATTGCCGGCGATACCGGCATTGAGGAACAGGATATCGAGCGCGCCGAACCGCTCGATTGTGACCGCGACCGCACGCTCGGCCGCGCCGTCCTCGGTCAGGTCGGCCTGTATCGCCAGTGCATTCGGCCCCAGCTTCGTTACCGCCGCGTCGAGTGTCTTCTGGTCGCGGCCCGTGATCGCGACGCGGGCCCCTTCCTCGACGAAACGCTCGGCCGTCGCGAGGCCGATGCCGCTGTTGCCACCCGTGATCAGGGCGATCTTGTCACGTAGTCTCATTGTCTGTGCCTCCAATTGAAGTATGATCATAATGTAAAATTACGATTGTAATGCAATAGGTGCGGCCGTAAATTTCGGGCGGCAGGGACGAGAGGGACGGATGCGCTATCAAAAAGGTCATCGGGAGGAAACGCGTCGGCATATCATCGACGTGGCGGGCCGGCGCTTTCGCCAGGATGGGATCGCGGCCGCCGGCGTTGCAGGGCTGATGGCGGATGCCGGCCTGACCAACGGCGCGTTCTACACACATTTCGAGTCGAAAGAGGATCTGGTCCGCCAGACACTGGACACGATGCGCGCGAATGCCGGCGGTGCCACCGTGCAGGCGATCCGCGACGGCGCACCGCCCGAAATCTGGTTGCGCCGGTATCTCAGCCCGTCTCATCGCGACAATCCGGGTGGGGGGTGTGTGGCGGCCGCGCTATCGGCCGAGATCGCCCGGCATCCGGAAGAAACGCGCGATGCCTTCCGTGCTGCGTGCGAGGAATTCGTCGAGCAGATCGCGGACAGCCTGCCTGCCGGTACGCCAGCGGTACGGCGGGCGACCGCACAGGCGCTTTATGGGTTGATGATCGGCACGCTGCAACTGGCGCGCGTGATCGGGCCGGGGAATGAGTCCGATGCGATTCTGGAAAACGGCGTCCGGGCCGGGTTGCTGATGATCAGCGGCTAGGGGCGGCGGCCGCGCCTATGCGTCCGCGAGCTTGCGTCTGATATCCTGCGGCGGCACGCCATAGGCGCGCAGAAAGGCCCTGCGCATCCGGTTGCGGTCGTCGAAGCCGGTTTCGCGCGCGATGACTTCAATTGGATGGCGACCCTGTTCCAGCATCAGGCGTGCGGCTTCGATGCGCAGTTGTTCGATCGCCTTGGCAGGTGATTCTCCGGTTTCGGCGCGAAAGAGGCGGCTGAACTGGCGGGGACTGAGATGCGCGGCCTCGGCCAGTTCCTCGACCGACAGACTATTCCGCAGATTGCGTCGAGCATGATCCAGGGCGCTCTGAATTCGGTCCGATTTCGGTTCCAGCGCGAGCAAGGTCGAATGCTGCGACTGGCCACCGGCGCGACGGTGATAGAGCACCAGCTTCTGCGCGACTGATCTTGCGATTTCTCGGCCCAGATCCTTTTCGATCATCGCCAGCGCGAGGTCGATCCCAGCACTCATGCCGGCGGAGGTCCAGATTGTGCCATCAATCAGGAAGATCCGGTCCTCTTCCACCTTGATCGCCGGAAAACGGGTGCGCAATTCGGGGGCCAGAAGCCAGTGGGTGGTCGCACGCCGACCGTCCAGTACTCCGGCCTCGGCCAGGACGAAGGCACCCGTGCAGATCGACGCGAGGCGACGTACGCTTTTGGCGGCAATTCGAATATATTGTCTGAGCCCCGTCGAGGAATCTGGGATTCCCGTCCCGCCTAGAACGATCAGGGTATCGAAATGCGTGTCGTCTAACGTCGCGCTGTCGACCGAAACGGCGTCTGATCCCCGGATCGTGCCGCCGCTCTCCGAGTGGACCGACACTTCGTAGACCGGCGGATCGCTGACGAGATTGGCAACCTCGAACGCCGTCGCAGCGGCGAGACCAATGATCTGGAAGCCCGGGTAGACGATGAACCCGACGCGCTGCATGGCCGTGATCTCCTTTGTCTTGAATCGACGCATATACGACATTCAAGACAAAAACCAGCCCGCCTATGGTTCCTGCAGGCGAGGCATGACGTCCTCGTATCAAAGAGGAACCATGAAAATGACAAAGCAAAATTTCGGAACGGCATTGGTGACTGGGGCATCATCGGGGATCGGCGCGATTTACGCGGACCGACTGGCCCGACGCGGTTATGACCTGATCCTGGTCGCTCGCAATCGCGCACGCCTCGACGAACTGGCGGCGCGGATCAGCGACGAGACCAGTCGGTCCGTTGAGGTCGTAACCGCCGACCTGGGGCAGGGCGCAGATGTCCGCCGGGTGGCGGACATCCTGAAGACCGATCACAGCATCACCATGCTGGTCAACAATGCCGGCGTCGGCGCGACGGCACCCGCCCTCCAATCCGATATCGACGCGATGGAGGCGATGATCGGGCTAAACGTCACCGCCCTCACGCGACTCACCTATGCCGCGCTACCGGGCTTTGTGGCGCGTGGACAGGGTCTGATCGTCAATATTTCGTCGATTGGTGCCATTGCGCCTGAAGTCCTGAACGGTGTGTACGGCGGCACCAAGGCCTTCGTGCTGGCGCTGACTCAGTCATTGCACAAGGAACTGGCTGGTACTGGTGTCAACGTCCAGGCGGTTCTGCCGGGTGCCACGGCGACCGAGTTCTGGAACGTAGCGGGGACACCTGTCGAGCACCTGCCGTCTGAGATCGTCATGAAGGCAGCGGACATGGTCGACGCCGCTCTGGCGGGACTGGACCAGGGCGAACTGGTGACGATCCCCTCGCTGCCCGATGTCGCGGACTGGGAAGCCTACGAAAACGCCCGCCATGCCCTGATGCCAAACCTCTCGCGTTCGCTTCCGGCCGCCCGCTACACCAACGGCGATCTCACATGATCGCCGGTCCGGTAAAACCGAAGAATATTGCGATGATCTGACCAATATATAAAATAAGGAGAGTGGTCATGACATATTGTAATTTTGGAATAAAAACAAAATCCATTTTGCTTCCGGCCATTCTCTCTTCGCTGCTCCTTGCGGCTTGTTCGGACATAAGGCCGCGCAATATGACCGCAGAAGAGGGGGCGTTCGCGTCTACAAACCCCATATCCGAAGCCGCTTACGAACAACGGCATGGGTGGGGAAGATGAAATGCAGGACTGACAAGAGAGAATGCGGGACCGGTGGCTCGCTCATGAATGCACTCTGAAAGACGCGGCCGGAGAGAAAGTGTTTTTAGACGGCAGACGTCTCTTCGCCTCCCGGGCGTCGCACGTGATCTACTATGTGCAAGATGGTGCGCCCGACGGGAGCGGCGCCTGAAGTCCTGCCGCCGCCGGCCAAGTGCCGGCGGCGTGTATTTCGAAGACCGATCACGCAACGCTGAGACCGACGGTCGCGCCATTATGGGCAAGGTAGGAATAGGGACAGACGATATCGGCCTGGGCAACCAGCGCCTCGGCTTCGGCGCGTTCCATGCCCGGAATGGCGACCGTCAGGGCAATCTCCAATCCGAAGCCCTTGCCATCGTCGCGCGGGCCGATGCCAATCGACGCAGAGACCGAGGTTTCCTCGGACAGTTTCACCTTCTTCTGCGAGGCGACATATTTCAGGGCACCGAGGAAACAAGCGGAGTAGCCCGTTGCGAAGAGCTGCTCAGGATTGGTGCCGTCACCACCGGACCCTCCGAGTTCCTTCGGGGTATCGAGCGTCACGCTCAGGCGCCCATCGCTTGATTTCGCCGAGCCGGTGCGTCCGCCGATGGCTGTTGCTTCGGCACGATAGAGAACGTTCATGGAAACCTCTATAATTTAATCACGATAAATATTATCGCGATAAATAAACTCGTAGTGGCAGATCCTGCGCTTGTAAAGCTGTTTCTTTATCGCGATATCAAATTTCGTGATAAAGAAACCTCGCCTGCCACATGGAGATGGACCTTGGATTCCCCGCCCGATTCCCTGCCGCTCGACGCGCATCTGTGTTTTGCCATCTATTCGGCCAATATCGCGATCAACCGGGCTTATCGGCCCGTGCTTGATCGGCTCGGCATCACCTATCCGCAGTATCTCGTCATGAACGTGCTCTGGGAGAAGAACGAGCAATCCGTCGGAGCGATCGCCGATCGCCTTGCTCTGGAGTCGAGTACGATCACGCCTCTCGTGAAGCGTCTGGAAGCTGCGGAGTTCGTGCGGCGTCAACGCAATCCGGATGATGAGCGCCAGGTCGTCGTAACGCTGTGTCCGAAAGGCGTTGCATTGCGTCAGGATGCGACATGCCTCGTGGCGACTTTACTCAGGCGGTCTGGCGCTCCGGTATCGGATCTTGTCCACCTCACTGAGGAGGTCCGCGGCTTCAGGGACGCCCTCCTCGCTACCCCTCAGGAAGTAGGATAACCGACCGCGGCTTGGCTTATTTGCATCCGGCCGCGAGCCTCTGTGCTGCCGCGACAGTTTCATTTCCAAGAGGCGGATGGTCGCGATCCTTTCCGTATTCGGGCAGGCGGACATAGGTGAGGATATAGTCGTAAGAGGGTTGCCTGAGCAGTTTGATCAGGCCATCAGGCCCGTAACGCGCCGTAATATCTTTCGCGATTACATACGCGATGTTGTACAGGATGGCGTGTCCGTAAAAGCCTACGGCATAGACCTGGCTGTAAGGTAACGGTGTCTTGGCGTTCAGGGCATCGACGGACATTTCAAGAAGTGAGGCACTCCACTCCATGTGCTTCAGGCCGTCCCTTTCATCGTCCCTGATACGATCAGCCGCTTCGCCCTTCGCCTGATCGATCAGAGAGTGGTCTCCAACATAATCTGCTGTGCCCTCTTCATATAGGTTGTCGAATAGTTTGCGGGTCGCGTGACAGGGCGAAAGGTCCGGGTCATCGTCGAGGGCGCCGCGCTCCTTGGAGAAGGCACCCTGCACGGCATGATACATTTCATGATTCGTGACTTCCCTTGCCAGGACAAAATCCCGAATCCTCCCGACATTGAGATAAAAATCGGTATCACCGAACGTGTAGCCTCCGCCGTCTCCTCCGGCAACGACATACCCGTTGATATGAATATTGGCGCTCCTAGGGCTGAAGCGGGCGATCCGCCTTTCAATTGCCCGTTGGAAATGGTCGGGATCACGTTCTATCGACGTGATGACCATCCGAATTCCGCCGATATTGCCTTTCACTTCATCGAGTGAGTAACTCAGTCCGACACGATCCGTGATGGGTTTTCCATGTGCTTCGGCATAAAGAGCCCGAGCGAAACTGAAGGTTGACGCCGGAATGTCGAATTCCTGCAATTTGCGGATGATGGCCTGGTTACCTTTCATCTGGACGACGGCCGTAGCCTGATCTTCCGTCAGGGACGGATTGCTGATTGCCCTAAGCAGCGAATTCGCGGCAGTCGTATCGATCGATACGGTCGTTGCACGAGCGCCCGGACCGACAGTGGCGAGCGCGGTCATTAGGACCAGGCTGCGGCCGAGAGGTATGTTCATGAAGTGTTTCTTGACTTTCTTGCGCTTCATATTGCTCGGACTGGCATGCGGAAGCCTCCACGATCAAGTAACCACAGGCATGAGGTCGAGATCAGGCATTCCAGCGCGATGTACGGATGATTGAGCAGAAGTTTCCTTTGTGAAAATGAGGCTCCTTATCAGCGATCACATCCGCCTTTACGTTACCGAAGGTCGTGTCCGGCTTATGGCGAATACCGTCGTAGAATGCCTGGATGATATCTTCCTTGAAATGCGGTGTCCTTGGAAATGCGGCAACGACTGCCTCGCGGACCGTGTCGGGATACTGGTCGTACGTAAGGCCGAGAACGTCCATTTCTACGCCGGCCGTGGTGAGCGCGATCACGGGATGCATGAATTCCGGCACGCCAGGGGTCGTGTGGAGGGCGATGCCAGTCCAGACCCTTTCGATATCGGATGGGTCGACATCGTGACTCTTGAGGAAGTCCCGTGCGGCATTGGCACCGTCAACTTCGAAACGAAGATTCTCGCTGCTGTGCGATGGCATCAATCCGATATCGTGAAACATTGCGGCAGCGTAGAGGAGTTCGGGATTGAAGGTCAGTTCGCGCTGCTGCCCGGCAAGCGCGCCGAAGAAATAGACGCGGCTCGAATGATTAAAGAGCAATTCGCTTTCGGTATCACGAATAAATTCGGTGATCGCGCGGCCAAGAGAGGAGTCCGGCACAACAATGCCATTGATGTTCGTCCCGGAACGAAGTGTATCTATCATGACGTAAGGTCCTTTTTTTCCGGCTCCGACAATCCTGACAACGGTGTCGCGACTATCCGGCGACCGCCTGCCTCACGAAGCCTGTCGTCTCATGCGGATTTTATTCTCTGTCGCGGGTGGCAGAAATGACATATAAACCTCGTATTCTGCCATAAGGTGACAGATGATGATGTCAGGTCCCTCCGATGCCCTTGCCATCTGGTTCGTCGTGTTTCCCGGGTTCGAACTCCTCGACGTGAGTGGCCCGTTATGCGCCTTTCATCTGGCGCGCGACGTTCATCGGACAGGCTATGACATTCGGATCGTCTCCGTATCCGGCGGGCTCGTGGCCAGTTCGTCGGGAGTGACAATCGACACCATCCAGCCACCTGTGCCCAGGCGCTTCGATACGCTTGTGGTTGTGGGGGCTCCCGATACGGAGATGCTCTCCCGGCAGAATGATCTGATTGCACTTGTGCGTATGCTGACGCCTCATGCGCGGCGCAGCGCCAGCGTCTGTACCGGAACGTTCGTTCTGGCGGCAGCAGGGGTGCTTGACGGACATCGCGTGACGACCCATTGGCGACATACGGCTGATCTCCAGCGCCGCTATCCTTCGCTTAAAGTCGAGGCCGACCGGATTTTCATTCACGACGGTACGATCTGGACCTCGGCGGGCATTACCGCTGGCATCGATCTTGCACTGGCCATGATCGAGGAGGATTTCGGGATCGAAAATTCTAAGGCTGTCGCGAGGGAACTTGTGGTTTACCATCGCCGCAGCGGCGGCCAATCTCAGTTTTCGACTCTTCTCGACCTGGAGCCGCGTCCGGGCCGCATTCGCGATGCTATTGCCTATATTCATACGCACTTGCGAGAGCCATTGTCGGTTGAGCGGCTGGCAGGTGTCGCGAGGATCAGTCCACGCCAGTTCGCCCGACAGTTCGTCGTGGAGACGGGGGAGACACCGGCTCGCGCTGTTGAGCGCCTTCGGTGTGATGCGGCTCTCCCACGTATCGAAAATACGAGCGAATCGCTCGACCAGATCGCCTTGCATGTTGGCTTCCGTGATCTCGAACGCATGCGTCGTGCATGCCTGCGCGTATATGGACAGCCGCCACAGGCTCTACGTCGGTCAAGTCGTAATAGAGCCTAAGTGTTTAAAGTGTTTATTATTGGGCTTTGAGGGTGCATTATTGACGCGAGCCGCGCGTCGGCGGCACTGGGCAATACGCCTGGTTCCTTCGGACAGACCTGGCATTTGCCGTGTTGCGACGACCGCCTGACTTATATGGCGTTCGTCGCCATGGCGAGCGGGATTTTTGGTTGATAGCCTTCCTCTTCGGTTATCGGCAGGGTGTTAAATTGATCTGGCGGGAGCGGACAGACAGATAGTCAGTTCTCGCCTGTTCGCGGACGACAACCGACACCAGAGGAGAGCCGGAAGCGGACATGTCCTGCATGAAAGACGCGCGTGACTCAACGACATCATGTCTCGCATTCCCGGAGACAAATATTGATCACAGGTTTTTGGGAAAGGCCGCCGCGAGGTGATCGATGAACGCGCGCACGGCGGCCGGGAGCCCATGGCGCGTCGTGAAGACCAGATGGACGATACCGTCCCGACCAGTCCATTCCGGTAGGATCTGAACAAGTTGGCCAGAACCGATCGCTTCCTGACAGAGATGATCGGGCAGCCAGGCGACGCCGAGGCCCGCGATCGCTGCTTCGCGAACTGCGACCATGTCGTGCGAACCGAGCCGTGGCGTCCGGCGAACCTCGTACGTTTCGCCCTGTGCATTCACCAGCGGCCAGACGCAGTCGACGGCTTCGTCGCTGGTCGTGAGGATCGGGACAGTTGCCAGATCGGGCAGGGCCGCGACGTGCGCGGCGATACGCGGGTGCGCCACCATGATGCGGATCGAACGGCCGAGTGAGCGCATGGTCAGCGCCGCGTCCGACGTCAGTGCCAGGCGCACGCGTAACGCCACATCGATCCGCTCCTCGATCAGATCGACGGGCCGGTCGACGGCTATGAGCTGCACCCGCACCTTCGGATGGCGGGCGAGAAAACCCATGATCAGATCGGTGATAACCGTCACAATTCCGGTCGGACAACTGAAGCGGATCACCCCTGCGGGCTCTGCCTGGGCCGCGCTGACGATCGCTTCGGCCGCTTCCACCTCGTCCAG
>Ga0157365_10001053_pt1 | contig 11547 bp, 14 predicted proteins | sample AttsexASBM3_FD_111478 | JGI IMG/M metagenome (GOLD analysis project Ga0157365, IMG submission 111478) | Fungus gardens microbial communities from leaf cutter ant in Ribeirão Preto, State of São Paulo, Brazil - Atta sexdens ASBM3 | ecosystem: Host-associated > Fungi > Mycelium > Unclassified ... | reverse complement strand
TGTACTGTAATCTTATCTCCGCTATTTACCTTGTTTTTGCTTTGACGATGGCTAACACCCGATATGCATATGTTCGCAATTTTGAGCTACCTGATCCTCTGCTTCCAGATACATTCCTGGTTGTGAGGGTGGATGGACATGCTTTCCACAGGTAAGCTGGACATAGCCCTTATAGGATCATCAACAAAGGACAAAAAAACCCAGATTCTCTGACATTCACAAATTTGCAAAACCAAATGACGAACGAGCCCTAGAATTGATGGATCATGCCGCCCGAGACACGATGGAACTCTATCCAGACATTGTATTGGCATTTGGAGAGTCTGATGAATATAGGCACGTTTGCAGTCGCTTGGTTAGGTGCCCTTTCCCGACTTAACTTGTTTGTTGTCAGTTTTCTTTTGAAAAAATCGACAATGATTTACAATCGTCGGCAGTCTAAGATTGTCTCCACACTTACTTCACAATTTACCTCATCCTATGTTTTCCATTGGTCAAGATACTTCCCCGATACCCTACTTCAGTACCCTCCTTCGTTCGACGGACGGATTATCTGTTACCCCACGGAAAAATCAGCTAAGGATTATTTTTCTTGGAGACAGGCTGATAGTAAATACCTTATTTTCACTCACCCCTACACAAATTGCTCAACACTCTCCAGCACATATCAATAATCTCTATAATACTACTTTCTGGGCTCTGATACAACAGGGTGGACAGACCACAACCGAGGCTCACGCTACTCTCCGTGTGTGTATAATATTTTCCCTCCTATCGCTCCTCTTTCTTTCGAGCTCATCCTTTGTTCCGAAATTCTGCACTTCATTCATACCTCATTGTAGGGCACATTTTCTAAAGATAAGAACGAGATCCTCTTCTCCCGCTTCAACATTAACTACAATACGATTAACCCCCGCTTTCGTAAGGGGAGCATTCTAGTACGGGAAGATATCGTCAATGAAAGTCAATGCCTTGAGGGTTCGGATATCCCTTCCACCTCCGTTCCCGTTATATCGTCGCCTTCGATTCATATACCGGCAGAAGAGCATAATCCTATATTTATCGATATCGACACTTCAATTGATTCCACCATGTGTGCACGTCAACCACCAGTGGCACGTCTAGCTCCAACTTCTGAGGTCTCGAACCAAGAACCAACTCAAACCCACGTCCAACTAAAACCACATGACAAAGCAAAGGCGAAACCGAAAGCCAAACCGAAACTTAAGATGGCCAGAATAGCTCTCTTACACTGCGATATCATCCACAATGAGTTCTGGAGCAGTCGGCCCGATTTATTATCAGAATGACGTCTGAGCTCTGGGATTTTTCTTGCATCATTTTCCCCAGGTCTGATAATTTGCTGATATGCACTAGTATATTAAGGGATTCAAACACTTTGTTGCAGAATTATGCAAGTCAAAGTAGATGACGACTGTGCCAGTAAGACTTGAGTTGACGTCCTTGAATGATTGAATCTCACGGGGACTATCCCTCCGGATGGCAATGTTCCGACCTAGCAATAGAATCCTTACAATCGCATGGACGCTATTTGTATTTATAATTTCAGATTGACTAGATGTTCTCAAGCCTTGATCAAGTGCGATGTTTCTCATGCCAGTCATGTATCTCACGTGGTACACGTCAGTACTGTTATTCTTGTACCTTGCATCGAGACAAAAATAACCAGGATCGCAGGGTCCATGGTAGCTTCCTATGAGTTTCTTCAATTTCCGCTGCAGATGACCGTATAAAATAGGGTTCATACGCATCATACACTCAAGCTCAAATTCAAGCAGGTCGAACAAGGAACATCGTAGCGAGGGCAGGCCACAGCCGGTAGCGTGGAATGTTTCAGTTTCTCGCACGCAATTCCTTGACAAGTAGTTGAACTGGACCGTGCACAAGATAAGATGCGGCCAGTTCAAGAGCAAAGGTCTAGGAGGTGCGGAGTTGTCAGCGGGTCTCCATGAGGATTGGGGTAACCTCTCCTTGATTTCATCGAGAAATCGTAATATCTGGACGCCATGTCATAACTTCAGTGTGTAGAACATTCCAGGGCAGATCTGCCGAAGGTTATTCAGGGAGTGAGAGACCTACTGGTGCCGTGACACGTTCATGGTTTTATTATCAAGGAATCAGGGGATTGTGAACGTCCAGATTACCGCGGTAAAAGCGGTAAGCTCTAGTAGGCTACCGCCGGGGCTTTTCACCCCTAGATAACTATTTTAAGTTGAGTGGTTTTTGTTGTCCACCAAAAATAAAAATAGAGTACGACTTCCCGCAACTCCATCGGAATTTCTGCCGATGTCAATGTCAAGGCCGAATCAAACTACCCCACGACATTCGTGTTACTCAGACACTTTTATCAAACTTGAAGCCTTTCGTGAGATCTCTAGATACGTTTCGCCTGAACTACTTGTCTTACGCAGAGGCCGCCAGAAGTAATGATGTAAGGAACACATGAACCTATCTCCACGGATTGAGCGTCTTTGAACTTGCCAATATCGCGGTATATCATCACATGGCAGGAGCAAGAGATGGTCCCGTCATGAATGCGAATCTGAAGGAGGGCGGCAGGCTCTACCGTATCAGATAGCCTAGACTTCACACTCATCAATAATACACCGTTCCGTTCACTGTCAGATACGATTCTTCAAGAAGAACGGAAGTATGCCTCAAAAAGAAAAAGTAGTTCAGTGCAATTGGTGTAAACAGGTACCTGATCTGGTGTCATGCGAATCGAATGAACTACGATATTGCCCACCATGTTACCCGTCCAACGACATTGACCAAAGCAAATGATTAGTTAAAGTGCCAATGTGACTGATTTCAAGCTCACTTGAAACCAAATTGTAGCCATCTACATCAGTTTCAACCATCAATGTATTGGTCAGACAGTAGCCAATAAAGCATCCTCTAGCTCTTTCTCTCTCTCTTTCTCCCTTTCCACACGCTCTCTTTCCCTTTCTCGCTCTCGTTCGTGCTCACGTTCTTTTCCTCTCTCTTTCTCCCGTTCTTTCTGAAGCTCTCTTTCCTTCTCGCGGACGGCTTCATTTTCTCGCATACGGACATATGATGGTACCGTGTTAGGTTTGTAGTTCAGGTGGCGTTCTACATAGAAAAGCATGTATGCCGATGATTGCAGGCAAGCCGACAAGCTCGAATGAGTCATCCTGGATGAAAACCAGAATCATTAGCGATTCTAGATACATCTACCTCAGAGAAACACGTGCTTATCATCGTCAAATTTAAACCATTCGTCCTTGAATCTGGCATAATTGGTGTAGTGACCATTATCCAGATGTCCTTCATGGTTGATTACGGCAAACAATTCATATTCCAACGACAAACCGTCCGTAGCAGACCTGACAGCAGATCTGACAACGAAATCAGCCTACAGCTCTAGTGATTGCCAGATAGATGGCACATACAAGGTTAACAGGCAATCAGATCGAAATCATTGAGTACATTCAGAACTAGTTCGTGAACGATAGACGTCAACAAACATATGGTCAGAAACCTACAAATTGCCATCATCTATTTTGGTGTAGCTGTTGACGTTCTCTTTTTCTATCTCCTTCATCATGGAGGTGGTATAGCGTGCCATGTCTAATGTAGCAGGGAATTTGATCTGAGCATCAATCTTGCGCGCAGAAGACTTATCTGCTGTCTTATGTTCAAAGCGCTGCAGACATTTTTAAGAAGGGAAATAGCGTCCCTAGAATCAAAATTGGGAGAAATGATAAACTGAGGGACTATACCTTGAACTGAAAAACTAAGACAGGTGGCAGTTTTCGTATACTTAGTCGCTTACTAGCTTCCTGTGATCGCATGCGATAGAAGTGTGAACGAAAGCTTCAAGGGAAAGATCATGACTCTAAGATCTTAGACATACATGAGTTTTGCCGCATTTTCCACATGAATAATCCTTCAAGCCCAGCTTTTCTGGTTGTGTGAACCTGATCAGAGCACCATAAGACATGATTAGTAAGATAAATTGGACGGATAGAATCAGAGGTGAGCAAATTTATATACAGTGAACCAAGGAATGTACGACAAGGAAGATGCGAATTCTTAGTATGACATCAACCAACATCTGTGAATACATACCTATTGAGGCAAGCGGTGAGAGTATTGTCATTGTGAGGTGTTTCGACTCCGGCACTATTCCTGACTGCCACTGAACCAGAGCGTCCATTGGTATTTTTGTTGATTTCAAGGCTGATGTCCATCATCGGGTCAACGGTGCTAGTTATGTTTCCGCAACGTTCGCATTTAACGTCACTCTGCAACTGACCCGAGAAAGTAGAGTGAACTACACAGTTACAAGATACGTTTGTAGATCCCCGAGAAGTTGAATGAATTTGGTTCAATGCAGAGATGAAGAACTCATGAGCATCTTGCTGTGCATGACCCGAGAGCTCAGCCGAAGCCTTCCAAGTTGTGGTAAGAAAATTAATGGGTCCGTAAGGGGCTGTATCATCCGAATAGACCTATCGTTCTTGTTAGCACGATCTGCTAATCGTACTTACTATGTATTCACCTCCTCTAAAAGCCTGTCCATCTCGCAGCAAGTGCAATTATCAGTCCTGCACTGTCTGCGATTATGTTTGTCGCCAAGAAAATAATTGCGGACCAGAGGATTGTGGATCAAGCACTGCAATACCACATTCATGAAACACGTCTGACCGAGATTTAACAATCCTCGTCGACCTGATTTTGCGGAGATTTAGAAAGAAATCCCAGAGTTCTTAATCTTACCTTGACAGGGAATCGCGACAGCACCTTCAAGAGTTGCGGTTTCTTGTTCATTTGGAACCCAAGGAGAATATGGTTGTCTGAGCATTTGGGATACTGGGAAAATCTTAGATGTCACAGAAGTCTCGATGCACGATATATACCTTGAAATCGGGTGGTTTTCTCCTCTGTATAGAGGATACAACTCATATAAACCTGTTCAATAGTTTCGTTGAAGATAAAGTTGTTGCACTCGGCACAAAACAAGCAACCAGATCCAACGTCAAGACCTAATCCAGTTAGCATAGATGTTACGCGAGCTGGTTTCAATGCATACAGAATTTATGATTTTCGCGCTCAAGGTGATGAAGGATATGCCTGCCAAGCCAACACCCGGTAAACGAACATTCCATGCATGCAATCGGTCGAGATAGTGAAGAGTCGCATTCTCCACAGGTTGGTGCAGTGATCTAGGTAGCATGAGTAGACAGTCTTGGAGATATTAGTCAATAAAACCTTTCGACGTTTAGATAGATTGTAGAAAATCCATTTTCTACGCATACTCCACATTGTCATGACTTTGAATTGGCGAATAAATCGTTCTCTTTTGGATGTGTCACGGATCATGTCTCTGACGTGTGGGCATTCAGTTGTTTCAGGTCCAACGTCCATAATCCAAGATTCTGAGATGCAGGGGTTGATACTTCATTAACATGTGCCATCAACTTAACTCACCAGTCTATGTCAAAGGTAGTATACTCTACAAAGTTATGTGGGAGGTCATCGTCACATATATGTCACGCCAGCCTGCATGATGAGTCTTACAGGTACCAAGGCACTGTTTCTGCTGCCAGGTCGTCCGATATCTTAGACCTGGGTCAAACCTAAAACGCTGGCCCTCAGAAGTCTGTATGAAGCCTTGTATTTTTTGTGATGTCTCTGCAGAGAAAGGGTTTTCCATCGTATATGAGGTATGCATTTCTCTCTCTCTCCACCCTGCTATGATAACTTTTCTAGGATGACAAATTTGTAGCATTTAAAGACATTTCACCGGCGGCAGTTGTCCATGTCCAAGTGATACCCAAGAACCACATTGGTAATTGCTCCAAAATATGTAATGGAATTCTCACAACAGTCCTCTTCTAGAGAGCGTGCGCTCCCTAAGGAAAAGTGACGCCATGACCTGTTGGTGATATTCCCTCTGAAATTCTGCCCTCTGAATTCAATGGTGATGGGTCAGTGCGATCAATGCAAAAAATTGCAGAGACAATTTTGGACAACTACAACGTCAGCCCCGACATGAGAAAGTAATGTTTGCTACTTTCGACTCGTGGGTGCATTAGTTTATTGAGGTCAATCGTAGAATGGGTTTTCACATACCTCCATTTAACTCAATCAACCATCTACACTTACACGTTCAAGCAAAGCCATACACTCCGCAGTTCAGGGCCTTGGATTACCCCATAAGTAGAGGATATGGATCAAATCACAAGGGTTTAAGCTGGTTTGTCGAGGTTCAGCAGGCCATTAAGATCCTAGAAAGCGGGCGTCAAATAAGAATCTCACCCTGTTGAGTTTAGCACTGGCTCATCCGATTCTGTTTCCCACTGCTAAGTTTAACTGTTCGCTACTGTGCTTATAATAACATCCCTGGTTCCTGACTGGAGGCGACTTTCACCACGTCTTCTAGAATAGTCTGTGTCTTCTTCCTGTGCAACGATTTTTTGCAAAATCCGTCATTTCACAAATTATAGTACTACGGAACTGTCTCTAACGGTAATCATGACTTGTATCTATTTTGACTAGCCCAATAATGAGTTTCGTACTTGACCTATGCTCCCGTCACATCTCCGCCGTTGAGAATGTAGTTGCCACGAGTTATTAATATTCTGAGGTTGCTTACCACTTGACACGGTCATGCTTCTCTCAATCTTGTACCTTATGTCAAGGAATCATTCGTTAGATTTCGATCAAGTATTTATATACTGACCGTTGGTACTTTGTCCAACGTTTGCCATTGCATGTATGAGAATAGGTGCCTAAACTTGAATGTGAACGGTGGTTCTACCTTCCTTTCAAGGTTCTTATCCTTCATAAGGTAAAGCTTTAGCATAAGGTCGGATATTCTTGGTCGCACGCGCCGTGTATTTAGATATTCAAAATTGCCTGCGACAACAAATTAGAAATTCTTGAGGATGACGCCACTTTTCACCTAAGTCTGAGTAAGGTAAGATCTGTTGGCTCATGCTCATAATAACACTCATTTCCCTTCTTTTTGGACCAGTTTTCTCACTCCATTATGCTGACTCTATTCCCTACTAGTATCCAAAATTTGGTATAATATTATATGTATGCTAGCCCTTCAGAGGAACAGAAAACATGTGGTTCACCTAGAGACCGTCTGAAGGTGGTCGTATCTGATGAAAAGATCCCGAAGCATTGTTTTGTGACGTCTTAGTTGCGCTCTGAAACAACTTTGTGTGATGGTCTTACATTGCGGCCCACTGGACTCTTTTCCTATTTAAAGGGCACCTATTGTGTGAAAGGATTCAGCACTTGCCTAAGTAAACTCCAGACCTCAGACATGATTTACCTTTCTACGTGCCTCTGTGCTCTTCTTCTCACAAGCTTTTCATCTTCCGCCCCCGCGGGACCGTCAGATGCTAGCAGCTCCACTATTTCCTCGACCGTTTCTCTTCCTTCCTCTGCAAGTGAATCAGTATCATCTTCAGCGGCTGCAGTTTCCTCAGGTGTTGCAGCACCAGCATCAACTACTTCTCCCACAGGAACTAAGGCCGGCAATCCGCCTCCTGCATCCGAAACCGTCCCCACAATCAAACTTGATCCAAATTTTCAATTGTGGAATGAGTCGTCAAATGACCAGCCAGAGCCGATTCGTGGTTCTCTCGGTGTTCCGATTATTGGTCCTAGCTCGGACGTCCCCATCGATAAACAGAACGCGGATTTTCTCGCTCCTCCTACAACAGATCATGGTAGCCTGTAAGTCAATGCTGATATATCCCTCGGAGTCTTATATTCACTCGATTTCTCAGAGGAAATGCGAAATGGCCATTTAGTCTGAGTCATAACCGACTCCAGACAGGAGGATGGGCCCGTCAAGAGAATAGTAAGACTCTGCCTTTGTCAACTCTGTTATGATTGACGCCTCATTGCACAGTCGATGTGATGCCTCTTGCAACAGGTTGGCTGACTAGATTGATTATTAAATATAAGCTCAAATACCTGCAGAGATGGCAAGTGTGAATATGAGATTAGAGCCTGGAGCCGTTCGGTAAGATACTTTATGTTGAGCTGTGCATGCTTTCTCACCCCTTGACCAGGGAGATGCACTGGCACAAGACTGCAGAGGTATTCTATGCCTTTGATTAACACTCATAAAAGCTAACGTATAACCTGATCGAAGTGGGCCTATGTCCTGAAGGTAGGTAGATCAAGGGCAAGATGAGATCCAAATCTGATAAAGCATGCCCAGGGAACTACCCAAGTATCATCTGTTGACCAGGATGGAAAGAATTATTTAGCCAACGTTGTCAGTAATGAACTTCACCATGTTACCCAGCTCTCATGAGGATTTCTAGGGTCCTGGAGATCTTTGGTACTTCCCTGCTGGCATTCCCCACGCGCTGCAAGCTACAAATGATGATCCAGATGGCACAGAATTCATCCTGGTTTGTTGATGATTAATGTTTCTAATTTCTTATGGATCGCCTATTCTTAGGTGTTCGACTCCGGTGCATTCAGTGAAGATAGTACCCTCCTTCTCACAGATTGGCTGGCCCACGTTCCTGAAGAAGGTAAGATCTTGTTTTGATGTTTACTGTCTAGATTAATTCAATTCGCCGCCGGCAGTCCTCGCAAAGAATTTCCGTGTGTGAGTGGACGTTCCAGATCAGTGAACCTGGCATTTAGTACTCATAGGGAATCCGATGCACTGAAAAACATACCTGCCGAAGAGCTCTATATATTCCCTGCCGGTACTTATTTCACGAGGAGTCTGAGATAAGATTAGAAAAAATGTAGCTCACCTTTTCGTCAGGACTCCCTGAATCAACCCAAGCGCCGACGAGCCCTCAAGGCACTGTGCCCGAACCATTCTCATTCGAATTTTCCAAAGTCAAGCCTACGACTTTCAGCGGCGGTTCTGTGAAGGTGGTGGACTCTACTACATTCACAGTCTCGAAAACTATTGCAGCTGTTGAGGTGACTGTTGAACCTGGAGCAATGCGGTTAGTGCATGAGACTTATTTTCAGCTTATCACTGACAACTACGAATGACAGCGAGCTCCACGTGAGGGCCTATCTCTTTACACGTCTGGAATTGAATTGAGTTATTTTAACCAGTGGCATCCCACGCAAGACGAATGGAATTTCTTCCTGTACGTGCTATCTATAGACCTGGCAACAAATTTTCATCCATTTTTAGCGAAGGAAATGGACGAGTGACGATCTTCGCGGGACAATCGAACGCACGTACCTTCGATTACCAGGCAGGTGACATTGGTGAGTACCATCTACATGTTTAATCGCTAATATGGATATGACATGATTGATAGGATATGTTCCTGCATCCATGGGTGAACTAGAACAAGCTACAAATATATAAAATGCTGAAAATGTCTCACAGGTCATTACGTTGAGAATACGGGGAACTCCACATTGAGATTCCTTGAAATATTCAAAGATGGTATGACCACGAATTGCCCAATTGAACACAAGAGTTGAAGCAGATTTTTACAGATAAATTCCAGGACGTCAGTCTGAACCAGGCAAGCAAACACATGTAAAAGCATCTGTAATCAAGGTTTCATTAATCGGTTTTTAGTGGCTCGCTCTCACTCCGCCTGCGCTTGTTAAGGCTCACCTTGGTTTCTCGGACGAGGTCATTTCTAAACTGACCAAGACGAAGCAGTTTGTTATTGCTGGTTGAGAGTTGTTGGTTCGGTAGTAGATTGACTATGGCCCAACTAGTTCAGGACACTCCAGATTGATGTATCATGTATTCACGATATGATGAAAATAGCATTTCCTATTCTTATCGCTGAAGTGCCAACCATGAGGCCAGTTCATCAACCGTTCCGTCTATTCAGTTTTCAGAAACTGCTCCAGAAGTTTGGTGCGAGATGGATGTTCTTTGCTTGAAATAAACTCGATCCAGAAAGCTCATGAATTGCGCAGATCCAACAGAATGCCGTCTGTCTAATGAACGTTGAAAATCATGGATAGTGAATAATGGGAGAATAGTGGGGACAACTGGCTCAATCAAATGAGTGTGATGATGGATGTCTAGTATGGATTCCATGTGATACAAGCATGAATAGGCGTGGTCCAGCGTGAGTCTAGGACGGGGCACGAAATGTGTAGGGATCCTGATATCAGTGGAGTCCGCTATATTCCAAAGAAACCAGACCAAGGAGCAGTGAGTAGCCACTACATAGATTCGGATTGGAGATAGCCTATCACATCGATGAATTGGACATCGTCAGGGAGGTTGTACTGCAGGAAGGAGGATGATTTGTCTGCATAAATCAACGTCGTTCGGTGGTGACTTCTCCGCCTGACTGTGCGCCTTGGATGATATACCCTTTGGAGGGTTTAATATCAGTGGTGGAGAGGGGTCCATCAGGGATACGCTTAGAAGAGGTGGACCTTGATTGGGTTTGTCGGTTCAGACTTTAAACAACCAATGTTTGGCGGATCCTATTTTTGTGCCTCGCCATTGCGCCCTAATAATTGGACACCATGCTGGAATAGTGCTAGAGCAGCCATCCGACGTTAAAATAGATTGCCCGCAACGTGGCTGGAGCACCGTCACAAGTTTATGACGCCAAAAGATGTGGATTAGATCTCCTGCAATCGATATATCATTGGAAGACAATAGTCGGAACAGTTTCTTGGAAATTGTTGCCTTCGAGATCTAAGATTGACTTATTCGGAGACAAAATACTGTGTGTTTAGTGGCGAAGAACCGAACCAAACGTTATGTATCACTGCTTGGCTCAATTGAGAGGGTTTTCAGCGGATTGTATCTTAAGAATCCAAAGACTTGACCGCCTACTGCCTCACGCAGGTCATCCAAGGAGATATCACACTTGTCCAGAAGCCTCAAGCCATGACGAGGGAGACGGAACTGAATGTCAGCAGAGGCATAAAAGGCATCACTTGCCATCTTCAATATTGCATGAGCTGGTTATTTGGTTTACAGGCTGATACCTAGTGCAATCGATGTCGAAGAGCCCGTCTTTAAAGTGTATGGTACCTGCCGACGGTTGACGCTAATGCTTGAACTCCGGATTTTCACAGAATCCCGTAATTAGACCCCAGATTAGTCAGATTCATGAAAAGCACTCTGAGATGAGATAGACAGAGAAGATAAAAATTGCTTTCATCAATATTCCATGGCTTCAATCCATGCGAGTGCACCCAGCCAGACCAACCACCGAATGGTTTGTAGTAATACGTGTTGGAGCGTTCACCAGCCAAGTTTGATGAACCTGAGGAAGAAGATTTTCCCTCGGAGTTGCTTTTTCCTTGAGGCATAGGCTACTGTTACTGAAATTATGGTCAGAAAATTGAACCTCGTGTATCTAAAGATAGAGAAAAAAATGACTTATGAATTTTCTAAATTGAGCATCAGAAAGCTGACTAGACTATTTGTCGGAGTGAAGAGGGGACGAAAAATGTTGCAAATCTGCGATTTTTTATGACTTGTATGACGTAAGGAAGCTCTTAGCCAAATTTGGCACGATCGGCACATTTGAGTACAGTACAATAACTTCAAATCGAATC
>Ga0157365_10001052_pt1 | contig 11550 bp, 10 predicted proteins | sample AttsexASBM3_FD_111478 | JGI IMG/M metagenome (GOLD analysis project Ga0157365, IMG submission 111478) | Fungus gardens microbial communities from leaf cutter ant in Ribeirão Preto, State of São Paulo, Brazil - Atta sexdens ASBM3 | ecosystem: Host-associated > Fungi > Mycelium > Unclassified ... | reverse complement strand
GTCAGTATGAAGCGATCCATATGGTCTTTGAAACACATCATGGCCCTTTAGAAAACTCAATTCCCAACAGCCCCTGAAAAAAGCTTTACCAAAAACTTTTTCCTTATTGGCTGATTGCTGAATAGCCGCCTAGCGGCGGATGAAGGTCCAGTACAATGGCTGGCGGCCTGCTTTCAGCGCCTTGGCTTCGTAGCGGGTAGGAGGCCAGCCTTCGGGACGGAGCGTTGCGGGCGGTGCCGTTTCAAACAGATCCTGCGCGCCCATCACTTCCTCAACCCATGCCTGATAGGTCGGGTCATCACTGGCCACACGCCAGACCGCACCCGGCCGCAGGATACGGGCGGCCTGCTTCACCGTTTCGGGGTGGACAAAACGCCGCTTTGCATGGCGCGACTTGGGCCACGGATCAGGAAACATGAGAAACAGGCGGTCAATGGACGCATCGGGCAGGCCGCGCAGCAGGATGCGGGCATCTTCATCCCATATCCGCAGCATGTCGGGGACAGGGGCAGTTGCCTCCCCATCGTCTGGCACGACACGGGACAGCAGGGAACACAACCCGTTTTCAAAGACTTCGCACGCGATATAACCGACATCCGGATGGGCGGCATGCTGGGCCAGGGAATGTTCACCGCCGCCAAAACCGACTTCCAGCCATATCTGCGCCGGCCTGTGGCCGAAACCGGCCGCCGGGTCCGCAATGGCGGATTCCGGGAACCGCATCCGGGGCAATGTCTGGTCCAGAAGCCGCTGCTGGCGGGGACGTAGCGGATGGCCGCGCTGACGCCCGTAAAGCCGGTCAGGAGATGCCTTTACATCCACAGAGGCCGTCATATGTCCGAAAATCCTGCTCCTGCTGCCGCGTGGTGCACGCCGCACGGCATGATTACCCCATCGGGGCGGGGGAAAACACAGCGGGGGCCGCCATGACCGGCTTTTGCAAGCAGCCATGACAAGCCCCCGATGGGCTCCGGCCCGTATATAGGCCAAAGCAGGCGGAAGAATGAACCCGCCAGAACGCCGCCTTTCCGAAAAAAGGCGGCGTCCAGAAACTTTTACTGTCTTTTAGCGGTTGAAGGCACCGCGCAGGGCACCGACCAGATCGGTCTGTTCCCACGTGAAATCGTCCTTCGCCGCATCCGGCATGCGACCAAAGTGGCCGTAGGCGGAGGTCTGGGTATAGATCGGACGGTTCAGGCGCAGGTGCTTGCGGATGCCGCGCGGGGACAGATCCATGACCTCACGCAGCACGCGGCCCAGCTTTTCCTCATCCACGTCCTTGCCCGTGCCATCCAGGTCAACATAGACCGACAGCGGATGGGACACGCCAATGGCATAGGAAATCTGCAGCGTGCAGCGATCAGCAAGGCCAGCCGCCACAACGTTCTTCGCCAGGTAGCGGCAGGCATAGGCCGCCGAACGGTCAACCTTCGTCGGATCCTTGCCCGAGAACGCGCCACCGCCATGCGGCGCCGCACCGCCATAGGTGTCCACGATGATCTTGCGCCCTGTCAGGCCGCAGTCACCATCCGGCCCGCCGATGACGAAGACACCGGTGGGGTTGACGTAGAATTCATCTTCCGGCGGCATCCAGCCTTCCGGCAGGACATCACGCACGATGCTGCCCAGTTCCTCACGGATGGTGGCCTGACTGGCCCCTTCAACGTGCTGGGTGGAAATCACGACGGAGGTGGCGCCAACGGGCTTGCCATCGACATAGCGCAGGGTGACCTGGCTCTTGGCGTCCGGCTGCAGGGCGGCGGCACGCGGGTCGCCGGCCTTACGCAGGTCACGCACACGGTGCAGGATATCATGCGCGTAGAACAGCGGCGCAGGCATCAGGCTTTCGGTTTCACGCGTGGCGAAACCGAACATGATGCCCTGATCGCCAGCGCCCTCGTCCTTTTCACCGGCGCTGTCCACGCCCACGGCAATATCAGCGGACTGTGCGTGAAGGTAGTATTCCACCTCGGCATTGCGCCATGAGAAACCGGCCTGATCGTAGCCAATGTCCTTCACCGCGTCGCGCGCACCCTGAATCAGCAGGTCGGGGGTGACGGAAGCCGGGCCACGGACTTCACCCGCAAGGATGATGCGGTTGGTGGTGACCATCGTTTCACACGCAACGCGCGATTCACCGTCTGCCGTCAGGAATGCATCAAGAACGGTATCACTGATCCGGTCGGCGACCTTGTCGGGATGCCCTTCGGATACCGATTCCGATGTAAACAGAAAATCGCCTTTATTACGCATGATGGTCCTGTCTGCCTCGTGTGGAGTAGAATAACGCCTGCGAAACCGGGCGTACGATCGCATGCGTTTGACCGAAACAGGACCAAGCGTCAAGCCATTTCCCTGAATACCACCATCCCATGCCACACCCCGGCATGCCAGGTTACGCGGGGCGGTCCAGCCCCAGCACGTCTTCCATATCATAAAGACCGGACGCACGCCCGGACAGCCACCGCGCCGCCCGGACCGCGCCGGTGGCATAGACCCGGCGGTCAAAAGACCGGTGGGTCAGGCTGATCTGTTCATGCCCCGATGTGAAAATGACCGAGTGTTCGCCCACGATCTGCCCGCCACGCAGGGCGGCAAAGCCGATCGCCCCATCCGCGCGCGGGCCGGTATGCCCGTCGCGACCACTTTCGATATGATCTTCCAGCCTGACACCACGGCCTGCGGCCACCGCGCGGCCCATGGCCAGCGCCGTGCCCGACGGGGCATCGACCTTCTGCCGGTGATGCATCTCCAGAATTTCGGCATCATATTCACTGCCGGGCAGAACGGCGGCCATCTGCCGCGCCAGTCGGGTGACCAGCGTGACACCGGGGGAGAAATTGGCGGCCTGCACCACCGCGATCTTTTGCGCCGCCGCATCAACCGCCTGCTGCTGCGCCGGGGACAGGCCCGTCGTGCCCAGCACCCATGCGGTGCCGGTTTCAGACAGTGCCGCTGCATGCGCAACAACCGTATCGGCATGGGTGAAATCAATCACGACATCGCAATGACGCGCCAGTTCGGCAATATCGGCATGAACGCGACATTCGATACCCGCGGCCTTCTGCCCATCACGTGTCGTGCCACCAGCCAGAATGGCGCCACCGGCAGGCACTTCTTCAGCCAGCAGGCGACCCACGCGCCCGTTCAGGCCCGCGATCCCGATACGCAATGACTGCGCGTTCATTGAGTTTTCTCCACCAGTGTCCAGATATAGAAATAGCGGCGCGACCGGGGGATCGCGCCGCCTGGGCCTATTCATGGTGCAAGTTGGGGGGGATTCACCATGAATAGTGCCACGACCCTACACCTGAATAATCTGTCATTTCAACTGCTGCCCCTGCATGTCAGTGCAGGAAAAAAGCGGCTTACAGCTTGCCTTCAAAAAAATCCTTCACCTTGCTGAAGAAACCGGTGCTTTCGGGGCTGCCCTTGGCATGGCCTGCGGCGTCCCCCTCGAATTCCTCCAGCAGTTCGCGCTGGCGCTTGGTCAGATGGCGCGGCGTTTCCACCACGACCTGGATATACATGTCCCCACGGGCGGACGACCGCAGGACCGAGAATCCCTTGCCCCGCAGGCGGAAATGTTCGCCTGTCTGGGTTCCTGCCGGGATCTTGACCTTGGTGCGCGACCCGTCCACGACCGGCACCTCGATTTCAGTGCCGAGGGCAGCCTGCGCCATGCGCACGGGCACGCGGCAGTAGATGTTGGCGCCATCACGCTGGAAGATCGCGTGCTGTTCGACCGATACATGAACATACAGGTCGCCCGCGGGCACGCCCTTGCCGCCGGATTCCCCCTCACCGGAAATGCGGATGCGGGTGCCATCTTCCACCCCGGCGGGGATCGTGACCTCAATGGTGCGGTTCTTTTCCACCGTGCCGGTGCCGTGACATTCCTTACACGGATTGCGGATCAGGCGGCCCGAGCCATGACAGGTGGGGCAGGGGCGTTCCACGAAGAAGAAGCCCTGCTGCGCACGTACCTTGCCCGCGCCATGGCACGACGGGCAGGTTTCGGGCTGTGCATCCTTGTCCGCCGACCCGGTGCCGTCACAGCTTTCGCAGGTGACGCGGGTGGGAACCGTGATCTTTTTCTTAACGCCGGCGAAGGCCTCGGCAAAGGTGATGGTCACCTGCACCTGCAGGTCGGCGCCCGAACGGCGGCCACCGCGCCGGCCGCCCATCATGTCACCGAACATCTGTTCGAAGATGTCGCCCAGACCCCCGCCACCGAAATCAAAGCCGCCAGCACCGGGGCCACCGCCCTCGAACGCCGCATGGCCAAACCGGTCATAGGCCGCGCGCTTCTGGTCGTCCTTCAGCACGTCGTAGGCTTCGTTGATTTCCTTGAACCTGTTTTCCGCTTCCGCATCCCCCGGGTTCCGGTCGGGATGGTACTTCATGGCCAGCTTGCGATACGCCCGCTTGATCTCGTCACCATTGGCATCGCGAGAAACTTCAAGGACTGCGTAATAATCTATCTTGGTGGCCATGTGGGTCCTCTAGCAAACGCGGCCGCCCGACATCCTTGCGGCACGATCCTCGCGTTCCAGAATAGTGTTGTTGTGCAGAATATGAAAAGCGCCCGTCTTCACAGAAGCACGGGCGCCACCCTGGTGGAAAGGTCGGGCGGACCCGAAGGTCCGCCCTCCATTCCGGAGCCTGTATGACGCCTTGCGGCGATCAGGACTTCTTGGAGTCGTCCACGTCTTCGAAGTCGGCGTCGACAACCTTTTCGTCCTTCGGTGCGCCACCGGGGGCAGCGCCCGCGGCACCGGCGGCACCTTCGGCCTGGCCTGCCTTGTAGACCGCTTCGCCAACCTTCATGGCAACCTGCGTCAGGCGATCGGTCGCCGTCTTCAGGGCTTCGGCGTCGGTGCCTTCAAGTGCCTTGCGCACATCGGCAATCGCTGCTTCCGCTTCGGTCTTGTCGGCCGCCGGAACCTTGTCGCCTGCTTCCGCCAGCGACTTCTCGACCTGATGGGTCAGACCTTCGGCCTGGTTACGGGCCTCGACCTGTTCCTTTTTCACCTTGTCGGCTGCGGCATTGGCTTCGGCGTCCTTCACCATCTTTTCGATGTCGGATTCGGACAGACCACCAGATGCCTGGATCTTGATCTGCTGTTCCTTGCCGGTCGCCTTGTCCTTGGCCGAGACGGACACGATGCCGTTGGCGTCAATGTCGAACGTCACCTCGATCTGCGGCACGCCACGCGGTGCGGGGGCGATACCGGTCAGGTCGAATGTGCCCAGCAGCTTGTTGTCAGCCGCCATTTCACGCTCGCCCTGATAGACCTTGATGGTCACGGCGTTCTGGTTGTCTTCCGCGGTCGAGAAGGTCTGGCTCTTCTTCGTCGGGATCGTCGTGTTGCGGTCGATCAGGCGGGTGAACACGCCACCCAGCGTTTCGATACCCAGCGACAGCGGCGTCACGTCGAGCAGCAGCACGTCCTTGACGTCACCCTGCAGCACGGCGCCCTGAACAGCCGCGCCAATGGCGACCACTTCATCGGGGTTCACGTTGCGTGCGGGTTCCTTGCCGAAGAACTCCTTAACGGCCTCGATCACCTTCGGCATACGGGTCATGCCGCCGACGAGGATGACTTCGTCAATCTCACCAGCCGAAACCGACGCGTCCTTCATGGCGGCGCGGCAGGGTTCCAGCGTGCGCTGGATCAGGTCATCCACCAGGCTTTCCAGCTTCGCACGGGTCAGCTTGACCACGAGGTGCTTCGGACCGGAGGCATCCGCCGTGATGAACGGCAGGTTGATCTCGGTTTCCTTGGCGGAAGACAGCTCGATCTTCGCCTTTTCAGCTGCTTCCTTCAGGCGCTGCAGGGCCAGCTTGTCCTGACGCAGGTCGATGCCCTGCTCACGCTTGAACTCGTCAGCCAGGAAGCCGATGATGCGGGCGTCGAAATCCTCACCGCCGAGGAAGGTGTCACCGTTGGTGGACTTCACCTCGATCACGCCATCGGAGATTTCAAGGATGGACACGTCGAACGTGCCGCCGCCAAGGTCATAGACAGCAACCGTGCCGCCGTTCTTCTTCTGCAGGCCATAGGCAAGCGCTGCGGCAGTCGGTTCGTTGATGATACGCAGGACTTCCAGACCGGCGATCCGGCCGGCGTCCTTGGTGGCCTGACGCTGTGCATCGTTGAAGTACGCGGGGACCGTGATGACGGCCTGCGTGACCTTCTCGCCCAGATAGGCCTCGGCGGTTTCCTTCATCTTGCCCAGGATGAAGGCGGAAATCTGCGCAGGTGCGTATTTCTTGCCCTGTGCCTCGACCCATGCGTCGCCGTTGTCACCCTTCACGATGGCGTAGGGGACCAGCTCCTTGTCCTTCGCCACGGTGGGGTCGTCGTAACGACGGCCGATCAGGCGCTTGACCGCATACAGGGTGTTGGACGGGTTTGTGACGGCCTGACGCTTTGCCGCCTGACCGACCAGCATTTCACCGCTGTCGGTAAAGGCCACCATGGACGGGGTGGTGCGTGCGCCTTCGCTGTTCTCGATAACCCGCGTCTCGTCGCCTTCGCGCACGGCAACGCAGGAATTGGTCGTACCAAGGTCGATACCGATAACCTTGCTCATTCAGATACTCTCCTTTTCAGCGGCCTGCCCGGACCCGAAGCATCGGGGCGGACCCTTTCTTCCATATCGTGCCGGTGATGGGGCGGACTGTCTGTTCCACATCCGCCCACGGCACCGGTGTTACCATCCGATGTAGGCAGCCCCCGCGCAGCTTTCAAGGGTCTGAAGACATGCGCGGAAACGATTTCACCCTGCCTGCGCCGGCCCCTTTGACACGACAACCATTGCCGGCTTGAGCAGCCGCCCGTGCAGCGTCCATGCGGGGGTCCAGGCCTCCATCACGGTGCCCTGCGCGTGTTCGTCGCTATGCTGTTCGGCCATGGCCTGGTGGAGGTTGGCGTCAAAGGGCTTGCCCTTTGCGTCGTCCGCCTTGATGCCATTGCGTTCCAGAATACCCACGAACGACCGTTCGGTGCTTTCGATCCCTTCGCGCATGCGGGTCAGGATGCTGTCCTCGCCTTCGGTCGGCTGGGGCAGGCTGGCCAGCGCGCGCTTGAGGTTTTCGGCCGCTTCGACCACGTCCTTGGCGAATTTCTGCACGGCGTACTGCCGGGCGTCTTCCACCTCGCGCTTGGCGCGGTTGCGCACGTTCTGGGTTTCGGCTTCCGCACGGACCCATTTGTCACGCAGGGTCGCGACCTCGGCCTCCAGTTCGGCTATGCGCGGATCGACCGCGGCCTGCCCGGCCTGAGCTTCCGGCGCCTGACCGGAATGTTCGGCCGTCGCGGGGTTGGGTGTGCCGTCGCCGGTTGCGGCATCGGCAAAGGGGGTGGGGTCTGTGTTCTCGCTCATGCTCTTACAAGTAGGTAACGGCTGGCCAATGGACAAGGCATTGCGTTCCCGGCAGGCATGCCGTTTTTGCGCAACTTGTGCCGATTCCATGGAACAGCCGGAACGTCATGGACGTTCCAGTGAAGCAGGATACCCGCATCCCCTCATGACATGCGGGTGAATATGACGCTATGCTACATACGTGCGCCGGACAAGGACCGGCGCCCATGCCCGCATCGGCAGAGGAGCGAAAAGAGACCCCCCATGGAGCCAACGAAACAGACGATCGTGCTGGTTGACGATGACAGGAACATCCTGACCTCCGTGCAGATGACGCTGGAGGCGGAGGGATTCATTGTCCGCACCTATACCGATGGCGAAAGTGCGCTGCATGGTCTGTCATCACGGCCGGCGGATCTGGCGGTGCTGGACATCAAGATGCCGCGCATGGATGGTATGGAACTGCTGCAGCGCCTGCGCGCGCGGTCGCAGCTGCCGATCATTTTCCTGTCTTCCAAGGATGAAGAGGTCGACCAGCTGATGGGCCTGCGGCTGGGGGCGGATGACTACATCACCAAGCCCTTTTCCCAGCGCCTGCTGCTGGAACGCATCCGCGCGCTGCTGCGCCGCAACGAGGTCAGCCGCAGCGAGGCGGCAGGCGTAAGCCCCACCGGCACCATGGTTCGGGGCGGGCTGTCGCTGGATGAAACGCGGCACCAGTGCTTGTGGCATGGCCGCGATATCCAGCTTACGGTCACCGAATTCCTGCTGGTCAAGGCGCTTGCCGCACGCCCCGGCCTGGTCAAGTCACGTGACCAGCTGATTGACGCGGCGTATGGCGAGAACATCTATGTCGATGACCGTACGATCGACAGCCACATCAAGCGCGTGCGCAAGAAGTTCCGCCAGGTCGATGAGGAATTCAACCAGATCGAGACCCTGTACGGGATCGGCTACCGTTACAAGGAAGAATGACCCAGCCGGTGCCGCGTCCCGTTCTTTCCCTGCCCCCGGCTGTCCTCACTCCCCTGCGCCGCCTGATCCCGCGTCGGTGGAGCGGGGAGGGCAGGAACGCGGTCGCGGAATTCATGGAATACCGCACCCGGCTGGTCTCGCCGCTCATGCGGCGCATCCTGCTGGTCAATACACTGCCGCTGGGGCTGCTGGCGCTGACGCTGCTGTATCTGACGCAGTTCCAGAACAGCCTGCTGGAAGCCGAGGTTTCGGCCCTGCGTGAACAGGCCCGCATCTATGCCGGCGCGCTGGGACAGAGTGCCGTCATCGTCTCGCGCCATGACGTGACGCTGGAACCCAATCTTGCCCGCCCGCTGCTGCTGCGCCTGACCGAACCAAGCCCCAGCGCACATGCCCGCCTGTTCGCCCCCGACGGGCAGATCGTGGCGGACAGCCGCGTGGAACAGGCCGGGCGCCACGGCAATGCCGACAGTCCCCCAGCGCCACCCGCTGCGGAAGAAGACGAGCATTCCCCGCTGTATCCCCCGTCGGTCAACATGGGCGAACGGCTGTACAACTGGCTTCTGGCGCAGCTGCCCACCCTGTCGGGTGAGCGGATCATGACGCTGGACACGCCCGATTCCGATCCTTCCATCCAGCCCGTGACCCAGCCAAATGGCACGCGGGTCATGGAAATCCCGCCCTATATCCGCCGTAACGCCAATCACCAGCTTATGGTTACGGTGGCCGAACCCGTCATGCATGACGGGCGGACGACGGTGGGCATCATCCAGCTTACGCGCGAAGCGCGTGACGTGGACCGTTCGCTGTTTGCCGTGCGGTCATCCATCCTGTCGCTGTTCCTCATGGCGCTGGCGCTGACCATCCTGCTGTCGTGGTACCTGTCACTGACCATCGCGCGTCCGCTGCTGCGGCTGGCGGCGTCCGCCCATACCATGCGCGAATCCTCCAGCCGCACGGACGTGGTGCCCGAACGCCTGCTGGCGCGACGCGATGAAATCGGCGAAGTCGCCCGCGCGCTTCAGGACAGCGCCAGCGCGCTATGGGCCCGCATGGACGCCATCGAACGGTTTGCCGCCGATGTCAGCCATGAAATCAAGAACCCGCTCTCCTCCATCCGCTCGGCCATCGAAAGCCTGCTGCGCATCGACGATCCCGTACGCCAGCAGCGGCTGCTGTCGATCATTAATGATGACGTGCGGCGACTCGACCGTCTGATTACCGACATTGCCGATGCCAGCCGCGTGGATGCCGAACTGTCGCGCGCGCGCGCGGAACCGGTGGCCATCGTGCCGCTGCTGTCGGTGCTGGTGGAAATACACCAGACGACCCGCCAGCCGGGACAGCCCTATATGGCGGTGGCCAGCAGTGGCGACAGCCCCGAACGGCGGCTGACCGTCCTTGCGGTGGAAGACAGGCTGGTGCAGGTGCTGCGCAACCTGATCGGCAATGCGATTTCCTTTTCCCCGCCCGATGGCAAGATCCTGCTGAGCGCGGTACCGGCAGGCGGCATGGTCGAAATCGCGGTCAGTGATGAAGGACCGGGCATTCCGCAGGCCAAGCTGGACAATATTTTCGACCGTTTTTATTCGGAACGCCCCAGCAGCGAGAATTTCGGGCAGCATTCAGGCCTTGGCCTGTCCATCAGCAAGCAGATCATCGAAGCCCTGCGCGGCACCATAAGTGCCGAAAACCGCATTGATGCCGATGGCCATGTTCAGGGCGCGCGCTTCGTGATCTGCCTGCCGCGGGTGGATGTGAAGCCGGAGGTCAGCCGACCTCATCCGTAGCGCGGGCATACCGGCGGTAGCGGAATGGCGGCGGTTCGGCAGGCAGGGTTTCCAGCACCCGGACAACACGGTCATGATCGGGTGCCCGGCTGCACACCGGATCGGTCGCACGCGCGTCCCCTGCCAGGGCCAGAGCCTGACAGCGGCAGCCCCCCCAGTCCTTTTCCCGCTGGTCACAGCTGCGACACGGCTGGGGCATCCACTCCGTACCCCGGAACATGGTGAACAGCGGGGAGGCGCGCCAGATATGCGCCAGCGTGTCATGCCGCACATCGGGAAAGGCGACATTGGGGATCGTCTCGGCCGCATGGCAGGGCAGTACCCGCCCGGATGGGGAAATATTGATGAACCGACGCCCCCAGCCCCCCATACAGGGTTTGGGACGGTCGGCATAATAATCGGGCGTGACGTAATCTATGGTCAGGCGGCCTGCATATTTCTGACGCGCCGCCTCCACTGCCTGCGTGGTCTGTTCAAGCTGTGCCGCCGTGGGCATGAGGGCCGCGCGATTGGCCAGCCCCCAGCCATAATACTGCGTATGCGCGATCTCGACCCGGCGCGCGCCCATTTCCACAGCCGCATCGAGCATCTGCGGCACGCGGTCGGCATTTTCGCGGTAGATGACGAAATTCAGCGTCAGAGGCATGCCATCCGCCGCAATCAGACGTGCGGCTTCCAGCTTGCGCGCCTGCGCGCCCTTCATGCCGCCCACATGTTCGGCATTGGCGGTATCAATATCCTGAAAGGACAGCTGGACATGATCCAGCCCGGCATCCACCAGAACGGGAAAGGTCTTCTCGTTCAGCAGCACGCCGGAGGTAATGAGGTTGGTATACAGCCCCAGCCCCACCGCATGGCGGATCAGGTCGGGCAGGTCGGGGCGGCTCATCGGTTCCCCGCCGGAGAAATGGACCTGCAGCACGCCCATTTCCGCGGCCTGGTCCAGCACGCTGATCCAGTCCTGCGTGGACAGTTCGTTGCGGCGCGGTTCCAGCGCCAGCGGGTTGGAACAGTACGGGCACTGCAACGGACAGCGATGCGTCAGTTCCGCCAGAAGGCTCATGGGGGAAAGAATGGTTTCTGTCATGCCACCAGCACCTGCCGTGTCATAAGGTCACTGACCATGACATGGACATCGCGGCCGATCACATCAACCGGGGCCGCGAAACGGTTGGCCAGGTCCGCCACGATCTGGCCCAGCGTGCGCGTGCCATCAACCAGTTTCAGCACCTCGGCCGCGATGGGATCGGGGATGAAGGCGCGTTCGGGGGCCTGGATGATCCACCGTTCACGCACGCGGTCATGCTGTAGCCGGACCCCGCGCGCGAAACGGATGACGCTGTCGTCCGTAAGACCTGTGGTCATGTCGCATCCGGGCGGAACGCGCCGGGGGGAATGCGCGCAGGATTGACGT
>Ga0157365_10001051_pt1 | contig 11556 bp, 12 predicted proteins | sample AttsexASBM3_FD_111478 | JGI IMG/M metagenome (GOLD analysis project Ga0157365, IMG submission 111478) | Fungus gardens microbial communities from leaf cutter ant in Ribeirão Preto, State of São Paulo, Brazil - Atta sexdens ASBM3 | ecosystem: Host-associated > Fungi > Mycelium > Unclassified ... | reverse complement strand
GCCTGCGCCGTATCACCGTGATCGCGGGTGGGGAATTTACGCTAATGGGCGGTCTCAGCATCAGATCTGCTATCCGTCCCGTCTGCTGGAACCACAGGGGGAACTGGCGGCAGATGGCGAAAATAATATTTTTGATACATTACTTCCAGGCGGGGTCAAACAGGATGCTCCATACATGGAAGAAAAGGCCCGAAACGGGGCAACCATCCCTATCGCCCCAACGTAAACCGCGTCGGCACCCATCGCGCGGGGGCTGCGGGCGGCGTGGACAGCATGAGGTCACTCAGCGCCCAGACCAGTGCATCCGCCCGGTCGGGGGAATGCGTGCCGTGATAGCCACTGGCGGAAAACTGGCACAACTGCTCCTCCAGCGTGGCAAAGCTGCCGTGATGGGTCACGCGGCCCTGTTCATATAATGCCGCCACGGGTTCGGCGCGCGCGGCCTTGCCCCGGCTGGCCGTGACCATGCGCAGGGCGGCGTTGGGGTTGATGCCGCGCAACGTGGCTTCGACCAGCGCACCGCCAAAATTATGCTCGGCCACGATGCGTTCCGCCCCCCAGTCGGCCTGCGCCTGCAGCGCCGCGCGCGCCCACCCCGCCGGGCTGTCCCGCCGCGACAGGTCGGCCAGAACATGGCCGTTCCCGCCCGCATCCACGCCACACACGACAATGCCGATTTCGTCCGATCGCGTATCCTCCGGTCCCGAACAGCCCGACGGGTCCACCGCCACGACAATGCGGCGCATCGCCCCGGCCACGCTGGCGCGGGTTGCGGGGGTGACGGCGGCTGCACGGCGGAAATCCTCCATCCGCCACAACGCGCCATCCACCGCCTGCTGGTATTCCCCCAGCATAAAACGCCTGCGCTCGCGTTCCGGCAATGCTTCCAGCTGCGCCATGTATTCCGGCGACAGGTTGGCGCGGTTGCCATCGGGGTTCAGGCGCATGGTGGCGTAGCGCGCGCGGTCCAGCGGCGCGCCGGATGTGGGGTCCACCCCGTCCTCGAACACGCGGTACAGCCAGTGCGCGGTGGTCGGTGGATTGGCGTCGATGTATTCCTTCAGCGCCAGCGGTGATTTCTGCGCCAGCCGCGTCAGCAGCATGTTGCGCGCGCCATAGGTGATCTGGCTGGCTTCATTCAGGTAAACGGTGGCGAATTCCAGCCCCAGTATCTTTTCCGTCCGGTCCTCATCATCCAGACCGCCAAACAGGATGACCGACCCGTTGGGCAGTTCCACCGTCCAGTCGGTGCGCGACAGCGCCCACGGCACGGTGGGAAAGCATTGGCGCATGACGGTGGGAAACGTATCGGCCAGCACGGTGGCCCGCAGCGCGTTCAGCCGGTGGCGGAATATGCCGTGCCGCGTGCCCGCCGCCTTCAGCGCCCGGATCACCACCGCGCGCACCAGCACGAACGTCTTGCCCGACCGCGCGCCGCCGCGCAGCAGGATATGCGTGGCGGGACCGCCCAGCAGCCGGTTGGCCGCGCGCTGGTCCGCTGTCAGGCTGAAGGCGTGTTTCAAAAGGCGGCACCCGGAAACTTCTGTCTGCTGGAATGGATTTCACAGTTCCGCATCATCGGTCGTAATCGTAATGGCAATGGTATTTCCCCCTTCCCGTCGGTCAGCGGGCGGGCGCAGGCGGGTCGCGACCCACATCCGCGCCTCCATGCGCAGCTTTATGGCGGGCACGTCGTCACGGCCGGTGGCGCGGTCGGCTATGGTTATGATTTCCTCGGCCAGTGTGTCGGCCGCCGCTTCCCGCGCGGTGGCGTACAGGGTACGAAACCCCGCATTGTCACGCAGCCAGCGGAACACCGTGGCCCGGTGCGGCATGGCCGGATCGGCGCAGATCGCGCGCAGGCTGTGCCCATCGGCCAGTCGGGTGCAGATGTCTTCCGCAACCCTTCGGCTGTACGTCCCGCGCCGCGCGCCCGATGTGGCGGGTTCGGGCATGGTCATTCTTCCCTGTTCTCCGGCGGACATGAAAACGCCCGGGCTGCCGTGCAGGGCGGTCCGGGCGCGGATGTGTCATGATAGGGTTGTTATGCGGAAAAACCGTGCAGGCAGCAATCTGTTTCGCTGCGCCTGCTGGCCGTGCGCCTGTCATGGCGGAGGAAGCGGAATGTCGGCCCTGAGGAGGGGACGCTTATGAATTCAGGCGGAAACCTGCCATGTTATTAGAATTCATAGGAATTTAATTTCAGCATAATTAATTTGTGTCCCACATACTTTTTCCTGAAATATTCCTGTCTTTTATAGATGTTCGAGCATTTTTCATTCATTTCACTGGACAGTTCATTTCTTCTTTTCTGAGGAAGGCTGTCATCCCACTCCCCTGACAGATACTGACAAATATCCGCATCATGGAAAAAGGCAGTAACGTCATATGGAAAATTTTCTTCGGTTCCTGCAATGACCGGCGAAACGTTCATGCAATACGATATGATAAAAACTGGTATGATAACGCCGGCCAGACAGACAGTTCTGTTTATGTTTTTGCCAGGACGTAATTTGAAGAACGACAGATTATTTTTCAGCATTCTGACTCTATGTGTTCATGCCATATCGGGGTTACGGGAATATATTTCCCCATGTCTGTTTCCGTGGAACCGACGCCATTCACGCAACATCACTGAACGTGTCCTGAGGTCAGCCTGAAATTCCTGCGCCGTTACGTGTCAGGCCATTGCCGCGGTAAAACGCGTCCAGAGCTTCTGGAGAAGCGAGCTGCACTTTTGGTAAACTGATATCCCTGAACATTCGCCTGTATCGTGCGCGATTGGCGCGGGTGGTTCCGATCAGGTGACGTATCATGGCCCATTTTACACTGTCCCTGCCGCCTTCCAGGGCGCCCTGTCTGTCTTTCCTGATCCAGCAGCGCCGGACATAACGATAGAGGCTGACAGTCGTGGGAACATCAAGAAGGATAAAACCGCTGGCGCGTTCCAGCCGTTGTGGAAGCAGACGGGAATAATTGCCCTCAATAACCCAGCGCGCCCCCAGTATCTCCGCGTCATGAAGCATCCTGAAGTCTTCGGGGTCTCTGACGACCCAGTCAGTGTGCGGAAGGTGGCTCAACCGGTCGAGGTGTACGGTTCTCAGCCCGCGCGCCCGTGATATTGCATCCGCAAGTGTGGATTTCCCGCTGTTGGACGGCCCCATAATGCAAATGCGGGGGCCAAGATCATCAAGCGTCATACGTGCCATTCCATGTCTGCCCTGGGGAAAGCAGCAGGCTCCCCGAAATGGCGACACCGGCCGGCCGCTATCCCATATCATCGTTGGCTGGCTTCCCTGCCAGCAGGCGTATTTATAGTCCTGCGCCCTGCCTGCCGGGTATTTCCTGTACAATATCAAATACAGCGTCCGTATATTCACGTTGACAGTACCGGAACCCCGTCAACGCAAACACCACCTCCACCGGAATATCGAAATAGAAATCCAGCATGCCGGGCGGGTAGCCACTTTCGGTTTCCTCGCGCTGCAGGGCGGCGATGGCGTCGTGCAACTGCGCAGGCGGCGTGCCGGTCACGGTCAGGTCGTGCGGGCCTGCGGCCTGTCCATGGTGGCTTACGGACCAGACCTGTGCGCCATCGTGATGGAAGCCTGCGGCACTTTCATACCGGCGTTCATCCACGGTGCAGGTTACAATGGTGGCCCCGGCGGAATACGCCGCCAGCCGCGCTTCATGCGCCCGCGCCGCAGCCGGGTCGTTGCACGACACCACTGTCCACCCGCCCGGCAGGCTGGAGATGGACATGGGCGCGGGACGTGCGTCGTCCTGTGGCATCCCGGTATCCGTCAGGCCCATGCGGGCGCACACGGCGGCGCGGTCAATGCCGTGGAACGCAAAGGTTGTCACCGCATACCCTGCCGGACGGGGCGGGCAGGTTTCGCGAATGTGGAACCGCAGGCGGATGGGCGGGAAGATGTCCTGCGTGCCCTCGGTCACCTGTGCGGGGGCGAAGGTGACGCCTGCTTCCCCCACGCGGTAGGGATAGACGATGTTTTCCGCCGTGCCGTCGCGGTGGGCGCACATGATGACGGCGGCCTGCACCGGCCCGTCGCCACCGGGCAGCAGCACGGTGCAGTTGGCGACCACAGCCGCCGCCCGCGCGCCCGTCCGCAATGCTGCGTCCTGCACCGCGTCCCGCGCGCGGTCCAGCTGTATGGCGCTGTCGGCCAGCCCGTCTGGCGCGGCCACCGTCCCGATCACGCCCAGATAGCGGCCCGGCGACATGACCGCGCCAAACGGGGCGAACACGCCCTGCGCGGCCAGCAGCCGTTCCACCTCGGGCCGCAGGTGGGCGGCAAGACGGTCAAAATCCCGTCGTGGCGTGGCCAGCCAGTCCGGCAGGTCGGTTTCGGCCCAGCCCGCATACCCATCCATATCCCGCCTCTCCTTCCCGTGCCGGTTGCCGGTCATGATGGGTGGCGGGGGACTGGCATGTCAATCCGCCCCGCCCCCCGGCCTGAAACGGACCCGCGCCGGTGGCCTGTGCTGCCGCCTGCCGCTTTTTCGCGACACGCATCAAACATGTCGTTGAAAGACACGTTCACGAACGAATCCGCATTCAGTAAAGACCCGGTCTGCGGCAATGATGGTCCGGATGATTTCCGTCAGCGGGTTCCGGCCGCAAAGCGCGTCCGGCCTGGGGGCCGGTTGACGGTGAACAGGCGCTGACGAAAATCCCGGGCCTGTTACTGTTCGGATCATGCCCCTGTACCGGGCCCCTTTACCGGGCGCCACGACGGGCGGGATCAGGCGGCGTGGGTGTGTCCGTCCGGCCCGTGCGTGTGGTCCGGGTCGTGGGAATGGCCGTCCCCGCCATGGTCGTGGCGGTGGTGCAGGTCGGGATAATGCGGGTGGCTGTGCACCAGCCGGGCGTGCACGTGGTGGTGGGTGTGGGGTTCGCCCGCCGGGTCATCGGGGCCATGTTCGTGCTGGTGGTGTTCGTCATGCACGTGGCGGTGGGTGTGGGCCATGACCGTGTGTTCGTGTTCGTGGTCGTGGCGTTCGCTCAGGTGCAGCCACAGCCCGACGGCCATGAACATGCCTGCGACAGCCAGCCGCCCCAGGTCATGCGCATGGAACAGCATGACCGACACCACCGCCCCGATAAAGGGGGCCAGCGCGAAATACGCCCCCGTGCGCGCCGCGCCCAGATGGCGCAGCCCCAGCATGAACGCCACAAGGCTGACCCCGTAGCCAAGGAATCCGACGCCCCCCGCGGCCGCCACCACGGCGGCATCCGGCATGTGGGCACGCTGCAGCACAAGGGCCGCGCACAGGTTGACGCTGCCCGCCACCACGCCCTTCAGCATGGCGATGCGTACCGGGTCGGCCCCCGACAGCCTGCCGCTGAGGTTATTGTCAATGCCCCAGCACACGCACGCCGCGATAATGTACAGCGCCCCCGGCGCAACCGCCGCATGCCCCTGCCATGACAGCACGCCCGCCCCCAGCACGATGCACGCGGCGCCCACAAGCAGCCTGCGATCCACGTTTTCGCGAAACACCACCCATGCGATCATCAGGGTGGCGATGCTTTCCATATTCAGCAGCAGCGACGCGCTGGCCGCGTCACTGCGCGCAAGGCCGGCCATAAGCAGCAGCGGCCCCGCCACCCCGCCCGTGGTGATCACCCCCAGCAGGCACGGCAGGTCGGCGCGCGTCAGCGGCGCCTCGTCATGGCTGGGCAGCCGCAATGCCGCGCGCGCCCCCAGCACCACCGCCAGCCCAAGGCCGGAACCAAGATACAGCAGCCCCGCCGCCATCTGGGCCGACATATCCCCCAGCAGCAGCTTGGCGAAGGGCGTGCTGGCCCCGAACAGCACGGCAGACAGCAGGGCAAGGAGAAGACCGGTTCTGTTCATCCCCTTCCCTTACCACATCACCGGCATGTATCACGACCCCTGGCAGACGGCCCCGGACAGGCGCCGCGTTCTGCCAGTCACGGGCGGCGGCCTGCGGGGCGCGTGGGGAAGGAAGCCCAATCGGAAACGCCTGTCCGGGTCATGTCAGGTCCGTCCCCTCACCACCGGTCATGCAGGGTGTCCAGCGCCATGTGCAGCGTGCGGATGCGCGTGCCGGGGGCTTCGTCCATGCCGCATACGTCGCACACCACCCGCGCACGCGCGGGGGTCAGCAGCGACAGGGCGCGGTCCATGGCGCGACGGGCGTGGACGCTGGTTTCCGTGTCCTCCATCGTGCCGCCGCCGCCCGTGCCGGTAGGCGGGGTATAGCGCTGCCCCAGCCGCCCGCCCCGCGTGGCGCGCTGCCATATGGCCCGGAACCGCAGGCCCGCCGCGTGCTGGTCCGCCGTCAGGGCGGCATTGGCGCGGTAAAACAGCCGGTCCAGCATGCAGGTGTCGCGCGTCAGGCGCACGGCCTGCGGCCGGGTGCGCGGGGCCAGTTCCATGCAGGTGGTTTCCACAGTGCGCGCACGGGCGGCGGGACCGTCGGCCCCCATGTCGGGTTTCAGCCCCATGGCGATGTCACGCGCGGCAAGGCGCGCCCGGCGGTCGGCACGCAGCAGGGCGGCCACGCGGCGATGTTCCCCATCGGGGGTGGTGCGGGGGGCGTCCGGGGTACGGGGCTGCGGTACGGACATGGCGTTTCCTGTGCAGTTAGTATGACATTTTCATACTAACCGGCACACATGCAGGCAGCACGCCCGCGCGTGCCCCTGCGCCACCGGGCATGGGGCACGCCGGGGACGGCCTGCGGGCCACGGCAGCCCTGTTGTCGCGTGCTGGCGTGCCCGTGTTCCCACCGTACCCCATGACATATGAAATAGTACAGGAAGGGGGAGTATATAGGGGGCCGTAAGGGTTTGGGGGTTTATGGGGTACGATGGGAACACACACGCCATCATGCGCATGGGCCGCCTGTCGGGGTGATCAGACATACAGCGTTCCGGACGTCGCCTTCCGGGGCCTTATCGTGAATTGATGACCGTGGCGACAGGACAGGCCGTGGCTGTAAATGGCCTGTCCTGTCGCTTCGCATGGCGATGCGGTGGCGTGCTTTGGACAGGGGGCCATCGAACGGACGCCTGCCGCGATGGCGAATGGCCGCCACGCCGTGCATGGACGACCGTTCATGCCCCACCCCGGACATGCGGCGTCTCCCCTGCCCCCATGCGGACTACGGCGCGATCCATACCCATTGCGGATCCCCGCCAAGGCGCTGCCTGCGCCGGGTCCAGCCAAGACTGCGCAGCAGGGTGGCCACGCGGTTCTGCGCCGCGCGGTCCTGCCGGTCGCGCGGCAGGCCAAGGGCAAGATGCAGCACATCGGCCATGCGCACATATGGCGCCGCCCGCATGCGCAGCCACATGGTTACGGGCGTGCGCCACGGGTCGTCATGCATGCGGTCGTCCTGCGCGCGGCGGGCCGCGGCGCTGAGGGCATCATCATCCAGCCATAGGGGGACGGGGGATGTGGCCTCCATATGGTCAGCTTCCGCCCATAGCTGCGCGCGCCACGTGGCCACCCACGCCACATCGGCATGCCGGCACGCAACGGGCCAGTACCGGCGGTTGCCGGTGGGGTCGGTCAGGTACTCGGCTTCGTTGGTGGTTCCGGCGAAAACGCACTGTCGCGGGCGGCTGACCTCGAACGCGCCATAGGTGGGGCGGTACCGGTCATGCTGGCGGCTGAAAAACGCCTTGGCGTCGCGCTGGGTGCTGCGGCCCAGCGCCTGCAGCTCCGCCATTTCCACGCCCCATACACCCAGCAGCCCCTGCGCCGCATCCTTCTCCCCCAGGTCGCGCGGAAGGTCGTCCTTGAACCACGCCGCCCCGAACAGGGTGGACAGCAGGCGGCTCTTGCCCATGCCCTGACGCCCCTCCAGCACGGGCACGTAATCGAACTTGCATCCCGGCTGGCGCACCCGGCGCACGGCGGCGCACAAAAAGCGCGTGCCCACGGCGGCATGGTAGGCGTCGGGCGTGCAGCCCAGCGCGAAATGCAGCCATGTGTCCAGCCGGGGCACGCCGTCCCACCGCAACCCGTCCAGCCATTCGCGCACGGGGTGCGTGCGGCACATCCCCGCGACGGCGCGGCAGGCCTGATCGGCCACCATGCGGCCAACCGGCAGGTCATAGGCCCGCTGCAGGTAGGCCTGCACCAGTCCCACATCCACGTCCTCCATGCCACGGGGATAGGGTCCGGGCAGGTCCGGCGCGCTGTCATAGGGCGGCGGCGGGGCGCGGGTGATGATATGGCGGCAGCTGAATTCGTCCCACGCCACCATCCCGCGCAGCCGCGCGTCATGCCCCAGCAGCACAAGGCAGTTGCTGAGCGACGGCACCACCCGTCCCCCCGCCCCACGGACCAGCAGGTCCATCCATGCGGTGGCGATGGGGGCGTCAGGGTGATCTTGCATGCGCAGCGGGCCTTCTGGTCTGGGGCGGGCGGCGGCTGGACCGGCGGCCCGCACCATGCAGTACCCGCCCCGAACGCCCGCCGCTGCCCGCGTGGGTGGCGGGCAGGATAATGCGCAGGGATGCAGGTGGCGTGTGCAATCATGCTGCCCGCAGGGGGACACGGCCGGAGGCGGCAGGCAGGCACCCGTACGCAGACCGCGCACGGCGGCCGCTCACATGCCGGAGCGCCACGGGCCATTACCCGACCCGAGATGGACCGGTGACAGGGGGCGGAACGGGAGGCGACGTCTCCCCGATGTCCTGCCGCATCGGGACGGAACCGGCCACGGCGTGCGGAGGGTCACATGCTGGCCCCGCACTACGGCAGCCATTCCCGGAGGGGGACCGGACAGCGGCAGGTGCAACGCAGCATGCGGCCTGGACGGATCATGCCTTCGCGCTGTTCTGCTGCGACGAAAAAAATCGGCCACACCATATGGGTGGTTGATCATGTGCCGGGCCTCCCCCCGACATTGTCCAGCGACATCGGACGGAACCGGCCACCGGATACGGGGTGGCTGCATGCCGGACACCACACGGGACCGGGTGGCGGCCATTCCCCCATGATGGGCCGGGCCGTGGACCGTAACGGGGCGTATGTCCGGCAAACCACGCGCCGCACCGCCTGCCGCGCAGAAGGCGGGACAGGCGGTACCGTGCGATAATCCACCCCGCACGCAGCATGGCCGTATGCAACCCGTGCAAGGCCCGGTCAGTCATCCGCGCAGATGCAGGACGGGTGACTGACGGAGCGCGCTACCCTGCGCTTCCTTCCGGGACCGGGCAGGGCAAATGGTATTGCCGGTCATCCTGCGCCAGCGAGAGGATCCGGTCATTCAGCGCATCGACTTCCGCCAGCAGGGCGTAAATCACATCAACTGCAAATTTGTTGTTCTTGGTACACACATCGATCGCCAGCCGGATGGCGGACGGATCAAGGCATTCGCCCCTGTTCAAATGGAAAGGCGTATGTCCGTTCGGGAATACTTGCTGCAGGACCATTTTCGGGCTCCGTTACCAGATCATTAACTTTCCATAACCACACACGATTTTCAGGAAATAGGAAAGAAATTACAAGTAAAAAAATATTGTATATTGAATGGAGCTATACGAAACGGATATGTTGGTAACCATTCGTAAATATTCATTTTATATGCAGTTTATAAGACGGACCATATTCCTTCCATTCTTCCCGTAACCACACTCATGCGTGGTGTCGGACGCAAAACGGGCCAATCTGTTGCCCGGATAACACAGCATGCGGGCGGACTGGCTGGACCCGGCACCTGTCAGCCCCCTGCCCGCCGCGCGGCGATCGTGGCCCCTGCCATGTCAAACCCGGCTGACCCGCAATTCTGTCTGATCAGCACTGCGAAAGGGGTATTTGCGCTTGTCACCCCTGATGCAGCCCTGTTACGTATTACGACACGTAATACGGAGCTGGGTCCATGGAAACGGTCGTCGTTCGCAAACAGGGCAATTCTGTCGGTGTTACCCTTCCGGCTGAAACGCGTATCCGCCTTGGTCTGGAAGTCGGGCAGGAACTTACGCTGGTCGAACTGGCCGACGGCATCAAGCTGGTGAAGCGCAATCTCCGGCTTGAACGCCAGATGCAGATGGCGCGCGAGACACTGCGTGAGCAGGCTGATGTTCTGCAGGAACTGGCCAGGAGCTGATGCCGGATCTGCCCGAGTTTCTGGAACCTGACGCGGTGGCGTTCATGCACGATCAGGCCCTGAAAGAATACGGCGGAACCCACGGGATCAAAAGCGAGGACCTGCTGCGCAGCGCGCTGGCACGCGCCGAAAACCGCTGGCACTATGCTGAAGTGCCGCCGCCGGACACCGCGACCCTGGCGGCTGCCTACGCTTATGTCATTGCCCGCAATCATCCCTTCAATGACGCCAACAAACGGACAGGCTGGAGCTGCTGCGTCCTTTTCCTTCGGCTGAATGGAATTTGTGTGCAGGTCAGCGCCCTGGAAGCTGTCGACGCCATGATGGCCCTTGCGTCCGGCGCAATGGAAGGCGAGGCGTTCGCGGCGTGGCTTCGGCAGCATTTTCAACCCCAGTAAGTCATATATTTTCGATATCGGACCAGATTTTCTCATGAGCACGACACCCCGGACCGCTTCCCTGTCCTCCATGATCTGGCAGGTCGCCGATCTCCTGCGTGGCGATTTCAAGCCCGCCGAATACGGTCGCGTCATCCTGCCCTTTACCGTTCTGCGCCGCCTGGATGCCGTTCTGGCCCCTACCCGCGCCAGGGTGCTTCGGGAAAAGGAGAAATGGGAGAGCAAAGGCATCGACCCGATGCCTTTTATGGAGAAAGCTGCCGGTCTGCGGTTCGTGAACACGTCCGGGTTCACGCTGAAAGACGTGCTGGGCGATCCTGAGCATCTTACGCAGAATCTTTCTGCCTATATCAACGCCTTCTCACCCGCCGCGCGTGACATCTTCGGCCACTTCCGCCTTGCCGAGCATGCAGACCGCCTTGCGAGGGCGAATCTGCTTTATCTGGTGCTTGAAAAATTCATCAGCTTCGACCTCAGCAACAAGGCCGTCGATAACCACCAGATGGGACAGGTGTTCGAGGAACTGATCCGCAAGTTCTCGGAAGCCTCCAACGAAACAGCAGGTGAGCACTTCACCCCGCGCGAAGTCATCAAACTGATGGTGAACCTGATCTTTGCCGAGGATGACAGCCTGCTGACCCCCGGCAATGCCGCCGTCCGCACCATTTACGACCCGACGGCGGGCACTGGCGGCATGCTATCCGTCGCGGAAGAGTTCCTGCTGGACCACAACCCGGATGCGCGCCTGACCATGTTCGGGCAGGAACTGAACCCGGAATCCTATGCCATCTGCAAGGCTGACATGCTGATCCGTGATCAGGGCATCAGCAACATCCGCCTTGGCAACACGCTGTCCGATGACGAACTGGCGGACCACAAATTCGATTACATGCTCTCCAATCCGCCTTTCGGCGTGGAATGGAAGAAAGTCGAAAAAGCTGTTCGCGCCGAGCATGAAAAGCTGGGTTATGACGGGCGCTTCGGCCCCGGCCTGCCGCGTATTTCGGACGGCTCCATGCTGTTCCTGCTCCACCTTGTCCACAAGATG
>Ga0157365_10001050_pt1 | contig 11560 bp, 10 predicted proteins | sample AttsexASBM3_FD_111478 | JGI IMG/M metagenome (GOLD analysis project Ga0157365, IMG submission 111478) | Fungus gardens microbial communities from leaf cutter ant in Ribeirão Preto, State of São Paulo, Brazil - Atta sexdens ASBM3 | ecosystem: Host-associated > Fungi > Mycelium > Unclassified ... | reverse complement strand
GGTGATGGGGCTCAGCTGGCCGTCAAACAGCATGATCTCGCCGCCCGCCTCGTCATTGCTGAGCGCGTTTTTCAGGAAATCGCGCATCGCGCTGATGGGAAAATCCATCGCCAGCACGCCGAACCAGCGGCCATCGTCATCAAGCGGAATGCTGGCGGTGACGCGCTGCCCCGAGGGCATACTCGGATCTCTGCCGTGCAGCCAGCGCACGCCGCGCGCCGGGTTCAGGCGCAGCGCATGGCCGAGAAACCAGCGGCTGCTGACCTGCTCGTAATATTGCTCCGGGATGCGCCCGTGGCCGTAGAACGGCAGGCTGGTGAGATAAAACCCGGCGCGGGAAACATAATAGGTGCGCATTTCAGGGCGATCGTTGCCGCTGTCGGCGATGCTCAGCATATGGCCGAGCGCCAGCGTCGCGTTGAGTTCGTTGTGCAACAGCGTGTCGTCGCGCTCAAGCAGGGTGCTTTCCGCGACGAACTCGTCCGATACGCCTTTGATGACCAGCGCGTGGTCGCGCACGGCGGGCAGCGCCCAGGCGGGAGCGTGGCGATGCGCCTGGAATGCCGCTATCGTGGCATCGGTCTCCGGCCCTTCCAGCAGGTTGTGCATGGTGTAGCGCATACCTGCGCGATAAAACTGCAGCTTATCGACGCTGTATTGCAGGTTGCGATCCATTGACGTGGCGATGGTGTCCAGCTGGTTGCGCTGGGAAGAAATCCAGGCATCCTGCAATATCACGACTTCACGCCAGGTCAGCAGCGTGGAGAAGATAAAGACGGCGCAAAAGCAGAGGTTGACGACCCGAATCGGGTTTTTGGTCCGCCAGCGGCTGATGAGGATCTTGTCAGGCACGTCAGACTCCCTGTACTGATAAAGGCTCGACTTAATGCGGCATGGTGAAGTTCAGGCGGCTCAGATAATACCAGGCGACGCGGATATTAAAAGTGTGGCCGTTTTTTTAAGGATTGTCGCCTGGAAAGCATCAGGATGTCGTTGATCTGTTACAGGATGGAGGGAGAACGAAAATGCCCGGCGCGCTGGCCGGGCATTATTTCAACGACGCTCGTCGCGAGACTGTCTTTCACCGGGAAGCAGTTCGTCTTCACGAAACGCCTCCCGCTGCACGCCGTAACCGTCATACCAGCGGCACTCGACCATGCCGCTGGAATAACCGGTGACAACCATGCGTTGACCGCTGTTTTTGCGCTGAACTTCATCGCTGACTAAAAAGACCATGCCCGCCTCCTTTATCAGTGTGAAAACATCCAGAAGATAGTCAACGCGCGCGATTTTCGCCTGTTGTCGTTAAAAAATCAGGAATAATCTCAATGCGCCGGTTTACCGCGCAGGCGTCCGATAAGCGATACCGCCGCCAGCACCACTGCGCCGATGATAAAACCGAGCACCAGATTCAGCACGGTCGGCATAACCGCCTCGCCAACGCCGCCGAGGCCCTGCGCCCAGTGTTCGATGGCGTGATGCAGCGGCGTGACGCCATGCACCACAATGCCGCCGCCCACGAGGAACATCGCGATGGTGCCGAGCACCGACAGCGCTTTCATCAGCCACGGCGCCGTGACCAGCAGCCCTTTGCCGACGCCGCGCGCCAGCGCCGAGCGCTTGTCCGCGAGCCAGTAGCCCATATCGTCGAGCTTCACGATAACGCCAACAATGCCGTAGACGCCGAGCGTCACCAGAATAGCGATGCCGCTCAGCACCAGCACCTGGTTTATCAGCGGGGCTTCCGCCACGATACCAAGCGTGATGGCGACGATTTCCGCCGACAGAATAAAGTCCGTCCGCACCGCGCCTTTGACTTTATCGCGCTCATAGACTTTCGGATCCTGCTTCGCGATAGCGTCGAGACGCTGCTGTTTCTGCTCCGGCGTCTCTTTGTGTTTGCGCGCGTGCAGGCTGTGCAGCACTTTCTCCACGCCTTCGAAACACAGAAACGCGCCGCCGACCATCAGCAGCGGCGTAATCGCCCAGGGCGCGAAGGCGCTGATGATGAGCGCCAGCGGCACAAGAATCACTTTATTGAGCAGCGAGCCTTTCGCCACCGCCCAGACCACGGGCAGCTCGCGGTTGGCGCGCACGCCGGTCACCTGCTGCGCGTTAAGAGAGAGATCGTCGCCCAGCACCCCTGCGGTCTTTTTTGCCGCGAGTTTTCCCATCATTGAGATATCGTCCAGTAAAGTGGCGATATCATCCAGCAGCGTTAACAAACTACTTCCGGCCAAAATTTCATTCCTTCGTGTTGTGATTCTGGAGTGTTAAGTATGGAGCAAAAGCCTGAGCCCTGAAACTACCACCTTCTGTCAACGCAAAATTAACTTAAGCGAAACAATTAAAAACCTCGCCTCTGCAATAATTTTATCGTTCACTATAAGCGTTCTTTATTTCATGTCGTGAGGGAGTATGCGTTTCGGTCGAGTTCTGCCACTGTTGGGCGCCCTGTTCGCGCTGTATATCATCTGGGGTTCCACCTATTTTGCGATTGCCGTCGGCGTGAAAAGCTGGCCGCCGTTTATGATGGCGGGCGTGCGCTTTCTCTGCGCGGGCGTGCTGCTGTTAAGTTTCCTGCTACTGACTGGCCATAAACTTCCGGCGCGTCGCCCGCTGCTGAACGCGGCGCTGATTGGCGTGCTGCTGCTCTCGGTGGGCAACGGCTTTGTCACGGTCGCCGAACATCAGCACGTGCCCTCCGGGATCGCCGCGGTGATGGTCGCGACCGTGCCGCTGTTCGCGCTCATGTTCAGCCGCTTTTTCGGCATTCAGACCCGCAAGCTGGAGTGGCTCGGTGTCGCCATCGGTCTGGCGGGCATCGTGCTGTTAAACAGCGGCGGCAATCTCAGCGGCAACCCGTGGGGCGCGCTGCTCATTCTGATTGGCTCGCTAAGCTGGGCGTTTGGCTCGGTCTACGGCTCACGCATTGAACTGCCCGTCGGGATGATGGCGGGCGCGATTGAGATGCTCGCGGCGGGCCTGGTGCTGATGGTGGCGTCGCTCTTCACCGGCGAGCGGCTGACCGCGATGCCCGATCTTTCCGGCTTTCTGGCGGTGGGTTATCTGGCGCTCTTCGGCTCGGTTGTCGCCATCAGCGCCTATATGTATCTTATCCGTAACGTCTCGCCCGCGGTCGCGACCAGCTACGCCTACGTCAACCCGGTGGTGGCGGTGCTGCTCGGCACCGGCTTTGGCGGCGAGAGTCTCTCATCGGTGGAATGGATTGCGCTTGGCGTGATTATTCTGGCGGTGCTGCTGGTGACGCTCGGTAAATATCTGCTGCCGGCCAAACCGGTGGTGGCGCCCTGCCCCGTCGAGAAGTAACGCTTAACCGGCGGGCGGCGGGGGCCGCTCGTCATCCCCGTCGTGAATGCCCTGAAAATCGATCTGCGCCTGCGCCCCGCCGCTGCAAATCCACTCTTCCAGCCGCTCGGCAAGCGCCGTGTCCGACAGCTTCTCGCGTCCTCGTAACGCGCACTCCCAGACCAGCAGCACGCGCCAGCCATCAGCCCGCAGCGTCGCCACATCGCGCTTATCGCGCGTCACGTTTTTGCCGATTTTATCGAGCCAGAATTCGGTGCGGGTGGCTGGTACTTTGAAGAGATAACAGTGGTGATGATGCCAGAAACAGCCGTGGGTGAAGATAACGCAGCGGTAGTCATCGAGGACGAAATCAGGACGCCCGGCGAGCGCGGCGTCCTGTACGCGAAAGGTAAACCCCAGTTCCGTGAGCAGCGCGCCGAGCCGCTTCTCGATGGCGGTATCGCGGGTGCCGATAGCGCGCATATTTTTACTGCGAATGGCTTTGCTATGAACGTCCGCCATTAGACTTCTCCTGCCGCAGGCGCACCGCCTGTGCGATACGCGGGCGCAGCAGCTGGGCGACCGCCGCGAACGCGGGCACCACGACCGAGTTGCCGAACTGGCGATAGGCCTGGGTATCGGAGACGGGAATACGAAACGCGTGGCCCTGCGGAGATTCAAAGCCCATCAGACGCGCGCACTCGCGGGGCGTCAGGCGGCGCGGGCGGCGCTGCTGGTTGGTGGCATCGTCGAAATCTTTCTCGCCGAGCGCTTTATCCCAGCCGCGATCGACCAGGATTTCCGCGCCGTCCTTGTAATAGCGCGCCGAGAGCGTGCGCGCCACGCTGGACGGGTTCTGCGGGTTTACCAGCCCATAACCGAAGCCGTTGCCCTTCGCCTGATGCTTCTGCGCGTAGCGGTAGAGGTATTTCCACAGCGTGGGCGTCAGCACGTAGCGGGCGTCCACGGTCGGGTCGAGCAACTCGCCAAACGCCGGACGCCGCGCCGGATAAAATTCCGGCAGCGCGCGCAGGGTAAAACCCGCGTGCAGGTTAAGATCGCGGCGAAAGCCCACCAGCACGATGCGCTCGCGGTGCTGAGGCAGAAAGTGTTTACCGTCGATGATTTTCGGATCGTCCGGGCCCATTTCAGCGGCGTCCGCCACTTCATAACCCATCTCATCGAGCGTCTGCATAATGATGCGAAAGGTGTTGCCCTTGTCGTGGCTCTTGAGGTTTTTCACATTTTCGAGCACGAAAATCGCGGGCTGACGCGCGGCGATAATGCGCACCACGTCGAAAAACAGCGTGCCCTGGGTTTCGCAGGCGAAGCCGTGCGCGCGGCCCAGCGCGTTTTTCTTCGAGACGCCCGCCAGCGAAAACGGCTGGCACGGAAAGCCCGCCAGCAGGACGTCATGCTGCGGGATTTGCGCGCGGATATGCTCGGCGGCGGCCTCATCGCTGACGTCGGGGCGGTGGCTTAACGTCACGTCGCGGATGTCTTCATTGAACTGATGCTGTTGCGGGTCGCAATACCAGTTAGCTTTGTAGGTGCGCACCGCATGTTTGTTCCATTCGCTGGTAAAGACGCACTGGCCGCCAGCAGCCTCAAAACCGCTGCGAATGCCGCCGATACCGGCGAAGAGATCGATAAAGCGAAAGGCGTAGTTCGGATGATGGCGCGGCGGCGCAGGGAGCAGCGACAGAAGGCGGCGATATTCGCCAGGACCGAGGCGCGCGCCGTCAGGATTGAGCTGCTGGCGTTTCAGCCGGGCGCGGCTCCAGCGCTTCTCGCCGACGTCGTTTAACATCGCCACCAGCGTTTTGGTGTCGTAAATCTCCAGCACTTTTAGCAGCAGCGCGTGTGCGCTCAGCGCAGGAGCGGCGTCATTCACCGCGCCCGTCAGTACATCCTCAATAACCGAGTGATTTTCGAACATTGCGTTAGCCAAACAGATCCGATATCTGACAGAGTAACACACTTTGGAGCGGGGCTGCGGCTAAGGCGTCACCTGAATAAAGCGGCGCAGCACCGCCTCGTCAAGCTGGCAGTAGTCGCCTTTTAGCTCCGCGCAGAGCTTCGCCATATAGTGAACGAGAAAATCGGCGTTGTGACGCGCAAGCGCCCTGCCCGCCTCGGTTTGCATGGTGGCCGGCAGCGTCAGCAGCTTTTTCTGGAAGTGATCGAGCGCCCAGGCGGTGTCGTCAAGTTCACGCTCGCAGGCGAGCGGATCGTCGCTGTCAAACAGCGCCCGGCCGAGGGCGCCTGAGACATAAAAGACGCGCGCGAGACCAATCGCGCCCAGCGACTCCAGTCGGTCGGCGTCCTGCACGATTTTTGCCTCCAGCGTCTCGGGCGTGATGCCCGCGCTGAAGCTGTGCGCCCGCACCGCGTGGGCCACGGCGTCATACTCCTCGCGCGGGAAATCGGGAAAATGGGTTTCCAGAATGCGCAGCGTCTCCTGGGCCGCCAGCGTCGAGGCCAGAGGGCGCTGCGGGTGGTTTTTCGGCAGGTTGACGATATCGTGGAAATAACAGGCGGTCAGGACCACAAGGCGGTTGGCTTCGCTGCCCGCCATGATCTGCTGGGCCGTTTTCCAGACGCGGCGAAAGTGCGCGACATCATGGGCTTTATCATCCTGATTCCAGCTATGATGCAGCCACGCTTCAAAACGCTGCTGCCAGTGGGTTAGCGACATAGAGACTCCTTTTGCGCAGGACACCGGGTGTGTTTCTGTAATGCAGATCACAAAATTAGCATGGTTTGCGGACATTTGCGCGCCATGACCGCTGTTGCAGGCCGCAATGCATCTTAACCTGTTAACGATGGCAGAAATTAACGCAAGCAAAATGACAGCGGTGTCTTCTCTTTTTATGGCGCGATTATTCTTTTATTACGCGCGACGAGGATATTTATCCGCTTTCGCACCGATGCCTTTTCCGAAAAACAGTTATCGCCGCAATAGTTCAACGGGTAATTATTTTCGCGCCTTTGAAGATATTTATAACCGGATTGCACCCACGCGGGCATGGTGTAAACGCAGACGCCACGCGCCTTTCCTCATTAAAATGTGAAAAAAGGGAGTTTTGCGTAAAGACGATTGCGGTCTAAACTCATTCACCCAAATAATATTTAATAAAATTAAATAGCCCTTAAATATTATTTGAAAAGAACACACCACAACGCGGGAAAATAATTTTTGTGGCGTTTTTTCATTCTGCTAATATGCATGCCGCGGATAACGCTCCGCCACGTCATTGATTTACACCATTCATTGATATTATTTATGACGATAAGGAAATTGATAATGAAAAGAAAAGTACTGGCTCTTGTTGTACCCGCATTATTGATAGCAGGCGCTGCCAACGCGGCAGAAATTTATAATAAAGACGGCAATAAACTCGATCTGTTCGGCAAAGTCGATGCGCGTCATACTTTTTCCGATAACCCGGGCGACGATGGCGACGGCACCTATCTGGAATTCGGCTTCAAAGGCGAAACCCAAATCAGCAAGGATCTCACTGGCTATGGCATGTGGAACTACAAAATCATGGCCAACAGCGCTGAGGACAGCAACACGTCCTATAACAAACTGGCGTTTGCCGGTCTGAAATATGGCGATTACGGCTCTTTCGATTATGGCCGTAACTACGGCGTGATTTATGACGTCGAAGCCTGGACCGATATGCTGCCGGTGTTCGGCGGCGACTCCTACACCTACAGCGATAACTACATGGTCGGGCGCGGCAACGGCATGGCGACTTATCGCAACACCGATTTCTTCGGCCTCGTGGACGGTCTGAACTTCGCACTGCAATACCAGGGCAATAACGAAGATGACGGCAACGGCAACGAAGGCACCGCCAGCGGTCAGGGCATCCAGAGCCAGAACGGCGACGGCTTCGGTCTGTCCACCAGCTACGATTTCGGCATGGGCTTTAGCGCGTCCGCCGCTTACTCGACAGCCGATCGCACGACGAAGCAGGTTAATTACGGCCGTGGCGATTCCATCGTCGCAGGCGGCGATCGCGCCGACGCGTGGGCGACCGGTCTGAAATATGACGCTAACGATATTTATCTGGCCGCGACCTATGCCGAAACCCGCAACATGACGCCGTACGGCGACAGCGTCGGCATCGCTAACAAAACACAGAACATCGAAATCGTCGCGCAGTACCAGTTCGATTTCGGCCTGCGTCCGTCGCTGGCGTACCTGCAATCCCGCGGTAAAGATCTGTGGTACGCCGGTAAGTACCAGGATAACGATCTGGTGAAATACGCGGATGTGGGCGCCAGCTGGTATCTCAATAAAAACTTCCTCACCTACGTTGATTACAAAATCAACCTGCTGGATGAAGACGACAGCTTCTATAAAGACAACGGCATCGCCACCGATGACATTGTCGGCATTGGCATGGTGTATCAGTTCTAATCTGCTTCTGCCCTTTCCGGCCCGCCACGTGCGGGCCTTTTTATTTCACGGCTTCTTTACGCGCGCCTTCACTCTCCTCTTTACCGGATGACAGCCGGGCGCTATAGTGTGCCAGGACTGTATATATATCCATACTGTGGAGTTTTCCATGTTTGTTGAACTGGTTTATGACAAACGCAATGTCGCAGGCTTGCCCGGCGCGAGCGACATTATTCTGGCCGAGCTGACCCGCCGCGTGCATCGCATCTTCCCGGATGCCGACGTGCGCGTGAAGCCGATGCAGACGAACGGGCTGAATTCCGACGCCACTAAAAACGATCGTGAAAAGCTGAACCGGATGCTGGAAGAGATGTTCGACGAAGCCGATATGTGGCTGGTTAACGAATAAGCGCCATAAAAAGCCCGCCCGCCGCGGGTTTTTTATTCCATGCGGTCAGTCGCATTGCGCCAGTAGCTGCTGGTTATAGCGGTACGCGAGACACACTAGCTGCTGGCTGACCACGCCCGCGCGATGATATCCCCATCGCGCGGTCACCGGCTGGCGGCCGAGCCACCCGATAAACGCCGTACAGGCTGCAAGCGAGATGGTGGAGGTATCGCCGACATACTCCTCGCCTGTCAGCATACCGATCATCTTGCGCGTCGCACCGTTTTCCCACTGCTGCCACAGATTGTTCCACCAGCCAATACGCCAGCTTCCGCGGTGGATATACGCCCCGCCTGCCGCCGTCTCATCAAGCGCCTCTTCCACCACAAACCGCAGTTGCGTTTTACCGGCGCTCACCTCTGACGCCCATGCCGTGATCGCCGCCCCGCGCAGCACGCACTCGTGCGCGAGGCTGTGCGATATCACCGCCGGGAACCGCCGTCGCAGCCACTGAAAATGACCGTGAATGACAACGGACGGACGCAGCAGCGCGCCCGGATCGTTGCGGCACAGCGCAGCGTCGCCATAGCGGATGTCGTCAAACTGGCTGCGGCGCATAAACAGCGCCTCCTGCGCCCTGACGCGTTGCTCGCCGCAAAGCGGTAACGTCGCGCGGTCCGCGTCGCCGCCGGGGTAACGCAGCGCGTCATGCGGCTTCCAGGCGCAATAGCTGGAGGATAGTTGCAACACCTGGCCGGTCACGATATCCGCGCTCAGCACCACATACAGCGGCTGCTGCGGATGTTCGCCCAGCACCGGCACGGTAAATGTCTGCGTGGCAATATGGGCGACGCGCCCGGCGTGCGCAACCAGCCGCGCCTCGCACCAGGCCGCCGCCTGCGCCAGCGTGCGGTAGCTGGCGCGATCGCATCCGGCCTCACCGCGCGCCAGCGCCTTAAGGTATGTCTGGATCTTAAGACGCGCGTTATCGCCCGGCAGCCAGGGCGTGAAAATCTTCCGGCATGCGCAGCATTGCAGGCGCGGGTGGCCGGTCTGCGTCACGCCGTAGCGGATGGTCCCTGGCGACGCGCAGTGCGGGCACCCGGCCCCGCTGTGTTTTAACTTTTGTGCCAGAAAGCGCCTGAACCAGCCGTTAAACAGCGGCTCATTAAAAAGCGGCGGCAGGCTGCCGCAGCGCGCGCAGTGCAACGCCGGATACCCGAGCCGATAGACGGGCTGCTGATAATCCGGCGCGTCCGGCACACCTAAATTCGGGCATGCCCAGCTCTTACAGACATTCAGTCTCACCAGCAATCCTGCCGTCATTTCCCTTACCCACTTATTTTGTCAGTTGCCGCATTGTGTGAAGCCCGGCGAAAACGGTTTGTGCGAGGTATCACAAAAGCCTGCCGACGCGCGGAAAAAAATAGCCCGGCACGATGACACTTTTCTTGCGTTATTAAGGAGCAATAACGATGAAACGACATTTTCTAGCCTTACTGATTGCGGCCGGGCTTTCATTACCGGCGCTCGCGAAAGACATTACCGTCATTTACACCAACGATCTTCACGCGCATGTTGAGCCTTATAAAGTGCCGTGGATTGCAAATGGCCAGCGTGACGTCGGCGGTTTCGCGACAATATCCGCGCTGGTAAAACAGGAAAAAGCGCACAATAAAGCGACTTTTTATTTTGACGCGGGCGACTATTTCACCGGGCCGTATATCAGCAGCCTGACGAAAGGCAAAGCAATCATAGATATTATGAATACGATGTCGCTGGATGCCGCCTCCATTGGTAATCATGAATTCGACCACGGCTGGGATAATACGCTGCTGCAGTTAAGCCAGGCGCAATTTCCGATATTGCTCGGCAACGTGTTTTATCAGAACAGCGACATGCCCTTCTGGAATAAACCCTACGTGATTCTGGAAAAAGAGGGCGTGAAAATTGGCGTCATCGGCCTGCATGGCGTTTTCGCCTTTAACGACACGGTGTCGTCGTCGATGCGCCAGGGCATCGAGGCGCGCGACGAGGTGAAATGGCTGCAGCATTACATCGACGAGCTGCGCGGCAAAGTTGACGTTACGGTCGCCCTGGTCCACGAAGGCGTGCCGGGCCGCCAGTCCAGTCTTGGCAATAAAGATGTGAAACGGGCGCTGAGCACCGATATTCAGACCGCAAGCAAGGTCAAAGGCCTGGATCTCCTGATAACCGGCCACGCGCATACTGGCACGCCGGAGCCGATTAAAGTGGGCGACACGCTGATTATGTCCACCGACAGCGGCGGCGTGAATATCGGCAAACTGGTGCTTGATGTCGAGCCGGGCCAGCATGGCTACAAGGTCAAACAGTTCGAGCTTAAAACGCTTTATTCCGATGAATTTACGCCCGACCCGACCACGCAGCAGCGCATTGACGGCTGGAATAAAAAACTCGCCGAAACGGTGCGCCAGCCGGTCGGCGAAACCCCGATTGCACTGACGCGCGCGTATGGCGAATCGTCGCCGCTCGGCAACCTGTTTACCGACGCCATGATGGTCGCCGCGCCTGACGCGCAGCTGGCGCTCACCAATTCCGGCGGCCTGCGCGACGACATCGCCGCGGGCAAAATCACCTATGGCGATATCATCAGCGCGTTCCCCTTCCCGAACGAACTGACGGTGATGGATCTCACTGGCAAACAGCTGCGCGGCCTGATGGAGCACAGCGCAGGGCTGACCAACGGCGTCTTGCAGATGTCAAAAGGCGTCCTGATGCGTTATGACCCGGCGAAACCCGCAGGCCAGCGCGTCGTGGAATTCACGCTTAACGGCAAGCCGATTGACGACCAGACCACGTACCGGGTCGCGACCAATAACTTCCTGGCGCCCGGCGGCGACGGCTTCACGGATTTCACCGCAGGTACCAACAAGCAGGTGCACGGCGGCTACAACCTCTCTGACGCGGTGATCGACTACCTCAAAAAAGGCAACACTATCCTCGCCGCCCAGGTGCAGGAGATGCGGGTGAGCAAAGCAACCCCTCAGGGATGAGTCACATCAGGCGCGGCGGTTCGCCCGCCTGATTTTTATCGTTAACAAAGGACATGACTATGACGATTGTACATTTGCAAACAGAACTGGCCCCGGCCAATAACCAGCTGGCGGCGTATGTGCATTTCCGCACCGATTCCCCGGTCACTTTTACGTATACCGTCGCGGCGCGCGCGGGCAGCCCGGGCAGTATTCCCTTCACTTATACCTTCGATCAATGGACTACAGGGAAGGATGGCATCATCAAAGTACCGGTGATGGGGCTGTATGCCCGCTACGCGAATGAAGTCCGCATCATTTTTACCGAACAAAACGGCACTGTCGCCTATGACAGTACGCTGATTATCAGCACCGAGGCGCAGACATATCGCGACGAAACGATATTCCACCTCGATATTGAGCAGACCGATCCGGCGC